>WBZU01001059.1_pt2 | contig 12087 bp, 9 predicted proteins | sample 5204311 | NCBI WGS metagenome assembly WBZU01 (sample SAMN12344359, study PRJNA552823) | activated sludge metagenome | biome: Activated sludge suspended growth; feature: Nitrification reactor; material: Wastewater; isolation source: activated sludge from nitrification reactor of wastewater treatment... | reverse complement strand
AGCCCGAGCAGGCGCTTGATCGTCGGGTCGTCGCTGCCCATCATCTCCTGGACATTGGCACTCGTGATGCCGCTTTCCTCGGCCTGGATCAGGCCGAAGACGATCCAGCGTACGGCGTCGGCCCACGTCGGGTCGCCCTGGTAGACGGCGCCAGCCAGCGGTTCCTTGGACATCGTGTCTTCCAGGATCATGTGATCGGCCGGGTTGGTCAGCTTGGTCAGGCTCGACACAAGACCCGATTTGTCCGTCGTGAAGCCGTCGCAGCGGCCTTCGTCGTATGCAGTCAACGTCTTGTCGTTGTCATCAAAGACGACGGGCGTGAAATCCAGTCCCTTGGTGCGGAAGACGTCGGCCAGGTTCAACTCCGTGGTCGTGCCGCTCTGCACGCAGATCGTAGCGCCGTCCATGTCATCCAGGCTGGCGATGCCGCTGTCCTTGCGCACCATCATGCCCTGGCCATCATAGAAGTTGACGGGCATAAACTCCATGCCGACCTCGGCGCTGTCGCGCGTGAGGGTCCAGGTGGAGTTGCGGAAGAGGACGTCGACTTCGCCCGTGCTGACCAGCGTGAAGCGGTCGTTGCCACTGGCATAGCGATATTCCACGGCTTCGGAGTCGCCGAGGACGCCTGCAGCTACTGCCTTGCAGAAGTCGACATCGAAGCCGTTGTAGTTGCCATTGGCATCGACGTTGCCGAAGCCCGGCACCTGGTTGTTGACGCCGCAGACGATCTTGCCGCGCGCCTTGACGGTGTCGAGCAGGCTGCCGGCCTGGGCTGCAGGGGCAGCCGCCTCATTGGCCGCGGGCGCAGCGGCGGCGCTCTCAGCCGGGGCCGGCGTGGCCGCCGGTGCGGCCGCGGGCGCCGCGCAGGCCGAATAGATGACGGCGATGATCAGCAGGGTAATGCCGACCATGGACAGACGCTTGTTCATACAGTCTCCTTTGGTTAGTTGAGTGTGTTGGCATCTCGCATTGAGACGGTGCCGGGCATGCGCGACATGATTGCATAGCCGTAGCAGCCGCTCACGAGGCCATTGACGCTTGATCCGTTGTCAAAATGAGGAGCAAACCTGCAACGAAGCTTCACCCTGCGACACAAGCGATTCGAGCAGTCCATGCGATGCGCGGGAGATATCGTCACCCTGGAACTGTTCTGTTTCGTGCGTGCGCTGATCCTTGTCCTTCGGTGCGGGGCGACTATAGCATGGCACAATTCTTCTGTCAAATCACTTTTCAAAAGGGTGAACACGTCACGCCATCCCTACGTTATAAACAGAGTGCCGAAACCGCCGCGGCCTTTTGGGCTTCGCTCTCGTGTAGGCTATAATCCGTGTAATTTTGTGCGGCCTGCGCCGCCGGTTTGGAGCGATACCATGTCACCGGAGTTGATCAATACAATCGGCACGATCGTCGGCGTTCTTGTCGCCGCGTTTGGTGCGTTTCTGTTTGCCTTCTGGATTGCAATGGGCATCTGGGCCTTCAACGACATTCGCTCGCGCACGCGCGACTGGCTCGTGATTGTCCTGGCCGTGGCCCTCGTCCTCATCTTCCCAATCATCGGCTTCATTCTCTACCTGATGATCCGTCCCAAGGCGACGCTCGCCGATGTCTACGACCGCGCGCTGGAAGAAGAAGCGTTGCTGCGCGAGCTGGAGGAGACCCAGACCTGCCATAACTGTGGCGTGCCGGTCCAGGATGCGTGGGTCTATTGCCCGAATTGTCACGGCCAGTTGCAACATTCCTGCCCCGGCTGCGGCAAGCTCGTGCGCAACGAGTGGGAAATCTGTGTCTATTGTGGCACACCGCAGGCACGCGTGGCGCCCAAGCCGCAGTTGAGCACCGCGCCCGCGCCACAGCTTCAGCCGGTCACCGCAGCGCCGGCCCAGCCTGCCCGCAACCCCTTCCGCCGCGAGGCTGTGCCGCCACCACCGCCGGCCGACGTCGACGACAGCAGCTACCGCCCGGCGCGCATGCCGGACTGATGTCCGCCATCCATTCCATCACCTCGCCCGCTGCGGGGTGATGGCTAGCTCACCTCGACCAATTCTGCACCCGTTACCCGTAACAACTCGGCCACCGTCAGGCGCATCATCGTGCGGTCATCGCCGCCGCCGCCATAGATGACGCCGTCGTAGCGCGCTTCGAGCCCGGCAATGCCGGCGTCGACCAGCACGGGCAGGGCTGTGGCGTGGCCGAAAGGCGGCACACCGCCGGCGGGGAAGCCAAGCGTCTCCAGCACGATGTCCGCCGCAGCCAGGCTGACGCTCTTTTTGCCGACGCCGAAGTGCTCGGCCAGCTTGCGCTTGTCGACGCGGCGCTCGCCGTTGCTGATGACGACCACCGGCCCGGGCGTGGCGGCCTCCGGCCATTCCACAAGAAAAAGCAGCGTCTTGATGATCTGATCCGGTTCGACGCCGAGCACGGCCGCCGCGGCCGGCACGGTCGGGGTGTGGCCGACATCGCGGATGAGCTCGGCCTGGATTGCCTGCTCGATCAGGAATTGTTCAAGGTCGGCAGGAGTGCGACTTGGCATCACCTCATACTTCCTTCCGTAATCCCGACATCCGGCGTGCTATAGATGGGTCAGCCGTCAGGCGCAACGAGCAATTTTAGTGCCGTCTGCCATTCCTCGGGCGTGTTGGCATTGATAAACGAGTGAAGCTGCGGGTCAGCACGGCGCAGGTCGGCCTCCGCCACGTAGCAGGTACGTACATCGCCCATGAAGCTGATGACGCGGCGCTGCCCCTGCGCCAGCCGTGCTTCGATCGCGGGCAGGCAACGCCGGTGATAGAGCGCATGGAGCGGTTCCTCATAGCCACCCACCACCGGCACGATGGCATCCCAGCGGTCGCCGCCTGCCTCCTGCTCGCTGGCCATAGCGGCTAGCAGCGCAAAGAGGCCGGCGCTCACCAGCGGCAGATCGCAGGCCACGACGATTGCCCAGCCGGCTACCTGTTGCAAGCCGGTGGCAATGCCGCCGAGCGTCCCCGTCTCCGGATAGGCATCCGGAACAAAGAGCGTGCCGGGCGGCAGGCCCGCCTGAATTGGCAGATCCGGGTCGTTGGCAACAACGATCGTGAGCGTGACACCCAGTGGCGCCAAGCGGCGCGCCACGTGCGCAATGAGCGGCACGCCATCGGGCGGCGTGGGCAGCAGCGCCTTGGGGCGCCCCATCCGCTGGCTCTGGCCGCCGGCATTGATGATCAGAGCCGGCGCAAGAGACGGTTGCTCGCTGTTCATGACACGTATCCTCAGCGCACAATAAGCGTGCCAAATCCATACTGCGGCCGACCTGTGATCAAGAGCACTTTCACGATATGCTTAAGTGACCTGACAGTGGCGTCAATCTGCCCTATTCTCTGCCGCAGAACTGTCATTGTACACGATGCAGAGAGGTGCGCTATGTACAAGAATCGCGAATTTCTGGCCTTGTTCATCATCTTCGTGCTGCTTTTCAGCCTGCTCAGCATGTTTACCGAGCAGCGGCTGCGCGCCTTTGATCTGCATGAACTCGTGCCGCACATCGATGTCCTGGCACCACAACGCGATCGCGGGCTCGACCCCGCCGAAGACCTGGCCGCCGACGAACGCGCCACCCCGCGCGACGGCTCAACGCTGCCAGCCGGCGACTGACCGGCGTTCCGCGAAACGTACAGATGGCACTTCCGTGACGCCAATCGGTGTAAAATGGGGCCGGGCGCTGCATGGCGGGGCGGCGGCGCTCCGGGCAATCCGCCTCGCCGCACTGGCCGAAATCCTATGCACCTGACGCGCTTCACGCTGAGCGATGCCATCGCCGTGGTCACCTTTGACCGTGACGACAAGCTCAACGCCTTCAACACCGCCATGACCGCCGAGGTGAACGGCCACATCGATGCCGCCCTGGCCGCCGGCGCACGCGGTATCGTACTGCGCGCCAATCCCGGCGTGCGCGTCTGGTGTGCGGGCCGCGATCTGGCCGAACTGCGCCCCGGCGTCGACCCGGGTGACGACCCCATGCTCAAGCTCTTCGAGAAAATCACGGAGCTGCCGATTCCTGTGATCAACATGGTCGAAGGGGCGGTGTACGGCGGCGGGCTGATGCTCAACATGGTGTCGGACATCGTCATCGCATCGACGACGGCGACGGTCGCCATGACCGCCAACAAACTGGGCATCCCGCTGCCGACCGAGACCTACGCCTACTGGTTGCGCGTCATGGGCATCCACAAGGTCAAGGAGTTGCTCTTCACCGCCGGCAACATCTCGGCGCAGGACGCGCACACGGCGGGCATCTTCAACCACGTGGTCGAGCCGGACGACCTGGAGAGCTATACGCTAGGTGTTATTGCGCCACGCATCCTGGCCTGCTCTGCCGACGGTATCGCCAACACCAAGTACCAGCTCAACCTGCTGGCGCGGCGCTTCTACCTCACCGCCGACGACCGCGACGCCATCGCTGCCCACCGCCGCGCCCTTCTCGACGGCGAGGACTTCCGCACGCGCCTTGCGGCCCTGCTGGCGCAGGTGAAGGGGTGAGCAAGTGACAAGATGAAGCGTGACGGTCTCATCCCCGCACTGCCTCGGTCCCGCATCCCCTCATCGTCTCACCCTCCGCCCGCGCCGCTCCGACCGCGTCATCTCCATGATCTCGTCTGGCGTCTTGCCCTGCTCTAGCAGCCACTCGCGGCGGGGCTTGAGCGCGCCCGTGGGGCAGACGCCGACGCACTGGCCGCAGAAGACGCAACTCGTCTCGGGCATGGGCTGGTCGAAGAAGGTGCCGATCTGCGTCTCGAAGCCGCGGCCGTCAAAGCTGAGCGCAAAGGTGTACTGGGCATCCTCGGCGCAGACCTGCACGCAGCGCCAGCAGAGCACGCACTTGGCGTAGTCGCGCACGTACATGGGGTTGTCGTCGATCACGGGTGACTCGCGGCGCTCGGCATCGGGAAAGCGGCTGTGATCGACGCCGTAGTCGGCCATCTGCGCCTGGATCTCCGGCGCGTCGGAGAGATCGACTGCCGAGTCGAGCATCTCCAGGATCGTGCGGCGGCTGCGGTCGACGCGCGCGTTGCGCGTGTGGACGACCATGCCCTCGCGCACCTGGGCAACGCAGGCCGGCTGGAGCAGGCGCTGCTTCTCCACCTCGACCACGCACAGCCGGCAGAGCGCGTTCGACGTGCACGCCTCGTGGTAGCAGATGGTTGGCACGTCGATCTCAAGCGCCGCGGCGGCCTGGAGGATGGTGCTCTCGGCCGGCACCGCCACGCTCTGCCCATCGATGGTTAGCGTGACATCAGCCATGGTCGGTGACTCCGTTCTCAAAGAGGTGCGGCCAGCGTTTCATGGCGCTGAACACCGCACTGGCTGCGGTCTGGCCCAGGCCGCACAGCGACGCGTCGGTCATGGTCCAGCCGACGTCTTGCAGGCGGATCACGTCGCCAGAGAGTGGCTTGCCGTCTGCCAGGCGGTCGAGAATCTCGAATTGGCGCTGCGTGCCAAGCTGGCAGGGATAGCACTTGCCGCACGATTCGTGGGCGAAGAAGCGGCCCAGCCGGCGCAGGATGTCGCGCAGGTCACGCTGGTCGTTGAAGACCATGATCGCGCCCGAACCGAGCGTCAGCCCCGACGCGCGCAGCCCCTGGAAGGTGATGGGCGTGTCCAGTTCGGCGGGCGTGGCAAAGGCGCCGGCCGCGCCGCCGATCAACATCGCCTGCAACGCGCCGCCGACCACGCCACCGGCCAGGTTTTCGATGAGGTGGCGCAATGTCGCGCCGAAGCCGATCTCGTAAAGGCCGGGGCGCACGACATCGCCAGAAACGCAGAGCAGCTTCGGCCCGGTCGATTCGGCCGTGCCCAGCCGTTGGAAAGCGTCCGGCCCGTGGTTCAGGATGTAGGGCACCTGCGCCAGCGTCTCCACGTTGTTGATGGCCGTGGGCTTGCCGAAGAGGCCGTGCGTCGTGGGGAAGGGCGGCTTGACGCGTGGAAAGCCGCGCTTGCCCTCGATGGACTCGAAGAGCGCCGTTTCCTCGCCGCAGATATAGGCGCCGGCGCCGCTGCGAATCTCTACGTCGACGCTGTAGCCGGAGCCCAGGATGTTGTCGCCCAGGTAGCCGGCCGCGCGCAGTTCCTCCAGCGCGGCGCCAACCCGCTCGATGGCCAGCGGATACTCGCCGCGGATGTAGATGTAGATACGGCTGGCGCCAATCGCATAGGCACCGATGATCGCGCCTTCGAGCACGCGGCAGGGATCGCCTTCGAGCAGGACGCGATCCTTGAAGGTGCCTGGCTCCGACTCGTCGGCATTGATGACAAAGTATTTGGGTTCGTCCGGCGCGTTGGCCGCACCGTCCCACTTGGCCCACGTGGGAAAGGCGGCCCCGCCGCGCCCGAGCAGTTCGGATTCGCGCATCGTGGCGATTACCTGCCGCGGCGCGCGCGCGGCGAGCACCTGGCGCAGCGCCTGCATCCCGCCGACGGCCTGGTACTCGACCAGGCGCGTGCGCCGGCCGCGCCCGCAAAGCGGGGTGATGATGCTCAGGTCGCCGCCGACGTAATCCTCGCTCCAGAAATCGGCGGTCGTGCGGCCGCGGCCATCGAACATCTCGTCGATGGTGTCGGGCGTCACGTGGGCGTAGGTGGTGTTCTCCACCGGCAGGCCGAAGGAGACGTTGACCGAGACGCCCGAGTTGCAGTGGCCCAGGCAGGGCGACCGTTCGACCGTCACGGCGCCGTCGGCTGAGGTTTCACCTTCCGCAACGCCGGCCAGTTGGCACGCCGCGCGTAGCACCTGCTCGCCACCGCGCAGCGCGCACGACGGGTCTGTGCAGACGCGCAACACCGTGCGTCCGACCGGCTCTCGATAGAGCAGCGCGTAGAAGTCGATGACGCCGTGGACGTCGGCCAGCGGCACATCCAACCGGCGGCCGATCGCCGCGGCCACATCCTGCGGGATGTAGCCGTAGAGCGACTGGGCTTCCAGCAAGGCGGGCAGCAGCCCAGCGCGCCCGTCCGGCGCATGGGCATCCAGCACAGCTTGCAGCGGCGCCAGGTTGACCTGATTCGATACGCGTTCACTCATGGCGGCGTGTGCTCACTTGAAGACTTGTCCGGTTGGCAGGGTGCACGCAAGTATAATCCATGCGCCACGCTTCTTCAAACCACATTGACCGGCCATCCCTGGCGATCCTCCGGTCAATTGCGAGTTGCCCTCCGGACTGGTATACTGTCAACGCCAACAAGCACCGTTAAAACATCCCGAGAAAGGAACTTTCTCATGAGGCAACTAAAGACGCGCCCGACTTGGGTTCTGATGATATTCGTGGCGGTGGTCGCTGCCATGCTCGTCGCCGCCTGTCGCCCGGTCAACCAGCCGCCGGCCGCACCTGAGCCCCTTGACCCGGTGGCCGAATGGCAACGCATCCTCGCCAGCGGGAAGATTGTCATCGGCACATCTGCCGACTATCCACCCTTTGAGTACTACACCGAAAATTTCCAGATCGATGGGTTTGATGCTGCGCTGATCCGCGCGACGGCTCAGCAGCTTGGCCTCGACGTCCAATTCCGTGATATGGCCTTTGACGGCTTGGGCGAATCGCTGGCATTGGGCGAGGTCGACGCGGTGATTGCCGCCGTCTCGCAGACGCCCGAGCGCGCCCGTCTTGTTGACTTCACCAACACCTACTTCGTCTCCTCTGACGGCTACCTGGCCAGCGCCAAGGCTTCGACGCTCGAGGTGAAGACACTCGACGATCTCAAGGGGCTGCGCGTGGGTGTACAGCGCGGCTCCATCTTTGAGGACCAGGTGCAAAAGAGCCTGGTGGATACCGAATTCATCCCGGCGCGCAACGTCATCCTGTACGACGATCTCAGCGGCGCGGTGCGGGACCTCGATCGCGGGCGCGTCGACGTCATCGTGCTGGACCTGCCGGCGGCCAAGCGCTTCGCCGAGGCCGGTGAGGCGCGTATCGCCGGCGAGGGCATCAACAAGCAGCGTTACGGGATTGCCGTGCGGAAAGGCTCGTCCGTCCTGCTCGACAATCTCAACGGGGCGCTGACAACCTTGCAGGGTCGTGGCGTCGTCGCCCGCCTGGCCGAACAATATCTCAACATCGCCCCTGAGGATCTCGAGCCGATTCCGCCCGATCCGGTACCGCCGGCGCCGGGCAATCCGCCCGAGCTGGAGAATTGCGTCAACGGCATGGCCTGGGTGGCCGATCTTTCCTACGACGACCAGAACATGACGGCGCCGCCGGTCATGTTCCCCGGCCAGCCCTTCACCAAGAGCTGGCGCATCCGCAACACCGGTACCTGCACGTGGGACAGCACCTATTACCTGGACTTTGCGCGCGGCAATGCACCGGGCGCGCGCATGGGCGGGACGCCGGCCAATATCCGCGGCTCCGTCGCTCCGGGCGCAACTTACGATATCTCGGTCAACCTGGTAGCGCCGCTGATTCCGGGCACTTATCAGGGCTTCTGGGAGATGCACACCGGCGCCGGACGCGCCTTCGGCCAGACGTTGTGGGTGGGTGTGCTGGTAGCCGGCGCGCCGACACCGACGCCCATGCCGACGCAGACGCCGGTGCCGGGCATCGTTTTTTATGCTGACCGCACCAACATCGTCAGCGGCGAGCCGGTCACCTTCTTCTGGCAGGTCGACAACGTCCGCGAAGTCTACTTCTATGCCGACGGCGACGACTGGCGCGACAACGGCGTGGCCGGCACCGGCCAGCAGACGGTTTATCCTGAGCGCACCACGGCCTACAATTTGCGCGTCGTCCAGCGCAACGGCACCGTCGAGGTACGCTCGATCACGGTGAATGTGCAGCAGGGTAGCGGGCCGAGCATCGGTTTCTTTGCCGTGGTGCCCAACGACCGCGTGCCGCCGGGCACCTGCGTGGACATTTCGTGGCGCGTCGACGGCGACAATCCCGCCATTTCGCTCATGCGCGACTCGACCGCGCTGTGGGAAGATGCGCCGGTGCAGGCCAACTTGCAGGACTGCCTGCAAGCGGAAGGCACCTACGTTTACAGGATCACGGCGACCAACGCTGGCGGTACCGACACGCGCCAGGAGACGGTCACGGTCGTCGCCGCCGCTGCGACGCCACCGCCCAGCCAGAGACCGATCATCGATACCTTCTCCGTCACGCCCGACAGTGTGCCGGTCAACGGCTGTGTCACGGTGGCCTGGAACGTGGGCGGTGACGTACAGTCGATCCGTATCTTGCGCAACAACGACGTCCTGCTCGACGGCGCGCCGCCGACGGGTTCCGGCCAGAACTGTCTCACCGAGGTCGACACCTTCGAGTACCGGCTCGACGCCTTCAGTTCGACCGGCCAGAGCAGTTCGGCGAGTGCCACGGTGACCGTGGTCGCACCGGTACAGCCCATCGAGCCGCCGGTCGGCGGTGCGGGTGTCGACCCGGCGCTCACCGGCAAGACGTGGACGCTGATCTCGCTCTTCGATGGGGCGGGCGCCATGGTCTCGCCGATCGCTGGCACGCAGATCACGGCCAACTTCGGCGACGACGGCACGCTGGCCGGTTCCGCCGGCTGCAACGACTACACCGGCAGCGTCAACACGGTAGCCGGCACGATCTCCGTAGCGACCGGCGCGGCCACGCGCAAGTTCTGTGCGGAGCCGGCCGGCATCATGGACCAGGAAGCGCTCTATCTGGCGCTGCTGCCGACCTCGGCGACCTACACCGTGGAGAACGGGCAGTTGACGCTGGCCGCCGGCAACGGCCAGCCTGTCGCCGTCTATGTCGCTGCCCAGTAGGGCACAAGGCATACCTGCCCGCTAACACGCATGGTATTGACGCCGCCGAGCAATTTGTTCGGCGGCGTCTTGTTTCTATCCGGCTTGCGGCTATAATGGGGGGCGCGTCGCTCCAGCGTGCGAGGAAGCTGCCGACGTAACTGAGTTGGTACCCAGATTCTCTACATACACGTCAAGGAGATTTCATATGAAGCAATGGAAAAAGCCGGCGTTCTGGCTGTCCACCGTTCTGTTGTTGGCCCTGGTGTTGAGCGCATGCACGGCTGCGGCGCCTGCTGCCGCGCCCGCCGGCGAAGCGGCCGCCACGGAAGCAGCCGCACCGGAAGCAGCCGCAGCCCCTGCCGAAGCGGCCCGCCCGAACGTCGTTTACGACTTGCCTGACCTTGGCGGGCGAGCGGTGAGTGCGGCGATGGCGAACGACTACACGCCGCTGCAGTTCATCGACCCGGGGACGGGCGAGGCCGTGGGCTGGGAGTATGACGCAGTGGCGGAGATCTGCCGGCGGTTGAACTGCGTGGTGGAGTGGAACAACACGTCGTGGGACGCCATGATCCCGGCGATCAACGCCGGCCAGTTCGACATCGGCATGGACGGCATCACGATCACGGAGGAGCGGGCGCAGCAGGTCGACTTCAGCGCGCCGTACATGACCTCGCAGCAGTTCATGCTGGTGCAAGCGGGCGATGACCGCTTTGCGACGCCGGCCGACTTTGCGGCGGATGCCGAGTTGCTGGTCGGTGCGCAGCCGGGCACGTCGGGCTTCTACACCGCCGTCTATGACATCCTCGACGGCGACGAGGCCAACCCGCGCATCAAGCTCTTCGACAACTTCGGCGCATCGGTGCAGGCGCTGATCACCGGCGACGTGGACATGGTGCTGGTCGATGCTGCGAGCGGCCGCGGCTACATCGGCGCCAACCCGGACAAGCTGAAGATCGTGGGCGACGCCATCAAGTCGGAGGACTTCGGCTTCATCTTCCCGCAAGGCTCCGACCTGGTCGAACCCTTCAATGCTGCCATCGCTTCCATGCAGGAAGACGGCTTCGACGACTATCTGAATACGAAGTGGTTCTTCCTCTACGACCCGGCGCAGTAAGGAAGAAGAGTAGCCGCAAAGACGCAAAGGCGCGAAGGTGCATGAAGAACTCCCACAATCCATATCCTTGTGAACCTTTGCGCCTTGGTGTCTTTGTGGCCGTGGGTTTGTGTCTTTTCACCGAAGGAGGAAACGGATGAGTGAAACCTATATCGTCTCGACCGTGCGCACCGGCATCGGCAAGTTTGGCGGCTCGCTAAAGGATGTCTCCCCGATCGACCTGGGCGCACACGTGATGAAGGCGGCCATTGCGCGCGCCGGCATCGAGGCCAAGGATCTGGACCAGTACGTCTTTGGCAACATCCTCAAGCACGGCCACGGCCAGTTGCTCCCGCGCCACGCCGCGCTGCGCGCCGGTATCCCGGCCGACGTCGACGGCTACGCGATCGACATGCTCTGCTCTTCGGGCATGATGAGCACCATGAACGGCGACACCGCCATCCGCGCCGGCGATGCCGATCTCGTGCTGGTCGGCGGCATCGAGTCCATGTCGCAGGCGGGCTTCGTGCTGAGCGCACGGGCGCGTTGGGGCTACAAGCTGCTCATCGGCGGCAACACCGAGCAGTTGCAGGACGCTATGTTGGTCGACGGCCTGACCGACCCGGTGACCGGCGAACTGATGGGCGAGGAGACCGAGCGCCTCTGCACCGCCCACGGCATCACCCGCGCCGAGCTGGACGAGGTCGCCTATCTGAGCAACTCGCGCGCCGCTGCCGCCACCGCGGCGGGCAAGCTGGCGGCCGAGATTGCGCCCTTCGAGATCACGGAGCGCAAGAAGACTATCGTCTTTGCCACGGACGAGGGCGTGCGCGCCGACACGACCATGGACACGCTGGCGGCGCTGCGCCCGGCCTTTGCCAAGGATGGCGTGCTGACGGCCGGCAATTCGAGCCAGCTCTCCGACGGCGCGGCCGCGATGGTGCTGGCCAGCGAGAAGGCCGTCAAGGAATACGGGCTCAAACCCATCGCCAAGATCCTGGGCGGTGCGTGGGCCGGCGTCGAGTCGTGGCGCTTTGTGGAAGGCCCCGTGCCGGCGATTCGCAAGCTCATGAAGAAGCTGGACACCAACGTCGACAGCTTCGATCTCGTGGAGAACAATGAGGCGTTCTCGCTCAACAACGTGCTGCTGCGCCGGATGCTGGAGATCCCCTACGACAAGATCAACATCCATGGCGGCGCCATTGCCATGGGCCATCCCATCGGCGCCTCGGGCGCGCGCATCATCGTGACG
>WBZU01002686.1_pt1 | contig 12091 bp, 10 predicted proteins | sample 5204311 | NCBI WGS metagenome assembly WBZU01 (sample SAMN12344359, study PRJNA552823) | activated sludge metagenome | biome: Activated sludge suspended growth; feature: Nitrification reactor; material: Wastewater; isolation source: activated sludge from nitrification reactor of wastewater... | reverse complement strand
GTTAAATAAATGCGCTTATTTTAAGATAGCTTCCTGCTTAATTATTTCTTTAATATCCATAATTATTTTCTCAGCTAAATTATCGGCAGTAGTTTCATGCTCACTTTCTGAGTAAATACGAATAATAGGTTCAGTATTCGATTTGCGTAAATGCACCCATTCTTTATTAAATTCAATTTTAACTCCATCAATGGTATTAATGGGTTGTTTTTTATATTTCTTTTGAATGGCTTCTAAAATATGATCTACATCAATACCCGGCGTAAGCTCAATTTTATTTTTTGAAATATGGTAATTTGGATAGCTTGCTCGTAACATCGAACACGATTTTCCAAACTTTGCCAAATGAGTTAAAAACAAAGCTATACCTGCTAAAGCATCGCGACCGTAATGCAATTCAGGATAAATTACTCCACCGTTTCCTTCACCACCAATTATGGCTTTAGTTGATTTCATCATTTCAACCACATTTACTTCACCTACAGCTGCTGCATTGTATTCACATTTTGCTTTTTCAGTAATGTCGCGCAATGCCCTTGTACTGGATAAATTGCTAACTGTATTTCCTTTCTTATTTTTTAATACATAATCTGCAACAGCAACAAGGGTATATTCTTCGCCAAACATTTCTCCATCTTCGCACACTAAAGCCAGTCGATCTACATCCGGGTCAACCACAATTCCTAAATGGGCTTTATTTTTTACTACTGCTTTTGAAATATCACGCAAATTTTCGGGTAAGGGTTCCGGATTGTGCGGGAAATTACCATCAGGTGTACAATACAATTCGGTAATATCTTCTACTCCCAATTCTTTTAAAAGCATTGGAACGGCAATGCCTCCGGTAGAATTTACACAATCAATCACCACTTTAAATTTTTTGCTTTTTATGGCAGCTTTATCTACCAAGGGTAATTCTAAAATTTTATCAATGTGTTTTTTAATAAAACTACTATCCTGAGTATAACTACCTAAAGCAGTAACTTCGGCAAAGGTAAAGCTCTCCGATTCGGCAAGGGCAAGTAAATCTTCGCCGTCCTTTGCACTAATAAATTCACCTTTTTCATTCAATAGTTTCAGCGCATTCCATTGTTTAGGATTGTGACTTGCGGTTAAAATTATTCCACCATCAGCCTTTTCCATAGTCACCGCCATTTCAACCGTAGGAGTAGTACTCAAACCGGCATCTACAACATTAATTCCTAGCCCAATAAGAGTTCCTGTCACCAAGTGATTTACCATCTCGCCCGATATGCGCGCATCACGGCCTACAACTATTTTAATCGACTTTTTTGATTGATTTTTTGATTTTATCCAAGTGCCGTATGCCGAAGTAAATTTTACTACATCAATCGGACTTAATCCTTGACCCGGCTTACCTCCAATGGTGCCGCGTATTCCCGAAATAGATTTAATAAGTGTCAATGTGTTTTGTGTTTAGAAATTGAGTTTGCAAATATATCTAAATCTCATTTTTATTTAAATGAGTTTGCTGCTTCAACTGATTTTTTTTTAAAAGGTTACATCCCCACTAAAATTACCTGTGCCTTTATCCATAAATTATCTAGCAATTTTTTGAATTAATAATATTGAAATAATGGTATAGCAATGAAGGAATTAAATAGTTAACAATTATTTGTTCGAAATTAAAATTGTCCAAATACTTAAAAAAAGTAACCATTTAGTGAAGTCTCCGTTAAATCCCAAAAACTGTACACTATTCAAATGAAAAATCAAGTACGATTCAATAGTATTTCAATACTGATAGTGCTAATAGGTTTAGGAATTGCATCTTGTAAAAAATACTATGTTTTGCCGGCAGCCAAACATACCCCAAAAGAGAATGCATCCGATAGCATCATTTCAAACTACAAAGTGCTTATTTTAATGTACCACGAGATAGTGCAAGATACCAGCGGAGATGAGTACGATAGAAGTTTAGCTGACTTTAAAAAGGATCTCGAATTCATAAAATCAAAGAACTTCGAATTAATTTCTTTTGATGATCTCACCAAACTAAAAAATGGAGAAAAAACCTTGAAATCAAATGCGATTATAATTTCTTTCGATGATGGATATTCCAGCGATTATGAATTGGCCTATCCCGAATTACAACAGCAAAATATGCCGGCTACCTTTTTTATTGTTACCGAATGGGTTGGCCGCCATCACCGACTTAAATGGAGCGATGTATGGGTAATGGATCAATTCCGTAACAACGAAGGACAAAAACTTTTTTCAATTGAGAGCCATACTTCTTCGCATCCTTTTTTAATTAACGATTCAATTAACTTCCCTAGCCACGAGGCTTATTTAAACTCACTTGATTATGAAATTGGTGAATCAAAAAACACTATACAGGATGTTACCGCTCAATCATCTATGTGGTTGGCTTTACCTTATGGAAATGGTGCCTACAATCCTCAATTGATAAAAACGGCTAAAAAATTTGGCTATAGCGGAATTAGAACCTCTGAACCCGGTGCCTTTAAAGTGAATGAAGCTAACTTTTTTGCACTTCCAAGTTTTGCAATTTTAGCCGGCACATCTATTAATGAAATCGAAAATTACTTCAAGTAAATTTTTGTGCAATAAGTAAGCTTTATTTACAGTCTTTACAATAATCGCCTTTATTTTATCGCAACTTAGGCACAATCAACTATTCATTGTATAATTGCAATCAAATTGGTTTTGATAATTAACCTTATACTTTTAAAGTTGTTGGTTATTAGTTTATCCGATTTTCAACAAACTGAATAGAGGAAATATTTTTCTTCATTTTTACATGATTTGACATATGAAAGACAAAAAGCAAGCTGCTGTTGGATTTATTTTTATTACCCTGCTAATTGATGTGATTGGTTTTGGAATTATTATTCCGGTTTTACCAAAGTTAATTCAACAAATGATTGGTGGAAACCTCAGCGAAGCAGCTGTGTATGGTGGATGGTTAATGTTTGCATACTCGGTGATGCAATTTGTATTTGCACCAATTTTAGGTGGCTTAAGCGATCATTATGGACGAAGACCCATTTTACTATTTTCACTGTTTGGACTTGGCGTTGATTATATTTTTCTTGCTTTTGCTCCAACTATAGCTTGGTTGTTTGTGGGCCGAATAATATCCGGTATTTGTGGTGCAAGTTTTACTACCGGTGCTGCTTATATTGCCGATGTAAGTACTCCCGAAAAGCGTGCTCAAAATTTTGGACTTATTGGAGCTGCATTCGGGTTAGGATTTATTATTGGGCCAGTATTGGGAGGATTGTTAGGACAATTTGGACCGAGAATTCCATTTATTGCAGCAGCTATTTTAGCCTTGATAAATTGGATTTACGGATATTTTATTTTACCCGAATCTCTCGAAAAATCCAATCGAAGAACATTTGATTGGAAACGTGCTAACCCTGCAGGAGCCTTGCTTAATTTTAAAAAATATCCGGTTGTTTTAGGATTGGTAGGTTCATTATTATTTATTTATATAGCTGGACATGCAGCACAAAGTACTTGGACTTATTTTACCATGGAAGTATTTCATTGGAATGAAGCATGGGTTGGTTATTCCTTAGGATTTGTTGGATTAATGGTAGCAATCGTACAAGGTGGTTTAATTCGCATTATTAATCCTAAGCTGGGACAAAAGCGTTCTGTTTATTTTGGTCTTGCCTTATACGGCGTTGGATTATTCTTATTTTCATTTGCCTCACAGGGTTGGATGATGTTTGCTATTTTAGTTCCTTATTGTTTAGGAGGAATATCCGGTCCTGCTTTGCAAGGCATAATTTCAAATCAAGTAGCAGCTAACGAGCAAGGCGAATTACAAGGTGGATTAACTAGCGTGATGAGCCTTACATCAATTATTGGCCCGCCGCTAATGACCAATTTATTTTCGTATTTTACAGCTAGCTCGGCGCCAATTTATTTTCCAGGTGCTCCATTTTTTATGGGTGCTCTTTTATGTGTGTTAAGCCTTGTGCTCGCTATGCGGTCCTTATCAAATTACATCGAAAAAAAACACTAGTCATAGTGAATTTTCTAGTAACAAGAAGTAGTTTTTTGTTTGGAATTGTTTACGATAATCTAAGCTATGCCAATTATTAAATTTCCTGAAACCTCAAATATTCCATATAGGCAACAACATAAATTAGCCTGTTTTTAGCAATCTAATTCAAAAATTTAGTAAGCGTATTCATTCAATTTTTTTTGAATTAAACTATAAACATCGCGTAGAAAAATACCGGTAATTAATTATCTGAAAATTACTCAATATAGCTGGTATCTTTTGAGTTTCCATAGCGAGCATTGTGGGGTGTAATTTATTTCATACAATTTCTAAAAAAAATAGCGAATGTTAAGTCTCGATTAGTTGAGTTAATCTTCATGAACGAACTAAAATGGAATGCCTAATAATTCCATTCAAACAAAAATAAAATTCATTACTACTCCTAATACGAATAAGCATATCGAATAAATTAATAAATTCACCATCAAAATACTACAGTTTTTTGCATGAAAAGAATTTTGATTTACGCGCTTTTATTTTGTTATAACGAGCAGCTATCGGCACAAATTTCTTCAGGAACCGATATATTTTTAGCTTCCTGTAAATTAGAAAAAACGCAGGCTTCAGTTCAAGCGCCCGAAAATATTACTCACCGAACTGGTTACGACAACCAACCCAGCTTTTCAAAGGATGGTTCACTTATATTTTACGTTGCCTATAAGGACGAAAAACAGGCCGATATTTACAGCTATTCAATCGAACAAAAAACATCTTCTCGAATTACCAATACACCCGAAAGCGAATATTCACCATATCTTAGTGATGACGAAAAATTTATTTCCTTGGTAAGAGTTGAAAAGGATTCAAGCCAACGATTCAAAAAGTATGTATTTGAAAGCTTTGGTAGCGAAGCAATTTGCAATGATCTGGATAGTATTGGTTACTACCACTGGATAAATGAAAACAATTTTGCTTTCTTCAAAATTACCGAACCTCCATCGCTATGGCAAGTGAACATCAAGAACTGCCAGGAAAAATTTTTAGCTAAAAATATTGGCCGTTCTATTCATCCCAAAAATAACAGCGAATTATTCGTTACTCAACTTATTGATACTGTTCGATGGATTTGCACTCTAAATTTAAAAAGCGGAAAAATCCTTCCACTTATTGCCTGTTTACCCGGCAGCGAGGATTTTGCGGTGTACGATTCACAAAATATTATTCAAGCAAAAGGAGCTAAGCTCTTTGGATATTTTCCTGCTAAAGGAACTAATTGGATTGAGATTGCCGATTTTGAAAAACAAGGTATAAGTAACATTAAGCGAATTGCATTAAGCAAAGACTTGTCGAAAATTGCCTTTGTAAATGATTCCTCAAAACCATAAACAATGAAAAATTTATTTTTACTGCTAGGTGTTGTTTTTCAATTACAGGCTGCTGCACAAAGCAAGGAGTTAAAAAAACTAAGTTCCTGGATTCAAGGAAACTTCAATAGCAGCTTACAGGCACAGCAAGATTCCGATTATTTTGACATTCGATTACACATTAAACAAATTTGGAAAGACAATTCCAATGGGAATTGGTTTTATGTAGAACAAGCAATGGCTACTGATCAGGCAAAACCTTATAGACAACGTGTGTATCATATTACTCAATTATCAAAAGATACATTTGAAAGTGCTGTCTATACCTTTAAAAAACCACTCCGTTTTGCCGGCGATTGGAAAAACGAAACTCCTTTATCAAACCTAACACCCGATTCGCTCGAAACTCGTAAAGGATGTTCGGTATTCTTAGTTCGTAAAGATAAAAACTCTTATGTTGGTAGTACTCATGAAAAGGATTGTTCAAGCGATTTGCGAGGCGCTAAGTATGCATCTAGTAAGGTAACTTTAACAAAAAATAGCCTATTAAGTTGGGATCAAGGATTTGATGCCGAAGGAAAACAAGTATGGGGTGCTACCAAAGGCGGCTATAGTTTTATTAAAGAAACTAAATGAGTTTAGATAACGCAATTACCTTTTTTAAAGAGCTCGATACCCAACTTTTTTTAGCTATTAATGGAACACATTCACACTTTTTTGATGTGTGTATGCATTACATCAGCAGTAAATTATTTTGGATTCCCTTTTATGTTTTTTTGCTAGTGCTAATTCTCAAAAAATACAAGCAACAAACCTGGCTTATTCTTGCATTTGTTGTGTTAATTATTGCCATGAGCGATCAAGCATGTTTGCACCTTTTTAAAAATGTGTTTATGCGGTATCGGCCATGCCACAATTTGTTACTAGCCTCTAAAATTCATTTGGTGGATGGTTGTGGTGGTCAATATGGATTTGTGTCGTCGCATGCTGCCAATACCTTTGCACTTGCTTATTTTGTTATTAGCTTACTAAAAGATAATTATAAGTATATTTCATTGCTTTATATTTGGGCTGCCTTGGTTGCTTATAGCCGTATTTATTTAGGACAACATTATCCTGCCGATTGTGTTGTAGGTGCATTACTAGGACTTGCAATTTCGATTATTGTAACAAAATTTTATACCTATTCAAAAACAAAAATATATGCTGTATAATTGGCTTGCAGTATTTGTGGGTGGTGGTGTTGGCAGTGTTGTAAGATATGTCTTATCCGGTTTTGTTGCAGCAAATTTTAAAAGCAATTTTCCACTGGCTACTTTGCTTGCAAATTTTACAAGCTGCTTAATTTTGGGAATCTCAATGTTGCTTTTAAACGATAGAGTAGCTTCTCAGTCTTTTTTGCGACTTTTACTAATTGTAGGTTTTTGTGGTGGATTCAGTACCTTTTCTACTTTTAGTTTCGAATCAGTTCAACTTATTAAAAATGGTTATACCGGACTAGCGCTTTTAAATATTGGTATCAGTGTGTTTACCTGCATTGCTCTTGTTTTCATGTTACTAAAAAATCAATCCTGATGTTGTTTAAAAAATCTACCTTATTTTTCCTGTTTCTATCTAGCTTAACCGTTCGCCCAAGCTTTTCCCAAACCGTTGAACAGCCCAAATTGGTAATTGGAATTGTAGTTGATCAAATGCGCTACGACTATATTTACCGTTATTGGGATAATTACAGCGAGAATGGATTTAAACGATTGGTAAACGAAGGGTATTTTTGCAGAAATGCCAATTATACTTATGTACCAACCTACACCGCACCTGGACACGCAAGTATTTATACCGGTACAACTCCTTCCATGCATGGAATAATTGGGAATAATTGGTTTGATCGTGCACGGAATAAAGCTATTTATTGCACTGCCGATTATGCCTATAAAACAGTGGGAAGTAATTCAAGTGCTGGTCAAATGTCTCCACACAACATGTTGGCTACAACCGTATGTGATGAACTACGACTTTCGAACAATAAAAAATCAAGAGTTATTGGCATCGCGTTAAAGGATAGGGGAGCAATATTGCCTGCCGGTCATACCGCTAATGCTGCTTATTGGTTTGACGATTTAACTGGGAATTTTATCACTAGCAGCTATTATATGAACGAACTACCGGCATGGGTGCTTGCATTTAATAAAGAAAACCATGTTCAAAAATTACTCGATAATTCCTGGGAACTTTTACTAAGTGCTGATAAATATTTGCAAAGTAATGCGGATGTAAATAAGTATGAAGGTATGTTTAAATCCGAAACTAGTCCGGCGTTTCCACATCGCTTACCGCAGCTGATGAAAGATAACGGAGGTTTGGGATTAGTGCGCTTAACACCTTTCGGAAATACACTCACCAAAGATTTCGCAATTGCTACCTTGCAGGCAGAGCAGCTTGGAAAAAAAGGTGCGACTGATTTTTTAACTATCAGCTTTTCATCAACCGATTATATTGGACATCAGTTTGGCCCGGGTTCAATTGAAATGCAAGATACTTACCTACGTTTAGATAAAGAATTAGCTGATTTACTTAGTTTTTTAGATACTTATATTGGTAAAAAAAATGTCTTGCTTTTTTTAACAGCCGATCATGCCGGTGTTGAGAATCCGGCTCATTTGGGCGATTTAAACATTCCTTCAGGTTATTTCGATTCTGAACATCCAATTGATTCGCTAAAAAGTTATTTAGCAAAGAGTTATGGAGATACCTTGGTTTTATCGTATAGTAATGAACAAATCTATTTGAATCAATCCTATATACGTTCAAAAAATTTAATTCTCGAAAACATTCAAAATGATGTTGCTGCCTATATGTTAAAATTTAGAGGTATTGCTAACACTGCAACAGCGAACTGCATGAATAATAGCGAATTCACGAATGGCATTAAGAGTTTTATGCAAAAAGGATTTAATCAAAAAAGATCGGGCGATGTGTTAATCAACTATGAACCGGCTTGGATAGAGTTTTCAAGAACCGGAACAACCCATGGTTCTCCCTATGCATATGACACCCACGTACCTTTAATTTTTTATGGATACACCATCCCTAAAGGATCTAACTCCGAAGTTATTTCAATATCCGATATCGCTCCAACAATTTCTCAATTGCTCAACATTCAGTTTCCAAATGCATGTAGCGGAAAACCGATAATTCATCTAACTAAATAAAAATGCTTTCCTACAAAGGAATGCTAACTATAGTAATTAGTTATAAGTAATTGCCGCTTTCGGCTCTTTGGACAACCAGTTGAACAATTTAAAACTCTAACTGTGAAAAGATAAACGAAAGAGATTTATAGCGAAATTTTGTATCAGGATTTGCCAAACCAAGAAAATGGATCAAATTCATTCCATGAGGGAAGGCTATCAATAATTAAATAACTTTAAGGTTAAAAATGAAAGTTATTCGCTTAAAAATTATGTTGTTAATATGCCTTGCCTTTATTCAAAAAAGTCAAGGGCAAGGCATAAGCAACATTTGGATTTTAGGCTATGACACAATTCAAAATCAATTTACAGGAAGAACGTTAATCGATTATGATGCAGACTCAGCAACTGTGAGCTTTAATAATCAGCTACATGGAAACTTCCTCAGAACTTGTTCTACAATATCAGACAGTTTGGGTAATTTATTATTTTATACCAATGGGTTTGATGTATTTAACAGATCTGGGTCTGTAATGCCAAATGGTTATTACATTGATTCCTCCGCAGAATATGATTCATTTTGGCATAGAGTAGGGATGCCAATAACACAAGGGACACTAATACTACCTGACCCTAGTTCTGATAGCTTATATTATTTGTTTCATGAAACAATGCAACCATCTTTTGTTGATTCAACAGGAACCATGGTCTTTTACCCAAAAAGCTTATACTTTTCGGTAATAAATATGCTTAGCGACAGCGGTATGGGTGATCTAAGAATAAGGGAACAAGATGCTTTCTTAGATACGCTAACTCTCGGAAGAATTACAGCTGTTAAGCATGCAAATGGTCGTGATTGGTGGATAATTTTATATAGATATTCAGGAAATACATACATTAAACTACTACTTAGCACTAATGGAATTAGTCTTCCGAGTTACCAAAATATTGGGGCACCGTTGAAGTATTTAGATTTAGCACAAGCTGTCTTTAGCCCCGATGGAAAAATGTATGCAATTGCAGATGCTTTCAATGGTTTAATACTAATGAATTTCGACCGCTGTAATGGAGACTTTAGTAATGCAACCCAAATAGTTTTAAATGATACCAGCTTCGCAAGAGGAGTGGCGTTTTCACCGAATAGTCGCTATTTATATGTTACTGGTACTAAATATTTATATCAATTTGATACTTGGTCATCAAATATTACAGCGACCAAAGATACAGTAGCCATTTGGGATGGATTTTACTCACCACAATTTCCATTTGCTGCTTCTTTTTATTTGATGCAGTTGGCTCCGGATGGAAGAATATATGTGAACGCACCGAATGGAGTTAAGGTTTTACATAGAATTGATTATCCGGATAGTGCAGGTAATGCATGTAGCGTATGTCAACATTGTGTCGCTTTAGCAACTTATAATGCATTCACTATCCCTAATCATCCCAATTATTTCCTTGGTGCAGATAGTGGAAGTGTTTGTGATACTTTGCAATTAGGAATTCAGAACTCAGAATTCAGAATTCTGAACGAGAGACTTTCAATTTTCCCTAACCCCGCAAATGATTTTGTTCAGCTTTCTTATACGCCTAACGACAAACTGAGAATCATAGAAATTGTAGCTGTGGATGGAAGGATCGTTCTTAGATTAAACATTCCGCAATGGAGCCAACTTCAACGAATAGATGTAAGCAAGTTGGATGCAGGCATGTACTTATGTCGATTTGTAGGTGGGAAGGGCGGAACAGTAAAATTTGTAGTAAACATACGATGATAAATTAAAAAAATTTATTTGTAGTCTTGCCGAATATCATCTAGTGTTTATAAAACGGCACACTCGATTGTACTTCTTACCCATTGTGGCGGCAACAACTTATAACAACTAGCAAGTGCAATGCCTTATTTTGGGCAGAAAGTAGTTTGGCTAAACTTTAGTTCTCGCAAAAAGTTGGTGCAAGTAAAAATATTGGAATATAGTTTACGGTAGAAATTTGTTTAATTTTATTGCAACGATTTTTTAAAATTTCTAAAAGCTTCAATTTAGAATAAGAATAAAAACAAACACTGCTTGGATTAGGTTGAGAAAAGTTAAAAACATCTAATGTCATTCGAATTGAGCTTGCTTCTTTATGCTAATTCAGCATTCAATTTCTAAGTTCTATCTATTTGCTTGTAAAATAGTATAGTAACAATAATTTGTGCTTTCTATCGTTGGTTTCCAAAATAGTTAGTTAATTTGTAAAGCAATTTTATCATGCAAAAACCAATACTCAAGGTCTGTTTAATTTTATATTTCTTGCTAATGCTAGCAAGTTCAAAACTTGTAGCTCAAGTTGGAGGAAATAACACCTACGAATTTTTAAATCTTATACCTTCTGCTCGTGTATCTTCATTGGGAGGAAATTTATTGGCGGTTAAAGACAACGATGTAAATCTGGCTTTTTACAATCCTTCTTTACTCAATAAGGATATGCATAAAACCCTGGCACTTAACTTTTCTAGTTTTCCGGTTGGAATTAAATTCGGTTCTTTTGCTTATGCCCATCAATTAAAGAAATGGGGAATGATAGATGCTGGAATTCATTATGTGAATTATGGAAAATTTGAAGGTGCTGATGCAAGTGCAATTGAAACCGGTGAGTTTAAAGCTTCTGAATATGCAATTTTTACCGGTTATAGCCGTCAACTCGATTCTTCTTTTTCAATTGGCGCAAATTTAAAAGCTATTTATTCTCAACTCGATACGTTTAATTCTTTTGGATTAGCTGCTGATATTGCTGCTACTTACTATAATGCTCCTAAGAATTTTACTGCAGCACTTTGTATCAAAAATTTAGGTAGTCAGTTAACAAGTTATAATGGAACAAAAGAAAAAATGCCATTCGAAATACAAGCTGCAGCATCAATACGTTTAAAACATGTGCCTTTGCGCTTGTCATTAGCAGCCGAACATCTTGAAAAATGGAATTTGCGTTATGTTGATTCTGTTGCCATTAAACAAAATTCTCAATCGCTAGCTGGTACTGATGATTCAAACAAGGATAAAAACAAGAATTATTTTTTTGATAAACTCTTACTTCATACAGTTATTGGGGCAGAATTTTTAATCACTAAAAATTTTAATATTAGAGCAGGCTTTAATTATCGACGCAGAAAAGAATTGAAGGAAGAAAGCAGAGGAGGCATTGTTGGTTTTTCATTTGGAGCCGGAATCAAAATTTCCAAATTCCACATTAGTTATGGTGTAGCTTCCTATCATTTAGGTGCATTATCAAATACTTTTTCAATATCAACACATTTATCTGATTTTATGACCAAATCAAACAATAATTCTACACCTTAGTAGTATTATTGTAATAAGTAAACAGTTTTAAACTTTAACTTCATGCTTCCCAATTCAGACATTGAATCAGCAGTACTCATGTCGGGCGAAATTACAGGATGGCAGCTAAAAAGCAAGTACCTGCTTATGAAACAAATTACAATTGCAATTGATGGATATAGTTCTTGTGGAAAAAGCACCCTAGCAAAAGCC
>WBZU01002684.1_pt1 | contig 12099 bp, 9 predicted proteins | sample 5204311 | NCBI WGS metagenome assembly WBZU01 (sample SAMN12344359, study PRJNA552823) | activated sludge metagenome | biome: Activated sludge suspended growth; feature: Nitrification reactor; material: Wastewater; isolation source: activated sludge from nitrification reactor of wastewater treatment... | reverse complement strand
CCTGCTGGATCTGACACTCCCCAAGCTTTCCGGCCTCGATGTGCTCAAGCGCTTAGCCCAGATGAAACCGGCGGACAGCCCGCCGGTCATTGTGATGACCGCGCATGCTTCCATTCAGGCCGCCGTCGAAGCCATGAAAGAAGGTGCGTACGACTTTCTGACCAAGCCTCTCGACAATGACCACCTCCTCATCGTCATCCGTAAAGCACTGGAACGAGATACGCTCCGACGGCAGGTCGCTTACCTCCGCTCTGAGGTCGACGGCCGTTATGCGAATATCGTCGGCAACAGCCCGTCGGTGCGCTCCGTCGTTGAAGCAGCACAGCGAGCCGCCAAGTCCGATGCAGGGGTATTACTGCTGGGCGAGAGTGGGACAGGGAAAGAGCTCTTTGCGCGTTCGATCCATCAGTGGAGCCCTCGTTGTGCCATGCCGCTCATCGTCATCAACTGTGTGGCGTTGACCGAGACACTCCTTGAGAATGAACTCTTCGGCCACGAGCGTGGGGCATTCACAGGAGCGGATCGGCAGCAAAAAGGTAAATTGGAAATGGCCGACGGGGGCACGGTCTTCCTAGACGAAATCGGCGATATGCCGCTCACCTTGCAAGCCAAGCTGCTTCGCGTGCTTCAAGACCGGGAGTTCCAACGCGTCGGTGGGTCCAAGACCGTATCAGTCAACATCCGCATCATCGCCGCCACCAATAGGGATCTTCGTCAGGCCGTCAAAGCCGGCCAGTTTCGGGAAGATCTGTACTTTCGGCTCAATGTCGTTACACTGACCCTCCCGCCGCTCCGTGAGCGGCAAGGAGATGTCCCAGCGCTTGCACAATTCTTCTTGGAGCGACACACGCGAGATGCCAAGTGCCCCGGTATGGTCCTCAGTGCCGCTGCCGTGGAGGCACTAATCCGCTACCCATGGCCCGGCAACATCCGCGAGTTAGACAACGTCATCGCGCGAGCCGTCGTCCTGAGCCCCAAAGACACAATCGAGCCGGATATGTTGGCACTCCTGTCGGATGACGCGGATGTGCGCAAAAATGAAGATGAGGCACTACAATCCTACCTTGACCTGCCCTACCATGAATCCATGGAAGAACACAGCCGGTACATCATCACACGAGCCATGGAACGGGCCGAGGGCAATCAAACCAAGGCCGCCGAATCGCTCAAACTCCAGCGCACCTATCTCGCACGCCTTCTCAAACACCAAAAAGTCTAACCGGACGCTGAAAAAGTCCGCCAGCGGCGGTCTTGCTGGACAGCCTTTTTGAGCGTCCTAAGGCTATTGTGGCGCGAGTGCCGCAGGGAAATTCAACCGAAAGTCTTGGGAATGGCCGAGCTTGGTACAAGCCGCTGAGCCACCCATCGTACTCGGCCAGACGGCACGCTGTTGACAAGCATTGCAATCAATGGGATGTGCTGCGAGGGGAACGCTCTTCCAATCGAATCCGACCGGAACGGGCATCGTGCTCCGCTTGTGTGTAGCGTTCGGGCGTTCCGATGTCCGACCAGTATCCCTGAAGGTCGTAGCCCAGCACGGTTTCTCCGCGTTCGATGGCCGCCACGTAGGGATCAATGATTGAAGAAACAACCCCCTTCGGTACCTGCTGCAGCAGCCGGGGATGAAGGATGTGAATCCCTGCGAACATACGCTGTGCGATCGTCGGCGCCTCTCTGATCCCTCGCCCCGTGATACGCAAGATCCGGCTCTGCTCTCCCACCTCTACCAGGCCCCAGCGCTCGGCATCCTGATCTTCCCGTAAGACCAAGGTCGCGGCCGCTCCACGCGAGCGATGAAAGTCCCGCAAGGCTTCAAGATCGAGTTCGACTAACGTGTCTGCGTTCAGGATCAGCACCGGTTCTCCTGAAAAATATGGCTCGGCTTTCTTAATTCCTCCACCGGTCCCGAGGATGATCGGTTCATGGGAATAGATGATCCGTATCCCGAATTTCGAGCCGTCGCCCAAGGCCTGCTCGATCATCGGCCCCAGATAATGCAAATTGACGACGACGTGGTGAAATCCGTGCCGCTTCAGCAGCAGCAGATTCCAAACAATGAGCGGAGTACCGGCAATCGGAAGTAACGGCTTAGGAATCGTGTTCGTCAGCGGTCTGAGGCGAGTCCCGAGACCCGCGGCAAGAATCATGGCCTTCACAGGATTCAGTGCTGAGAACTGAGGACTGAGTGCTGAGTCGACGATTCGATGCTCAATCCTCAGTCCTCATCCCTCAGTCCTCTATTGCAATTCCGGTACATAGGGGGTGAGGTGTCGTTTCAGTGGCTCGAGCTCCGGATACTTTTGAAGATTTCGTTTGACGTAACTCAGCACACGAGGAATATCCGCTAAAAACTTTGGATTGCCCTTGACGCGATCGATGTAAACAAACCGACCGGCTGCCTTCAGGTTTCGTTGAATACTCGTGAGATCAAACAGTCGTCGGAATGCCGTCCGATCAATTCGGCTGACACCACGGTCTGTCATTTGGTCCTGATAGTACTCCACCAACTCATCGACCAGCACTTCGTCTAGCTGGATGTAGGCATCCCGCACGAGTGACGCCAAGTCATAGCTAGCCGGCCCCATTAACGCATCTTGAAAATCGATCACACCAAGTCGTGTTCCATCGACCATCAAATTACGAGAATGGTAATCACGATGCGTAAAGATCCGCGGTTGACTGGCCAACTGATCGGCAATATTCTTGAACACTCGCCGAACGGCCTCCGCATCGACATCGGCTAACGGGCTGCCGTTCCGTACCTCGACTCCATACTCCAGAAAATGATCAAACTCCCACATCAGCAACGGAGCGTCAAACCCTCGATGAAACGCAAGGCAGGTGCGATCCTCCGCCTTGGTGGCATCAACCTGCATCTGTACGAGCACGTCAATAGCCTGCCTGTAACGCGACTCCAACTGAACCTGATCGGCACAACTCACGGCATCCGCTAAGGTCACATCGCCAAAATCTTCCAGATACAGGAGTCCTGCCGACTGATCATAGTAGTAGAGTGTCGGCACGGGGACTTTCACCCTGGCCAGATGAGACCGGATATTGATAAACGGCAATTCCGCAATCTGATGTGCCGTCCCACTGACCGCCTCCTCCGACTGTTTGAACCCTTCCGGCTCAGCAAGCTGCATCACGATGACAGAATTCGGGGGTCCTCCCATCAGGGTTGCACGAAAATACCGTCGGTTGGAGGCGTCTCCAGCCAACGGTGTGAGGCTCTGTAGGCCAAGACCTGGTTGCAACTTTGTCGCAATAGCATCGGCCAGGACGGCAGGAGCCGGAGACGCTAACGGCACCTTGGAAGAAGTCTGGTTACCCTTGACCATATCGGGGTGAGTATAGCGGGCATCGGGCAGCTTGTCACGAATGCCGTATTGTTCAGCTGACTTTAGGGAGAGGCTTCTGGAACGGAATTCATCGGTCTCAGACTCAAGATCCTGGACATGACACCTGCACCAATGGCTCCACCGATTGTATCGGCTACCCAATCGAGCCAACTGGACTCTCGAAATGGAACAAAGACTTGGTGGACTTCGTCACTGATTCCGTACAACGACGTGAAGACGATGGCCAACAGCATCGCCTGCCGTCGCCACCTTTCACGCGGGGTCGCGTGAAAAGCCCGGTAACATAACGCACCCAACACCGTGTATTCGAGGGCATGTAACGCTTTATCACTGAAATGAATGACGAACGGCACCTGCTCTTCAGGGTGCGACTGCGACGACATGTAGAAAATGATCGCAGCATACGCACAAACCGGCCCCCATAAACGCAGGAACCCCTTCATATCATTCCCCCAGTACTCCAGAGTTTCCAAAACCTATCGGCAGATTGCATGCCTATACCCCCTATGACATACTGAAAAAACGAAAGGAATCAGTCGCGATGAAGCAGGCCCACATCTGTTTTTTCTGGCATATGCACCAGCCCTATTACACGGACCCGGTGACTGCATCGGCCAGTATGCCGTGGGTCCGCCTCCATGCGACCAAGGCCTACTATGATATGGCCTATGTACTCCGACAATTTCCAGAGGTACGTGCAACATTCAACTTTACCCCATCGCTGCTCCTCCAGTTACAAGAGATCGGAACCGGAACGGTGCTCGATCTTTTTCTCGAGCACGCCCAACGACCAGCGGCAGATCTCACGCTGGAAGAAAAGGCTTTTGTGGTTCGGCATTTCTTCTCCGCCAATTGGGCAACCATGGTTCGGCCCTATCCACGGTACCATGAGCTGCTCGTCAAACGAGGGTTGGAGGTCAATGATCAGGATCTTCCTCGGATTGCCCGTCACTTTTCAACACAAGAACTCCTCGATCTTCAAATGTGGCACAACCTAGCCTGGTTCGGATACGGCACCATTAAACAGTATCCTCGCCTGGCCGAACTACGCCAGAAAAATCGCGGCTTTACCGAGGAGGAAAAGCAGGAGGTGCTGGCACTGCAGCGCACCGTCGTCCAAGAGATTGTTCCCATGTACCGGCAGCTCATGGAACAGGGACAAATCGAGCTCACCACAACTCCCTTCTTCCACCCGATTCTGCCCTTGGTGATCGACACGGACATGACCCGTCGCGCCAGACCCGACCTCCCCTTGCCGGCCCGATTCCGGGCATATGAGGACGCAGAAGCGCAACTCCAAGACGCCGTCCTCTTTCATCAACACACATTCGGCCAACCTCCGTCCGGCTTGTGGCCGTCAGAAGGATCTGTCTGTCCCGAGATGCTTCCGCTTGTCCATCAAGTTGGCCTTCGCTGGCTAGCCACCGACGAAGGTATTCTGGCTAGATCCCTCGCCATGGGCGGTCTGCCATGGCACCGATCATCCGACTTGTATCAACCATACCACATCGGTGAGGCCGGGCAGTCTCTGTCCATCCTGTTCCGCGACCGAGAGATCTCCGATGCCTTTGGATTCATCTATCACAAGACAACGCCGGAAGCGGCTGCCGACGACGTCATGCGACGATTGCGAGGAGTCATCCAAGCCAGCCCACAAGAACGACTCATCATTGCCATTATCTTAGACGGCGAAAACCCGTGGGAACATTACCACGATGGAGGAGAGCGATTCCTTTCGCTCCTCTATGGTGGTTTCACGCATCGTGCATTGGACCAGACCGGACAACTGACGGTCCAGGCTTCAACGATCTCCACCGCACTGGCCTCGGTACCACCCACACAGCACCTATCCGCACTGCATTCGGGTTCCTGGATCAATTCGGACTACAAGATTTGGATCGGACACCAAGAAGACAATGGCGGGTGGGACCTGCTGGGACACACTCGCACGCAACTGCTAAATCGTGTGCCGAGTCTTCCGCCGGATCGTGCTCAAGCCGCATGGCGTGAGCTGTACGCTGCGGAGGGTAGTGACTGGTTCTGGTGGTATGGTGACGATTTCGACACCGATTTCAAGCCCGAATTTGATCGCCTCTTCAGAACGCATCTCCGTAATGTCTGGACACACATGGGCCTACCGCCTCCAGACCAACTCAACCAGGCGATCTGCGCGAAAGCGATGCCCTGTGATTCCGAGATGGTTCAACAGCCTGTCGGGCTCCTCACGCCCATCATCGACGGCATGGTCACCAACTTCTTCGAATGGCGGGGAGCGGGCACCATCAGTACTCAGCCGCCTCTCGGAGCCATGTGGAAGGCCGATGGGATCTTCACCGCCATCCGTTTCGGCTGGAACCTCAATCAGTTTGTCATGCGATTCGACTTCGATGAGACCAATCTCAAGAAAGAAGGTCTCGACGTCGATGTCGTGTTACAGGGCCCACAATCCAAGTATCGGCTCACGTTTCCCCTCTCCTTGTCAGGCCAAGGAGAATTTCAACTGTCTCGCCAAACGACCACGGATGTCTGGCAAACCGTCGGCTCCCGTCAGTCGATTCACGCACAGACCGTCTTGGAGTTGGCAGTCCCCTGGAAGGACCTCGATCTGGAAACAGGACACGCGATGCAGCTTTCAGTCGCTGTGCACGAACATGGCCTCGAAGTGGCCCGTTACCCCAGCCAGCGTCCCGCATCGCTCACCGTACCCGGACCAGAATTTGAGGCAGGAATGTGGAGAGTGTGATCGGAAGTGAAAAGCAAGATGTGAAAAGTGAAGCCTAGAAGCCAACAGGCACTTCTTCGCGCTCAAGAACCCGAACCTTTTATTTTTCACCTTTCACATTATTACGAGTTACGGAGGAACAGATGCCCGATCTACGACGTGATCCCATAGTCGGCCGCTGGGTCATTATTTCAACGGAACGCAGCGGCCGCCCCCATGACTTCATCACCCCTCAACCGGCTCGAGCAAGTTCCGCATCTCTCTGCCCGTTTTGTCCCGGACAAGAGCGCCTGACCCCGAAAGAAATCATGGCCTATCGGCCGCAACCGTCGGCTCCCAACTCTCCGAATTGGACCGTACGGGTCGTCCCGAACAAGTTTCCCGCACTCCAGGTAGAAGGCGAGATGGGGCGCGAAGGCATCGGTCTCTATGACCGGATGAATGGAATCGGCGCACATGAAGTCATCATTGAAACCCCGACCCATGTCGAAGGCCTCGCGGAGATGCCGACGAAGCGACTTGAGGACATGCTGTGGGCCTATCGCGACCGGATGCTAGACCTCCGTAAGGATCTGCGGTTCCGCTATATTTTGATTTTCAAGAACCATGGATCCTCCGCCGGGGCGACCTTGGAGCACAGCCACTCCCAACTGATTGCGCTCCCGATCGTCCCGACCAGCGTACAGGAGGAGCTTGATGGATGCCATCAGCATTACCAGCAAAAAGAACGGTGCATCTATTGCGATATCCTTCGGCAAGACCTGTCTGATGGAGATCGCGTCGTGGCAGAAAACCCCGAGTTCCTCTGCGTGACTCCCTTCGCGCCACGTTTTCCGTTCGAGATGTGGATACTTCCCAAGCGTCATGCGGCCTACTTCGAGGAGAGTCAGAAGTCTCAATTCGAGTTTCTTGCCCCGATCCTTTCCGAATCGTTGCGCCGCATGGACAAGGTGCTGGCACGCCCACACTACAACTTCATCCTGCACAGTTCTCCCCTGCATGAAAAAACCGGAGATTACTATCACTGGCACCTCGAGATCATTCCCAAACTCACGCAAGTTGCCGGCTTTGAATGGGGGACAGGGTTCTACATCAATCCCGTATCGCCGGAGGAGTCGGCTAAGTTCCTCCGTGAAGCAGGGATCTAAGTGCCAACCCGCTTCCGCCTGAAGGATCCCGTACTTGCAGGAGTCCTTCGCCGCATTGAAGAGAGCGTCCGTCGAATTGGCGGCAGAACCTGGGTGGTAGGTGGCACAGTTCGCGACCTTATACTTGGGCAACAACCCCGCGATCTGGATCTCGAAGTCACCGGCCTGCCACCGGGACAGCTTCATACCTTGCTGTCCGAACAGTTCTCCGTCCAATTTGTAGGAAGGGCCTTTACCGTCTTCAAACTCCAGGAGCTTCCCGTCGACATCTCGATTCCCTCCCGTCTCCACACCACCGAGGCCACATCGATTCCTGGGCTGCTACGACAAGCCGATCCGGACATGCCGATCGACGAGGCACTTGCTCGACGTGACTTTACGATCAACGCCATGGCCTGGGATCCTGATACGAGGGAGCTACGGGATCCCTTCAATGGTCGAGAGGACCTCGCAGCTGGTCGGTTGCGCCACGCCTCACGTCAGTTCGTCGAGGATCCGTTGAGGGTGCTTCGGGGTATGCACCTTGCGGCGCGCTTCGAGCTCAGTGTGGCACCAGAGACCATTGCCCTCTGCCAAACACTGTCGCAAGACGGGCATCCGAGTGAACGACTGTGGGAAGAATGGAAGAAGTTTTTCCTTCTGAGTCGAAAACCTTCACTTGGACTGAACTTTTTAGAGCAAAGCGGCTGGCTCCGCTTCTATCCCGAACTCGCAGCGCTGCAAGGCTGCCCTCAGGATCCTCGCTGGCACCCTGAAGGTGATGTCTGGATTCATACCCTCCATTGCTTGGACTGGTTTGCAACAGAACGCACAGGCCATGACCGCGACGATCTGATCGTGGGGTTGGGGATCCTCTGCCATGACTTCGGGAAACCAGTGACGACCAAAGACGACGGCGAGCACATCACATCTCGAGGACATGAATCGGAAGGAACCGGACCAACGAAAGACTTTCTAGAACGACTGACCAACCAACAAGATGTGATTGATGACGTCATCCCCCTCGTACAGTGTCACCTCCGTCCCCGTGCACTCTTCGATGTTCAGGCATCGGACAGTGCGATCCGGCGTCTCGCTCGACAGGTCACTCGCATCGATCGTTTGGTCCGTGTCGCTCGGGCCGATCATGCAGGCCGTCCACCGAAGCCGTTCGATGGATTCCCCGCCGGAGACTGGCTCCTGACCCGTGCCACCGCGCTGGCAGTGGATCGGCAAGTCCCGCTCCCCCTCGTGATGGGCCGACATCTGTTAGAACTCGGCGTTCAGCCTGGACCGGATATGGGCCGATTACTCGATGACTGTTTCGAAGCGCAGTTAGACGGAGAATTTTTCACGGTGGAAGAAGGACTGGCCTACGCCAAGAGCAAACTGTCAGCTCTGTGCTAAGCGGCTCCTGTTTTCACAGGGCCTACATGTGCACGCGCACATCTCCCCCTTGCCCCTTGATCCCATTTACTCGTATGATCGGAACATGCAGGTCCAACTAAGTCATCCTTCACGATCAATCGCGATCAAAGGTCCGAAGCGAGCCAAGGATCTCCTACGAGAGTTGAGTTTGGTCGTCGAGGCGCACCTCGTCATTCGCGGGGATGAATTGGTGACTGAGGATGAGATGCTCCTTGATCAGGACCAAATTGAAATCAGACCGGTGATTTCAGGCGGTTAGGGCACACACCACTTCACTCTACAAGATGGATCTCTAGAACCCATATTAATAGGAATACACATATATCACATTTCGCCTCACAGACTTCATCATCACCCCGTAGTCGAAAGACTGTGGCTCCCCCCTTGTTCAAATCGACTAGTTGGCATATCTCATCAAATTCTTTCTGGGTTTGGGAACATCCCCCCACCACGGCAGCTCCCAGTCCACACCCAAGAACTGAGGCGGTTTAGCTTGCCCCCGACTATTCTGCTACAGCCACCTGTAGGGAAAACCATTCGAGCTTTCATGAGAGATATTTTCTAACCTACTGATTCATCGTTACTCTTGGTCTCATCTGAGAAGGAGCCAGGAGCGGCATCACCTTTGCTGTATGGTCTCTCAAGTGCCAATGAACGGCACACATTCTTCTAAACTCTTATAAGGGGGTTCTTATAATGAAGAGCATGTTGATGGCAGTAATGGCAGTGGCAGTGGCAGTCACCTTCAGCGCACCAGCCTTCGCTGGTGAAAAGAAGGAAGAGAAGAAGGGCGGCCATGTGGTGATGGCTGAAGAGAAGAAGGATAAGAAGGGTGGCCACATGGACACCTATGGCCACAAGAAGGAAGAGAAGAACGGCGGCCATGCCGACACCTTCGGCGATGAGGGCAAGAAGGACAAGGGCGGCAAGTAAGTTTCAACTTACTGATGTCTGGTTGAGGGGCTTCCTACTCCGTAGGAAGCCCCTCGTCGTTTCTAAATAGACAGGCCCGCATTCCACCACTTTCAGCATCCCTCGGCTACCCGCTGTTCCAGTCATTAGAGATTGCAAAGAAGGACAGGGCCTGACAAGGTCGTACAAGCTTGACTGATACCCTGTAGCCTTCCACCTCTGTCATTCCAGACAATCCTCCTCACTCTTCAGTATTTCAATGACTTCTGCCGGATTAGATCCGCGTAGGTATGGGTACAAACCTTGCTCAAACTAATAGCTGAGTAACCGCGCACAATCACGCCATTTGACATGGGACGGCCAAGACGAATGACTCGTTCCTATCAGATGTTACAACTTGCTGTCTTGCTGCTCGTCCTGACAGCCTGTCCATCGGCAGGCCCGTCCCTCGATTCCCAATTTTCCTCAGATAGTGGAGCCGCCTCGCTTTCTTGGGACGCAAGCGCTGGAACTGATATCGCTGGATACAAGATCTATCTGGCAACAGCCTCAGGCGCCTATGGGACGCCAATTGCGATGACATCCACGGATATCACCACGTACACCGTCACCGGGCTGGCAACAGGCACCACCTATTTCTTCGTTGTTTCCGCGTTCAACCTGAACGGAACTGAAAGTACATTCTCAAACGAAGTCAGCAAGGTTATCCCTTAATCAACAAACACTCCGAGCACAGACTTTTCTGGCAACCATCCCTTGACCCCTCCTCATAGAGAACTGTATAACCACTAGCGCTGATAGCAATGAGACGAACATGCTGAGGGCTGACATAGGATTCCAGCCTCAATGAAGCGTCTTCAGGCTAGCCTTTATTGTAGAATTCAGGACCCAACGCTCAGCACTGTTTCGAATGCGCCCGTAGCTCAATGGATAGAGCATCTGACTACGGATCAGAAGGTTACAGGTTCAAGACCTGTCGGGCGCACCAAACAGCCTCGCTCACTTCCCCTGCTTTGTTGACGGATCTGAACCTACTATATTCAGTCTGATCGGACGCACCACAACCGGCTGACTCCTCTGACTGCGCTTTGGTGACAGCTCAAAATTTATCAAGTCCAGTCTGATCGGGCACACCATACAGAGCGTGCTCCGACCGGAGCTACCCCAAACAAAGACGCTGGGATAACAGTCGTCCCGTTTCAGTACTCGACTAAACCGCATTCATAGAGGTTGATGGGAGATGAGCCTGTATGGATAACGCCACATGGCGGAAGGCCTGGACAAACCAGACCTCCCACCATCTCATTCACAGGCAATCGAAAGAGGCCCCGCCACTCAGGTGCGAGTGGCGGTCCGAGCAAGCAGTTCTTTCTGCAAGGCGTTGATATCGGCCTTCGCACCAAGCGCCAGTTCCTCAACCCGTCGTTCACTCTCCGGGCCCGGCACATGTGAGAATTCATGACAATCTTCGTAGGCCTGCTCAGTGGTCCCAGTCGCTCGAATCACGGCACCGGCGATAGCCCCTCCGATAATGGCGATCCCAAGCGTCATGGCAATACCCACCAGTTGAACACCGGCCACGCCAGGCACGACAATGATCGCCATAAGTCCCCCGAGTAAACCAGGCATCCCATGCAGGTTGTGCACACCGCATGTATCGACGAGCTTGATCTTTGATTCGAGCATGGGTTGGATAAACACATACCCAATGACTGACAAGGCACCGGCCAGCAAGCCAATACCAAACGCGCCGGTCGGACTGACAAGGTTGCAGGTCGAACCGATCGACACCCCACCTGCCAACGCCGCATTGGCCATATCGACCATCGAGGTTTTCCCATGGTGGAAATGAGTGCTGAGGAAATAGGTTGAAAGCGTCGCCCCGCTCAATGCCAGAATCGTATTCACGATGGTCTGAGGCATTTGTTCAAAGGGCACGATTGCCGTCGCAAAACTCGGCCAGAACAGCCAGAGCACCATCGATCCCAGCATGGCAAATCGATCGGAGGTCGGATCGGATTCAATCGGCTGACTCCGTTGCACCGTCGTCGTCAGAACCAATGACGCTGCCAACCCAAAGTAGGCCCCGAACGCATGGATGACAATGGAACCAGCCGAATCCTGAAACCCTTTGGTCAGCCCAGCCCCATTGTCCAACACAAGGTATTCGTTGAGGGCATAGAGCGGCACTAGCAGCAACGTGAGCAGCGCATATTGAAACACCCGCAAACGCCCCAGCACCGCCCCCATCGCAATCAATGCCGTCGCTACAGAAAATTCAGCGTACAGAAGTGCATCGACCGTATGGGCCTTCAGCTCATGCCCCACCACACCGTTCGCGCGTAATAACATGTACAGAGGGAGTCCTGTTGCAACCACAAGATAGGTGCCGGTCGTCGCACCAAAGCCATACCGGCGGACGAATACCATCAGAAATCCGAACCCGACGACCAACATCGCCAGGATGTGGATCGAGTAGTTGTATTGCGCGACCAGGCGTGCCTCACTGACGGCACCTGTCGGCTCTTCAGCACCAACCCAACTCGTG
>WBZU01000962.1_pt1 | contig 12099 bp, 9 predicted proteins | sample 5204311 | NCBI WGS metagenome assembly WBZU01 (sample SAMN12344359, study PRJNA552823) | activated sludge metagenome | biome: Activated sludge suspended growth; feature: Nitrification reactor; material: Wastewater; isolation source: activated sludge from nitrification reactor of wastewater treatment... | reverse complement strand
TACTGTTATGACAGAGTGGATGAAGCCATAAGAAAACAGCTTGAAGACGGAATCACTTTTTCGATGATGCATCCGCTTGAAGTGGAGTTATCGGAAAAGATCAGAAGTATCGTTCCGAATGCGGAGTCGGTAAGATTCTCCAAAACAGGATGTGATGTGACTACAGCGGCAGTAAGGGTTGCGAGAGCTTTTACCAAAAGGGAAAAAGTTCTGTGCTGCGGATATCACGGATGGCATGACTGGTATATCGGAGTAACAGACAGGGATGCGGGAATTCCCGCTGCAGTGAAAGACCTCACTTATACTTTTAATTATAATGATATTGAAAATCTGAAACAGTCAATTGACAATGATACCGCCTGTGTAATTCTTGAGCCGTTTGTTTTTGAAGAGGAAAAAAATGATTTTTTGAAGGAAGTTCAGGAAGTATGCAGAAAGAACGGAAGTCTTTTAATATTTGATGAAATGTGGACGGGATTCAGAATTGCTGTTGGAGGTGCGCAGGAATATTTCGGAGTCAAGGCAGACCTGGCTTGTTATTCCAAAGCGATTGCGAACGGAATGCCCTTATCCGTATTAACCGGTAGAGAAGATGTGATGAGACTTTTTGACAGGGATGTATTTTTCTTTACTACGTTCGGAGGAGAAGCATTGTCTCTGGCAGCAGGCATGGCAACGATTGATGAGATCCTTGAAAAGAATGTACCGGAATTTCTTTCAATGCAGGGGAAAAAACTTAAGGACGGATACAATAAAATTTCATCCGGACTCGGAATGGATTATACGCAATGTACAGGATACAACTGCAGGACAATCATTACATTCGATCCCGTTAAATCGGGATGTAATCCTCTTGAAATGAAATCATTGGTTCAGCAGGAAATGATAAAGAACGGAATACTCTGGTCGGGATTTCATAATATGTGTTTTTCACATTCTGATGAGGATGCGGAATACACATTAAAATGCTATGAAAAAGTCTTACCTTTGCTGAAGAAAGCGGTTGATGAAAAAAAAGTTGCAGAGTATCTCAAAGGAGAACCTGTTGAACCTGTATTCAGAAAGACATCTAATTTTAATGTAAAACCTAAGAAGTTTTAATAATAATAATATTTTGTATTCCTTAAAAATAAATTTATCATTATGGCAAAAGTAAAAGCAGGAGATACGTTTATCGGTGACGGGGAAAGCACTTTTATAATTGCTGAAATAGGAATCAATCACAACGGTTCTTTAAAGCTTGCAAAGAAACTTATAAAAGCTGCCGTAAACGCGGGCTGTAATGCCGTAAAATTTCAGAAGAGAACTCCGGAACTGTGCGTTCCGAAAGATCAGTGGAGTATCGAACGGGATACTCCGTGGGGAAGAATGACATATATTGATTACAGGCATAAGATAGAACTCAGTCTTGAAGATTACTCTGAGATAGACAGGTATTGCAGAAATAATAAAATAACCTGGTTCGCTTCATGCTGGGATGAAGAGTCTGTTGATTTTATCGAACATTTTGATCCGCCGATGTACAAAGTTGCATCTGCTTCACTGACAGATTACGGATTGCTGAATAAAAAAAGATCAACCGGAAAGACTCTGATCCTTTCAACAGGCATGTCAACTTTTGAAGAAATAAAAGAAGCTGTTAAATCAATCGGATCCGATAACCTGCTTCTTGCTCATTCTACTTCTTCTTATCCCTGCAAGCTTGAAGAACTGAATTTAAAAATGATTGAAACACTGAAAAAAACTTTTCCCGGTATTCCTGTCGGTTATTCCGGACATGAAACCGGAATTGCCCCGACACTTGCTGCTGTGTCTTTGGGAGCGGCATTTGTAGAAAGACATATTACATTGGACAGGGCAATGTGGGGATCAGATCAAGCGGCTTCAGTGGAACCCGGAGGATTCAAAAGACTTGTGGAAAATATCAGAGACATTGAAAGGTCTCTTGGAGACGGTGTAAAGAAAGTTTATGAAAGCGAGATGGGGCAAAGGAAGAAGCTCAGAAGAGTCAGGTCAAATTAATAATTAGTAATTTGTAGTTAGAAATTATTAATTTTTTCTGATCACATCATTTCCTGTATTTCCGGAAAGTAAATACGGGAGACTATTTAAAAACAGATTGCGTGTAATAATATATTTACATTAAATTGTTCAATCTGATTTATTAATTTGCAGTATGTCACTTCAGATCTGGTCATTAATAATAATTTCATTCGCAGCGGTCATCATGGTCGTGCTGGAAAAATATTATCCTTATACAAAGGGTCAGAAGATATTCAGGGAAGGATTTTTTAATGATATAGTCATGTATTCCATCTTTCAGAGTTATGTGCTCGGACTGATCATATTCGGATTTCTTAACTGGATCAAATATAACACGGATCTTTATCGGTACAGTCTGATCGGAAGCTGGCCTGTATGGGTTCAGGTTTTATTTTTTCTTGTAACACATGATTTTTACATTTACTGGTTTCACAGATGGCAGCATCACAATAGAATACTATGGCGGACACATGAAGCTCATCATTCTCCCAAAACAATTGACTGGCTTTCAGGCGCAAGGTCGCATTCTTTTGAAATTTTGATAAACCAAACCGTTGAATTCGCTCCGATAATTCTTCTGGGAGCTGCGCCTGAAGTTGCAATATACAAAGGAATGATAAGCGCAATCTGGGGAATGTTCATTCATTCAAACATTGATGTCAGACTCGGGAAGCTGCAGTATTTTATCAATGGTCCTGAAATGCACAGATGGCATCATTCCGATGACGGAGGAAAAGAGTATCAGAATAATTTCAGTACAAAATTAGCTGTCTGGGACTGGATATTCGGCACAGCATTTTTACCTGATCCGAATGTGAGAAAACCAAAACGTTACGGCTTAAGCGACACACCGGATTATCCATTATCGGTTGAAGTTTCGGAAAAAAATAATTTCGTTAAAGTTCTATATTTTGATATTGTAAGTTATGTCAGACAGCATGTTTTTGCATTCCGAAAATTTCATAATTAATTTTACTCAATTACTTCAAATTTCTGATATAGAATGATGAAATTGCCAAAGATAATTCTGTTCTTTTTATTTTCGGGGATTACAATATTACTAATTTTAATTCATTCCTGCGGTAACGATAATCCCGTTGTTTCTTATGATTCAAAAACTATTACAGGTTTTTATGGATTTTTGAATAACTATAATTCTGATGAAAGTATTTTAGAAACAAGATTAAATCTTGATTCGGGATATATTTCGATGGGAAGAGATACAGTAGGTGCTGACAGTATATTAAATCTTACTTTGCAAACACCAGCCGATAATGTTTTAAAACCTATGACAGAGATTGCAGGATATTATGGGGAGAATTTGTCTGTAAGTGACATTAATGCTATGGGAACTAATTTTTTAGGAAAGTATTTTTTTAACAATGCTAATGGTAATTATTCGGGATATTTAACAAGACGTAACAGCCCTCCAAATTATTATGGCGTGGGATTATTCGAAGTAAGACATGCCTATTGCGACAGGAATGTAATTGTAAATGGAACAGTAATTAATATATTCAGTATCATTGGTCCTTCTGATACTATGAAATATAATATAAACATTAATTTCTCAAAAGGATGGAATCCAATTACATACTATACAAAAACTATCAGAGCATATTATTCAGAATATGATATTTATAATGGAGATCCGGAAGGAAGTAAGTGGTTTTATAAAGATGATTCTCAGAGTAATTTTATAAAAAAATGAAAATTTCATTACTTATACTCTTTCCATAAAAGTATTGATTTTTTTAATAATCTCGTTAATTTGCATCTCTTTTAATTTCTCAAGCGAAACCGGAATCACCATAGACCAGTTGCTTTCCGAAACTATTCCAGGGAAATTTATTCTGTAATTCCAGCCTTTATAATCTTTTAAAATATTCTCATCAAGATAAAGATACTCCGTAATAAGCTGAATACAGAATATAGAAGAAGAACTGCTGATTTTTTCAAATGATAATCTTACAAGATCAGTATCAGCTTTATGGTTGAGCTCTTTTTTTATTCCGATATATTCCATGAAATTTTTCTTATCATTATGAACCGATTCAAACATTTCAATGAATTCATAAGCATCATCATAATTCAAACCAAGGATTTTCATAAGTTCATTTGTGTCATTGATTTTTTCGCTCCAGTACAATCTGCCGTTCATGGATAACTCTTTATCAAACAGTATATCTTTTAATTCCGAATATTTATCCGGAGAGGAAATGAATTTATCGCAGATTTGTCTGAACGAAACCTCATCAACTGTTCCGGCTTCATTTTCCCACCATGCAGGAAGCGAACTTGAATCATGAGTTGAGACTGTTGCGACGGAATTTATTCTGTAATCTTCGGGACTTATAAATCTGTATTCCTGATCCGGATCTTTTTCCCATCTCTGAACATTTATTCCGGTAACTCCGGATTCCTTTAAAACTTTGTATGAACAATAAGGAACTGTACCAAGATCTTCGGCGCACGGAAGCATATCGGATGAGTTAAGCATAGCTTTGAGAATATTTCTTCCGTGTTCTTCCCAGTAATACTGTTCTTCGGGATCAAATTTTCCTTCCAAACCTCCTGATTCTTCAGGAGTTTTGAGATCAATTGTCCAGACTCTGAAAAGTCCGACGAAATGATCTATCCTGTACATATCAAAAAAGTTTTCAGCGTATTTAATTTTTTCACGGAAGTAACTGTAGTTGTCAGCGCTGATATTGTCCCAGTTGTAAGGAGGCATTCCCCATCTCTGTCCTTTTGAAAAATACATATCGGGCGGAGCTCCTGAAGAGAGCTGCAGTTTAAAATAATTTTTATAAGCCCATACATCAGCGCTGTTTCTAGAAACAAGAAAAGGAATATCTCCCATGATGAAAACTTTTTTCCTTTTTGCATATTTTTTTACTGAGACAAGCTGTTCAAAAAGCTGCCACTGAACCCAGACATAAAAATTCATTTCGTTCTCATTTTCTTTCAGTATCTTTTCGGCTGTGTAAGAGGAAATGTATCTGTATTTAAGATCCCATTCTGACCAGCTTTTATCAGGATTCATGCCTGATATGATTTTGAACAGACAATAATACTTCAGCCACCGAAGATTATTTTCCTTATAAGATATGAAACTATCAGTCTCTTTAAGATTTACTGTAGAAAATATTTTTCTTAAAAGAAGAAGTTTTTTATTTTTAATATTGTAATTTACTTTTGTTCCTCCCGCAGGAAAATTCTTTTTTAAAGATCTTATTTCTTTTCTGAAAGACTTCAGATCAGCATGCTTAAGTTTTTTTAATGAAATATACATTGGTTCGATCGCAAAAGTGCTTACCGCATTATAAGGAGCGTAATCCGATCCGAGTTCATTCAGCGGCAGAAGCTGTATTATTGACATTCCTGTCCTGCTGCACCAGTCAACTATCATTTTCAGATCAGGTATTTCCCCTGAGCCGATGCTGTTCTTAGAGTAAACCGAAAACAAAGGAAGAGCTACGCCTGCTCTTTTCTGAACACCGATTTTTTCCCAATGGGATGAAGAAGTTGTATTTAAGAGAGAATTGTAGTCCAAATTAAAAATTAATTTATGAGATCATTTGTTACGTTAATAAATTCACCGGCAATTCTGTTATTCTTCTTTACCTTTTTTAAATAAAGATCCTTGCCGTTCAAATACTCGACTGAATTGCTTTTTGCTCCGGACAGCATTTCAAGAAATGTATATTCAGTATTTACACCGGTTACCTCAAATGCAATTTCCATTGCCCGGGCAGCATATTCAAGGATCTGAATCGTTTCGATCCCCGAGATATCAGAAAAGAACCATCCGCAGCTTGTGAACATAAACATAGAATATTTTTGCATTTCAAGAAGCTTAATGCAAAGATCCTTTTCAGGGTCAGTTAATTTCTTCCGGGAATATTTCAGGAAAAATTCATCTTTATACTGATCATAACTCTCTTCTGAATACGAGGATATTAATCTGATATATCCGTTCCTTGCTTCCCATATGTCATTCAAAAAATGACTTCCTGTATTTTCAAAAATTACGGCAAGCTCGTCTCTGAGAAAATTCAGACATTCGCGCAAAGGAGTTCTCCATTCCTGCGAAGGATATTCATCGCTTCTTCCGCATCCGCAGTTTTCCTTCCATCTGCCGACTCCGTGAAGACAGCTCCATGATGTACCTTCTCCGTTAATGCCTTTTTTGATTCTGACTTCGTGATCAGGATTGTGAGAGGAGAGATACTTTCCGAAGTTTATGATTTCAAATTCTGATGTAGGGATCAGTTCGGAGAATAAATATGAAAGAGTTCTTTCCGTATATTTTTTGTGATGACCGAATGTTTCACCGTCAACAGCAACTCCAACCAGATTACCGGACCTTGCGGCGGATACTTTAACTTCATTCAGTCTGTTCAATAATTTTTCAGCGCTGTAAATATGATCATCAAAAGCAATGTTCTTTGAAAGCGGTCCGTCATAAAAAATTATGTCAATATAGTTATTTCTGTTATGTCCGGAAAAATATCTGTATGGAATTCCCGTATCAATGTTTCCGGAAGTAACATCTTCCCATTCATCCGAACCGGGTTTCCTGACTGATTCCGCCTGCGACGGATCTAAAATTATATATTTGATTTTCTCTTCGATCAGAGTTTCAAGAGTTTCAATGTTGCAGGCAGTTTCCGGAAGCCAGATACCTTCCGATTCCCTTCCGAAATGAATTCTGAAATCCTCAAGTCCCCATCTTATCTGAGTGATCTTATCCCTTTTGTTTGCAAGCGGCATAATGACATGGTTGTATATCATTGCAATTGCATTGCCGTGACCCTGGTTTTTCTTTGCGCTGATTTTATCAGCTTCGGTAATTTTACTGTAAGTTCTGGGATGCTTGTTCTTTATCCAGTGCAGCAGCGTTGGACCGAAATTAAAATTAAAATATTCGTAATTATTTATTCTTTTAATGACATTGTCGTGAATGTCAACTATTACCGCTTCGCTGTTGGGTTTATAGCATTCCTGCAGTATCCTTTCGTTCCAGTCATGAAATGGAGCTGCAGAGGGCTGAGGTTCGATCTCATTTGTCCAAGCATTTTCCCGCGGCGGCTGATAAAAATGTCCGTGCAGGCAGAGGAATAATTTCTTTTTCAAATTGGTTTATATAAATTATTATGCAGTCAAACTAAGAATAGTATCTCAAAAATGTTAGTAAGAAATTTTTGTAAAGGGGGTTTAAAAAATTAAGTTAAAGATTATAGTTTGCAGGAATTGATATATTAAATCAGCTGTATAGTTTTATAATAATCATTTTTTAATTTTCTGTATTATTATCTAGTGAAAATTGTTTTATAATGCTTTGATTAATTTTAATAATTTCCGTAGGTGATAATTCACCCAGTCTGCCTAATACTAAGTCTTTATCCAATGTACTTATTTTGTTTATTCTGACTAAAGAATTTTCCTTTAATCCGTTTTTATTTGATGGGGAAATCAGAACATCAAATTCACTTTGCCATTTGAGTTTTGTAGTAATAAAAACCACAGTTACATCATTTTCCGTTTCTAATAATACAACCGCAGGTCTGTTTTTATTTCCCTTTAAATCAGTAAATGGAAAATGAATTAATACAACATCTCCTTTTTTCATTTATATCTTTCTTTTAAATCTTTAACAGTATACAAATCCTTTTCTTCATTTAAAAAATCAAAAGATTTTGATTTTGAAATTACCTCTTCAATACCTTTAGTTAGAATCTGATCTTCAATTTTACAAATAAGAAAATCTGTAAAATCTGAAACTTCTATGATTTCCGAATCCGGTAATTTATTAATTTTATTTACAGTGTTTTTAATTAATGTTTCTCTGTTCATTGTCTGAAATTAATGTTAATAATACAAGAATTTACTTAAGTTAAATCAAGTTCAACTTAATTATTTTAATTTATATTTACAAAGTAATTGTATTAATGTTCATATTAAACGTTACAAATAAGAGAAAGAATTTATTGACTGCGTAACTTCAGTTATAAAATAAAAAAGCCGGCGTTTGATCACCGGCTTTCTTTATAAATATTATAACTGAGTCTAACTATGGTCTTATAATCCCGATGGCATTGTAAGAATTATTATCAACGATCGAAAGATCATCTGTATCTACAAAATTATCTCCCGTAAGATCAGTTGCAACATACCCTGATGTTGAAAAATTTACATCGTTATCCACAAGACTCAGGTCGGAGGCATCCACTGTATTATCCTTATTCGGATCACCGCTGTAAATACACCACTTTGATCCTTTTAATGTCATGTTACTGCCGTATGCCTGAGAACTTCCTGAAACAAATGAATAATTATATGTCGTGCCGTCCGCTATAAATGTCTCTCCGCCTGTTCTGCTCCATGTTTCAATGCAGTTCCTGTGATTTGCAACTATGTAATATGTGCCTGAAGGTGCGTTGCTGAAAGTAAATAATGCCGTTTGCGTAAGTGAGTCAATTACCGCTTTTGCTGAATCCTTTACAGCATACGGTGAAGTAGAATTTCTCAGATAAACTTTTAAGGTATCTCTCATTGCAAGCTGATTTGACACTGATGAATACATTCCTTCCATAGCAATGCTTAGGTTGATCTTTATCTGATTGGTCGGACCTGCATATCTGAATATTGCAGTGTTTCCGCCGAGAGCCCAGGCAGTATCACCCTGAGTTACATAAACTTTTATGTTTGTAATTCCGTGAGTATTCTGTGTCGTCCAGGTTACTCCGCCGTCTGTTGTTTTGCAGATAGCCGGTGTGCCCGATGATCCGCCGGATACATATCCTGTATTTGCATCCTTGAAATCTATGCTGTTAAAATCTGTAGCAACCGGCATGGTAATAAGTGTCCAGTTAACTCCGCCGTTTGTTGACTTTGCAACTCTGGATGTCCCACCGGTCTGACAAGCATAAACTGTAACTCCGTCAGGTGAAGAAACGCCTCTTATGCTGCCGGTAAAACCTGTTGTTGTAGCGCCTGTCCAGTTGACTCCGCCGTTTGTTGTTCTGTAAATAGGTCTGTTTGAAGTATTCATAACGCAGAATCCTGTATTTGCATTTACCATGTCGGCTGAATAAATATTTTCACTCGCTGCGCCGGTAGTATACTGTGTCCAGTTATCTCCGCCGTTTGTTGTTTTGAATACATTTCCTCCTGCTACAGTAGATAAATTCACAAATACCCATCCTGTATTCTCATCTATGAATTCACATGTATATAATTGTGAAGTTGCAACCGGAGACGGACCTGTTTTCGGAGTCCAGCTTGCTCCTCCGTCAGTTGTTTTCAAAACTCTGTTGTTCTGTCCGCTAACATATCCCGTATTTTCGTTGATCATTGAAATTGAGAAAAAGTCTCCTGTATATCCGAGGTTGTATGGTGTCCATGTTGCACCGCTGTTTGAGGAATAGAGTAATTCCCTGTTTGTCGATCCTGTAGGATATGGTCTTCCTACAACCCAGTACTTGCTTGTACCCGGAACAGTTGTTATGTCATACATCAGCGCATTTGAATACTGAGTATAATTATTCGTTGACCATGTCGCGCATCCGTCATTTGATATTGCAACAATTCCGTAGTCTCCTGATAATACATAAGTTGATCCGTTCTTATCTAATGAATACCAGACAAAGGTTACTGACGGACCGCTTACGGCAATTGGTAAAGTCTGCCAGGTCGTCCCAAGGTCAGTTGATTTATAAAGTGAGCTTGCATCTCCGACTGCATAAATTTCACTCGCAGAAACAACTTTTACCTGAAACATTGACCAGTCAACTGTCGGAGTATTGACAGAACTCCAGTTTAATCCTGCATTGGTTGTTCTGGAAACAGTCCCTCCGCCTCCGCTGCAAAAACCCGTTGTGGAGTTCAAGAAACTGATATTATACATTATTGTCGGAAAAGTAGTTGGTGTAATTGTCCAGTTTGTTCCTCCGTTAGATGTGCTCAGAAGACTTCCGTTTGCCCAGGAAGCAAAAACATTCTGATCATCAATTCCGCCTAATGTGGTAAGATAACTTGTCGAGCCCGAAAGATCGCTGTATACTGTTGACCAGTTTAAACCGGCATTGGTAGTTTTCAGAATTACTGTTGTAAAAGCATTCTGACTTCCCGCACCAATGTAACCGGTGTTTGCATTTGCGAACCAGATTGACTGACATCTTGAATTAGTGGCAACAAGACCAACGCCAACTTCTTCAAATGTAACTCCGCCGTTTATGGTTCTTCCGATATACCCTTGATCTCCTACAACAATTCCTGTATTCGAATCAAAAAACCACATATCGTAATTCTGCGTGGTAGCAAGTGTTCCTGCTGTCACCTTTCCTGCAAAATGGTGGAAATACCAGTTAGAACCTGAATTAGTTGTATGCATGAATGTTCCGTTTGCACCGGCTGTTACCCAGTCAGTTCCGCTTACCATTTTGATCTTGCGCAGAAGATTTGACTGAGGTGTCGGATGCATCCACTTCCAGTCCTGTTTGTCCTGTGAAAATGATGTTCCTGAAATTACAAGAAGCATCATAATCATGAAAGTAATTCTTTTCATCATTTTTTATGATTTTTAATTTAGAAATAATTATTTCTTGTTCTTGATTTGTAGCATAAATTGAATAAAACTCTATGTGGGTTTAAAACTTATTGTGGGATTTGTTACATCTTAAAAAATTTGTAAATAATTTAAAAATATTAAATCTTTTGTTTTATATTATTATAATAAAACGTATTACTGATTTCTGCTTTGATAAAAGCAGAAACTAATTAATATTCTTAGATTAATTTTTTGTATTAATATTTTAGAATTACTGTGGGGTAAGTTCTTTGTTTACATCAAAAATCAGAAATATTTTTTAAAATATCAATATAAAATTCTGAATAGCAGACTTGTGTCTCTGATTTTTCGCTGGATGCGAATTTTTAAGATGATGCTCCAGCCCTTTTTAAATTTCTAGGGAGGTCTTATGTTATTCATTTCAAAAAAATTTTATTTTATCATTATCATTCTTTTTGCATTAATAGATATTCCGTTTATTCTTAATTCATAAATGTATATTCCGCTTGAAATATTTTCACCATTAAATCTTAATTTATATATTCCTTTACTCTGCCTTTCATTAATCAGAGATTTGATTTCTTTACCGAGCATATCATATATCTTTATTGTCACAATTCCTGATCTTAATAAAGAATATTCTATATTTGTTTCTGAATTAAACGGGTTGGGGTAATTCTGTTTAAGATTAAAATTTTTAATTTCATTAAGAGAATTATTGTTTATGAAAGTTAATCCTCCGTTACTTGTAAATATAATATAATTGCTTCCCGGTCCTCCGACAGCCCATACATTAGAATCATTTAAAGAGTATATTGAGGTAAAAGGTCCTACACCTAAATTTGCCGATAATGCCCAGTTAAAACCCCCGTTTGTCGTTCTGTAAATCTTACCATTATCACCTCCGGAGTATCCTGTTTTTTTATTTGAAAACTCAATACAATAAGTTGCATCACTGCTGTTAGATCTGGGAATTCTTGTAATACTATCCCAGCTTACTCCATAGTTTGTAGTTCTAAATACAACATTCCCCCAGCTTGCTGTCCAGCCGGTATCTCCAATAAATGTAACTCTGTCACAAAATGGAGTTGCAACTGTAGAAGGGAGTATTACAGAGTTTGATAATCGTGTTGAATCTATAAAAGTATTTCCCCCGTTAGTAGTCTTCATTACTACTCTGTCACCGCAAAACCATCCTGTGTTTTCATTGATGAACCACAGACCGTCAAGCTGAGGCGTTTGCTCCTGCCCTACTCTGACTATTTTCCAGTTATTCCCTCCATCAGTTGTTTTCAATATCACATACCATCCGCATACATATACTACGCTGTCATTTACGGGATGAATTTGAGTGAGGTAACCTGAAGTAGGATTATTCTGTTGAAACCAGTTATTGCCTCCGTTAGTAGTTTTTAATATTGCGCTGCTTCCGCAAGCCCATCCTGTTTTTTTATTAATAAACCTTACATCAACAGTAAATT
>WBZU01002683.1_pt1 | contig 12104 bp, 7 predicted proteins | sample 5204311 | NCBI WGS metagenome assembly WBZU01 (sample SAMN12344359, study PRJNA552823) | activated sludge metagenome | biome: Activated sludge suspended growth; feature: Nitrification reactor; material: Wastewater; isolation source: activated sludge from nitrification reactor of wastewater treatment... | reverse complement strand
ACATTTAAAACGGCAACAGGCGCTTCGATTTCGGATGGTCTGGATGAATTGTATTACTCCAACTCTTGGTTTGGCGAAAATGCAATTGTCATTAAAGGTGTTCTGGATCAGAACAAACTCTCAGCGTTTTTAGAAAAAGATACAATTTTTACAGTATCTAAAAATGCTGAAGGTATAAATGTCTATCAGATGAATGAAAACGGACTGTATTTTTATTTCCGGGACAATAACACAATTTGCGCAAGTAACTATCTTAAGCAGCTTGATGTAATGTTAGCAACTAAAGATACTTCAAGATCCGGGATTCTTCAAAATGAAAAAGTTTTTAATTCGATACAGAATATTATTTACAAGGATGATATCTGGATGATTTCTTCGGAGAAAATATTTATTAAAGGAATATTTCAGAATTTTCTGCAATCTACAACAGGCGCTAAAATTGAAGAAAGCGACTCTGCAGAAATATCAGATTCGGCTTCTGTCAGTGACTCTCTTGCATTGAAAGAAAATCTAACAATAGAAAATCTCTACAGGATGTTCAGCTCTATTTCGTTTTCGGCAAAAATGTCAAATCAACTTGATATGCTGATTCAATGCGAGTGTGTAAATGAAGAATCCTCAAAATATCTGAGAAGCATACTTAACGGAGTTATATCAGTTGCAAAAATCAGTTCCGCAGGAAGTAAAAAAAATAATTCGATGAAGATACTGGATGATCTGAGATTAAACAGATACGACAATTCTGTCTTTATTGAATTAAATGTAAATGAAAAAAATATTAAAGAGCTGAGAAATGCAAATTTACTGAACGCTCCGGAGTAAAATTATAAAACCTGATTTCGATAATTTTACAGTTCATAAATTATTTTAACGCTTTGCTTTCCTCTGACAAAAATTTTTCCGCCAGAATAACATCTTCCGCGCTTCCTATAAAAAGAGGTGTTCTCTGATGAAGACTCTTTGGCTCTATTTCCAGAATCCTTTGAATACCGTCTGTACTTCTTCCGCCGGCTTGTTCAACTAAAAAGCTTAAAGGATTGGCTTCATACATTAACCTTAGCTTGCCGTTTTTGTTTTTAAAATCCGAAGGATACAAAAATATTCCTCCGTAAAGCAGATTTCTGTGAAAGTCTGCAACAAGTGAACCGATATATCTGGATGAATAAGGTCTCGAAGTTTCAGGATCTGAATCTTTTAGATAAGAAATATAATTCCTGATTCCATTGCTCCATTTGGAAAAATTACCTTCGTTCACGGAATATGTTTTGGACTTATTCGGAATTTTAATATTTTCATTTGACAGAATAAACTCTCCTACTGAAGGATCAAGAGTGAATCCGTGAACTCCTTCTCCTGTGGTATAAACAAGCATAGTGCTTGATCCGTAAATCACATAACCCGCGGCAACCTGTTCTGTCCCTTTCTGAAGACAATCTTCCAATGCACCCGGACCAGAATTTGTTACTCTTTTGTAAACAGAAAAAATAGTTCCGATGGATACATTGACATCTATATTTGAAGATCCGTCAAGAGGATCAAAGTGACAAATATATTTATTTGATACGAATTTATTTTTTTCAAATCTATCTTCTATCGGAATAAAATTTTCCTCCTCTTCCGAACAAACAGCGCAAATATGACCGCCCTGTTTCATCACAAATTTCAATACATCGTTTGCATATACATCAAGTTTCTTGACCTGCTCTCCCTGTACGTTTTCTTCTCCTGTAAATCCAAGTATGTCTATAAGACCCGCCCTGTTTACTTCAAGTGAAATTACTTTGCATGCAAGAGCTATATCAGCAAGCAGATCAGATAACTGACCGGTTGCTTCGGGATATTTTCTTTCTTCTTCGACTATATGCCTGTAGAATGTTGAAAAACTTTTATTCATTTTGTTTAAATTTTTATTGGAATAGTTTTTAAAATTAAAGATGAAACAAAGATGTTAAATAGTACAATGCAGGTAAATATTATTTCAATACTTAATTAATTTGAAATCAATATTCCCGAACTGGTTTTTTCATTATTCTAAAGGGAATTTGTGTTCGTTCCAGGAGATAATGCCGTGTTCCAGATTATAAACCTCTTCAAATCCAAGATCTCTCATCAGATACATTGCCTGTTTGCTTCTGTTACCTGACCTGCAGTAGATCAGATATCTTTTTCTTTTGTCAAACTCATCTATTTCTTCTTCAAAAGTTGTTTTATATATATCAATGTTTACAGCGCCTCTTATATGACCTTCGCTGAATTCTTCATGTGTTCTTACATCTATAAGAACGAAAGAATCTTCTTCGATCTTTTGTCTGAATGAAGATGTATTTATATCCTGATGATTCATTTTAAGCGAATATATTTAATGCTTTAGTTTGATAAAATGAAAATTTAACTTGATCAGAAACAATTTTACTGTAAATCTTATCTTTCGAAAAGAATTTTGTTTGACTGGTAAATCAACTCTTTTCATATTTAACTGAATTGTCATTCTTAGTAATACCAAAATGATAATTATCAGTCATCATGAAAAATGTTTTATATATTCGTCGAAATCTTTTTTACTCATTGATTCCGGCTTATCGTAAATGAAGTTCTGGTTAATGTTATCTTTTCCGGAAGGTGGCATGAATTTATTTATGCTTTTCCAGAAATCTTCCGATTTCATTACTTCACAGCCGCATTCTTTTCCCAGATTTGTAATTCCGTAATCCGAACTTACTACTTTCAGTTTTTTATAATCTCCGAAAGTTTCGATCTTTTTTCTGATGATTTCATCCGCTGTGATCTTTTCCGAATGTATTACTTCCGATTTTTCGAAACTGCCATGTCCGTCAAATACAATAATCAATTTATCAGTCCTCGAGATCTTTGATTTAACAGCTTCAAGCAAAGCAAGCTGTGATGCATTCTTATCTTTTAAAAACAAGGACTTTACCGCCGGAATCTTATGAATCAGATTATTACCGTCAATTAATATTGTTTTCATGATAAATTATATTAAGGAGTAATTCTGTTTGGTCTTCTGGCAAAAGGAATCGCTTCTCTTATATTTTCAAGATTGCAGATCCAGTTAACCATTCTTTCTATTCCCAAACCGAAGCCTGAATGAGGAACGCTTCCGTATCTTCTCAGATCTAAAAACCACTGAAATTCTTCAAGAGGAAGTTTATGTTCAATAATTCTCTTTTCAAGTTCTTCAAAATTATCTTCTCTTTGAGATCCCCCGATTATTTCACCGAAACCTTCCGGAGCAAGTACATCAACACCGAGTGCAATCTTCGGATTAGCAGGATCTCTTTTCATGTAAAAAGATTTGGCTTCAGCTGGCCACCTGTGAACCATTACTGGCTTGTCATAATCTTCAACAATAGCTTCTTCATGCGGAGCGCCGAAATCTTCCCCCCACGGAAAAGGTCTTATCTGTTCTTCTCCGTTACTTGTCTTTCTGATTAAAGGAATATCTTTTTTGATAAGGATATCAACTGCTTCATCATAAGTAATTCTCGGAAAAGGTTTTTTTACATTTTCAAGTTTGGAGATATCCCTTCCGAGAAGCTCAAGTTCTTTTCCGCAGTTCTTCAAAACTCTTTGTACTACATTTTCAAGAAAATCTTCAATAAGATCCATATCGTCATCAATGTCATAAAAAGCCATCTCAGGCTCCATCATCCAGAATTCCGTAAGATGTCTTCTTGTCATAGAGTTCTCCGCTCTGAATGTAGGTCCGAGTGTATAAACTTTCCCGAGAGCCATTGCTCCTGCTTCAGCATAAAGCTGACCTGATTGAGAAAGATATGCTTTTCCAATGTCGAAATAATCTGTAGAAAATAATGTGGATGTTCCTTCGCATGCATTCGGAGTAAAGATAGGAGTATCAAAAAGAATGAATCCGTTTTCATACATGTAATCTCTTATTGCCTGAATGATTTCATTCCTTACACGCAGAATGCTTACCTGTCTCGGTGAGCGAATCCACAAATGTCTTCTGTCCATGAGAAATTCTCCCCCGTGTTCTTTGGGAGTAATGGGATAAGGACCGGCTATATGAATAATTTCAATATCGTTTATCTGAAGTTCATATACTCCTTCTTTTTTAGGATGTCTGGTTACTGTGCCTTTTACTTTTAATGAGGACTCCTGAGTGAGTTTAGAAAAGTCTTCCCAGACTTTTTCAGAAACAGCGTTTTTAACAACGACACCTTGAATAATTCCTGAACCGTCCCTGATCTCAGGAAACATGAGCTTTCCCGATGACCTGATATTATATAGCCACCCTTTGACTGTAACTTCCTGATCAGTAAAATCTGATATTTTGCTTATAGATACTCTATGCATTTTAAAATTAAATTGTTTGGATTTATGTGAATTTTAATTTAACGAAAACTGAAGTTTATTAATATACAATTCTACATTCAAAAGAATTTTGCTAAATTTGTTCAAATTAATGTCTGTAGTCCGAAGCTTTTAAAATCAACATACGATCAATTTAGGGATCATTTCAAAAAAATCATCTTCCTTGTCTTAATTATCGCGCCGTCAGCAATCAACGTATAAAAATATATTCCGCTTTGCAGATTATTGCCATTGAAATTTATTTCATGATTTCCTGCTTCCTGAAGTTTGTTTACAAGAGAAGTTAACTCTTTACCTGTTACATCATATATTTTAACTGAAATAAATTCTTTTCCGGGAATTCTGTAACTTATTGTTGTAGAAGGATTGAAAGGGTTTGGATAATTCTGATTTAAAAAATACGATTCAGAAGATTCTGAATAATAATTCTGAATCCCTGTCTTTACCGGAATATATTTAAGGATGACACCGTCTTTGCCGACTGCCCAGCCGTGAAGAGAATCTGCAAAATCAACTGAGTAGAGAGTTGTAGTATCTGTTGTGAACATTTCAATCCAGTTATTTCCTCCGTCATAAGTTATAGCCCAGGTTCCTGAAAACCCCAGCGCCATCCATGCTTCATCAGGTGTCCTGAAATCCACTGACTGTCCCTGACCGAATAACCCCAGATTTCTGTATGACCAGTTTAATCCGGCGTTTGAAGATCTTATGATCTGAGCTCCGTATTCAAAATCTCCTCCTACACACATTATCTTCAGAGGATCTTTAAAAAAAATATCGTAAATAGGTTCAGGAGACTGAGCTTCCGCTTTCCAGTTTAGTCCTGAATCAGTTGTCTGCCAGATTACTCCTGCAATGTCTATCTGTCCGCCGCATGCAAATCCGATTTCAGGAGTTACAAAAGCAAATTTTGCAATTGGAAAAGCGGAAAAAAAAGATGAATCATTCGAAGACTGTATCCAGTTTGACCCTGCATTTGTAGTTTTAAATATTGTCCCCTGAAATCCGCCAATGTATCCGTTCAGGGAATCAAGAAAGTAAATTGTCCTGAAAATTTTGGATGAATCTGGAAAGTTCTGAGCTGTCCACAAATTCCCGCCGTCAGTAGTTTTGAGAATTGTTGTCCCGTCAAGGAGGAATTCATTTGCTATTCCCCACCCGAGTCTTTTGTTAATAAAAAAAATATCATTGATGTAATAGTCTACAGTGGAATTCTGAATGATCCAGTTATTGCCGCCGTTTGATGTATGAATAATTACTCCCGAATCGCCGGCAGCCCACCCGTTTAGCGTATCTGTAAAAGTACAATTCAGAAGTACAGTTGAAACAGGGCTTGCCTGCCTGATCCAGGGATCATCCTGATATGCAAAAGATTCTGTGCAGGCAGTTATTGTTAAAATTATTATTAGCGGAAAGAATCTCATACAGGTTATATAATTATTGTACTTTGGAAATGTTTCATAATAGTTTTAAAACAATTTTTTGAAAGAAAGTTTTTACTGTTGAAAAATAAAACTCATAAATATATCTTGTTCAAACAAAAATTCTTTTTAATTTAAACAAATACAATGAAAAACTTTTTAAAATTTCTGAAAAGGGGTTCAAGCGGTTTTATAATCATTGCTTTAATGACTCTCGCCGGAACCGAAATTTTTCAAGGTCAGGGTACGAATTACTTTTTGAACTATGATGAAAGTGATCCGAATATTGACAGACCTACAAAGGAATCACTTCAGCACTTTGTAAAAGGAAATGATAATTCCGATTTGATAACGGATGCAACAGGTTTCGATAATTTTGAAATTGGAATTGATAATGCGGAGCAAATGATCGTTTCAAATCCAAGAAATCCGCTGAACATGCAGTTCGGTGTTAACGGAGGAAGCGGTCAGAGTGCTTATTATACACTTGACGGTCATAACTGGACAGTAAGCAATCCAAGTTATCATCCTTCCACATGCTGCGATCCTTGGTCAGCGTTTGACAGTCTCGGAGTTCTGCATTACGGGTCAGGAGTTTCAGGTCAGTATATCTATAAATCAACAAATGGCGGACAGAATTATTCAACTTATGTTCTTTCTGTAAATGGTAATGACAGAAATACTCTTGCTGCAGATCAGACTAACGGACCTTATTCAAATTATCTTTATGCTGCGATCACTCCCGGTAATTTTGCCAGAAGTACTGATCGCGGCGCAACATGGACACAGACATACACATCAAGCAATACTGTCCCGGGAGTTATGATAGCTGTCGGTCCTAACGGTCCTGTACAAGGTGGTACTGTTATTTATGTTACGAATACAGGATCAGCTGCGAATTGTACTTATACTTTTCACAAGTCTACAGACGGTGGTTTGACACTTGCCCCTGTATCCAGTCTTAATGTTGCAGGTTATGTAGGCACTTTGAATACAGCAGGAAGACTTGTAATAAATAACGGCAGAACAAGACCTTATCCGATGATAGCAATGGATAACAGTTACGGTCCTCACAGAGGAAGACTGTATCTTGTTTATGCATCAAATGAACCTGCAGGAAACGGAAACAAACCTGATGTGATTCTTCAGTATTCCGATGATCAGGCGGCTACATGGTCAAGCAGGATAAGAGTTAATGACAATGCAAATCCTGAGTTAAGCGATCAGTGGTTCCCGGCAATCTGGTGTGAAAAAGAAACAGGAAGACTTTATATAAAATGGTACGATACAAGAGAAAATCCTGCAACTTTTGCAGTTAATGTTTACGCTACATATACAGATGACGGAGTTACATTTGCTCCGAATCAGAAACTTACGACACAGTCCTGGGTATATCCTACGCCTGCTTGTTCCCCAAATTCAAACTGTTACAGAGGAGACTATGACGGAATGACAGCAAATCCTGTTACAGGTTTTGCAGTATGGTATGACGGAAGATCCGGAAACTATAAAAATATCGGTTCATATTTCCCGGATTTTGCAATGAGAATAAATCAAAATATAGTGAACATTGGCGGAAACAATGACAGCGGTACTGTTTATGTATCAGTTCCTGCTGTTAAGCTTTATTCTAACAAAGCTAAGTTTACAGCTACTGTTTCACCAGCTCCTTCTCAGGGTAATTTTATTTTCAGATTTAAGAATAAAACTGCGAATGTAAATCAGGATTCACTGACATCTTATCCTGATTCATTGAGGTTTACAATCAGGTCTTCAGGCGGAATTACACAAGGCGCTTACACTGTAACAGTTCAGGGAAACGGTCCAAACGGAACGCCTGTTCACAGAAGGACAATTACTGTTAATGTAGGTCCTACAGGAATTGTTAACATCAGCGGTGAAGTTCCTTCAGCATTTTCGCTGTCGCAGAATTATCCTAATCCGTTTAATCCGACTACCAACATTAAATTTGATGTTCCCAAAAACGGAAATGTAAAATTAAATGTATATGATATGAGCGGTAAGATAGTTCAGGAGCTTGTCAATACAGCTCTGAATGCTGGTTCTTATTCTATACTTCTGAATGCTTCAAATCTTTCAAGCGGTACATATTTTTACAGACTTGAATCTGAAGGTTATACAGATACAAAGAAGCTTATTCTGATTAAATAAAAAATTAATATTTCTGGTTATTACAAAGCTCTTCCATTAAGCCGGAAGAGCTTTTTTATTTTAAAATGAAGAACTTTTTTTAAAAAGTCAGCCAGAGTTTATTATGATTAATATACAGGTTTGCGATTTGCAATTAATTTAAAATTGTTATTGACAATCCATATTAATAATTCTACATTGTAATAGAAATTTTTTAATAATTTAAAAGGAGACAAAAATGAAAACAATTACATTTTTATTACTGTTTTGCTTTTCAGGTCTGACATCCGCTCAATGGACCGAGCAAACTTCACCTGTTACTTCACTATTGTATTCAGTATCAGCAGTTAACGATAATGTCGTCTGGGCTTGCGGCGCAGGCGGTGTTGTCCTTCGTACAATAGATGCAGGAAATAACTGGAACCAAACAGCTTCACCAAATTCAGCTATTGATTTTTTTACAATTCAGGGTATTGATGCTCTTACAGCAATTGTAAGCGGATCAGACGCTAATACCTTTGCATACAAGACCATTGACGGCGGCGCAACCTGGACTCAAACATTTTCACAGACAGGCGGATTCATTGATGCTTTGAAAGCTTTCAACGGCATTCCGGGAGCTTACGGATTAATTGGTGATCCTGTCGGAGGAAGATGGACAATCTTTGAAAGCAATGATTACGGATCAACATGGGATTCGACCGGACTTTATAATCCTGCAGCTCCAGGCGTAGCAGGCTGGAACAATTCCTATTTTGTCGCTACTCCGGGATCTTCGGGCTGGTACGGAACAAATAACACAAAGGTGGTTAATGCATTCTCAAGCGGAACTTATGCAGACCTTCCCACACCCGGTCTCGCTAATTCCTATGCGATCTGGGGAAATGACAACAGCAGATTAATGACAGGCGGTGATAATATCATGCTTTATTCTGCAGACGGAGGTGCTAGCTGGGCAGATGCAAATGCGATAGGAGCAGGCGATATTTCAGGTATAGTAGGACATGCATCTAGATGGTGGTATGCAAGAGGGTCATCAATTTACTTTAGTAATAATGACGGTGGCAGCTGGGTTACAGATTATACAGTAACAGGAACTTATTTTCATATGACAATATCATTACGAGGAAAATATCTTTGGGCTGTAAGGGATAATGGTGGAATTTCAAGATATGAATCAGACATTCCTCTTCCCGTTGAACTTTCATCTTTTTCTTCTTCTGTTAACGGAAGAGATGTTTCTCTCATCTGGACAACTTCTACTGAATTAAACAATTACGGATTTGACATTGAACGATCAGTAAACTTTGGTCAATGGTCAAAGGTTGGTTTTGTTGCTGGATACGGAACTTCTTCAAATCCAAACAGCTACTCATATTCAGACAGGGGTTTGAATTCCGGTAAATACAATTACAGACTTAAACAATCAGATTTCAATGGAAACTATACTTATTATGATCTGAATAATGAAATTAGCATCGGCGTTCCTGCAAAATTCAGTTTGTCACAAAACTATCCGAACCCTTTCAATCCGTCAACAAAGATTAATTATGAAATACCTTACGATGGAAATGTAAGTCTGAAAGTTTATGATATTTCAGGCAAGGAAGTTATGACATTAGTTAATGATTTTCAGAAAGCAGGATCTTATTCTGTAAACTTCAGTTCATTATCTGGAACAACAGGATTATCAAGCGGAGTCTATGTCTACAGGATCACTTCCGGTGACTTCTCGCAAAGCAAAAAAATGATTCTTGCAAAATAATATTCTTATTTAACATTCTGCTTTTACTTCAATCAAAGCGGTCAGGTAATAATTCTGATCGCTTTTTTATTTGTAAATTTGAAAACCGTAATGTCTGATACATTCCTGCAAAATTTCCAATCCCAAAGTTTATTTTTATTAATTCTTTATTTGATTAATTTACTTTAAACAAATTATAAATTAACTAATAATGAAAAAATTAATTCTTTTAATATACTTCATTCTGATTCCTGTATTTTCAATTGCTCAGGATCTGTACATTGAAAATAATCCTTATGACAATGCTGAGGATTTTGTAAAGGACAGAAATGCATTTAAAAGAGAAAGGTGGTTCAATGAACAGAGAATGTATCCATTGAACTACTTCCCTGAAAATGCTTATGGAAAAGCTTTGGATAAAAGAAACGAACTCAGAGATTCATACGGTTATTTTATGAACTCTTCGAATTCATGGACAAGTATCGGACCTACTTCAGGCAGTTATTTTTCTTATGGAAACATTTCTTCAAGGATATCTACCATTAAATATGACCCGAACAATCCATCCGTAGTATATCTTGGCGCAGCTTTCGGCGGTGTATGGAAATCAACTAATGGCGGGGTTTCATGGATTCCTAAAATGAATGATGAAGCATCTTTGTCTTCGGGCTCTATTGCAATTGATCCTAATAACTCAAATATAATTTATTACGGAACAGGCGAAGCAACATACAGCGGCGCTTCATATTACGGCAGAGGTCTTCTGAAATCTTCAGATGGAGGAAATACATGGACAAACTACACAGCAGGACTCGGTTCATATTCTTTATTTTCGAGAATTGTCATAAGACCAGGTCACAGCAATGAACTCCTTGCCGCTCTCGGGAACAGAACAAGTTTAGGTGTCGTCGGAGGACTTTACAGAAGCACAGATGCAGGAATTACATGGACATCTCTTGTAAGCGGACGCTGCGATGATGTTGTGTTTTCTCCGGACGGAAATAATGCTTATGCGATAGGAAGCGGAACAGGTTACAGGATATCCACTAACGGCGGTGCCGTTTTTACAACTAACGCAAGTCTTTCGCCCGCTACAAGAAATCATCTTGCAATATGTAAGTCTTTTCCTAATATAATGTATTCAGCAATTCATTCCGGAAGTTCCATCTCTGTATTTAAATCCATTGACGGTGGACAGACATTCACTCCGTCTTCTCCGGGCTTTGATTTTTCCGGAAGTCAGGCATGGTATGACTTTTATATGCATGTCAATCCTTTTAATCCTGATTATGCTTATGTAGGGTCTATAGATATATGGAGGACAACAAACGGAGGTACAAGTTATCAGAATATTACTCTTGGATATTCCGGAGGCACTGTACACGTTGATCAGCAGAATATGGATTTCAATCCTGTCAATCCGGATGAAATGTTCTGTACTAATGATGGCGGTGTGTGGAAATCAACAGACAGGGGAACTACATGGAGCAATATGAACAGCTCGCTTACTCTTACTCTGTTTTACAGAATAGCTTCCGACCCTTCAAATGCAGACCATGTAATGGGAGGCACTCAGGACAATGGAACTCAGAGAACTCTCGGTACAGCAAACTGGACTGGGGCGTTCGGAGGTGACGGTGCTGAAGTATGTTTCCATAGTGTTAATCAGCAGTATATTCTCGGCGAATCGCAGAATAACGGAGTCCAGCGTTCTCAGAATGGCGGCGCTTCATGGACATCCGGGACAAGCGGATTGTCGGGAACAGCTTCCTGGGTAGCTCCTATACTTTCGCATCCTGATTCCGCAGGAATTTTTTATACTGCAAGGCAGGTGGTTTTTAAAAGCACAAACTGGGGAGCAAGCTGGTTTGCTGTATCTTCAGGGACGAGCGGAACAATAAGGGAAATGGCTATATGCAAATCTTCTCCGGATATTATGTATGCTACATCCGGAAGTCAGATATATAAATCAGTAAATCGCGGATATACTTATTCTTTAGTTACAAACGGACTGCCAAATAAAACAATTACTTCTGTTTACATTCATCCCGATTCTTCAAGTGTCGCAGTGATTACGCAGTCTGGTTTCGGCGGAGGTCATATTTTTAAAACCACAGACGGCGGAAATTCCTGGATAAATATCAGCGGCAATCTTCCTGATTCTCCTGCAAATGATGCACTCATTTATTATCCGGGAAGCTCAACTAGCGTTTATCTGATTGCAACGGATGTCGGCGTTTTCATTACAAATAATTACGGCGGTTCGTGGACTGAACTGGCAGACGGACTTCCGAATACAGTAGCAATGCATCTTGATTATAACAGAGCTGCCAATAAAATTCGAATCGGAACTCACGGAAGAGGAGTCTATGAAATTACAAATCTTACGGGTATTCCGAGCATATCAACAGGAGTTCCGCAGGGATTTTCTCTCG
>WBZU01002680.1_pt1 | contig 12107 bp, 12 predicted proteins | sample 5204311 | NCBI WGS metagenome assembly WBZU01 (sample SAMN12344359, study PRJNA552823) | activated sludge metagenome | biome: Activated sludge suspended growth; feature: Nitrification reactor; material: Wastewater; isolation source: activated sludge from nitrification reactor of wastewater... | reverse complement strand
GGCTCCGGGACGCTCACTCGAGCTTGAGGTTGGCTTCCCTGACGAGTCGCGCGTAGCGCTCGGTCTCGTCGGCCAGCATCTTCGCGAAATCGGCGGGCGTGGAGCCGACGCCCTCGGCGCCCATCGTCGCGAAGCGGTCCTTCAAGTCCTGCGTCGCGAGCATCTTCGCGACTTCCTGCTGGAGGCGCGCGACGACGGCCGACGGCGTGCCGGCGGGCGCCATGAGGCCCGTCCAGCTGTCGGCCTCGAAGCCGGGCAGGAACTCGGCGACCGTTGGCAGCTCGGGCGCGAGCGACGTTCGCTTCGCGCTCGAGACCGCGAGCGGCACGAGCTTCCCGGCCTTGACGTTCGTGAGGCCGGTCACCATCACGTCGAAGGCGAGGTCGACCGTGCCGCCGAGCAAGGCCTGGTTCAGCGGGGCGCCGCCGTTGAACGGCACGTGCAGCACGTCGACCTTCGCCATCAGCTTGAGCATCTCGGTCGCGAGACCGCCGCTCGTGTTGGGGCCGAACGAGCCGAAGTTGATCTTGCCGGGATTCGCGCGCGCCTTCGCGAGGAATTCGGCGAAGGTCTTCACGCCCATCGCCGGCGTCGCGAGCAGGATCAGCGGATACCGGTTGACCTGCGTGACCGGGACGAGGTCCTTCGCCGGGTCGTAGTTGATCTTGCCTGCCATCGTCGTCGGCGCGAGCGTGATCGCCGAGGGCGACGCCAGCACGAGCGTGTAGCCGTCGCCGGGCGACTTCGCGACGAGCGATGCGGCGAGCGTTCCCGCCGCGCCCGGCCGGTTGTCGACGACGACGGGCTGTCCCAGCGCGGCGCCGAGCCGCTCGGCGACGAGCCGTGCCATGAGGTCGGAGGCGCCTCCCGCCGGGAAGCCGACCATCAGCTTGATCGGCCGGTCCGGCCACGCCGGTCCCTGGGCCAGGGCAACCGGCGCGGCGGCGAGGGCAGCGGCGGCGCAGAGCGCGCGGGCGAAGCGACGGCGCGGGCGGGACGACGGGGTATGCATCGGGAACGCTCCTCTCTGCGGTTTCGTGGGCGGGTGGACCGGCCGGGCCCTAGAAATAGCCGCCCTCGCCGGTGATCTCGGCGATCGACCGACCTTCCTCCACCCAGCCGAAGATGCGCCTTTCGTTGCCGAGGATTTCCTCGGCGCGGACGAGCACGTCGATCGCGAGCTCGCGGGGCACGCAGACGGCGCCGTCGAGGTCCGCGACGATGACGTCGCCCGGGCGCACGAACACGTCGCCGATCCGGACCGGGATCTGGAAGTGCGTGATCTGGCAGCGGCCGAGGCTGCCGCTCGGACTCTTGTAGCGGTAGTACACGGCGAAATCCTTCGCCAGGATCTGCGCGACGTCGCGGATGCCGCCGTCGACGATCGCGCCGCGCACGCCCTTCGCGACGACCGTCGCGGTCATCACGCCGCCCCACATCGTCCCGTCGGTGTCGCCCGAGGTGTCCCACACGACGAAGTCGTTCGCGGCGAGGCCGTCGAGCATCCGGCCGCGGATCGTCATCTCGCCGCTGATGCGCGTATTGGGGCTGCTCTTGACCGTGTACGCGATCCCCGCGACGGTGCGGTCGCCGCGCAACGCGACGAGCGTGCCGGGGAACGCGCAGTCGAGCAGCCCGTGCTCCCGGAGCACGTCGCTCACGATCGCGGCCTGGAGGCGCTCGTAGCGCGCGATCAGGTCCGGGACGGCCATCGCCAACGGTGCCGGAGCGCCCGGCTCGTGGCGCTCGATCAGCCTGCCGACGCGGATCATCGCGGGCACGTCGGAGGTCGGGGGAGGGGCATCGCTCATCGGGGGGGCCTGGTCGGGGTTGACGATTCTCATAAGTGAGACTTAATGTCTCATATGCGCAACTTTAGCACGGGCCGCGCCCGGGAACCGTGGACGCCGGCACGCCGGCGCTGAGCCGCGGCCTCGCGGCGTTGCGCGCGCTCGCCGGGAGCGGCGGGGGCCTGTCCGCGGCCGAGCTCGCCGAACGCACCGGGGCGCCGCGGGCGACGCTCTACCGGATCCTGCGCACGCTCGTGAGCGAGGGTTACGCGGCCGCCGCGCCCGGCGCCGGCGGCCGCTACGTGCTCGGTCCGGCGGCGCGATCCCTGGCCGTGCTCGCTGGCGACTCCCCCGACCTGGCGGCGCTCGCCCTTCCCGCGATGGAAGCGCTCGCCGCCCGGTTGGGCGAGACGGTCAAGCTCGTCGTCCGCGAAGGCGTCGAGGCGGTCACGCTGGCGGTCGCCCTTCCCCGGCGCGAAGCCTGCATCGCCTCGCGCGTCGGCGCGCGGCTTCCGCTGCACGTGGGCGCGTCGCAGCGCCTGCTGCTCGCCCACGCGCCGGAGCCCGTGCGCCGGGCAGTGCTGGCGGGGCCGCTGCCCCGGGTCGCCTCGCGGACGATCACCTCGAGCGCCCGCCTGGCGCGCGATGTCGCGTTTCTCGCGGGGCGCCGGACCCTGGCCGGGCACGACGAGGGCGTCGAGGGGGTGGGCGCCACGGCGGCGCTCGTGGGCTCGCCGGGCGCCGAGCCGCGCGCCGCGCTGGTCGCCGTCTACGTGTTCGCGAGCCAGGGGGCGCGCCGGCTGCGCGAGATCCGCGACCGGACCGTCGAGACGGCCGACGCGATCACGCGCCTGCTGGGAGCCCGATAGCGTCGCCTCGGCGCCGGCGCCCGGGCAGCCCGCCGGCCCCCCCGTTCAGGCTCACCTGTCATTGGAATCACGGCCCCTCCCCGGGCTGACTTGTCATTGGAAGAGGCTCGCATTGTCGCGTCGCGCGTCTTGCCGCTATAATGGCGGGCTTCCTTGCCTCACCCGCCGCAGACGGGGAGGCCGCAACAGCGGGCGGCCCCCGGGCCGGTCGAATGCCGACCGGACGGGGCTTGAAGCGCTGCCCCGGCATCACCGACCGAAAGGAGATTCTGCATGCGTCACTACGAAATCGTCTTCATCGTGCACCCCGACCAGAGCGAGCAGGTGCCCGCGATGGTCGAGCGCTACCGCACGATGGTGACCGGCCGCGGCGGCCGCGTCCACCGCCTCGAGGACTGGGGCCGGCGCCAGATGGCCTACCCGATCCAGAAGATGCACAAGGCGCACTACGTGCTGATGAACCTCGAGTGCGACCGCGAGACGCTCGGCGAGCTCGAGCACGCGTTCAAGTTCAACGACGCGGTGCTCCGCCATCTGATCGTCGCGATGAAGGAGGCGGTCGTCGCCCCCTCGCCGATGATGAAGGAGGAGAAGTCGCGCTCGCTGACCGAGCGGTCCTCCGAGAAGGCGGGCGAGCGCGCGAGCGCGCCGGAAGCGCCGGCCGCCGCCTGACCGGCGTGGCCGACGGCGCGCCGGCGAGAAACCGGCTCGCGATCGACGCCACGCTCGCGACGCGCGACGCGCTGCGGCGCACGCCGGCGGGCCTCGCCGCGATCGACCTGGTGCTCGCGCACCGGTCGGAGCAGCGGGAAGCCGGCGGCGTGCGGCGCGTCGAGTGCGAGATCGCGGCGGTGGCCTTCGGCGGGATCGCCGAGGCGATCGCGAAGCTGCCGGCCGGCGCGGCGCTGAGGTGCGAGGGATTCCTCGCCCGCCGCTGGCGCACCGGCACGACGCTCGCGCTGCACGTCGACCGCATCGAACCGATAGACGATCACGACTGAGAATCGAGGAAGATCATGCCCCGTCCGTTCAAGGGTAAAGGCAAGGACAAGAACAAAGGCAAGCGCCGCGACCGCGGCAACGCGCTGTTCAAGCGCAAGAAGTTCTGTCGCTTCACCGCCGAGAAGGTGGTCCAGATCGACTACAAGGACGTCGACGTCCTGAAGGACTTCGTGCAGGAGAACGGCAAGATCATGCCGGCGCGCGTGACGGGCACCAAGGCCCGCTACCAGCGCCAGCTCGGCACGGCGATCAAGCGCGCGCAGTTCCTCGCGCTGCTGCCGTACACCGACCGCCACTGACCGGGAGGACGAGGCCATGCAGATCATCCTCCTGGAGAAGGTCGCCAACGTCGGCAACCTGGGCGACGTCGTCAAGGTCAAGGACGGCTTCGCGCGGAATTTCCTGATTCCGCAGGGCAAGGCGAAGCGGGCGACGCCCGCGAACCTCAAGCTGATCGAGGAGAAGCGCGCGGAACTCGAGCGCGCGGCCGGCGAGAAGCTCGCGGCCGCGCAGGCCGACGCGCAGAAGCTCGAGGGCCTCACCGTGCAGATCACGCAGAAGGCCGGCGTCGACGGCCGCCTGTTCGGCTCGGTCGGCACCGTCGACGTCGTCGAGGCGCTGAAGGGCCACGGGATCGCGGTCGAGAAGTCGGCGATCCGGCTGCCCTCCGGCCCGCTGAAGCACGTCGGTGACCATCCGGTCACCGTCCAGCTGCACACCGACGTGGTCGCGCACATCACGGTCGGCGTGCTCGGCGACACCGCGCAGGGCTGACGCCGGCGCGGCCGGCTCGCCGTGGGTCGGACTTCAGTCCGACGCGCTTCCGCGATGCGAAAGGCGTCGGGCTGAAACCCGACCCGCGAGGTCCCGCCCGGGTCGGACGTCAGTCCGACGCTTTCCGGCCGGACTCGCCGCGGCGCCCCTCGCCTCCGGGGATCCGATGCTCTCGTTCGTCGTCTGCAGCGTCGAGCCGCAGAAGCTCGCCGCGCTGAAGGCGAGCCTCGACGCCTGCACACGGCCCGGCGAGGCCGAGGTCGTCGGCGTCCACGACGCGCGGTCGCTCTGCGAGGGCTGGCGCCGCGGCCTCGACCGGGCGGCGGGCGACCCGGTCGTGTTCTGCCACGACGACATCGAGCTCCACGCGTCCGACCTGCTCGGGCGGATCGCCCGGCACCTCGAGCGCTACGACCTCGTCGGCGTGGCCGGCACCGACCGCTGCGTCGGCATGGACTGGTCCGAGGCCGGCATCGAGCACGCGTACGGCGCGATCGTCCACGACCGCGGCGGGGAGCCGATCTTCTGCTTCTACGGCGCGGGCGAGCGCGGCGGCGCCGCGGGGGCGATCCAGGCGATGGACGGCGTGTTCCTCGCGACGCGGCGCGCGCTCGCCCTCGACGTCGGATTCGACGAGACCACGTTCGACGGGTGGCACGGCTACGACGCCGACTTCACCTTCCGCGCCCACCTCGCCGGCCACCGGCTCGGCGTCGCGCTCGACGTCCCGATCGTGCACCGCTCGATGGGCAGGCCCGACGAGGCGCGGCTTCGCTACCACCTGCGCTTCGCGGACAAGCACGCCGCGCGGCTGTCCACCGGGCGCGGCCCCTGGGTCGACCTGCGCACGCCGATCGAGGTGCCCGGCGGGATCGCCGCGGCGTACGACCCGGCGAGCCTCGAGCGCATGCACGACTGGACGCGCGCCGAGGCGCGGGCCCGGCGCGCGGCCGCCGAGCGGCCGTACGCGGCCGGACGCAACGCGCCGTGCCCCTGCGGCAGCGGCCTGCGCTACAAGGAGTGCCACGGGGCGGCGCGGTAGAATGGACGCCGAGGAAACGCCCCCGCGATGCCCGACCAACCCGACGTCGACGCGCTGCGCCTGCCCCCGCACTCGCTGGAGGCCGAGCAGTCGGTGCTGGGCGGCCTCCTGCTCGACAACGAGGCGGCGGACCGGATCGGCGACGTCGTCACCGCCGCCGACTTCTACAGCGACGCGCACCGGACGGTCTTCGACCACGTCGCGCGGCTGATCGGCGAGGGGCGCCCGGCCGACGCGGTGACGGTCGCCGAGTCGCTCGCCTCCGCCGGCCGGCTCGAGCACGTGGGCGGGCTCGCGTACCTGGGCGCGCTCGTGCAGAGCGTGCCCACCGCGGCCAACATCCGCCACTACGCGCAGATCGTGCGCGACCGCTCGGTCCTGCGGCAGCTCGCGTCGACGGCGGCCGAGATCGCCGAGTCGGCCTACCAGCCGATGGGCCGCAACGCCTCGCAGCTGCTCGACGAGGCCGAGACCAAGGTGATGCACATCGCCGAGGCCGGGTCGCGCGGGCGCAAGCAGTACGAAAAGGTCGGCGACCTGCTCGCCGGCGTGGTCGAGCGCATCGAGGAGCTCTTCAACCGCGAGCACCCGACCGACGTCACCGGCATCGCGACCGGGTTCTCGGACCTCGACAGGATGACTGCGGGGCTGCAGCCCGGCGACCTCGTGATCGTCGCCGGGCGGCCGTCGATGGGGAAGACCGCGCTCGCGGTCAACATCGGCGAGCACGTGGCGCTCGAGGCGAAGCGGCCGGTCGCGATCTTCTCGATGGAGATGGGGGCGAACCAGCTCGCGATGCGCCTGATCGGCTCGGTCGGCCGCCTCCCGTCGCAGAACCTGCGCACCGGCCGTCTGCAGTCCGAGGACTGGACGCGGCTCTCCAGCGCGCTCGGGCGCCTGAACGACGCGCCGATCCTGATCGACGAGACGCCCGCGCTCACCGTGATGGAGCTGCGCTCGCGCGCGCGGCGCATCGCCCGCGCGCACGCGCCGATCGGCCTCGTGATCGTCGACTACCTGCAGCTGATGCAGGCCTCCTCGCAGGGCGAGAACCGGGCGACCGAGATCTCCGAGATCTCGCGCTCGCTCAAGGCGCTCGCGAAGGAGCTGCACGTGCCGGTGATCGCGCTGTCGCAGCTCAACCGGTCGCTCGAGCAGCGGCCGAACAAGCGACCGGTGATGAGCGACCTGCGCGAGTGCGTGACCGGCGACACGCTCGTCATGCTCGCCGACGGCTCGCGCTGCCCGGTGCGCGAACTGGTCGGTCGCACGCCGGAGGTGTGGGCGGTCGACGATGAGCAGCGTCTCGTGCGCGCGCGAAGCGACCTCGTCTGGTCCACCGGCCGCAGGTCGGTCGCCCGGATCGCGCTCGCCAGCGGGCGGACGCTGCGCGCCACGGCCGGCCACCGGCTGCTCGCCGGAGATGGCTGGAAGCGCGCGAGCGAACTGGAGGTCGGCGATCGGCTGGCCCTGGCGCGACGCGTTCCCGAGCCCGCCCGACCGCTCGAGTGGGACGATCACGCGCTCGTCCTCCTCGGGCAACTGATCGGCGACGGCAGCTACCTCGCCCACCAGCCGCTGCGCTACACGACCGCTTCCGAGGCCAACAGCGCAACGGTGCGCGAGGCAGCCGAGCGGTTCGGCAGCAGGGTGACCCGTTACGCCGGACGCGGCGCCTGGCATCAGCTCGTCATCGCCGGAAACGGGGACCGCTGGCGCGCGCGCGGCGTGGGTGCCTGGCTCAAGTCCCTCGGCATCTTCGGCCAGCGGTCGCACGAGAAGCGCCTTCCGGCGGACGTGTTCCGGCTCGGCAACCGGCAAGTCGCGCTGCTCCTGCGGCACCTCTGGGCGACCGACGGGTCGATCACCTTGCGCAAGCACGGTTCCCGCGGTGCGGCGCGCATCTGCTTCGCGACGTCGAGTCCTTCGCTCGCGGCGGACGTCGCCGCGCTTCTGCTGCGGTTCGGCATCGTCGCCCGATTGCGCGCGGTGGCCCATCCGACCGCGCGCGCCGTCCACACGGTCGACGTGTCCGGTGCGACGGACCAGCGCCGTTTCCTGGACGAGATCGGCGGCTTCGGGCCGCGCGCGGAGCCGGCGCGGCTGCTGCGCGAGCGGCTTGAGCAAGCCCGCGCCAACCCGAACGTCGACACGTTGCCGAACGAGTTGTTCGCCACGGTGCGCAGCGCGATGGCGTCCCGGCAGATCAGCGGGCGTGCGATGGCGGCGATGCGCGGAACCTCGTACGGCGGAACGTCGCATTTCCGCTTCGCGCCGGGACGCGACACGGTCGCTTCATACGCGCGCCTGCTCGACGACGCGACGCTCGAGCGCTGGTCCAGGTCGGATCTCTTCTGGGATCGCATCGTCGCGATCGACCCCGACGGCGAGGAGGAGGTCTTCGACCTGACGGTCCCGGGCCCCGCGAGCTGGCTGGCCGACGGCATCGTGAGCCACAACTCGGGCGCGATCGAGCAGGACGCCGACGTCATCCTGTTCATCTACCGCGACGAGGTCTACAACCCCGAGACGCAGGACAAGGGCGTGGCCGAGATCATCATCGGCAAGCAGCGCAACGGCCCGATCGGCACGGTGCGCCTCACGTTCCTCGGCGAGTACACGCGCTTCGAGAACTTCGCGCCGCCGGGGTCGTACTGACCGTCGCCCGCTCGTGAACGCCACGACGACGTACGCGCCGCCGGCGTCCCGCAACGCGCCCTGTCCCTGCGGCAGCGGGAGGCGATGGAAGGAGTGCCACGGCCGCCCCGACGCGGCTTCCTCCGCCGGTCCCGACGCGGCGACGGCGGCGCGCCTGCACGCCGCGCTCGCGGCGCAGCAGGCCGGGCGCCTCGACGAGGCGATCGCGACCTACGGCGAGGTGATCGACGCGCACCCTTCGATCTTCGACGCCTGGCACATGCGCGGCGTCGCGCGCTTCCAGCTCCTCGCGTTCGACGCGGCGGAAGCCGACATCCGGCGCGCGCTCGAGCTCGCTCCCGGGCTCGCCAGCGCGCGCAGCAATCTCTCGCTCGTGCTGCAGGGCCGGCGGATCGCGGAGGAGGAGGCCGCGCTGTGCCGCGAGGTGCTGCCCCGGTTCCGCCCGCTCGTCGTCGACCCCGCCGTGCCGCCCCTCGAGGGCGTCGACGCGTCGGCGCGCGTCCTGCTGCTCGAGGCCGGCGCTCGGCCGCAGGCGGTGGACGCGCTCGCTCGCGAGGCGCGCGGGCGCGGCGCGACGGTCGAGGCGATCGCGGTCGAGCGCGGCCGCGTGGTCGAGGGCGACCGGGCGGCCATGCTGGCCGCGGCCGGCGAGCGCGACGTGATCGTCTGCGCGGGTTGCGCGCGCGCGCTGGGCGACTGGACGCTCGAGGCGCGTCCGCGCGCGGCCGCGCTCCTCGTGGACGGGTCGTCGCTCGCGTACACCCTCGACCGGCTGCGCGAGCTCTCGGGGGAGGGCCGTCGCCGCGTCCGGCTCGCCGTCGACGCGCCGGTCGCGATCGATCTCGCGCCGCTGCCCCACGTGCGGAGCGCGCCGTGACCGCCGGCGGAAGCGGCGGCGACGCGCCGGTGCGCGCGATCGCGTTCTACCTGCCGCAGTTCCACCGGATCCCGGAGAACGACGCGTGGTGGGGCGAGGGCTTCACCGAGTGGGCGAACGTGCGCCGCGCGAAGCCGCTGTTCGCCGGGCACCGGCAGCCGAAGGTTCCCGGCGCGCTCGGCTACTACGACCTGACCGACCCGCGCGTGGCGGACGCGCAGGCGGCGCTCGCCCGCGCGCACGGCGTGCACGGGTTCTGCTACTACTTCTACTGGTTCAACGGCAAGCGGCTGCTCGAGCGCCCCCTCGAGGAGATGGTCGCGCGCGGGACGCCGGACTTCCCGTTCTGCGTGTGCTGGGCCAACGAGAACTGGACGCGCCGCTGGGACGGTCTCGATCACGAGGTGCTGATGGCGCAGCGCTACGGACCGGAGGACAGCGCGCGCCTGTTCGACGAGTTCCTGCGGCTCTTCCGCGACACTCGCTACATCCGCGTCGGCGGACGCCCGCTGCTGCTCGTCTACAAGGCGGGCCTCATTCCCGACATCGCGGCGACGGTCGCGCTGTGGCGGCGGCGCGCCGCCGAGGCGGGCGCGCCCGACCCCTACCTCGTCGCCTGCGAGACGGCCGAGCGGTTCGACCCGCTGGACGCGGGATTCGACGCGGTCGCCGAGTTCCCGCCGCACAAGCATCGCGCGGTGCTCATGAACGCGCAGGTAGCCGGGCTCGACGCGTCGTTCACCGGCCTCGTGACGAGCTACCGCGCGCAGGTCGTGCAGTCGCTCAAGCGCGACGCCGGCGGACGCAAAGTGCTCCGCACCGTGTTCCCGTCGTGGGACAACACGGCGCGGCAGGGCGCTCGCGGCACGGTGTTCGTGGGCTCGAGCCCCGAGCTCTTCGGCTACTGGGTCGAGGCGACCGTGCGCGACACGCGGCGGCGCCTCGACGGCGACGAGCGGATCGTGTTCGTGAACGCGTGGAACGAGTGGGCGGAGGGCTGCTGCCTCGAGCCGGACGCGCGCTACGGCACGCAGTACCTCGAGGCGCTGCGCGACGGGCTCGAGGGCGGCGCCCGCCTGCCGGTCGTCTCGCTCGACCGCCCGCGCTACACCGACGTCGTGCGCGACGCCGAGGCCGCCGCCGCCTCGGGGGAGCTCGTCGTCGCCCGGCACGGGACGCCGCCGCCGACCGACGCGCCGGGAGCGTCGGTCGTGATGCCGGTCTACAACCACGAACGCTTCCTCGAGCGCACGCTCGCGTCGCTCGCCGCGCAGACGCGGCCCCCGCTCGAGCTCGTCGCCGTCGACGACGGCTCGTCGGACGGCGGCGCCGCGCTGATCGAGCGGTTCGCGCGCACCGCGCCGTTTCCGGTCGCGCTGGCGCGCCAGCCCAACCGCGGCGCGCACGTCGCGCTCAACCGCGGGATCGCGCTCGCGCGGGGCCGGATCGTCGCGCTGCTCAACTCGGACGACGAGTTCCATCCGCGGCGGCTCGAGCGCATGGTCGCGGCGCTCGAGGACGACGCCGGCTTCGCGTACTCCGACGCGGCGCTGATCGACGACGACGACCGTCCGGCGGAAGGCGGCGAAGCGGCGCGGCTGCGCGAGGCGACCGCCCGCGCCCACGCGCGTCCCACGGTGCTCGAGGCGCTCCTCGAGCGCAACGTCGCGGTCTCGACCGGCAACTTCGTGTTCCGCCGGACGCTCGCCGCCGCGATCGGGGGCTTCGCGGCGCTCGCGATCTGTCACGACTGGGATTTCATCCTCGAGGCGACGCGCCACGCGCGCGTCGTGCGCGTCGCGGAGCCTCTCTACCGCTACCGGCTGCACGGAGGCAACACGGTGTCCGCGCGCGTACTGGCCGGGCTCGTCGAGAGCGAAGGCGTCCTCGCGCGGTTCCTCGCGCGGATCCGGAGCCACCCGCGTCTCGACGCCGCCACGCTCGCGAGGATCCGGATCGAGCTCGCCGACCTCGGACGGTCGGAGCTCCTGCCCGGATGACCCGGACGGGCGTGCGCCGCGCCGTGCGGACGTGCCGGGAGGGACGCCGATGAAGCCCCCGGTCTGGCGAACCCACCTCGCGGCGGACGCGCCGCTCGACGACGACTACCATGCGACCGCCCGCGCCGAGATCGCGAGCTTCGTCGACGCGCCGCCCGGGCTGGTCGTCGACGTGGGGTGCGGCGCGGGCGCGACCGGGGCGCTCCTGAAGGAGAAGTTTCCCGGCACGCAGGTCATCGGGATCGAGCAGAACCCGCGCGCCGCGGCCCTCGCGCGCGAGCGCCTCGACGAGGTCGTCTGCGCGGACCTGGCCGGCCTCGATCCCGCGTCGCTCCTGCGCGGACGCACGGTGGGCCTGCTGATGCTGCTCGACGTGCTCGAGCATCTCGTCGATCCGTGGCGGGCGCTCGTCGCGATGCGTGGCTGGCTCTCGCCGGCGAGCCGCGTGCTCGCGAGCCTTCCCAACCTGCGCAACCTGCAGACGCTCGAGCGCCTCGCCTCGGGGGCGTTCGACTACGAGGCGTCCGGCGTCCTCGACGTGACGCACCTGCGGTTCTTCACGCGCGCGTCGCTCGTCCGCCTGTTCGAGGAGACCGGCTATGAAGTCGTCGCGACCGAGTGCCTGCTCCATTCGGCGCCCGCGGAGTTCTCGGTACGCCGCGACGGGAGCGCGCTGGTCGCGCGGAGCCTCGTCCTCCGGTGCGCGACGCTCGACGATCTCGAGGAGCTCCACTCGCCGCAGATCGTGCTCGAGGCGCGACTCCCGCGCGAGGGAGAGCGGGGATGAGCGCCGCGCGAGCGGCGAGCCTGGGGGAGGTTGTGCCTTGAGCGCCGTGCGGCCGCCCGGAGGCGCTCGCCCCCTCCTCCAGGAGGGGGTGCGCGATGCCGCGCGAGCGGCGAGCCTGGGGGAGGTTGTGCCTTGAGCGCCGTGCGGCCGCCCGGAGGCGCTCGCCCCCTCCTCCAGGAGGGGGTGCGCGATGCCGCGCGAGCGGCGAGCCTGGGGGAGGTTGTGCCTTGAGCGCCGTGCGGCCGCCCGGAGGCGCTCGCCCCCTCCTCCAGGAGGGGGTGCGCGATGCCGCGCGAGCGGCGAGCCTG
>WBZU01002679.1_pt1 | contig 12109 bp, 7 predicted proteins | sample 5204311 | NCBI WGS metagenome assembly WBZU01 (sample SAMN12344359, study PRJNA552823) | activated sludge metagenome | biome: Activated sludge suspended growth; feature: Nitrification reactor; material: Wastewater; isolation source: activated sludge from nitrification reactor of wastewater treatment... | reverse complement strand
GTACGTAGATGCCGGTCAGTTCGGCCAGCTCCGCCGTGGGTTGCGTGGCGAGTTCCTCGCGCTCGCGGGTGAGATCGGCCTTCTCCGTGTCTTCCTGCGAGCTGACGGAGACGTACTCGCCGGCGGCCATCGACATCGCGCCGGCCACCAGCCCGGCGACGCCGGCAATCAGCACCTCGGTGCGTCCGGTGCTGGCGGCCGCCACGCCGACCACCAGGCTGGCCGTCGATACGATGCCGTCATTGGCGCCGAGCACGGCGGCGCGCAGCCAGCCGATCCGCTCAGTGCGGTGTTCTTCACGGTGGGTTCTTGGCATGATTTGGATCCTTTGGTAGCTCGTCGAGCGAAGGATAGAGGCGCCCGTGGATCTCGGTCAAGCGCACAGGCACGTGCTGACGTTGGGGAGATCCGGGAACGTTGACTTCATTATACCCGCAAAGGGGCTGGTCAATGGTCAATGGAAGAGGAGGGAGTTGGAATTGTCAATGGTCAACGGTCAATTGTCAATGGGCGAGGGACGTTCTTGCCCGCACGCAGGGGCGCGGGCAAGAACGCCACGGGGGGAGCGGTTGAACTAGAAGTCTTTCTCCCCTACGCGCCACAGACGCAGGACAAGGTTGTTGCCCTCCAGCCGGCCGAGCAGATAGTCGCCCTCAGCCTCCAGCGTGGAGATGCGCACCATGTCCAGCCGCGTCGGCGGCGTGCGCGGCTGGCCAGCGGCAAGCGTGGTGTAGGATCGCGGCGTGCAACCACCCTTGTTGATGGCGCCGGCGCCTGCCTCGGTGGTCCAGTTGCAGAGCGTCAACTGCTGGTCGCCGGTCAGCGCGGCGCTGACGGCGTGCGTATCCGTCACGTAGTCCAGGCCGAAGTCGGTGGCGGTGCCGCCGGCGTTGCTGCTGTCGGCGCGGAAGTCCGGCGTGAAGATCTGCCGGTAGCCATAGTCGAAGAGGGTCAGCGCGTCGGGCCAGCGATTGGCCGCCTGCCCGGCGGGCTGCAACTCCGTGATGATCAACGGCCGCTGCAAGCGCGTCGCCTGCACCGCCAGGCAGCCGCCGCTGGGGCAGGTGGGCACGGCGTCGTAGGCCGGCACGCTGGGACAGAGGCCGCCGCCGCCGCCCGTCTTGTAGCCATCCAGCTTGGGATAGACGGTCATGTTCTTGGTCATGGGCGGGATCGCCGGGTGGCAGACCTCCACGTCGCCCGGCAGCGTGCCGCACACATCCTTGGAGGACGCGCCGGCGAACTCCAGGAAGAGCGGGTCGTTGTAGACGCTCTCCCACAGGATCGTCTGGTCGCGCGCCGTGGAGTAGGCGACGTTAGAGAAGGTCGTCCCCTCCTGGCAGTGGAAGGTGTTGGTCATGCCCAGCGCCGCCGCCTTGGTGTTCATCAAGGTCACCATGCCGGCGACGCTGCCGCCCACATGCTCGGCGATGGCCCATGTCGCATCACCCGCCGAGACCATCATGTTGCCGTAGAGCAGGTTGCGCAAGGTGATGACCTCGCCCGCCTGCAAGCCCATGACGCTGGCGCCCGTGTTGTTGATGGCGGCTGCGGCCGCGCTCACCGTCACCTCGTCGTCGAGCGAGACCAGGCCATCGGCCACGGCTTCCAGCGCGACGATGGTGACCATGACCTTGCGCACGCTGGCGATGGCCTGCACCGTGTCGATGTTGGTGGCGAAGAGGTTGTCGTCATAGATGGGGTCGCGCACCAGCGCGCGCTGGGTGACGATGGCCGGCAGCGGCTGCTGCACGCCCTTGCCCGCCGGGTTCAGATCCAGCGAGTTGTCGCTGATGTTGCTCGGCACATACTGGCAGCCCGTGTCGCCGAAGCAGGCCGAGACGAGATTCTCCCACGACGAGACGCGCAGTTGGCCGCCGCCCGTGTTGACCGCGGCCAGGAAGCCCGTGTCGGCCAGCGGCGCGATGGCCACGTTGTCCGCCGACAGCACGACATTGTTGGCGTTCTGGATGTCGCGGCCCGACGCGCCGGAGCCGCGGAAGGAAGGCACGCCGCCATTGGTCACGCCCCACAGATAAGTGACGAGGTTGCCGGAGCCATTGCGCAGGCTGACGACATAGTGCGGGATGACGAAGCCTTCGCCCGCGGCGTAGACCGCGCTCAGGACCATGTCGGCCGCCGCGTTGGCGTCGACGTCGCCGCTGTCGCTCTTGCCGTTGATGGCGCCGGTGAGCGCATTGATCTCCCACGTCACCAGGCGCAACTTGCCGCCGGCGTGCACGATGGGCGTCACCACCTGGTGGCGCTTCTCGTCGGCGTTGACCACGAGCGGGCGGTGCGCGATGGTGTAGTGGCCCACGCTGACGCCGGCATTTTCACCGTAGCCGCGCGTGTCCAGTTCCTGAAAGGCGCCGTCGGGGAGGACGCGCCAGGTGGTGAGCCACAGATTGCCGTTGCGAATCAGCGCGCTGACCAGCATCTCGTGCGCCAGCTTGGGCGACGTGGGCGGCGTTAGCACATGCAACTGATGGTCGTAGCCGATCTGCGTCGGACCATCCTTGAGGAAGGTGGGCGCACCGACGGGCGACGAGGTCGTCCAACTGGAGAACTTGCCGGCGTAGCCCGTGCCGGCCACGGTGACGAAGAGCGGCAGCGTCGGGCCGTTGGTCGAGCCACCCAAGTGTGCGACGTCGACCTCGTGCAGCTTGCCGCCCGGCGTGGCCAGCTCGTCGGGCACGGTGACGCCAGGGCGCTGCACAATCAACGGCAGGTTGAGCTTGTAGACGATGGCGGCCGTGAAGTCACCAACCTGGAGCGGCGGGATCGCCGCGGTCGGCGGCGGTGCGGTGACCGCTTCCAGCCGGTAATCCTCGGTCTCGCCGAAGTTGTAGCCGCCCACGGGGCCGCTGCCGTCGGCGCCGGGCGCCGGGCTGTCGCTCAGCGTGACGCGCATCCACAGATCGGCGCCGGGCTTCTCGTTCCAGGCGACGAAGGCGGGCAGCGTGATGAGGTGCGTCCCCGCCGCGGGCAGGCTGACGACGTGATTGGCCACCGCCCACTCGCGGGCGATCGCAGTGTTGGCGCAGGTCATCTGCTCGCCCCACTGGCCGCTGCGGTCGAAGTCGAACCAGGCGTTGAGATAGACGGCTTCCGGGAACGTCTGGCCGCGGTCAAAGACGGTGACGGCGACCTGGACCTGGACGCGCTCGCAGTGGGGCAGCGTGTCGGGCTGGGCGACGCCGTCGTCGTGACCGTCGCGGTCCGCCATGTTCAGCAGCGGCGCAATGTTGTTGAAGCCGTCATCGTCGGCGCCGGCCTCGGCATTTTCCTCGGCGCTGATGCCATAGCCCAGGATGTAGCGCAGCCGCGTCGGCACGGCCGTGTGCACGGGACCGGGCGGGCCGGACGCCTGCACCGCGGTGGGAAAGTTGGCGTTGACGCCGGGATAGGCGCTCATGGCGGCGCCAGCGCTGTTCGTGCTGTCGGGGGCGTCGCCGTAATCCTGAAAGGGTGTCGCGGCCGTCTCGGCCTGGGCGACCCCGGCCGTGCCCGGCGCCAGCGCGGCGAGCAAGATGGCAGCGACAAGCAGCAGTGTCATGAGTTTGCGAGTCATTCGAATCTCCTTTGATCGACTCAATCCGTCAAACCGTTGTGGCGGTGGAGCGATTCCACCCTGTGTGTGGTGCGTAGTCTGACGGCAACCCGCTATCCGCGCAGCGCGGCGTCACACGCCCGGCCTGTGCGCTCAGACACAGGGCAGGCGCGGCAGGCACAGAGAAACTCAGGTTTGGTCGTTCACGATTTTCCCTCACGCGAAGCCGCGAAGGCGCGAAGCTGAAGATGGCTTCCTTCGCGGCTTCGCGTGAGATTCGTGAAGTACTGAGTTTCTGGCCACCGGCCGATTGCACAGGCAAAAAGAAGCCGAGTTTCCCCAAGAAACTCGGCTTCCGGCCATTGATTTCGGTTCGCTGTTGCGGCGCGTGCCGGCGGTGGATTCAGGTGGAACGCACGTGCACGGCGCCGTCCGCCGTCACGGTGACCAGCAGCGACGCGCCCGGCGCAAAGGCCAACATCATCGGCATGCCGCAGCCGTTGGCCGCGACCCAGTCGAGCTGGTGGCGAGTCACCGCGGCGTCGATAGGGCCGGAGAACCACCACCAGCGTGTGTAGGGGCGGGTGTTGGCGAAGAGCGGCGCCGCCATCATGCCGCGCCTGCCTTCTCGCCCAGCAGGGCGGTGTGGCCGCCATTGCCCTCGGGCAGGAAGTCCTCCTGCACGATGCGCAGGCCGTTGGCGGCGAACCAGGCGCGGTAGGTGGCGGCGTCGGCATAGCTCCAGTACATGGCGCCGCCGGGGACGTCGAGCCAGTCCTGCCGCGTGCCGCTCCACGCCGTGTGGCCCACGACGGTGAGCAGATAGCCGCCAGGCTTGAGCCAGCGCGCCAGCGTTGCAAAGAGATCGGGCTGCTCGGCCAGCGGGATGTGGATGATGGAGTAGAAAGCGACGATGGCGTCGAAGTGTTCTGGCGGGAAGTCGAGCGCGGTCATGTCGGCACAGAGAAAGTCGGCGGCAGGGACCAACTGGCGTGCCCGCTCGATCTGCACGGGCGAGAGGTCGACGCCGGTGACGGCATGGCCGCGGCGGGCGAGTTCCTGCGTCACGGGCACGCCGCAGCCGCAACCCAGGTCGAGCACCGCGGCGCCAGGTTGCAGGAGCGGCTCCAGCCACGCCAGGCAGGGCGCATAGCCAGACTGCGCGTAGTCAAACGAAGCGTCGCGGTAGGCATGCGAAACTTTGTCGTACCCGGTGCGGACAATGTCTTTGGGATTCATGGCAAGAACTCCGCGCAGTCGAGATCGTCGAAGGCGGCCAGGGTACACTCCAGCGCGTACCACCAGACGGTCGCCGGCAGGTCGAAATGGTGCCAGACGATGGGCCACAGGCACTGCTCGATCACCATGCGGCGGTACGTGTCCCAGCACTCTGCCCAAGGATACGCTCGCACGCCCGCCGCAAGCAAACGGTCGTGATAGCGGCGCACGAGCGGTTGCTCGATCCATGAGCGGCGCTCGGGCGAGCACTGGAGCGCAATGGTGTAGGCCAGGTCGCCCACGCCGTGGTTGACGTGCCACATCGCCCAGTCGATCAACACCAGACTGTGTGCCACGCGGTCGTGCGGATAGAGAAAGTTGCCCCAGTGCGCGTCGCCGTGTACGACCGTTAGCGGCCCCGCGGGGCGATAGGCGGGATAGGCGGCGAGGATCCGTGCGTAGAGAGCGCGCCGTTGTGGGGAGAGGCGGTCGCCCAGCGCGTCGGCAAAGGCGGCAAAGTGCCGGCTCGCCACCGTGAAGCTGAAGGCCGGCACGTCGCGAGCGAGCGCGGCGATCGGCGGATTGCTGTGCGGCGCATCCCAGAAGTGGCTGTGCAGGCCGGCCAGGGCGTCGACGATCAACTCGGCGTCGGCCCGCGGCACGGGCACCATCTCCGGCGCAACGAAGTGCGTCTGCGCCACAAAGCTGAGGAGGACATGGCTGTGCGCCGCGTCGTATTGCGCGTCATAGCAGATCGGCGCGGCCGTCGCAGCGAGCCGTGGCGCCACGTGCTGATAGAAGATGGCTTCGGCCGGCTGCGGGCTCTGCTTGAAAAAGAGACGGGCGGGGCACTCACCGCGTGCTGCGGGCGAGTAGGTCAGCAGCAGCGTGGCATTCGCCGTGACCGGATTGGGGTCGCGCTGCTGCACGACGCCGATCACCGCGCCGTCGACGAGCGCGCCGTGCCGGGTGAGGATGGCGGTCAACCAGGCCGGTGAGATGGCGTCAAAGGTGATTGGTGACAATGGGTGGGTTTTCCAAATCCAGCAGTTCACGAAACTCACACCAAGCCGCCAAGAACACAAAGAGCGTCATCTTCAACTTTGTGCCTTGGTGTGAGGCAAAATCGTGAACTGCTGAAATCCAGCGGTTCACGAAACTCACACCAAGCCGCCAAGAACACAAAGAGCGTCATCTTCAACTTTGTGCCTTTGTGCCTTGGTGTGAGGCAAAATCGTGAACTACTGAAATTGACGGTTGCCTCGCAAGGGGCAAGCGCCGTTCGCACGCAGGGCATGCCGGCACCGCGCCGCCAGGCATGGGCAGCAACGGCGTTGCGCGGTCGGCGCTAGAGCATGTCTGCCCAGCGCCGGTGCATCGCCAGCCACTCTGCCGTGGCCGGGTCCGCGTCGACGGGAGTCAGGTCGGCGAGGCTGGCGGTGAAGCGCTCTCCCTCCCGTTCGACGACGGCGACGATGCCGCGCCGGAGCGAGCTGCGCTGGCTGTCCAGCCCGCGTACGATGACGGGCACGCCCGCCAACGTCGCATCCAGCGGGAAGGTGAGTTCGTCCTCCAGCGTGCACAGGACGCCTGTAAACTCTTCCTCTTCGCCGTAGCAGTCGAGCGTGGCCTGCTCCAGCAATTCCTCGTAGCGTTCATCGGACAGATCCATAGTGACAGTATACCAGATCGCACTGCCCCGCACGCCATGCCGGCGCCAATCCGCAGCCGGCGGGAGTACTCCGACCGTTTGAGAGAACGCGCCGCGCAAAGATCGAAAGGCATCTTTCGTGCGCGCAAAGGCGCAGGTCAAAAGTTGAAAGGCATCTTTCATGCGCGCAAAGGCGCAGGTCAAAAGTTGAAAGGCATCTTTCATGCGCGCAAAGGCGCAGGTCAAAAGTTGAAAGGCATCTTTCGTGCGCGCAAAGGCGCAGGTCAAAAGTTGAAAGGCATCTTTCATGCGCGCAAAGGCGCAGGTCAAAAGTTGAAAGGCATCTTTCATGCGCGCAAAGGCGCAGGTCAAACCTGGAAAGGCATCTTCCGTGGGGTACATGGCGTGTTTCCCGACAACCTTACGATCGCATGAGGCATATGATGTGCGCAGGTGGCCGGGCGATTCGGCCTTGTGACGCATGCTTTTGCACCCATCCTGGGTTATGCTGAAAACAGCACTATGCAGCCGATGGAGTCGTTCTCATGCCATGTGCGGATGTCGCAGGGAGCGCCCAACGGGCAAGGAGTACCCTCTGAACGGCGCATTGTGTGTCTTCTTATAGCAAGGCTATCAATCACTCAAAAGGAGGCAACGATGTTAGCCGAAAGCGAAGTTTCTGGGATTTCCGAGACGTCAGACCATGAGATCGTGATGGAAGAGGACGCCGCGCCGGCCGAACTCCCTGCCCCGGCGCCCGTCGCAACCGTAGCGGCGCCGGCTGAGCCGGTCGCTCCGCCTGCCGCGCCGGCGGCAACGGTCCAGGCGCCGGGCGAGGCGGCCCCGTCGGCGACCGGCGAGGCGACCGGCGACGGGACGGGCGAGAGCAGCGGCGAGACGACCGGCGACTCGGGCGAGGAGCCGGGCACCACGCCGCACGTACGCCACCGCCAGTCGCAGCAGCAGATCGAGCGGCTGGAGGCGCTGCGGCTGATGCTGAGCGGGATTGCCGGCGCCGACGAGGTCTTTCGCACTGTCATGGCCGATGCCGGGCTGCTAGCCACTTATCTGACCGACGCCGAGACAAAGCTGACCAACGCCGAGGTAGCTGTCGATGCGCGGCACACGGCGACGGCGGCAGCATTGACGGCCACCGAGGCCCGGGTGCGGGCCGAACTCCAGGTACGGGCGTCGTACACGGCTTTTCGTCAGGTCTGCCGCACGCTCTTTCCCAATGCGGCGGCGCGCATGGCGCTGAAGCTGGACGAGGCGATCCCCCACGACCAGGCAGGGCTGCGGCGCCAGGTGGAGACAGCGCTCGCCACGGCCGAGGGCGAGCCCTATGCGGCGCAGTTGGCGGCCGCTACCTATGGGGCGGATCGCATTGTGGCGCTGCGGGCGCTGCTGGGCGCACTCGACACGCTGGTCGGCGCACAGGCCGCGGCGCAGCACGCGGCGAAGCAGGCAACGACCGTACGCAATGCCGCTGTGCGTGATGTGATCCTCGTGTCGCGCCAGATCCAGGCGGAGGTGAATGCGCTGCTGCGGCGCTATCCGCATTTGACGGCGCCGGTGGGGTTCTGATTCGTAACAAGTGATGCGTAATACGTGATACGTGAGAGTTGACGCATCACGCATTACGCATCACGCATTACGTCTTACGTATTACGCATTTCTTGTGGTGGCCCGGGGTGGGATGTATAGTCCTGCCCCGGGCCGTCGCGTTAGGGGACGGTGGGGCGCTTTGGTCTTTCTCCCATCGAGACCCTGCGGCTGCGAGCCGCAGCTACGTTACCCGCCACCCGCCACCGTAGACGCCGCTCGCAGCGGCGTGTTTCTCGCCAACCAACACCTTCGATTCGTCGGTCGAGCCCCTGCGGCTGCGAGCCGCAGCTACGTCACCCGCCACCCGCCACCGTAGTCTCTCGCCAACCAACACCTTCGATTCGTCGGTCGAGCCCCTGCGGCTGCGAGCCGCAGCTACGGCAATTGCCACCCGCCACCGTAGACGCCGCTCGTAGCGGCGTGTCTCTCGCCAACCAACACCTTCGATTCGTCGGTCGAGCCCCTGCGGCTGCGAGCCGCAGCTACGGCAATCGCCACCACCCGCCGTAGACGCCGCTCGCAGCGGCGTGTCTCTCGCCAACCAACACCTTCGATTCGTCGGTCGAGCCCCTGCGGCTGCGAGCCGCAGCTACGGCAATCACCCCTGTCACCGTAGACGCCGCTCGCAGCGGCGTGTTTCTCGCCAACCAATACCCTCGATTCCAATACCCTCGATTCGTCGATCGATACCCTGCGGCTGCGAGCCGCAGCTACGCCACCCGCCACCCGTCACCGTAGACGCCGCTCGCAGCGGCGTGTTTCTCGCCAACCAACACCCTCGATTCGTCGATCGATATCCTGCGGCTGCGAGCCGCAGCTACGGCAATTGCCACCCGCCACCGTAGACGCCGCTCGTAGTCTTGCTAGGGTCTGCGCATGAGATTTGACGCACCCCACGGCGGCAATTACACTTTGGACAGGGCGGGGCCTCATCCCGCCGCACCGGCCCACACCACACGCAGGACAGCGGCCTGATGATCGACACCCTCACCGGCAAGCAAATTGGAGACCTGGTCGATGCGCTGCTCGGTGCGTACCCGAGCCGCGACGACCTGCGCATCATGGTGCGCATCGAACTGGACGAAACGCTGGAGGCGATCGCCGACGGCGCCAACCAGCGCGTGGTGACCTTCAATCTGGTGACGTGGGCGGTGCGCAGCGGGCGCATCGACGACCTGCTGGCGGGTGCACGGCGCGGCAATCCTGGCAATCGTGCGCTGGCTGCGCTGGTGGCGGCATGGCAGGCCGCGGCGCCGGCGACACCAGCGGCACAACAACCACGCGCCACGCCGTCTCCGGCCGGGCCGGCGGCCATCGACGTCTTTCTCTCCTACGCCCGTGAAGATAGCGGGGCCATGCGCGAGGTGGAGGCGAGCCTGCGCGCGGCCGGGCTGGCGGTGTGGACCGACGAGGGGCTGGAGGCGGGTACGCCCTCCTGGAGCGCGGCCATCGAGGAGGCGGTGGCGCAGGCCGTGGCCATGGTGGTGCTGCTCTCGCCTGCGGCCAAGGCGTCGGTATGGGTGACGCGTGAGGTGGCGCTGGCGCAGGTGCACGGCAAGCGCATCTTCCCCATCCTGGTGGCCGGCGACGAGCGCACTGCGGTGCTCTTTCACCTGATCGACGCACAGTGGGCTGACGGGCGGCAGGGGCTCGGCCCGGCCTTGCAGCGTGTGCAGCCGGCGGTATTGCGCCATTTGGGGCGTGAGCCGGCCAGCCCAATTGTGTTTGACTGGGTGGAGATTCCTGCCGGGCCCTTCATCATGGGGAGCGACAAGCGCAAAGATGACCAGGCGAGAGACAACGAACTACCGCAGCACACGGTGACGCTGCCGGCCTATCGCATCGCGCGCGTGCCGGTGACGGTGGCGCAGTTTGCCGCATTCGTGGAAGCGACCGGCTACAAGACTGAAGCGGAGCAGCAAGGCTTTGCATTCGTCTGGGCAGGCCACAAGTGGGATGAGGTCAAAGGCGTCAACTGGCGGCATCCGCGCGGGCCGCAAAGCGACGTGCGCCAGAAGCAGGATCACCCTGTCACCTGCGTGACCTTTCGTGACGCCGTCGCCTTCTGTGAATGGGCAAGCAAAGTGACTGGAATGACGGTGCGCCTGCCGGGCGAAGCGAAATGGGAGAAGGCGGCCCGCGGCACGGACGGGCGCATTTTCCCGTGGGGCGACGACTGGCCGACCAAAAAACACTGCAACTTCGGCATGAATGTGGGCGACACGACGCCTGTAGGGGCTTATCCCACGGGCCGCAGCCCCTATGGCGTGCTTGACATGGCGGGCAACGTCTGGGAGCGCACATCGACCAAGTGGGTCAACAAATATGAGAACTACCGGCCCGACGACAGGCTGGAAGGTGGAGCGACACGCACCGTGCGTGGCGGTTCGTTCTACTTTTATGACAGGCTCGTGCGCTGCGCCTGCCGCGACTTCAACGATCCTCCGAACGGCTATGTGGGGTTTCGGGTGGTGTCCCCCGGCTTTTGATCTTCTGATCTCTGATTCTTTGGCGCTCTACGCCTCGAGCGAGGGGGTGCGGGGGGGGAGCGCCAGCGTCCCCCCACCGGGGTGGCACGACAACAAGGAACACTACAACGGATTCAGGGAAACAACGGATTTGGTGTCGCCGCGGGCGGAGCATGTTGTGCGGCACGCGGCCCCGGCCTGGCAGGGCGGAGCGCCACCGGATGGATGAACGTTGAGAAATAGATTCGACAATGGCGTAGGGGCTTGGCATGCCAAGCCCACCGGGCGATATATCGCCCATCTGGGCATGAAGTTTCATGCCCGTACGTTTGCCGGTAGATTTTGTGAACGTTCATGAAACCGGCTGAAGGCCGGTTGTGTGAGCGGCGGGCGTGACGGCAGCGACACTACAACGGATTCACGGCAACAGCGGATTGAGTCTTGCCGCGGGCGGGTGGTGTCGCGCGGCGACCGGCAAATCCGTTGTTTCCACGAATCGGCTGTAGTGCATGTAGCCGGTCCCGTACGTCCCCGGCACGCCGCAGAAACTCTTTGCTCGACCAATACGCCGCTGCGGTGTGCCGGGGACGTTGCCTGCCACGCACCACCGCGTTCGCCGCCCCCCCTTCACCCGCTTGGCGGATCACGCCGGCTGGCGGTAGAATCGAGATCGAAACGAACGGCGCGGCGCCCCCGGTGGTGGCTGCGCCGGCTTCCTCGCCACGCACCAGAAAAGACGCACCGATGACCGATTCAAGCCGTTTGTATCATGCCGACCACGCCGCGATTGTGGGTTTTGTCTGGGCGCTGGCGGAGAAGCTGCGCGGGCCGTACCGGCCGCCGCAATATCGCAAGGTGATGCTGCCGCTGGTCGTCATGCGCCGCCTGGACCTGGTGCTGGAGCCGACCAAGGACGCGGTGCTGGCCAAACATCAGGAGATGATGGCACGCGGCATCACGGGCGAGGCGCTCGACCGCATCCTCTCCAAAACGGCGACGGGCACGGAACGCCGCCAACCCCTCTACAACATCAGCCCCTTTACCTTTCAGAAGCTGCTGGGCGACCCGGCCGACGTGGCCAGCAACCTGGTGGCCTATATGCGCGGCTTCTCGCCGCTGGCACGCGACATCTTCGACAAGTTCGAGTTCGAGACGGAGATCCAGAAGCTCGACGAGGCCAACCGTCTCTTTCTGATCCTCAAGGAGTTTTGCAGCCCGCAGATCGACCTGTCGCCGGGACGCATCTCCAACTTGCAGATGGGCTATGTCTTTGAGGAGCTGGTGCGGCGCTTCAACGAGCAGGCGAACGAAGAAGCGGGCGACCACTTCACGCCGCGCGAGGTGATCCGGCTGATGGTGCACCTGGTTTTCGACAAGGAGACCGACGTCTTCAAGCCGGGCATCTACCGTACCATCTATGACCCCACGGCGGGGACGGGCGGCATGTTGTCCGTTTCGGAGGAGTTCATCAAGCGGCAGAATCCCGACGCCAATCTCGACCTCTACGGCCAGGAGTACAACCCCGAGGCCTTCGCCATCTGCTGCTCGGACCTGCTGATCAAGGACGAGCCCATCGAGAACCTGGTCTTTGGCGACACACTGGGCGTCAAGGAG
>WBZU01001943.1_pt2 | contig 12128 bp, 15 predicted proteins | sample 5204311 | NCBI WGS metagenome assembly WBZU01 (sample SAMN12344359, study PRJNA552823) | activated sludge metagenome | biome: Activated sludge suspended growth; feature: Nitrification reactor; material: Wastewater; isolation source: activated sludge from nitrification reactor of wastewater... | reverse complement strand
GGGCTAGAGCACCATACTTTACACGCTGATCAAGAATCTTTTTATACTGGTTGAACTCCTCATTGACTGCTTTTGTCCTGTCTGCGTAACCTCTAATGATCTCTTCTGTTTGGGCCTTAAAGAGAGCGTTGGCCCCCCTAGAGTCTACCCCTGTAAACTTCTGATCACCAGTTCCAATAGATTTAGCTCGTGCAGATTCAAGAAGCGTATTCATGTGCTCTTGAATACCTCTGGATACCTTCGGATCAGTAATGTCTTTTACAGCGGGGCCAAAGGCATCCAGCGCAGCCCTCAGTTCACCAGTTATAGCCTTGGCTCCAGCTTTGCCCAGCCCTCTTTCCAGTTTGCTGGCCTGCTCATCTATATTTAGCAAAAAGGCCTGAAACCCTACACTCACCTTTTCAGATTGAGCCTTCAGCCCGGCGGCAATAAGAGAGTCAGCCTCAGCAATACTTGCTTCAAGTCTTTCCTTTTGTGCCGTAAGCTTTTTAGCTTCCCACCACCCAAGTCCATCTGGATTGCTTATGTCTCTACCTGCAGCAGTCTTCCTTGCAATAGTTGCGTTTAACTCTGCTAGTTTAGATTTAAGAGCCTCCTGCTCTCTCTGTGCAAGGTTTATTTCAGGGTTTTCAACATCCCTACCCTCAGCTTTTAATCTGTTGCGTTCTTTGAGAACCTTAACTTCTTCTTCTATTTTCTTTACTTCACGATCTAAGGCACTAACAAAATCAGTGGCCTTATTCGTAACCTCGGACTCACCCTTGGCAACGTCATACAGTGCGTAAGCAAACGCACCCAAGGCAACAATGCCCGCAGTAATCCATCCGGCTGGCCCGAACAATGCTGCGGCTCCAGTGGCTATGCCACCAAGGCCCGTAGCCCCCGCAGCCACCCCAGCAGCACTGCTTGTAGCAAGCAGACCAATACGCAGGCCGGCTAAGCCACCTCCAGCTAAAGCAGACTCTGCTGCAACGATGGTAAGAGCAGTGCCTAGACCAGTAAACGCAACAGCAGTAGCAGACACAGTTCCAACCAGCAGGCTTAGCCCCTTCCAGGCGACAAAACCTTCGGCCACATTTATAAGCAGCGGAGCAACTGTAACCAATACATTAGCCAACTGTGCTACAGATGTCACAATGCCATCTACTGCAGTTTTGAACTCTTTCGAGTCTGCAAGTCTTTTCAATGAGTCAGCTAGATCACGCACACTTCCAGATGACTGATCAAAAGCGGAGATCATATTGGCTTGCATTGTGTTTACAGCCTGCTTAAACCTGCCTTTGGTACTCATCTCAAGCTGGGCTGCAACGTTAGTAATAAAACTATCTGAGTTCTGAATAGAGTCCTTTAGTTTATCCCACTCCTCACGAGTTTGAGATAACATGGCTATTGCTTCTTTAGCCCCTCGCTCTCCAAATATTTTCTGCAGAATATTTGTTTGCGATATTTTATCGAAAGCCCCCAGCTTGTCCTTTAGATCATAGATAACATCTGCAAATGGCCTGAGATTCCCTTGTGCATCCGAGGCACTTACCCCCAACATCTTCATGACATCAGCCGCCTGCCTACCAGGGGTATAAAGCTCCTTCAGCATGTTTCTGTAAGCAGTTCCCGCTGCAGTACCAAAAATATTGACTTTGGCTAGAAGCGTTACAGCCGTAGCCGAATCTTCCATTGAAGTACCATATTGCTCTCCGACTACAGAGGCAGAACGCATAGCCTCTGTAATACCCACAACACTGGTCTGAGAGAGTGCGGCTGCTTTAGCAAATACGTCACCGATATGCCCCATGTCAGTGACCTGGAGTTTGAACGCATTCATCACACCAGCAAGGGTGATGGATGCCTGTGACATAGTCATCTCACCGACTGTAGCAAGGTCAAGTGCCGTGGGCAATGCCAGCATAGCGTCTTTAGCTTCTAGGCCGGCTTGGGACAGGATTCTCAAACCATTGGCCATCTCTACTGGGCTGTGCAAACTATCCTTGGACATAGTCAAGGTGGCTGCACCGATTTGAGAAATTGTGTCGGCAGTTTCCCCGCCTAGTGCTTTCACAAATGTCAGTTGATATGCAAACTCAGCCCCGGCTGTAGTTGCAGCTTTGAATCCTCCTGCAAGGGCTGCACCTGCCAGCAGAGGCACCAAAGAGCCGTAGGTAAGCCACAAGTTTCCAACTGCACCAGCTAGGCCTCGTGCTGCTGCGTGACCTTCTGCAGCGACCCTATTCCAGTGTAGTTGGTGGTCTGCACTTTGCTGGGTGGCTGAACCCAGATTACTGTGGGTTAGTTTCAACCTGGCAAGTTCTGTCTCAAGTGCAGCAACACTGCCAGCATTCTGGGCAGCAGCGAGAGCCTGTGATGAACCTGCAGCGCCTGGAAGCAGGTGTTGTTGCCCACCCCCGTAAAAAGCTTTTCCAGCCTGCAGAGCAGCCATTGCTCGCTGCTTTTCTGTAAGAGTGAGCCACTTTGCGAGGTCTTGCGCGTCCTTTACTGCCGCCTTCAGTCGCGCTGCTTCTTCTGCAGCGATTACTCGCAGTTCAAGGGAGTTGGCTAGATTCTTAGCCCTCCATAAGTCTTTTAAATCTTGTTCCGATTTCTTGACTTTAGCTGCTTCTTCTGCCGCTATTACTCGCAGTTCGAGAGAGTTGGCCTGGTTTTTGGCACGGGCGAGGTCTTGTACAGCTTTTGCCGCAGCCGCCGCCTTGGCTGCTTCTTCTGCCGCTATTACTCGCAGTTCGAGAGAGTTGGCCTGGTTTTTGGCACGGGCGAGGTCTTGTGCTTGCTTCACCGCCGCAGCCCCAGCCATCTCAGCACTTTTCAGCATGACCTTCAAGTTGCTATCAGTTCTTTGGATACTGTGATCCACCTGACCAAACAACCCTTGAAGCTCATAACCCTTTTTGGTGACATTGCCAAAAATGTCTGTTTTGCCTGATGCCGCCAGAGCGTCTAACTTCGCCTGCATAGCCTCCACTGCGGCGGTCATGGTTTTTAGTTTCTGCTCAGCGAGCTTCGCTTCTGAACCAAGCTTAGTGACACCTTCGCTAGGAACCTGAGTAACCCCAAGGTTCTTCATGCGGGTTTCTAGCGCAGTAAGAGATGCCTCAGCACTCTTAGTATCTATCTGAAGAGATAGGGTTGCTGCTGCGTCTACACCACTCATTACCTTATCTCCTATTCATCGTACTGAGTGCAGAGGCTTCCATCACTCGTATTGCATCTAATACTGCCAACTGCTTCTTTATCTTCATGCGGTCCATAGTGCTGTACACAACACTATAGTCAAGTCCTGTAGCGCCCCCGGCCCCGACCCTCCATTGAGTGGAGACTTTATTGAAGACCTTAAATGGAACCCAGTTCTCTGGCCATACTTCGACATCGCTGGTGTCTTCTACATCTTCTCTAAGGAGACCTATCGCCTCCAGTTCCTCCTCTGAAGGGCCGGGATCATACATCCGGGCCGCTACTTCACGGAGTTTTTTCCTTTACCCTCAAACAGCCCCTTGTTATAAGCCTCGAAAATAGCTTTGGCCGCTGAGGGGTAGTTGTCAAGCAGAGTTTCCAATGCTTCTGGGGAGAACTTTTCATCCACACCAGACCAGTTGCTAATAAGATCAAGCAAAGCTTCGTTGTCAGGGCGTGAAGTATCGTCATCCCCCAAAGACTCAAAAAAAGCCTTCAGTGCCTTTCTTCCCATGTGCTTGAACTCAAAGGTGATTTTACCGTCACCACTTGGAGTAGGAATGATTACATCAGATGTAAATACGGGTTTTGGTTGTAGTACAAACATGGTGTCGCCTCGTGTATAAAGGTCGCCTCGAAAAGACCACTGGCCCGTGCGTGAGGCGGGACGCACCCAGTAATACTGGTGGCCAGTGGGTTACTGCGCTATAAAACCAAGTTACGAAGAGTAACGAACAGGTTCAGCGGCATAACTCAGGCTGATCTGAGTCATCAACGCTTGATTAGTCTCCATCGTCGGTACTTTCATAACAGACCAGTACGCATTAGCCACCAACTTAGAGCCGTTGGGGAAGGTCATAAGTAGGGCATAAGGAGAACGGGCCGTGTCAGCGGCAATTACGTCAGCGTACCATGTCAAAGTCGGATCATCAAACACGTCGATAGTCATATTCACTGCATCTTTAACTGTCGGGATTTGACGAATAACAGTATCCGTGATAGAGGTAATGTCAGCAAATTGCTGAGCACCCCCAGATGCACTAATACCTTTGACCTGGCTAAGGGTAGACCATGTATTGATCTTGCGGAATGTGCCTACACCTGTAGTTGCTGGGTATTTATTGGTATCAGACGTATCCACGCCTTCAAGAACAAATGAAACAGTGGTAGATACTGATTTAACCCGTGCAACCCGTTGATCCAGTAGACCCCACCCGGATGCCATCACTACATAGTCTCCAGCAACGAGGGAGTGGGTAGCGGTAACGACACACTCCGATGCGTTTGAAAGAGCCGTGGTGGCAGTAGCCGCGCTGCCAAGCGCCGGAAGGTAGGTTTTTGCAATAGCGATGGTTGCGCCAGTGGAAAGTGTAATGGCCATGTCATAATCCTATAAGTAATTTGCGGCCACAACACTAATATCGGGCCTACCCAAATTCTACTCGCATGGAAGGCATGACTCCAGTTGTTTTTGGAGTAAAATGTGACCAAAAGTGACCGATGGTAATCCGCAGAGTAGGTCAATTTGGTGAGGGCTAAAATGAACAGCGAAGAACTCGTTCTGCTTATGAAAGCAGAAAACCTAAATGTTAAGAGAGTCTCAACAATTCTCAGCGTAACCCCAACTACCGTGTATAGATGGATAAAAGGTACGAGAAAAATACCAGACAGAGTATCTCCGTCTATTGTCGCCCTGTTAAGGGACCGCCCCAGATACTTGACGCTGTCTGGTTCTGAGTGGCGTGTTGACTGATTACTGCCAGAACTGGAAAGGTACAGTTAGGTCTATACTGGTCCAACCAGATCGAGACTGCTTACGCCCAGGTCGGGGGCAGTCTAGTGTTACCCCAGTTAGTCGCTGATATTTGAGTAACTCTCTGAGAAAGTTCAAGTGGGCCAATGCGTCTCTTGTGCTGCTGCCATCTTTCACAAACATCTGCAGCCATACCTCTCCATAGCTGCCTGTGATGGGTTGCAGATCAATGCCTTGGCGTAAGCTGTCTGTAAAATTCACGCTTACTCTTAGAAAGGTGCTCCCTACTGTATCCAGGTCAATGGATGCGGCTTCATAAAACACCTTGACCGTAGGGTAAGTTGTTGTCCACGCTGGATGTAGAAAGGAGACAATAGCGTCTCTTGCTTGTACTTCTGTTGTCATACTCCAAGACTCCTAAGTACATTAAACTGAGACCGACCTATAGTACCGAAACGTCGGCTAACATGATCTACTGACCTACTCACTAGATGGGCTGCATCCGGGTTTTCCGGCCTAAAATTGATTGTGCCCATTTCAATCTTCCACGCATAAGGTTCATCATGAACAGCAGAGTTGGAGAGAAAGATTGGAGTGCCCAGTGGTTGCTTGCCCGCTGCTGCAAATCGCGGTGCTGCCTTGTTCAATGCGTACTCAATAGAATCTGGATCGCCCTTTTGCTTTGGTTCAGCAAGCCCTTTTTTAATGTGTCCAGCCCCGCCAGATTGAGGGGGTCTCCAAATATTAGGGGGAACATTAAAACCTACTTCCCATCCAGCGACAAAGTCACCAGAATACTGCGGCCCCTCTTCCAGAATATAGGTCAAGGCAACGTGTCCAAGTCCGGCAGCCGATTGCTGCACGGCTGTCTTCACCGAAGCGAACCACGCCTCTACCTGTGAATTGAATTTATCAAGACCGACGAACATGGCAACTCCACGTCAAACCTTCATCCTGAGACGATACCACCCTCCACGTCCCGTCTGACAGTGTGAAACTATCAGGCGGATCAGGTGTGACTGCTTTTAGTGTGAATATTTGTTGATCCCCACGTTGGTACTGCTCTGAGGCTTGTGAGAGATACCTAAAATACTCACTCCACTTAACCCTCAGTATCTTGATAGTTGAGTTAGTTGGTGTGTGGGTGTCTGTGATCGGATCATAAACTCGCGATGAGAAAGTGGCATTCTCAAAGTTAGGTGAGTCAAGCACATTGGCCAATGAAACACGAAGGCCCGATGTTGAGATGTACGACTCTTTGATTAAATACCACACAGAGTTGAGTTTAATCAAGGAGTCTGCTGGTGCCGACTCAGTGCCAGATAAAAATACCTGATACTGTGGGGGATAACGGCTAGAGTCTTCTGCATCTGGGAGATACTTGGCAAATGCAAGTGCAGCGTAAGCAGTAGTTGGTGCAGTGCCGGTAAGTTCTGCGGCAATGGTCGTAAGGTCTGCAAGTCCGTCTGCACCTTGAATAACAAAGTTAAGTCGAATTACTTCATTATTCCAATAATCAGGTGCTGGGGTGCCCAGTAAATATTTCTGACCACCTATGTCGACTACTCTTCTGGCCGGAATAATCACATCCCCAGCAGTCGATATAGTACGCTTCTTAACAGCAACCCCGTCGATTTTGCTGTAAGATAGGTTCTCGAACTGACACAAGAACGTATCATCACTATAAGCGTCTGTAGCGAGTGTTTTATCTAACCAACGGGCTATTCTATCAAGGTCCATTATGTACCTGTCACTGGGTCAGTGGACGGAGACACGACAGAGAAATACGACTTCGTAACAGTAGTGGTTACAGTCGTACCAACAGCCGCAAATGCTTCTACCAGTTTCGATTTAGCGGCATCGTACTGACTCTTAACATAGGCAACGGTGTCTTTGTACGGGTTGTCGAAACGCGCACCTTGAGCTTTGCCATCCGTCAATTGCTTAAACGAGAACATGGGCAAAGAAGCTGTGAGATGCTTTGCCACAGCGTAAGTAGCGAACAGGTCGGTTGCCGCCAGAAAACGCATCTCCGCTGCAGTGGGTGTCGTCAGCGCCTCTGTCATGATGTACGTGCTCTCAAGGGTCAGGTCGATAGCTTCAAATTCCTGCTTGAGGATCAATTCGTACAGGTTGAGGGACAGGACTTCGTCAGGGAGATCGGTGCTACTGACTCCAAGGGCTGCGCGAAGGTCGTTGTAAGTCGTATAGTCAGTTAGCATGGTTATCTCCTTGGTGGCATTTTAGCACAGTGTTGGGAGTGTGATGGAGTTGACTTCGACTCTTTGTGTTGTTACAATAACAACTTTACTGGAGGCCCAAATGAAAACCGAAAAAATCTTTACGTTCCGTATCCCTGTAGAGTTACTTGACGCCGGCCATGCTTTGGCCGAAAAGTACGACCTGTCATTAGCCCAATTGATGCGAAGAATCTTAAAAGATGCAGTGGAGGCTGACAGGTGTTTAGAGGTGGTGAAATGAGTGCAAAACTTATGGGCATCTATTACATTCAGAACAACGCCAACGGCAAGCGATACATAGGCTCAAGTGTCGACATAAGACGCAGACTAGCTGGGCATCTAAACCTTCTTCGTAAAGGTAAGCACGTCAACGTCCACCTTAGTAGAGCGTGGGACAATCATGGAGAAGAGTCTTTTGAGACTGGTGTTTGCGAACTGGTTGAAAGTTCTGATGATCTTGTTGCTCGTGAGCAGTTCTGGATTGATGCCGAAGGGTATTACAACCTTGCACCGGCAGCCGGGTCCACGCTTGGGTTCAAGCATAGCGATGAGTTCAAGGCTAACGCGAGTGCTCGTGTTTCTGGCGATAAGAACCCTATGTACGGGACTAAGAGACCTGATGTTGGAGAGAGAATGAGGGCTATACATACAGGCAGAGTTCTCACAGATGAGCACAAGCGTAAATGTTCTGACGCGCTGAAGGGCAAGGACGCTGGTATTCCGTTGTCTGAGGATCGCAAAGCTAAAATAGGGGCCGCTAATCGTGGCAGAGTTCTCACGCCAGAGCATAGGGCTAAAATAGCTGAGGCAGGTAGAAATAGATTACCTGTGTCTGATGAAACACGTGAAAAACTAAGAGTTGCAGGTACCGACAGGCATCATACAGATGCCACTAAGGCTGTCCTATCTAAATTAAAGTTGGGCGTACCAAGGTCGGCAGAGTCTGTATTAAAGCAGAAGGAGACTATTCGGTTACGTAAAGCTGCAAAGCGCAGCTTATAGAAGTGAAAATCCCGGACATGTCCGGGATTTTTCTTTATTACTGGCTTATGCGTAGGTTAGTACGTCAAATGCGTCGAGGAATAATCTTCGGCAGATTTGGCCAAAATCCCAACGCATTGCCGAACTACGACGAAGCGAGAAACTTTCGATCGCGCTATACGTGGCGTTTGTCGATGTAACCCGGTGAATTGCATAACGAGAGTCAATGCCCATGATAGTCTTTGCAGGCCAACCTACCGTGCTATCCACGATGAAGATCGGCAGCTCTGGTGCCCATGTCGGGTTAGACACGTATACCGTCGAGTCAATCCGCTTACTGCCTGGATTGTCCTGTACAACGGTCGGTCTTCCTGTACGATTTTCAATTGCCATCGCACCGGCGATGTCGGTCACTAGGGTCGTTACTCGACGCTTCTTACTGTTGTTGTACAGGTAACTGACCCACGCCAGTTGAGTAATGCCAGTCGTGGCCGCTGCATCATACGAAGCTGCAGTAGCCGACTTGCCCAAGGATGACAGCGAGGCTTGCCCCATATCAGCATCACCAGAAAGCAATGCCAACAAGTTCTCATTAGCGCGGGCATTACGCTCAGTGGCCACTTGACGAGCAATGGCCAGTGTAAGCAGGTCAAGATTGATATACTTGGTGACGTTGTCTGACCACTCTGCACCTAGCGAAAAAGTCGGAATCCGCACGGACTTCTCAGCCGTGGTGAAGCTCATCATCGCTGCTGGCTTGGCCAGTTGGGTGGTGACCTGACTACGAGCAGACTCAGGCATGGACATACTCAACTCAGGCCACAGAAGCCATTCGTCGGCAATAGTCTCATCAAGTGCCACCATACCGTCAAAAGCGTTGGCGTTCATGTCAAGATCAGAAACCAGCTTATCCTCGATCAGGGCACCAATGGCTGGCATGAGCAGTACACGACCTTGCGAACTGGGAGTACGAACAATCGCCCCAGCTTCAAGGACCGTGCGCCCTTCAAGGGCTGCAGCCAGGCTAGGTGAACGAATGCCGTACTTCTTATTGGACTTGAGGATGATGCCCTCGCTCTCACAAAGCTGCGAAAAGGCATCACCATGTAATTCAGCATTGGTGTCCAACGTGCTGTTGACGTAGTCCCGGACGGAGAGAGATGCATTCCCTGCGTCCCTAACCAAGTCCAAAGTCACTTCAAATTGTTGGGTCGCACCTTGTGCGTCGATAAAAGCAGCCATGTCTAGTTCTCCTTAACCATTGACACGTTCAATGATGCCGAAATCGCCAACGGCACCAGCCGAGTCGAACGAGATGAGACGCCATGCGAAAATGGCATTGCGAGCCTGCAGGCCGGCGGCAGTCAGATCTGCCGGAACAGCACCTGGTTGCTGGGTCGCCTTGCGCACTTTCGGCGGAGTCGTTGAAGTCAGCGCCGTGTCCTTAGCTACAGGAGTTCCACAGACCACGTAGTCACCAATGGCAATGGAACCCGTGCCGGCGGCTTCCGAGCCATCAAGCAGAACCCGTTTACGGCCCCTCTGGTTGACAGAACCCATGCTGAAGTCATCCGCCGTGTAGGACTCGACTGCCGTGATCACGGCCTCAATGGGGTTGCCGACCGCGCACAGAACATAAGCGTCGGTGCCAGAGAGTTTGACAAATTTGCCAACTTCCTTATCGGTATAAGCGTTGGCTGGAGTGGAAGATACTGAACCAGCACCCAGCCGAGTAGTAATCGATTCGTCACCGATCAGTTCCTTGAATTTAAACTTAGCCATTTGCTACTCCTTACTTTTGAAAACGAACCGCGTTCACGCGGGCTGTACGACGCGGATCGACTTGCGTCTTTGCAGTGGGTTCTTCTGCAGAAACCGCAGCAACACCACCAATTGGGAACTTCTTCTGAAACAACTCCGATACACGAACATGCTCGGCAAGAACCTGTGTGGCGTCCATGTCTGCAGACACCATACACACAGCGTTCATAGCAAGGCACATGTTACGAACACTTTTAACGGTGATCTCCAGAAGAGGCTTATGCGAGGCTTCAAATCCAACCAACTTATCTTCAAGTCTGGCGATCTTAATACCGGCTGCGAGGATGGCTTCATCCTTTGCCGCGATCTGAGCCTGTGCAAATTGCAATGCCTGGTTGTCGGTGTCCGCCTGCTTCTCTCCGGTCGCAGTAGGGGCATCTACCTTTGCAGCCGGAGTAGTGGCAGTCGCAGTAGCCTCTACTTTTTCCTGGGTGGACGCTTCGTCTTGCAAGCCATCTGTGGCTCCTTCAATCTCTACGGGTTTGACATCGAGTTGTACACCAGCAGCCAAAGCGGCGATGTCAGCTTCTGTCAGGGCTTTTTTGGCCATGTTAGCTTCTCCAGAGTGATCGGACACTGCGCCCGATAACGAAAACCTATTGTTACTGCCATTATCCTTAGTTTTTGTCAATGATGCAACAATCTTTTTCTTCAGGCCACCTACGACTGCGTCGTAAGTTGTCACGCCATCGGTAAGACCCACATCCGCTGCTGCCTGTCCAATAAACTCTTGACCGTCGCCCATTGTCTTGTCAGTATATTCATAACTGCGCCCGCGCATATCAACGACGTGGTCAATGAAGACGCCGTAACTGGCATCTACAAGGGCTTGTATTTGGGCTTCTGCGGCTTTGGACAAGGGTTCGTTCGGGTCAGCTAAAGCCTTGTACTTGCCGGCTCTTATAATAGTGACAGTCTCGCCGGCCATCTCATTGGCTTTAGAAAATTCACGGAATGTAGCTTTTACCCCAATAGAACCCACTAGAGAAGCCTTGCCAGAATAAACCTTCCCTGCTGAACACCCTAACCAGTACGCCGCACTGGCCATCGTATCCCCGTAAGCTGTAACGGGCTTTACCTTATGCACCTGTCTAATCAAGTTGCCAGTATCGTCGCACCCCGATACAGCCCCGCCGCCAGAGTCAATATCCAGAAGAATCTGTTTGACAGTATCGTCATTAACAGCAGCAATCAAGGCTTCCCTAATTTCTGGATAGCCTGTAACGCCACAGTAGCGTAAGAACGGGCTGTCACTATTAACTAGCGGCCCCTTGATTGTGATGGTTGCCAGCCCATCTGCCACACTAAGAAGCCTTGGTGACTCATCTTCTTTGACTTCGACCCACTCTCCGGCAGCAATCCTTGCTTCAGCCTCTAGTGCCACTTGAAAACTGGCATCAGAGCCGGCCCACATTCTTTCTTCTTTAACGCTCATAATCTTCTCCAATTACAGGGGCCTATTAACCCTGAGTGTAACAAGTTCCCCGCTGCCCTTCCACCCCGTCATTTCCACGTAAGCTTGTAGCGACCAATCACCTACAACATCAAGATCACCAGTTTGGGTTACATATTTGATCTTTGTAGTCCCATCTAGTGTCGCAGTCCATGTCGTTCTTAGCCCATCCGGCTTTCTGACTTTAATGTTACGAACAGTCGCACTGCTTACGTCCTCTACACAATCCAGGATTATCGCAGTGCCCACGTCTCCGGTATATACAGTAGTCATTTGCTATCCTATAGCAGACTGCAAATTTACAGTCCTTGTGAGTGCTGACCTCAGATAAACAACATCTACCTCAGATGTGCTCCCACCTGTAACAATACATGTAACCCCCGCAGCTACAGCCGCACCAACCGCACAGATCACACTTACAGGCCCCGTGATGAGGGCTGTCACACCAGAAGCTACTGCGTTGGCAGGTGTTGTATAAACTGTAACAGAGCCGTTAAGACTTGCTGATATACCAGAAGCTACTGCGTTGGCAGGTGTAGTTGCCAGTGACAGATTTACGGCTGCTGATACACCAGAAGCTACTGCGTTGGCAGGTGTAGTTGCCAGTGACAGATTTACGGCTGCTGATACACCAGAAGCTACTGCGTTGGCAGGTGTAGTTGCCAGTGACAGATTTACGGCTGCTGATACACCAGAA
>WBZU01002674.1_pt1 | contig 12129 bp, 8 predicted proteins | sample 5204311 | NCBI WGS metagenome assembly WBZU01 (sample SAMN12344359, study PRJNA552823) | activated sludge metagenome | biome: Activated sludge suspended growth; feature: Nitrification reactor; material: Wastewater; isolation source: activated sludge from nitrification reactor of wastewater treatment... | reverse complement strand
ATGACGAGCACGGTCACAGCCACTTCCACAATGTCCTCAAGAGCCGCGCCCATCTCAAAGTCCCGATTGACCTGCTGGCCAAATGCGATGAAAACCTCAAGGCCGACGTGGCCGCCATCAATCAGGGCCGCGTCGATCCCATTCGGCTGCGTTATTTTCAATACCTGGCCGCCCTGTACACTGAGTTGTATTTACACTGGCGGGCCACCGAGCGCGCCGCATTCCTCAAGCGCCTGAACGCCTTTCGGGTTGAAGCCAATCGCCGCCAGGGTTACGGCACCCACTACGCGCCGTTCACCAACGAGGACTTGGACAAAGTCGCCTACTGGATGGCGACCGGCAGCGGCAAAACCCTGTTGCTGCACCTGAACTACCGACAGTTTTTCCGCTACCACACCGGCCCGCTGGACGACGTGCTGTTGATCACGCCCAACGAGGGCTTAAGCGCGCAGCATCTTGAAGAGTTACAGAAAAGCAGCGTACCGGGCCTACCCTTTGAGCAGGCCGAAACCCTGACCTTGCCGGGCGAACGCGCCGTCCGCGTGATCGAGATCACCAAGTTCACTGAAAAGAAAACGGGCGGCGGAGTCAGCGTCGATATCGAGCACTTTGAGGGCAATTCTAATCTGGTCTTTGTCGATGAAGGCCACAAGGGCAGCGGCGGTGAGGTATGGAAGGGCTATCGGGAGCAGTTGGGCCAGCACGGCTTCACCTTTGAATACAGCGCCACCTTCGGGCAGGCCATCAACATCACGCAGAACGCCGACCTGCTTGACGAGTATTCCAAGTCCATCCTGTTTGATTACTCCTACAAATATTTCTGGGGCGACGGCTACGGCAAAGAGTACGACATCCTGAATCTGAGCCAAGACACGGTCGATGATCAGACCGATATGCTGTTGCTGGGCAATCTGTTGTCGTTCTACGAGCAGGCACGCTGCTATGCCGATCAGCGCGCCGCTCTCAAGCCCTACCACCTGGAAGCGCCGTTGTGGATTTTCGTCGGCAGCAGCGTCAATGCAGTCTACTCTGAAAACAAAGCGAAGAAGTCCGACGTATTGCGCGTGGTGTTATTTTTGCGCCGTGTTCTGCGGAACGAAGCCAGGTGGACGACTTACACGCTACAAAAGATTCTCAAGGGCAAATCTGATCTCAAGAAAGAACAGCCCGAGGGCGCAGATGCCTTTGACGGGCAATTTGATTACGTCCGGGGTTTGGGCCTTTCGCCCGCAGCCTTAGTGGCCGATGTGTTCAAGACGGTGTTTCATGTGGAGGCGCACACCGACCTGCATCTGGTGGCCATCAAGAATGCCGACGGCGAAATCGGCCTGAAAGCCGGCGAAGCCGATCGTTACTTTGGCGTCATCAACATCGGCGACACGCCGGCCTTTTTCAAGCTGGCCGAAGCCGAGGGCCTGACTCGCGATGAGGATGACAGTTTTGCCGACAGCCTCTTTAACCAGATTAACACCCCGACCTCGCACGTTAACGTCCTGATCGGGTCCAAGAAATTTATCGAAGGCTGGAGCAGCTGGCGCGTCACCAGCATGGGCCTGCTCAACATCGGCAAAGGGGAAGGCGCGCAAATCATTCAACTCTTCGGGCGCGGTGTGCGTTTGCTGGGGCGTGATCACTCGCTCAAGCGCAGCCGCTTCCTGCCGGGCACGCATCCTCTTCTTCTGCCGCTCCTGGAAAAACTCAACATCTTCAGCGTGCGCGCCAACTACATGGCCCTGTTCAAAACCTACCTGGAACAAGAAGGCATCGATACCGGCGGCTTTGAAGAGATTTCATTGCCGATCAGAACCAACGCGGCTTTTCTCAAGCACGATTTGCTTGTGCCGCGCCTCAAAGGCGATCTCCTTTTTCACGAGCAAGTCCGCCTGCCGTTGATCTTCGATGCGGCCATCACGGTCACGCTCGACCTGCGGCCCCAGGTGCAGCAATTCGGTTCGGTCGCCAGCGCGTCCGGCTGGTTGCCAGACACACCACAGAAGCGCTTCATCCCCGACTCGCTTTTGCCCTTGCTCGACTGGGACCGGCTGTACTTTGCGATGCTGGACTATAAGCAGCAGAAGGGCTGGAGCAACCTCGCTCTGTCTAAAACCGTCTTGCGCGAGATTCTGGCGCACAAACAGTACGACTTGTATTGCGCCGAAACCGATTTGTCGCCACGCGCGTTTGGCGATCTGGCAAAGATCGAGCATCTGGCGCTAAGCGTACTGCGCAAATACGCCGAACGCTTCTACAGCCTGCGCCGCGCCCAATGGGAGCGTGATCAATTAGAGTACCGCACCCTCACCAAGAAGGACGACAATTTCCAGGATTACACCGTGCGGATTCGGCGCTCACGCACCGATTTGATCACACAACTGAACGCACTCATTGCTAAAAGCAAAGATCTGTATGAAGGCGAACCCAACTTCCCAACCAACCTTCATTTTGACCGTCATCTGTACCAGCCCCTGCTGACGGCCCAACACACAGACGTCTCATCAGTGCCGCCCGGTCTTAACGACGGCGAACGGCGCTTTGTCTATGACCTGCGCGAGTTCTTCAAGACTCACGCCGCCCTGTTCAAGGAGCAGCAGATATTCTTGCTTCGCAACTTATCGCGCGGCAAAGGAATCGGCTTTTTCGAGGATGCTGGCTTCTACCCGGACTTCATATTGTGGATCAAACAGGGTGCGCAGCAGCAGATCGTGTTCATTGACCCCAAGGGGTTGCGCAATTTGGGGCACTTCAACAATCCCAAGATACAACTCTACCGCACGATCAAAGACATTGAGGCGCGGTTAGCCCGGCCCGGGGTCTCGCTCGAATCGTTCATCGTTGCTGTCACCCCGTTCAGCGAAATCCAGCCCACCTTCGGCGACGGTCACCATACGCAGGCCGACTTCACCGCGCATCACGTTTTATTCCAAACCGGCGACTACATCGGCGAGCTGCTTACAATGCTAACGGGGCCTAATGACAAGTCAGTGGGGGTGACCTCAAAGGTCCAGACTAACGGTCCGACAGCGTCCTGAGTCAGTTCGCCGGTAAAGACGATGCATTTCGTGCCACAGGCCGCTACAACGCGTTTTAACGCGGCAAACCGGGCCTGGCGCTCGCCTGGCAGGCACTCACAGGCCGGTAGTAAGGCCGTAGCCTTCGTTGCCGCGCCAGAATGCGTCTCGCCCGGCCCGAAACACTACTCCCTTCTGTAACCGATCATCCGTCACGTTGTCAGCGAAGAGTGTTTCCACGTAAACAGCGACAGGCCACCACACTCACGGTACGTAACTATGAGTCACGCCGATGCGATGGTGCCCCAGCCGCTCCGCCACGACCCGCCGGGCAGCCTGATCGCTGGCGCCGCTGGCGCGGGCCTCGCCAAGGCCTGTGTTTTTCACCATGCCGCGCGGCTCCGCTTTCATTGTGATAGATGCCAACTTACCAAAATTCTATGGCGCATAACTCCGCGTCACATCGGTGCGATTGTGACCCAGCACGTGCGCCACATTTTTGCGCGCAGTGCGCTCGTCTACGCCACTATCTAATTGCTCATCCAGCAACCGTTGCGCCGCGCCGGCGCGAAAGCCGTGCGTGCCAGCAGACTGAATGCCCAACTTCTCGCAGGCGTCCGCGACCAATTTCTCGATGTGCCGGATCTGCGACGTCGCTTTGCCTTCCAGCAGCGGGAAGCGCTTCGAACGATCGAGCCGGGCGAGCAAGTCCCGATCGTTGATCGGCACCCAACGCACTTTGCCGCCTTTACCCTTCGTCTCCAGGCGGGCATTCTCAAAATCGATCCTGTCATTGCGCACTGTCACGGCCTCGCGGATGCGCAGGGCGGCGGCCCTTTGCCAGCGCAGCACCTCCGCCGCTTTCGGATCTACCAGAGCTACTTCGTCAATCACCTGATCTTCATACTCGTCGGTCAGCGAGTATCGTGGTTTCGCGCCGTGCGGTTCCGAAAGATCGTCGGGCACCATGTTGACCTGATGCCACCCGCGGAGGACCAGATACAGGCCAAATCTCCTGAGTCCCGTAATCTCGGTGGCGATAGTGCGCGGCGACAGACCCTGTGTGCGTCGCTCGGCGATGTAAGCCAGCACCATCGGCCGCGTCAACTCTTTGATCTGTCTAATGTGGTACTTCTTTTTGGCCCACTCGGCGAACGCAATGGCGACGTTCAGATAGCGCCTGAAACTGCTCCACGAGAACGTCACTTCTGCCATCTTCCCGAAGCCTGGATTATCCGACTTCCACGCAGCCCGCGACTGGCCGGACGCATGATTACCCTTAAACACTTCGGTCGTTTGATACTTCATCGAACCTGACATGCCAAACCTCCTCGGATAGGTAGCGAGCGGCAGGCGCGGCACGAGGTGGCGCAGACCACGCCCAATCGCTCGTTTCACACTGTTTCATCGAACGGCGACGATGCTAGATTGTGAGAGTTAAGGTTAGTCGCGAGCAGTGCGCTCGTAAGGGTTGCCCTGCACGATCGTTCGGAGGCGGGCTTGCTCCGTCGTAGGCACGGCAAAGCCAGACCATACGGTCCGTGCGTGCCAAGGTAGAGAGAGGTACTGCAACGTGCGATGAAGCTAGGTAGATAGAAGGCTCACAAGGAGCAAATGCGGATACGCCGCATTGACGTATGGTGATGGTAACACTGTGACACACAGTGGTCAACAGTACCGAGGTAGGGGAGGCGTCGGGTCCGATAAATAATCGGACCCATCTGGGCAGATTAATGAGACTCGCCCCACATCCAACACGAAAGTGGCACTTTCATCTGGAAAACAAGCCTTTTCGAGATCGTCGACAAGCATGTACCTGAAACCAGTCCCATGAATTACCGGATGATTTTAGAGCAATCCCGTGATCTTGTGGACAAAATTAGGCAGGGTCCAATATCTGCCGGACTCTCTCGCTATTTGTACTTACAAGACTTGGGCGTTAGCACTTTAGGTTCGCCAACCGTCCAGGGTAAACGCCAAAGTTTTGCACAGCGCAGCACCCAATGACCCGCCGTGGTTGTGCCACGGGGACAGGCAAATCGCCTATTGGGCGTTCCGCCGCGAAAAGTCCGCCGGCGCGCCGCTGGGTGTGTGCTTATGGGCCGTACCGACAGCCAGATCGTTCGTAAACCCATCAATCGATAGATTACGCCGCTTTGTCGGTGAGGTAGGGGGATCGTCGCTGCACGGCGTTAATCGCGGCAGTCCGCCGCCTTTGGTTTAGTCCATCAATGTCACACTTTCAGTGAGATTATAGTGAGTCTTTTGTGTGTTTTTTGTGTGGTCAGCAGCAACACACGCCGCCGCTTTTGATGTAATCTGCAATTGCCTAGCCCATACGGGACAAATTGAGAGCACACGAGGTTAAGATGTTAGACGAGTTTTTGATCCAGGTAGGTGCTGATCGTGGTGTGCTATTCCGTGGCGATCGTGCTCGTGACTCAGCCAAAGGGCCGCGCCCACACACCCGCGAAATTGATCAATTTTTATATTTTGCCCACCCGCGAGATTCATAGAAAAAGATCGGACTTTGCGCCACGCTCGATTTTTTGTAGACACTGATCCGCCGCTGGGCGTATTCTGATCATGCCTAGCCCGCAAGGAATAGAGTACAGACAGATCGAGATGCATTCAGCGAGAAGTGGCGTGCGAATACGGCGCGCCACTTCGAGGAGGGGGCGGGGTTGTATTGTTTGCGCAACAGTAATCTTGAAAGAGAAAGGGGGTGATACCCATGTTGCTAGACCCCGTCGCCTTTCTGGTTGGCTTCAGTGTCAGCCAGCTGATCAGCCTGCTAGTGGTCACAGGTTCGATCAAGATAGGCGAAGCGAAGGCTTTGAGGCAAGAAATACGCGACCTCATGGCCCCGCAAAAGAAGCGGCGAATCTCTAAACCTAAGTAGAGATTCGCCCGCGACCCAGACAAGCGGCCCGATTCTTATTCTTAGCAGAGTGGAATCGGGTCGTTTGTTGTCTCTTTATAAAACCCCAATTCCCGTCAATTCGTTGCGCTATTTTCTACATAACTCACAGATTGCCCTGTTGTCGCCTTAAGTTTGCCGCCCTAAGCTTTCATGGGTTGTCAGGGGGCGCATGTAATACCGCTCAGCCGCGATCATGCCCAGGCCGATGATCACGCCGGCCAGGCCTGCCGCTTGATCTTGCGGGGTTGCCCCCAACAGTAGGCCGATCGCGCTTGGTGTCATTGATCATGGGTTGTAACTCGACCCCAGTGCCATGCGCCGCGCGCTTTCAAGGTAACCAGCATTTGGCGCGCCCGATCGGGCGTGATGTCAGGGCCAGCCAAGATACGCGCCCCACAATGCTGACAACGCCCCGATTGGCCAAGCTTATCACATGGGGGCTAAGCGGGCAGGGGTGATAGCGATCGTATAACTCACGCGCCGCTCGATCAATGTCCTCTTGCTGGGGTGTACTCATGCTTATCTGTTGCCCCGGGATTATTTTGCCCATAACGTGATAGTCGCAGGATCATTTTTTGGCATACAAATATATTGTCTAAACATCAACTGATGCTTACAATATAAAAGCAGAAGCACATCGGCTGGTGCCTGTGCAAAGTCCAGAAATAAGTTACTAGATTTCTTTTTTCCGAAACGCACTTAGACTAATGTACCGTACGGAACAAATCATGAAAACTCTAAACCGGCCTGAATCTTTCGAAACCCAACAGCTTGAGAGTATGTATCAACAAGCCCGAGGGCAATTTCATAATTGGTCGCATTTTAGCCTGTTTTCAGCCAAACTAGGATTGCTGCTATCAGGTGCCTGGATCGCTGCTACATTTTTAGGCTTGTCGGCTGCAAACCTAAGTTTGAGCATTCCACCGGCGATCGTCGATGTAATCTCGGGGCTTTCTTTCATTCAGATGCGATCAGCACGTAAGCAGCTAGATGCTATTAGGTCCGAAGTAACAGAGATGCGCCGACTCGATACGGCGTTGTTTGCGGTATCGACAATCACAGATGCAAAATTACGCGATGAGTCGTTAGCAACTTTGGCTTTTCAGATCCCTCACAGGGTAGATCGTAGTGCAAACAAGAGAGATTAAAGCATGAATCACATTTATAGAAGCACGCAAAACCTTTTCGGAAAGGCGCTTCGCAAGTAATTTTCAGAAATCACTTGCCTGTGCTAAAACGATAGAATGCAGTTTGCTTAATGCACGATGCTTTAAGTTGTAAACAGCCTGTACATTCTTGCCTAATAATAGCGCAGTTTCCGGTATGGTCCTCTCATTTAAGTAGACCTCAATAATAATGCGTTTTTGCGTCTGGCTTAACTGCTGGAGGGCTTGCAGTAGTCCTTCCCCCACTGTCTGCTCGAACACGGTCGAATTAGGGTCAGATAATGATTCAGATAATGACAAATCATCTATGTCATCAGACACTAGGGGGGTATCCAATGACACCACTTCTCTGCGATCTAACAGATCGCGTGAGCGCAAATACTTCTTCCAGAGGATGTTTTTTAAAATCAATCCTGCCCAAGCATCAAAACTCACGTCATATGGAAATGGAGACTTGAAAATTGCTTCACAGGCAGCTTGTGCAAAATCAAGCGACTCCACGTCACTTGAGTTCCGAGAAATTTTCGCAAGCATTGTTTTGGATTGCAGGGCAAGCTGCTTGAGTAAGATTCTCCATTCAGCAGCATCAGCGGTAGCAAGTCGATCTAAACGCTCGTATTCTTTTAAAAACGCGCCAATAACCCTGTCAATATATTCGTCTATTTGCGTTGAATTAGACAAATCACCCATCGCCCGCTGTGCGCGCCCGCTGTGAAAGTTGCGACTGACGATAGCGGTGACGCGCTGGCTTAATTCAGCAGGTGATAAATTATGCGCCTGCAATTGGTTTGAAGTAGCAAGCGCGTTAACCCGGAGATCGCAGCGCTCAGTAAGATCAACTATAGGTATATATGACATTAGTTTCAATTCACGTGAATTCAGGCAACTATCTGCTTATTTTCGAATTTGATAAATAAAGATGTTTTACCACTGTGTGTTAGGCCACTCAGCAGGATCTATTTCTTGCAAGAACTTTCGTACAATGTTTGCGGCCTGATTGAGTGTATCTTCTGGAATTTTCTGCAAAATACTGCGACGATAATACTTAATTGTGTTCTTTGATATATGCAACATCTGCGCAATAGCCTGCAATCCAATAGGGGGGCCAGGCCGCGCATAAATGAGTAGAATTTCCGATTCTCGATCAGTAAGATAGAACTTGCCTCTGAGAGCAGCTAAATAGCGCTGATTCTTTGTTTGAATTGCGACGGAGGATGGCGGCATTGTAATTTCCCGGTTCATTCGCCACAGCTGGGCCGCAATACGGTGCGGAAATTTTTCGCGTTGGCGATAAATAGTTCTTTCAGAGTAATTTGCCTGTGTGGCGACTTCCGAAACAAGTCGACTGCCAAGAAAGTATTCTTTCCATAACAGCGAGATCAATTTGTCATCTACTCCATTGACTCCATAATCTATAAAATCTTCAACATAGATTGAAACAGGTTGATTGCGATGATTAAGTTTTAGCGATAAATCTGGGAGAAATCGATTGAATGCTGCGATCAATCTGTTGGCAGAATCATTTTTGGCCGCCCCACTATGCATTGATGGCGGACACTTGCATGCTTCCAGCACTTGATCGTATTCCAGCAAGCAACCGCAATAAACTTTAATTGCTGCAGCCAAATCGTTAAGATCTTCTTCGGGTGCATTCATGGATGTCTCCATAAAAATAAAACGCGCGAGATTGTCTAATCTCGCGCGTCTGAATAAGCTTGATTTGCGGCGGCCTACAATGCCGTCTAAATACAGCCTATGAAAAATCTGGAGAACGACATCCGCAAATGAGCACTGCTTTGCCTATAAATAATCCCATGCTATCGGAATAATCTGAAGAGCTAGGCCCTCAATATGCGTATACAACCTGATGTTGTCTTCCGTCCTTTTTAGATTGCGAGCGCCACTCAAAAATACTATATACTAACTACTGAAATCCTGCACGAAGCCGCTCTGCCATCTTTTGATCTCTCTTTCACCCTCTTTTGGGCATGGCTCACAGTCTGTTTGACACTTTGAAATTTTTCCAGATCGGCACATATGGCGAAAAAGCGGTTATTGTGGCACTCGTTCCCGTATATGGCGGCGAAACGCCATCGCCGGCGCGGCAGAAATTTTTCGAAGTGTCAAACAGACTCTGAGCGTATTTTGAGCCATGCCCTCTTTTGTTCTCTTTTTCACCCCATGAAAGTGATAGAATTCGCCCATTACTGCATTATATATATTAGAGGAGGGTGATCTCCAGAAGTGCGACTACATTTCTGGATGCACGTTTAGACCACCTACTTTGTATGGTGATAGTCAGCGAGTGCCACTCAACGATCTTCACCTGCTGGGAGGGTGATCTGTAGGCGGTATCGCTCTGCAGACCACCTACCAAAAGAACCAGACCTGTGAGCGCCACTCTCAGGTCTGTTCTTTTGTTTTATCCCTATCTTCATACTTTTAAGATATTCCGTCCCCGTCAGTGCCCTTGTAGGATATGTACCGCTCGGCCGGATCGCTCAGCCGATCAACCTCGTGATAATAGATCATCGTCGTTTCAATCGAAGCGTGGCGCGCCATTGCTTGGACTTTTTCAACGCGTGCGCCATGTCGGATCGCGTTGCTGATCGCCGCGTGCCGTAGGCTATGCGTCGTCTTATCCTTGCCTACCACGCCCGCCGCTTTGTAATACCCTTTGACGATCCCACGGATCGCCCGCAGTGACAGACGATCGCCGTTGCTGCGATCGGACTGTGACAGAAACAACGGGCCAGGCTGATCGCCGCGTATGCTCAGCCAGTCATGGATCGCGCCGGCCGCCTGGGGATTGTCGATCACGATCAACTCATCGGTATCGTCGCGCCCTTTGCCTTGCACATATAACACCATTTGCCCGCCCTCACTCTTTAGATCGGCCAGGTTCGAGCGGTAGATTTCGATTGAGCGGGCCGCCGTGTAGGCCATGATCGATAGGATCGCCTTATCGCGGGTGCCCGTGGCCGTGCTCGTGTCGGGCTTGCTTAGCACACGCATAACCTCACGATCGGTTAGGGCTTGGCGCTTGTGCTTTTGTTTGGTGCCGGCGCGCTTATCGCCTCTCACGCCGACGGTGGGATCGATCCACATGCGCCCAGCGCCCAGCGCCCACGAATAAAACGCCCGCAGCCCCGCCAGCCAGGTATTGATCGATCCCGCCTTGTGGCCGGCCGTGCGCAGCGAAGCGATCCACTCGCGGATCGTGTCGCTCGTGACTTGCCCGATCGCTTGCGTCTCTGCCCAGGCCGTAAACTTTGCCGCGCCGATCGTGTAAGTGTTGCGCGTGGTGCGTGCCAAGTCGCCCGCCGCCACAAGCCGATCGAGTGCCCCATGCCAGGCCGCGATCAGATCGCTAACCTCGGCCAGCGTGTGGACCGTGGCCGGTGTGCCGGTGTTGATCGTGCTTAGTGCCGTGCTTGTATGTGCCATTTTGCGCCCCTGTTTTGTATTGCCTATAATCAATATAATAGGCGATACAAGACCACAAGTCAAGCCCAAATCGAGAAAGAGATGGATTTGTTCTAATACATAAAGTAAACGCCCTCGATCCCTAGTCGAGGGCGTTTCACAATCTCGCTATTCTGATTCCCTAGTCAGAGTTCGTCTTTTTGTCGGTCGCCGGCGAGGTTTGCGCTCTTTAATAAGCAAACTTTTAAGTGCACGGACTTCGCCAATTTTGATCGAGCCTGTAACCAGTAACAGACTGACCAGTTGTCCGACCGACACGCCCGCGAGAAAGGCGATGGTCGGATCAATCATGTTGGGCCTCCTTTCGTCAAGAATACGTGTTATTTTAGAATACTCTCATAGTGTGTGTCTACAGTCATAATAAATCGATTTTCTCAACCCAATTTCCCCCAATCTGCACTATGACAAAAACAAGCCACAGGCATAAGGTATACACGCAAAAGCGCCTGAAAATATGGCAAATTCGTAAGTGTGGATGTCAATAAACATAGCAGCACCTACTTATTTATTGCTTTCGCATATTATTCCATCGTCAATCTGCACAAAGCCATGCCTTTACTTCCTCTTATAAATACACGTTGTTGTATCAGGTTTTTTGTGTAAAATAAGTAGCAATAGGGCTGTTTCATCTCCAACAGTCCTGGGGCGCCGGCGAGTCTCTAATCCCTAGTTAGAGACTCGCTCTTTTATTTTTCATCAGCGAGTAGCGCTAAATACTTTTTGTATAGTCACTCATGGTAAGGGTTTTACTTACCCTTGCCTCAGCCCGATCGGTTGCAATCTGATTGCAAATAGGTTGCGCGTAAATCAGCCTCTTAATGTCTTGACCCTCTTATTTATATGTGCCTTTTGTGAGTGGGCTTTTGTGCAATCTCCCGCCGTGCCGCGTTGGGCGATCTCAGGCAGCGCGCCACGGGCACGAGTGCGACAAGTACGCCCCGTGGGCCAGGTTGCCAGCGTTAAAACCCTCTGTAGTGGCTTGTGGTGCGAGAATAATTGCGGGGGCTAGGGCTGCGCGCCGCTCGTGGGCCAAACTGATTAGCTCTGTGAAAAACGCGAAATCAAAAGCCCAGCCGATCGGGCTGGGCCGTTGAGGTGTCGTTACGTAGGGGTACCTGTGAAGAAAGAAATAGCCCAAGCGGTCGAACATGAAATGTTTCGCCGCGGCGATCGGAGGCGTTACATACGAAGTGGTAAGGTGGTGATTAAAAGTCTGACACGTACCCGCATGTTGCGTGCGGCACAGAGAAAATATGCGTCTCCCAGCCATCGGGATCTTTTGTTTTTCGCCGCGAAAAAGTCAACGCCTGTGGCCAACGAGCAGGGCAAGAGTTTGATACACCCTTGCCCTGCTCGGCACCACATTATCGGGCTGGATCCAGTCTGGTGGCGCGGGAATCTCAGATTGGATCAGCCCGATGCCGGTTGTCAAAGGTGGTATAACGCGTCTTGTGTAAAAAGGTGGGAGCCGGGTATCCTTTTGGTCACCACAACCGAAAGAGGATACCATGACGACTCCCGAGTTAGAGCATACTGCGCCGCCCGT
>WBZU01002671.1_pt1 | contig 12131 bp, 10 predicted proteins | sample 5204311 | NCBI WGS metagenome assembly WBZU01 (sample SAMN12344359, study PRJNA552823) | activated sludge metagenome | biome: Activated sludge suspended growth; feature: Nitrification reactor; material: Wastewater; isolation source: activated sludge from nitrification reactor of wastewater... | reverse complement strand
CCCCATATTTCACCGGAGTGCACGGTAACTACCTGAAGAAAAGCATCCTGGCCGCCGGGCTTGATCCGGCCAATCTGCCTGAGAAGGACAAGACCGCGATGAATTTTGGAGGCTCCACCGCGGCCAAGGCCTGGAAGGACATCTGGGGCGCCGGGCAGGGCGTCGGGCTGATCGACGAGGTGTTGCCGACCGCCGAACTGGTGCTCCGCCTGAAACAGGAATACCGCGCCGCCAAGGCAGCGTTGTGCAGCCATCCATTCTGAAAAATAACGAGGAGATCAAAAAATGAGCGACTATCGCGCGCCCGTCAAAGACATGCGTTTCGTCATGGACGAACTGGCCGGATTCAAGGCGCTGAGCCAGATGCCTGCTTATGAAGAGGCGACCCCCGATGTGGCTGATGCCATTCTCGACGAAGCGGCTCGTTTTACCAGTGAAGTGCTCGCGCCATTGAACCGCGTGGGCGACAAGCAAGGGTGCCGGATGACCGACAACGGCGTGACCACCCCGCCAGGCTGGAAGGAAGCCTACAAGGCTTTCTGCGAGGCCGGCTGGAACGGCATTGTGCTGCCCGCCGAGTTTGGCGGTCAGGGCCTGCCCGATACCCTGGGCGTCGCCGTCAAGGAAATGGTCTGCTCGGCCAACCTGTCTTTTTCGCTCGGCCCCTTGCTCACCACCGGTGCCGTCGAAGCGCTGCTGACCTGCGCCAGCGACACGTTGAAAGCGACCTACCTCGAAAAGATGATCACCGGCGAATGGACCGGGACGATGAACCTGACCGAGCCGCAGGCCGGTTCTGACCTGGCCCTGATCCGCTCTCGTGCCGAACCGCAGGCCGATGGCAGTTACAAGGTGTTCGGCCAGAAGATATTCATCACCTACGGCGACCACGACATGACGGACAACATTGTCCACCTTGTCCTCGCCCGCCTGCCGGATGCGCCGGCCGGGGTGAAGGGGATTTCGATGTTCCTGGTGCCGAAATTCCTGGTCAATGCCGACGGTTCGCTCGGCGCCCGTAACGACGCCTACTGCGTGTCGATTGAGCACAAGCTGGGTATCCACGGCAGTCCGACCTGCGTGATGGCCTATGGCGACAAGGGCGGGGCCGTTGGCTACCTGCTCGGCGAAGCCAACCGCGGTCTGGAATACATGTTCATCATGATGAATGAAGCCCGCCTCGGCGTCGGCCTGCAAGGCATCGCCCTCGGTGAACGCGCCTACCAGCAGGCATTGGCCTTCGCCCGCGAGCGCAAGCAGGGCCGCGACGCGCTGACCGGTGAAGCGCTGGTCACGATCGACCATCATCCGGACATTCGCCGCATGCTGATGCTGATGAAATGTCGCGTCGAAGCCTGCCGTGCCCTGGCCTACTATGCTTCGGGCCTGCTGGATCGCGTGCACGCGGCGACCGATCCCGACGAGAAGAAGCGCCAGCTCTATCTGGCCGAATTCATGATCCCCATCGTCAAGGGCGGCGGCACCGAAATGGGCATCGACGTCACATCGCTGGGTATTCAAATCTACGGTGGCATGGGTTTCATCGAAGAAACCGGCGCCGCCCAGCACTGGCGCGATTCGCGTATTACCACCATCTACGAAGGCACGACCGGCATCCAGGCCAACGACCTGCTGTTCCGCAAGCTGATGCGTGATCAGGGGGCTACTGCCAAGGTCGTTTTCGGCGAGGTCCATGCCACTGCCAAAGCGCTCGGCGCATCCGGCAAGCCCGAATTGCAAGCCATCGGTCAGCGTCTGGGCACCGCCCTCATGGCATGGACTGCAGCCACGGAATGGCTCGCAGCCAATGCCAAAACGGGCCTTTCCGGCGTATTGACGGCGGCCGTGCCTTATCTGCATCTGGCCGTTACCGTTTGCGGCGGCTGGTTCATGGGCAAGGCAGCGCTTGCGGCAGCCGGTTATGTGGACAGGGCAGAAGGCGACCAGGCGTTCTATCGCGCCAAGATCGCCACGGCGCGCTTTTACGCCGACCAGATGCTGCCACAGGCCGGCGCCTACGCTGAAACCGTCATGGCGGGCGACGCGGCGCTGGCCGGGACCGGCGACGAGATTTTCTGATAATGAGCAGGGTGGGCGTGCCACAAGGTGCGCCTTCCCGCTTATCGGTGTCGCACCGGTATCGCTTGCCGCAGTGTCCAGAGCGTGTTGGCGTTCCCGCCAGATTCGGCGACACTTGGTCATTCTTCACTGACACGCGAAAGCGTCATGTACACCCCCAAACACTTTGATGAACCGGACGTTGATGTTCTGCATCAATTAATGCGAGCCCGGCCGCTGGCCACACTGGTGACGCTCTCGTCAGGTGGGCTCAACGCCAATCACATTCCGCTCCACCTCTCCGTGCAGACCTCGCGGTTGGGGATGCTGCGTGGCCATGTGGCGCGAGCCAATCCGCTGTGGCGCGACTACGATCCGGATGTCGACGTGCTGGCAATCTTTCATGGGCCCGACGCCTACATCAGTCCATCGTGGTATCCGACCAAGGCCGAGACTGGAAAGGCCGTGCCGACCTGGAACTATGCCGTGGCACAGGCCAGCGGCCGTCTTCGTGTGATGGACGATGCGGCATGGCTGCGATCGCATGTTGAAGCATTGACGGCCCACCACGAAGCGGGGCAGCCAAAGCCTTGGCAGGTCTCCGATGCGCCCCCGGATTACATCGACAAGATGCTGCTGGCCGTGGTCGGGATCGAGATTGAAATTGTTCGGCTCAACGGAAAATGGAAGATGAGCCAGAACCAGCCGGCAAGCAATCAGTCGGGTGTCATTGAGGGCCTGCGTGCAGCTGGCCATACCACCGGACTTGACGTGGCCGCCATCATTGAAGGCCGACAGCCATGCTGACGCAGGCGACGGTGCTTGTTAAAAAGGGCGGCATCGCGGATGCTTGGGCTGGTCAAACACTATCCGGGCAAGGTCGATGAAACTGCAGCAGTTGGCGATGGGTGCGCGCTTTGAATACGAGGGTGTCACTTATGTGAAAACCGGCCCGATGACGGCTTCTTCAGACGCGGGCGGGCAGCGCATCATCCCGCGCTACGCAAACCTGCGCGTGCTGGAGGAGCCGGTTGCCGAGAGCAAGGCGCCGATCAAGGGCCGACTGGAAGCGGTGCGGGTGCGCACGGCCTTCGAGCGTTTTTACCAGGTCAGCGAGCGACTGGTTGGCGAAAGCGGGCAGGCAGAATTGGCCCAGGCGCGCCAGACGTTTCTGGACGCCATCAAATGACACTTACCGCGGTCAACCGGAAAATTTGACCAAATATGAAAAACGGGGAAGGCCAAAACCTTTCCCGATTTTGTTTTAAGGCAACCGGCATATTCTGGTGGACGGGTTTGATCGAAGTGCCTCGACGGCATGGATATTGCGCGGGACTGATTGTGCACCGCGCACATGTGCCGGCAATTTCGACGTGGAGTTTGCAACTCTATGGGCAGTTTGGTGCCCGTTGCCGTCATTCAGGCTTTATTGAAGCGGACATTCAACGTGCTGGTCTAATGGCGAGCACCAAAAAATCCGTAAGCATATCTACCATCAGTCAGCAGAACAGCATCCATCGCTATTCATTTGTCCAAGGCTTTAAGGAAATTGCCAGATTTTTCGAGTTCGCGGGTTAATGATTGAGCCTCCTCAATTTCACCTGCACTCATGCCCTTTGCCACTATGTTGCGATTGTTGTTGGCGTCGCCCACTTTAGCTGAGTTTTTTGCTGCCGCCAGGCTGAATAGCGCATACGCGATGACGCGGTTTGGCCAAACACCTTGGCCATTCGTGTACCTGAGGCCAAGGCTATTTAGGGCGCCGGCATGGCCTTGCGCCGCTGCAAGACGGAACCATTTGACCGCCTCCTTGAAGTCTTGGGTTACACCTTGGCCCTTGCTATACATCACGCCAAGATTGTTCTGCGCGATGCCATCGCCTTTTTCAGCGGCCATTTGATAATACTTTGCCGCGATTTTCGCGTCCGGAGCTACCCCCTGACCGCTGTCGTACATAAAGCCGATCATGCTTAATGCACTTGGATCGCCTTGACTCCCTGCAAGCTGGAACCATTTCATCGCTTCTTTGTAGTCAATTGCCACACCGATGCCTTTGCCATACATACGGCCAACTGCAAGTTGCGCCAGCGTAGCCCCGCTTTCGGCAGCTGTTCGATACAGCCGTAGGGCTTCTGAATAGTCCGCAGATACGCCAAGCCCCTTCTCGTACAGAACGCCGAGGTCGTGGATGGCTATGATCAAGCCCTGATTGGCGGACGATCGATACCACTTTGCTGCTTCGGTGTAATCCTGCGTCACGCCGTTCCCGCTGGCATACATTACCCCGAGATTGTATTGGGCTTGGGGAAGGCCCTGAGCCGCAGCTAAACGAAACAATCTGACCGCTTCGAAAAAATCCTGAGGGACACCCGATCCCGATTTATACATGAGGCCAAGATTGTTTTGGCCGCGTGCATATCCTTGGTCAGCAGCGAGTCGAAACCATTTCACAGCCTCTTTGTAGTCCTGAGTAACTCCTTGACCAGATGCGTATCGGTTACCGAGCTCCTTCTGTGCAAATGCGTTTCCTTGAACAGCAAGCGGCCTCAACTGATCGGCAGTTGCAACCTCAAGGTTCTTGTTGGGAGACTCGACTTCTGCGGGGAAATTCCCACTGGCTGTCGTGCCCATCAAGCTCAACACAATGAGCGCAACCCAGTGCGATCGAATCATTTTGCTCGCCCCCGCTAAGGAAAAATGACATTATACTTTTCGGTATAGTATATGTCATATCCCAAATCGCGCCTTGTAGAAACGGTGTGAAAGACGCTAGTCAGGGAGGCAGATGCAGGTACTTCCAGCAATCGGCTAGAGTTCCTAAAAAGCGCTCAGGCAACATACTCACTTGGTATACACTTTGCTGACGTACTTATTGTGCGATCAATTTGTGGTCTATTCCATTAGCGGAGAAAGTTTGTCCCGTGCGACTATCCAAAAAAAGCATGACGAGACTAAATTTAGGATGGCTTGTATCCTCGCGCACATTGCTTATTCTGGCAGTTACCGTAACCATTGGTATCCAAAAGGCCGAATCTGAAACGGAGCCCAGTGGGATGCGAGAGATTACGGTCAATCCATCGACTTTCGTCCGTAGCACCCCTCTCCCTGCATGGTTTCGCCAGCAACGTCAGCTACCCGAGGCAAGCCTTAACGAACCTGCGGTCATGCGCCTAGCCGACAGTCACTTTCGAGTTGATGCCCAGGCGAGCGTCGTTGTCCACCGTGCCATTCAAGTCAATGATGCCTCAGCGTTGGCCGAGGTTGGACAATCTCCCATCTCCTTCCAGCCCGATTACCAGCGTGTCGAACTCCATTGGTTGAAGGTTTATCGTAACGGCCAAGTGATCGACAAACTGGATGGCGCCTCAGTACGCTTCTACCATTCCGAACGGAGCGCGGAACAAGGCATCTACACTGGGCTCATCACTGCTGTCGTCATTACCCAGGATGTGAGACCTGGAGATACAGTGGAAACTATTTATTCCTTGGTTGGCCAGAATCCGGTATTCGCTGGCCGTTACGCCGAGGCAGCCAGCTGGGATAGCTCGATACCGGTATTGAAACGGCGCGTCACACTTGATTTTCCGAAAGGGAGAATCATAGACCACCGAGTGATCGGCAGTAGCGGCAAGCCTCCTCCTTCCATGACTACAACCGAGTTTGGCGAACGGCATCTCATTCGATACGAGGAAGACAACCTGCCGTCTGTCGATCAGGAATTATTGGTTCCCCCCGATGTTCAGCCGGTGAGATGGATACAGTTTTCTGAGTTCCGGGATTGGCGCGAGGTAGGCAAGTGGGCAACCGCTCTCTTTGAGCTGAAGGACTCGTCGCCCTTCCGATTGCCCGACCTTGTGCCATCGACATCCCAAGCAGAATCGGTCATGCGCGCACTCAAATTTGTGCAGGACAACATCCGCTATCTTTCCATTTCGATTGGAGAGAATTCCCATCGGCCATATCCGCCGGAGGAAGTCCTTTCCCGCCGCTACGGAGACTGCAAAGACAAGTCCCTCCTGCTTGTCGCCATGCTTCGCCGCCTTGGTATTCAAGCCGATCCAGTACTGGTCTCATTGCAGTCCCGCAAGGGATTGGGCGAACTACTACCAAGTCCCGCGCTGTTTGACCATGTGATTGTCCGCGCTGAGGTCGATGGGCGATCCATTTATTTAGACCCAACAATACAAAATCAGGGCAACAGCCTCGAAAACCTAGGGCAGACGCTGCAAGGGGCGGATGCGCTCATGATTCGAACTGATTCGCATGGACTGCAAAAGATCCCTTACCAAAGGGCAGGGGCCGAATCGAAAAGTCGACGTGCGGAGCGGGTTCAAATCCAACGCCTAGATAAGCCAGCTGAGATGCAAATTGATTTTGCATATGCTGCTGAGGATGCGGAGGCTGCTCGTCGTACCTTCGGTCGTTTGAGTCCGGCTCAGATTCGAAAGGGCTATGAAGGCATTCTCGATCGTCGCTATCCGCAAGCTCAGCTCTTGGCAGATCCTCAAATTAATGACGATCGCGAACAGAACATCCTGACCGTCGTTGTCCACTACCGCATCCCCAATTTTCTTGAGAAACAGGATGACAAATGGGCTTTGCGGCTTGAAGCATCCAATCTCATTGATTTATTGCCAGCACCGGCCAACGCCAAACGGCATTTCCCATTGTTTTTTCAAGCCTTTCCATGGTCAGGGACCTATAGCTTGGAAATCACGTTGCCTGAGGATTACGATGCTCAATACACGCCAGAACGTCGCAGTTTGGAAGCTGAGGCATTCAAACTTGACGAACTTTTTGTATTCAAAGGCAGACAGATAACAACAGAAGTCAGTCTGCTGGTGACGAAGGATCGCATTCCTGCCATGAGTACTACGCAGTACCTCGCCGACCTTCGCAAAGCTAACGGTTTTTTTCGAAGCTCCATATATGTGTCGGACCGTGATCGCCGAAATACGACGGCCAGCGTTCCGCTCAAGGAACTTAGCCGTCAACGCTTAGAAAATGTTTTACGAAATACTGAGAAGAGCATTGCCGCGGCAAAGTCGAGTGGACGTGAGACAGCAGCGGCTCGTTGCGAGCACGCCCTCGCTGCCGCTTACCTTGATCAACTCGAAGTGGCCCGAGAAGATGCGGATAGCGCAGTTAACGAGCAACCTACCTCTCCTGAAACGCTGCGCTGCCGCGGAACAGTGCGTTTCGTCAGTGGAGACTTCAACAACAGCATTCGTGACCTAGCAAGGGCCTTAGCGCTCGGCGAGAATGAACCGGATACGTATTTTTATCGGGGTCTCTCCCACTACTATGCCAAGCATTGGGCTCTGGCGGCTGAAGACTTCTCCGCATTTGGTGCTCGCGCAGGGGACGAGCAGGCAAAAGCGCGGGCTGCCGTATGGGCGGCCATGGCTCGGCGACAAGCTGGCGAGCCGGCGTCATTCAACGAACGACAGGTTTCTGTTTGGCCTGCCCCTGTGCTTCGCGTATTTAACAATGAAGCGACCGTCGAAGATGTCATCGAAAAGCTGAATCAAAGCGAATACGGGCAGAGGTTGGATGAGGTCTTAGCGGAGGCATATTTCTACTTTTACCAGCATTTCGCTTTTTCCAACCGTGGAAAATCACAGGCATACCTAAAGCGGTCTCTGCAACTCGGGCCGCTCTATAGTGCGATCCAGGTTGCTGCTCGGCACGAGACTAAACGCATTGATGCCATGGGGCGCTAGCGTTCTTGTCACCAAGGGACACAGAGATGAATCAACTAAAAGTAATTCTCGCGGCGCTGTCCATGTGCCTTTGTATCAACGTCTTTGCCGCCGAATCCAAAGATGACGAACATATGCAGGTTGTCAAACGCATGCTTCTGGATCTGAGAATTGTTGAAACTACCTTGGATGGGGTGAAATCCAAACTAATGGACGCCACCTGTACTAACCCAGCGTTGACGGACGACACCGAGTGGGTCATCGCGCAGCTAACTCTGGAGGGTGCGGTTGATCGGTTGATGCCCATTTACGCTGAATACTTGAGTAGTAGCCAAGCCAAAGAACTGCGGAGTTTCTTCAACTCCCCTCCAGGAAACAAAATTTGGCCCACCATGCTCGATAAGCAAATTGCCGGAAAGGTATCTTTTCTTCCCCCATTGAAACGAGCAGAAAGTCGGAAGATCGATGCTTTCTTGGCTGAGAACAGTTCCTGGCGCGTTCTGGAGGGCTCGAAAAAAGAGATTGCGGGAAAGGTTGACCAAACGTTCTACCTCTGGAGCGAACAGATACTAAAACGCCGTTACGCTGGATCTACCCAGCCAGTCGTCAATGAACTGGAGGTTGGAGCGTCGGGGAGCGGTGCCGACATTGGTAAAGGGGCTCCCCCGGAAAGCTTATATGCCGCCACTCAACGCCTGGGAAACACGTTTTTGACGTTGGTTCAAGAACTTAACAACCAACGCTCGAAAATCGTCAATCAGTTAACGGCGCGAGTAAAGGAAATAGATATTGCTACTGTTCTCGCACCCGTCACCTTGATGTCACGTGAAGGCATTGAAGATGGGCGCCATAAACTGAGCCTGTATGAAGGAGAGTTCTCGAAAAGTCAGCGCGAACTCAATCGGCTCAATGACGAATTTATTGCCGAATTGCATAAATTGACTGGCCCACCTGCCACATTAGATCAGCTTATTCGGAAGGCGGAAGAAGGCATCGCAATATCCTACGAACGCTCATTGCGCGCCGAGGAAAACCAACGCCGGATACTGGCAATCATGGGCCAGTTCCTTAACTTTGCTGACGAAAGATTCGGACATTTTCGGCTGCAGGACAGTCAGTTGATTTTCACGAGTGACGCCGACTTGCGCCGCTACGAATTGCTGCGTCAACAATTGGAAGCCGAGGCAAAGACCGAAGCGGAAATTACCCAAGAACAATTAGGCGCTCGGGAAAAATCGATAAAGAAACAGCAGGACGTCACGGCAGTCTCAGACGCTTCAAGCATGAAGCCATCCGAGGAATTGGCGCAACGCGCACCGTCGATGCCAGTCGTTGACGAAAGGAAGCCTGTCGACAGTAAACCAAAAGAGTCAATGCACTAGCCAGAGGATGTCGCCGTCTGCAGGAATTAGTGAATGAACGCCGGGTTAGAGGTATCTGTTTTCCATCCATTTTGTTTGCTAACGTATTTACGAAAAAGAAGATGGGCGACTAAGTATCTAACAGCAATAGCTGTAGTCCGTCAGCGCCCGACTTACGCCGATTAGGCGGGCTCCATCCCATGCTGAAATGACAACGTTTGCATTCGCAAACATTTGCGCGATGCGTGGAACATCCTTCGTCGGTCTGGTAATGCCCGATGCTTCGAAGACAAGAGCGACTTCGACAGGTTCAAGCGGCTGGTTCTCGCGGTACTCAATCATTCGATACAAATTCCATTGCCTGAAACGTCGGACGTGCCGAGTATGACGCCGAAGTAGACCTAACCGAAGCTGCGCGGCTTTATCGCGCAGCGTCCAGCGACCGAAGGGAGCGAGGTTGAGCGCCGGATTAGGGGCCTCACGGCTTCACATCTTTAAGCAAATTGAGGATGGGCTGACTGGTGGCCCAGTCGGCATCAGCAGCCATTGTGTATTCCCACTCGCGTGCTGGCTTGTTACGTTTTACGGCATCTTGTAGCCGTTGATTTGTTGCTTGCGCATCGTTAACGCGATAAAGCAGGCGGCGAACCCCATTCCATGTGTATCGAGCAAGGAACAGTGCTGAGTAATCGTGCAGTAGTAGCGTATCTATTTCATCGCCGACGCGGTTCAAGACGACTTGCTCCGTTTTACTTGGCATTCCTTGCTCGACAATATCCTTGGCCTTGATCGTAATCTCAAGCTGATATGGAAATAAATCACGTTGGGCAAAGTTCCTCAGAGATCCGTTTGCGACCATTACGACAGGCAACCCACTGAGCGATGTGGTGAGGGATACATAAAGAGGCTTCGGGTATTCGATGGTAATACGGTCAGGTGCCGTGCTTACTTGGGCGAAAGCGGATGTAGAGTTCCCGAGAAAAATGCTGCCGATCAGCATTCCAATCCTAAATATGAAACTACGCCGTTCCATGTTTTCGCCCCTGCGCTCTATACGCAACCAAAATGAATGAATGTTTTGCGTCATGACGGCCTGCAATCCGTAAATCAGGGTGCATAACAGAATAAGTCGGCAGCATACACTGGGAACTGTTGGAGGGCTGCTTTATGGCGATTCCGCCACCGTCCGGAAATGGCCCAGAGTGTGTAAAAACGTGAACGAATTTTGCCTAGCCGGGTCAATGCAATAGGCATTGATGATGAGGTGGGCGAGATGAAGCGTTTCGTTCAAGGCGAGAGCAGGACTCAAAGCACATTGCTGCCGGAACTGATCGACGACTACATAAGTGAGTTGAATCCGGTCCGCGTGATTGATGTCTTCGTCGATGAACTATCTCTCTGCCTGCTAGGGTTTGAAGGTGTTGATCCGGCAGGAACTGGTCGGCCAGCCTACCATCCGGCGGTACTGCTAAAACTCTATATCTACGGCTATCTCAACCGCATCCAGTCGAGCCGCCGGTTAGAGCGAGAAGCGCAACGTAATGTAGAACTGATGTGGCTGATGGGACGCCTCACTCCTGATCACAAGACGATTGCCAATTTCCGTAAAGACAATGGCAAGCCCATCCGTAATGTTTGCCGTCAATTCGTCATCCTGTGTCAGCAATTGAATTTCTTCACCGAAGCCTTGGTCGCCATCGATGGCAGCAAATTCAAGGCGGTAAATAACCGGGATCGGAATTTCACCCGGGCGAAATTACAGCGTCGAATGGAAGAGATTGAATCAAGCATCAATCGATATTTAGCCGACTTGGATACGGCAGATCGGCAGGCGCCGGAAATCGCCGAAGCCAAGACAGGGCGGCTCACTGACAAGATTTCGGCACTGAAGGCGCAAATGCAAAAGCTCAAGGAGATCGAGGTCGAACTTGAGCAATCACCAGACAAGCAGATTTCCCTGACCGATCCGGATGCCCGCTCTATGAAGACACGCGGCACAGGCGTCGTGGGCTACAACGTGCAGACAGCAGTCGATACCCAGCATCATCTGATCGTGGCTCACGAAGTTACCAACATCGGCACTGACCGTGATCAACTCTCGAACATGGCCAAGCAGGCGCGTGAAGCAATTGGTGCTAATGATCTGACGGTGATTGCTGATCGGGGATATTTCAAAGGTGAAGAAATATTGGCCTGCCAGGAAGCAGGCATTACCGCCATCGTCCCCAAAACGGGAACCTCTGGCGCCAAGGCGGATGGTCGTTTCGATAAGGCCGACTTCATCTACGATCCGGCCACCGATGAGTATCAATGCCCGGCGGGGCAGCGTTTGATCTGGCGCTTCTCTGGTATCGAAAAGGGCCTAAAACTCCATCGATACTGGAGTTCGCACTGCCCGCGCTGCGCCATCAAGGAACAATGCACGCCAAGCGATTATCGACGCGTCAGTCGCTGGGAGCATCAAACCGTCCTGGAGGACATGCAGATCCGGCTGGATCACGCGCCTGACAGCATGCGAATTCGCCGCCAGACGGTTGAGCATCCGTTCGGGACACTTAAATTATGGATGGGCAGTGCTCATTTCCTGACTCGGACACTGGAGCGGGTTAGTACAGAAATGAGCCTGCAGGTGCTTGCCTACAACTTGAAACGGGTAATGAAAATATTGGGAGTGGCGGCATTGATTGGATCGATGCAGGCCCCGTACGGCCTTTTGCCATTCCCTTTATTGTTCCCAATCAAAGTTTCCACCTTGCCACAGCCAAAGCACTTGCGACAACTGCCCGCCGCTTAGCTCTTCACGGCGTTTTTACACACTCTGGGCCGTACTCGGACCTGGCCTGTTCCAATATCCCGCATGATCCATGATCGTCGCTACGCAGACAGCCAAACCAAAATCCGCGCCCGTCGTCCGGAGACTCCGGCGACAGGAGCGCGGTTTCGATACTCAGGGTGCACCGGAAAATCCGGATACTCCCTATTTGCCTGGGGATCAGAAGTTGATGCCGAC
>WBZU01001226.1_pt2 | contig 12133 bp, 11 predicted proteins | sample 5204311 | NCBI WGS metagenome assembly WBZU01 (sample SAMN12344359, study PRJNA552823) | activated sludge metagenome | biome: Activated sludge suspended growth; feature: Nitrification reactor; material: Wastewater; isolation source: activated sludge from nitrification reactor of wastewater... | reverse complement strand
GTCGACTACGCCGAAAAGGATCGGTCGCTGGAGGGCATCCTGGCGTTCCAGATTCATCGTGGCCCGGCGATGAACGTTCAGATCAAGGATGTGATGCTCAAAGAACTGCCGGATGGCGGCGTCGTCGCGTTTGATCCAGCATCGGTCGCAAAGGCCAGCCCGGTCGAAGCCAAGGCTGGAGGTAAAGCGAAGGCCAAGGCAAAAGCCAAGTCCAAGTGAAGAGCCGTTGGGCGCTCAGGCTGCCTCGCGCAGGAGAGCCTGCAAGTCGAGAGGGCGTGTGACCATGGCGAGCGCGCCGTTGCTGTCGCGCGGCCACTGGTCGTGGGGACGGTCCCAGTAAAGCTCGATGCCATTGCTGTCCGGGTCACTCAGATACAAAGCCTCGCTGACACCGTGATCGGCTGCGCCTTCCAGCGCTACGCCATGGGCATGCAGACGCTGCAGGGCGGCGGCCAGAGCAGCGCGATCCGGATATAGAATCGCCACGTGATAAAGGCCTGTGGCGCGCGGAGGCGGCGGAAGTCCTCCCGCGCTTTCCCACGAATTCAGACCGATGTGATGGTGATAGCCGCCCGCTGACACAAAGGCGGCCTGAGCCCCATAGCGCTGCGTGAGCGTGAATCCGAGCACGCCGCAGTAAAACTCCAGTGCGCGATCCACATCCGCCACCTTCAGGTGAACGTGACCGATGCGCACATCGGGATGGATGGCGGCAGGCATGATCACGCACCCATGACCGGATAGTCGGTGTAACCCGCCGGCCCAGGCGAATAGAACGTCGCGGGATTGGGCGCATTGAGTGGTGCGCCAGCTTGGATGCGCGCGGGCAGGTCCGGGTTTGCCAGAAAGCTGGTGCCAAACGCTACGGCGTCGAGCAACCCGTCCGCGATGGCGCGGTTCGCTTCGTCGGCCGTGTAGCCCATGTTGCCGATGACGACACCTTTGAATCCGGCGCGGGCAGGCGTGAGGACATCACCCGTTTGCGCCTGGAAGAAGTCCGATCGCATGACGTGGAGATACGCCAGTCCAAAGTCATTCAGTTTGCCGGCCAGCCATGTCGTGAGCGCGACGGGATCGCTGTCGATCATGCTGTTGTAGCTGTTGATGGGGGAGATGCGCACGCCCACGCGATCGCTGCCCCAAACGGATGAAACGGCGGTGAGCACTTCGAGCAGGAGGCGGGCGCGGTTCTCGATCGGGCCGCCATACGGACCTGTGCGCTTGTTTGCGCCGTCACGCAGGAATTCATCCAGCAGGTAGCCGTTCGCGGCATGAACCTCCACGCCATCGAATCCCGCAGCCTTTGCGTTCACAGCCGCCTGTTTGAAGCCGGCGATGATGCCGGGGATTTCATCGTCACGCAACTCGCGCGGTGTGACGTAGGGCTTCTTGCCTTCCGGAGTATGCACTTCATCGCCGGTAATGGGAATCGCACTCGGTGCCACGGGCAGAGCGCCACCGTTGAGCAGCGGATGGCATGCACGGCCGCCATGCCAGAGCTGCAGCACGATCTTGCCTCCCTTCGCATGAACGGCGTCCGTCACCGCGCGCCAGCCTTTGATCTGGGCATCCGAGTAGATGCCCGGCTCCATCCAGAAGGAGGAGTTGCCCTCCATTACCATTGTTGCCTCGGCGATGATGAGACCGGCGCTGGCACGCTGCGCGTAGTAGTCCGCCATGATGGCGGTGGGGACGTGGGCGGCATCCGCACGGCAGCGGGTCAGCGGTGCCATGATGATGCGGTTGGGCAGCGTCAGTGCGCCGGCCTTGAGAGGAGTAAAAAGTGATGAATGCATATGAGGAGGGGAGCGTTTTGTGGAGAGTGGCGGTTTACGCCCTCAACAGACCGGCCCAGGCCTTCCGGCCTGAGAACAGCGTCACCAGAGCGCAGACGGTGATGACAGCCATGGTGCTGGCGACCATCGGTGTCTTGAGCATGGCACCCTGGGCGACGAACAGGTGAAAGCACCAGATGTTCACGATGACCGGCCCGAGCAGAAGCATGGCGACATTGCGAGTCACAGGTATCAGCATGAGAGCGCCGCCGAGCACTTCGCACAGCTTCACGAAGGTCAGATAAGGCGTGCCCATCAGTGCCCCGAAGAAGCCCGGGATGTGCGAGCCGGGAGGAGGAGGCGTCTGCGGCGGCTGTGGCATGAAGTGCAGGAAGTGATCGAGCCCGAAGACGAAGAAGATGAACCCGAGCAGAAGAGCGGCGGCATGAGAGGCGATTTTCATGAGGCGTGGTGTGGTGGTGGTTGAGTGAGACGGAGACTAGCTGAGATCAAAGAGCAGACCTTCTGCCTTGTCACCCGCGGTGATGGTGAGAACGCCAGCGTCCTCGGTGCTGAAGGCATCGCCGGGTTCCAGCCGGACGCCCTCGACTTCGATGGTGCCTTTGATCAGTTGAAACCAGGTGCCGCGACCGCTTGCATTCTCATGCTTAACCGCCTGCCCAGGCTCGATGCGCACACGATAAATGTTCGCGTCCTGCTGGATGGTGGCTGAACCATCCCTGCCGTCGGGGGAAATTACCAGCACCTTGGGCTCGTGTTCTTTTGCAGGATCGGGATGCCACTCGGTGTAGCCGGGCACCAGGCCTTTCTCGCGCGGGAGAATCCAGATTTGCAGCAGCGAAGCACCCTCGACTTTGGAAGGATTGAACTCGCTGTGGGTTACGCCGCTGCCGGCGCTCATGAGTTGAATCTGGCCGGGCAGCAGCGTGCGTGCGTTGCCCATGCTGTCTTTGTGAGCCAGCGCGCCGTGGAGGATATAGCTGAAGATCTCCATGTCCCGATGCGGGTGGGTGGGGAAACCGGCTCCGGGTGTGATGACATCTTGATTGATGACGCGCAGCGAGCGGAAGCCCATGTGCCGCGGGTCATAGTAGTCGGCGAAGGAGAAGGTGTGATAAGTATCCAGCCAGCCGTGGCTGGCATGGCCGCGTTCCAGAGATCGGCGAAGGGTCAGTTTCATGATGAGGGACACTGCCCGGTGGTTGGGCTGACCGCTAATGCCAGTTTCTTCTTAACTTCATGACTTTTGGTAATGGGCGGGAGGGGCGGGCGACGATGTTTCGCAAGAACTTTGACCGCTGCCCGGTGTTGCATGGGTCCCATGAACACCAAACTGATCCTCGCAGCCGGCCTTCTGTTTGTCCTCGCATCCCAGGGCGTGGCAGAACAGCCAGAGAAGTCGAAGCCCAAACCAGATGGCAAAGAAGCGCCGAAGGTGTTCGACAAGGAAGCCATGCAGCACCGCCTCCAGGAGCTGAAGCGGATGCGCGAGCAGTGGATGGAGAAGAGCGGACGTCTGCGGTTTGGCGGCAAAGGAAGGCCTGAAGCGGGCATGGCAGAAAAGCTGAAGCACATGCGTGCGGAGATCGAAGAACTGCATCGCGCAGGCAAACACCGCGAGGCTGAGGAACTGAAGAACAAGTTCGCGCACGAGATGATGGAGGGCCGAAGAGAAGGGCCGGAAAAGGAGCAGGCACCGGCGGAGCGGCTCGAACATCTCGCCGAGGCCATCAAGCACCTGCGCGCCGCCGGGATCAACGAGCCGGCCGAGAGCCTGGAGCAGATGGCGAAACACATGAAGGAGGAGATGCAGGCTGCCAAGCGTCCCCAGGGCAAGACTGACGAAGGAGAAATCCACGCGCTGCGCGAGCAAGTCCAGAAACTGATGCACAGTGTGGAGGAGCTGCGCGAACAAGTGAAGAAAGCGCAGGCGCAGGGGCAGGGCCGCGAGGAAGCGCCCAAGCCCCAAAAGCCTTGAGCGGAGAGCGTGTCATGCCTTGCGGTAATGAACCCCAGGTGCCAGCCTGGACGCATGGAATTTCACCAACTGCGCTACTTCATCGCTGCTGCCGAAGAGTTGAGCATCTCCCGGGCCGCCGCCCGGCTGCACCTCACGCAGCCGGCGCTGAGCCGTCAGATAGCGGCGCTGGAGCAGGGTGTGGGCGTGAACCTGTTCGACCGCGTCAGGCAGCGTATTCATCTGACCGAGGCCGGGCGCTTCTTTCTGCACAAGGCCCGTCAGATCGTGTGTGATGCAGAGACCCTGCGGCAGCAGACGCGCGAGCAGTATGGCAATGCGAGGCGCACTCTGCGGCTCGGCTTCCTCACGCCATTCCTCGATGATCTGGTGGCGCCTGCCGTGCGCGAATTCCGCCAGCGTCATCCCAGAGCTGGCGTCAGTCTGTTCGAGCTGCCGCCGCGTGCGCAATTCGAGCGTCTGCGGAATGGTGAACTGGATGCCGCAGTGCTGGGAAACATTGAGGATGGAGATCGCGCGCTGTTTACCGTGCGGCGCGTCTCCCGGCATCGCATGGCGGCGGTGCTGCCTGCGGAACATCGCCTGGCCGGCAGCCGCACGCTTCGACTTGCTGCCCTTGGCCGGGAGCCGTGGATTTCGCTGAGCGATGACTTCTTCCCCGGGCGCCGCGAGTTCTTGCGGAGCATATGCCTCGCGGCGGGATTTGAACCTCAGATTGTCGGCGAATCAGACTCGCTGAACCTGCTGCTGGCGGCGATCGGCTCCGGAGACGGCGTGGGCGTGCTGCCGGCCCATTGCGAAAAGCTGCCGCATCACGGTTGCGTGTTTGTGCGTCTTGCCTCGCCAGCCCCGATGTCGGAACTGCTGGTCGTGACGCCAAGACAGCCTCCGGCACCAGAACTCGCCACGCTGCTGCACCTCATCGCTGAAGGCGCAGCCAGGCTGGACGATCATCAGGCCGGGGCCTCAAGGCGCCGGGCCGCGCGCGATGGCTGAGCGTGCACCGATGACGAATGGCGGGACGGGGGCGGATGGATTGGTGCGCCGCCATTCATCGAAGCAGTGCAGCAGCGTGGCCGCCGTGTCGGATGCATAGTTCCCGTCGCTGGCCGCATCAGGCTCTTTCTCGATTCGCTCCCACGCTCGTGCAGCGGCCTGCATGGCATCATCGAGCCTGGCCTGCTGCCGCCGGATGGTGACGATCTGGACAAGATCATCCACCGCGTCCCGATAGTTCGCATGGGCATCATCCACCACGCGCAGGAAGGTCTCCCGCGTCTCGATGGCTGCATCCAGAAGGCCCTCATCCTGCTGGGATTCGGCCAGTGCCTGCAGGCACTTGATGATGCCCACGCTCTTGCCTGCTTTGCGCGCAACTGCCAGTGCTTCGTTGGCCGTGGCGATGGATGCCACGAAATCTTTGCGCGCACGCTGCACTCTTGAGAGAGGGACCAGGGCGGACCACAGCAGGTCGGGACTGGCGGCGGGAGCGCGTGCTATTTTCACCGCTTCTTCACTGTGTGCCAAAGCTTGATCCAGCTGGCCTGACTGTCGTTCGCGTTCCACCAGTTCAAGCAGTGCCGGCATGATGTCCTTTGATTCCGCACCCGGCCTGATTTTCAAACGGTGCACGATCTCCCGCAAGACCGCAGCTGCTCCCGCGAAGTTCTCGCGCGCCACCAGCGAGCGCACCTGCATGTTTTCCAGCAGGTCCAGGTGTTTGGTGTCCCTGAGCTGAATGGCCGCCTCACGGCATGAGGCGAGCAGCGCATCGGCCCGCTCGTGATTGCCGGCGGCGGAGATCACTTCAATGCAGAACAGCTGGATGCTGACGCGTGTGCGGCCGGTGATATGCCGGGCCTCCGCCTCAGCCAGCGATTCCTCGGCGACGGCGGCGGCCTTCTTTGCCTCCTTCACTTTCAGCCAGGCCCGGGCCAGCACGCGCTGCACGTCAAACCAGTGGAGGCTTCCGCGCCCGTCACGGCTTTCGACCCGCGCCAGGAGGTTCTCAACCAGCGCAGGAGCCGTGCTGCGTGCGCCGTGGTCCATCAGTTGTTTCAAATACGCGATCTCGGCACTCACGGCTTCATCACTGCCCTCGCCGTGAAGAGCGGCCACTTCCTCCACGCGGAGCTTGAGCAGCGGCAGCATGAACTTGGTGTCTCCAATATCGAGGTAGAGCTGCGAGACGCGGTCCAAGAGTTCCAGCCTCAGCGCATGATCGCTGCCCAGCGCCCGGATTTGCTTCTCGCAGTCGGCCAGGGCGAATCGCAGGGCTTCGGGATTGCGTCCGTTCTTCACTTCCTCGGCGATACGATCCAGGAGCTTGGTGACAAACGCTGCGGTGTGTTTTGCACGATTCGCTTCTGCGACCGCTGTTGCTCGCTCCTGGCTGGCGTGCAGCGCATGTTCTTCCGCCGCGAGTTCCGCCGCACGTGCCACGCGTGCCTGCCATAACGCCACACCGGTGCCGGTGAACAGCGCCAGCATCACCACACACGCGGCCGTGAACACGGTGCGATGGCGTTTGATCCAGCGTCCAGTGACATAGCTAAAACTGGGCGGACGGGCGAGGATGGGCTCGGCATTCAGAAACCGCTGCACATCGCCGGCGAAGTCCGCGGCGCTCTGGTAGCGGCGAACGCGCTCTTTTTCGAGTGCGCGCATGGTGATCCAGTCAAGGTCGGATGGAAACTCATGCCCGCTGGTGGGGAGTGCCCGCATGGCAGGAGCGTGTCGGGAGGCGAGGCGCTCCCGCTCCCGCTCCCGCATCAGAGCGCTCGGACGTTCGGGTTCTTGGTCCCTGATGCGGCGTTTCAGGCCGGCCAGGCCATCCGTTTCGATGATCGAGGCATCAAACGGGAGTTTACCTGTGAGCAGTTCGAACAACAGCACGCCCAGCGCATAAACGTCGCTTCGGGTATCGACTGACTGGCCGCCATCCAGCTGCTCAGGCGACATGTAGAGCGGTGTGCCCACAGCCATGTCCGCCTGCGTGTGCAGCGTCAGTCCGTCCGCAGACACGCGATCCATTGCCTTCGCTACGCCGAAGTCGATGATCTTTGGCAGCGGCTTCCCGTCGATCACGGTGACGAGAATATTAGAAGGCTTTAGATCGCGATGAATGATCCCCTTCTGGTGTGCATGCTGAACTGCCTGGCAGAGCTGAACAAACAAATGCAGGCGCTCCGGCAGGGGAATGTCGCGTGATTCGCACCACTGGGTGATGGGTTCACCTTTGACCAGCTCCATGGCAAACCACGGCCGTCCGTCTGCGCTGGCGCCCGCGTCCAGCATGGCGGCGATGCATGGATGATCCATGCCTGCCAGCGCCTGCCGCTCATAGCTGAAGCGCGTCAGCACCTGCACGGTGTCCATGCCGCGTTTGATGACTTTCAGCGCCACGACACGCTGCACGGGTTCCTGCTGCTCGGCGCGCCAGACGATTCCGAATCCCCCTTCCCCCAGGCGCTGAACGAGGCGGTAGGGTCCGATCCAGTCGCCCTCGGATTCCGCGCCCGCATCGGACTGGCTGGCGAACAACGGGCCGAGCAGCCGGCGTTCTTTGCCGCGGATCATGTCGGGAGCCGGGTCCATGATTAGGTCAATCGAAGGCGCGGAACAGATCCATCTTCTCTTCCTGAATGGCCGCGGGATCGGCGGAGTTCAGAGTGGCGGAAAGTTCCTGCTCGATGCGTGCACGGTATTGAACGCGCAAGCGATGGAGTGCGACGCGGAAGGCGCCGGGCTCCATGCCGCATTGCTCCGCAAGAGCGACCAGGGATTCCGAATCATCGTCCTCCATCAGCGGACCAGCCATGACTTCGAATCGCGCGGCCAGCCCGCGTGCAGCGTAGTCGGCACGCAGCGCCTCCAGGCTGCGCTCGAGCACGGAGCGCGCCCACTCGCGGTTGTAGAGAGTCTCGACCGGCAGATCTTTGGCCGCAATGTCCAGCGCCAGCCGGCGCTCCGCTGACTCGGTGTCGAAGATCGGCACATGCTCGGCACCGGCGCCGCGTTTGGCCCGCGTGGCTTTGCGCCACTCGCTGATGCAGTAGTTTTCAAATGCATTGAGGAGCAGGCTGCGCAGTTTTCCCTGGGCTTTGCTGGCGCGCAGGAACGTGTCCGCCCGCAGGAGCGATTCGAAGAAGCCCTGCACTGCATCCTGTGCATCGTGCTCGGTCATCGACCGCATGCGAGCCACCGCATAGAGCGGCATCCAGTAGGCGCGGCAGAGAATATCCAGTGCGGCGCGTGCATCTTCCTCCGTGCCGTCGCGCAGGCGCTGGAGCAGTGTCCACCGAGTGTTGGGGAAAGGTGTCGAAGCGTCTGGCATGACCGAAAACGAGCCCCCTATCAAAGTGCCGCTGGAGGCTTTGTCCAGAACTGGCCAGCAGTGGCGGACGAATTCCCCGCCGAGGCTCAATCTCTCTCCCGAGGTCCTGACCCGAATGACAGAAGGAAATTCCGGTAGAACTGCACGGCGCGCTCCACCTCCGCGATTTCCACGTATTCATCCGCCGCGTGTGCCTGATCGATGCTGCCAGGGCCGATGACGATGGATGGCACGCCTGCTGCGGACAGCTTGCTGGCATCGCTGCCGAAGGGCACACCGCACGGTGTTGGATCGAGCCCCATCTCTTGCAAAACGGAGCCTGCCACGGTGACTACGCGCTGGGTTGGTGCGGTGTCGAGGGCCATATCTACCAGCATCGGTGGTTCCATCTCCGCGACGAATCCCGGGTGCATCTCACGCAGGGCCTTCAGCAGCGACTCGATGTGCGCCAGCACGTCATCCACGCGTTCTCCGGGCAGCAGCCGGCGGTCGATCTCGATGACGCCGTGATCCGGCACCAGGTTTACCTGCACGCCGCCTTGTGCCAATCCCACGCTGATCGTTGCGGGTCCTAGCAGCGGGTGCGCGGGACCAGACGCGAGCCGCACATTCTCTCGATCGATCTCCAGGATCACACGCGCCAGATGCGTGAGCGCATTGCTGCCCAGATGAGGTTTGCTGCTGTGCGCCGCCTTTCCTCGCGTGTGAATGCGCCAGCGCAGCACGCCCTTGCTGGCGATCACGGCCCGTAGATTGGTCGGCTCGGCAATGATCGCCGCATCCGCTTGGATCTCTTCACAAAGCTTCACCACACCGCGGAAGCTGAACTCCTCATCCACCACCGCCGCCATCCACACCTCACAGGGTGGCGTGAGGCCTTCCGCTTTGAGCGAGGACGCCGCATGCATCATGGCGGCGAGCCCTGCCTTGTCATCGACCGATCCTCTGCCGAACAGACGCCCATCACGTATCTGTGGATCGAATGGCGGCACGCTCATGCCTTTGATCGAAACGGTGTCCATGTGCGCCTCCAGCACGATGCGGCCACGGCCCTGCCCGGGCAGCACGGCGATGATGTTCTCGCGGCCGGGGAACACCTCCTGGGTGAACGTGTGAATGCCGTGCGCGGCGAAGAACCGGCGCACCAGCGGCACCACATTGGCCTCCGTGCCGCCGTCACCGTAGGCCGGGTTTACGGAATTGATGCGCACCAGTTCGGACAGAGTGTGGATGACCGCAGACATGCGCGCCGTTTGGCAAAGAACCGCGCATGGCGCAACAGCCAAGTCGGCGGTTGTTTTCCTCCAGTGCCACCGTTATGCAGACGCAGACATGCTCCGGCTCACGCTTTTGAGACTGCCCGCCGCACCCGCACACATCGATTGGTAATTCCCCATGACCGACCGCCGCACCTTCCTGAAGCGCGCCGCGCTGATCAGCGCAGCCCAGGCGCTGCCTGTGTCCTGTTTCAAGCCCAAGCACTCCAATGACGATGTGCGCATCGCCATTTGCGGCCTGCATGGGCGCGGGAAGTATCACTTGGCGGACTTTCTCAAAATGGACGGCGTGCGTGTGGTCGCATTGTGTGACGTGGACAAGCGCCAGCTCGCGCAGCATGCGCCCACGGTGGAAAAATCGGGCTTCAAGGCACGCACCTACACGGACTACCGCGAGCTTTGCGCCGACAAAGACATCGACGGCATCATCATCGCCACGCCCAATCACACGCATGTGCTCATCGCGCTGACGGCCATCGCCAGCAACAAGCACGTGTATGTCGAGAAGCCCGTATGCCACAACATCCGCGAGGGACGTCTGCTCGTGGAGGCCGCGGCAAAGCGCCCTCATTTGATCATCCAGCACGGCATGCAGCGCCGTTCGGATGCCGGGTGGGCGGAGACCATCGCGTGGCTCAAAGAAGGGCATCTGGGCAAGGTCGTGCTCTCACGCGGCCTCAATTACAAGAGCCGCGAGAGCATCGGCAAAGTGTCCGCACCGAAACCGGTGGCGAAGTCCATCGACTACAATCTTTGGTGCGGCCCGCGACCGATGGCGCCGGTGATGCGGGAGACCTTCCATTACGACTGGCACTGGCAGTGGCCGTATGGAAATGGGGACATTGGCAATCAGGGACCGCATCAACTCGATGTCGCGCGCTGGGTGCTGGGGCAGATGACCCAGCCCGTGCGCGTGATGAGCCTGGGCGCGCGCTGGGGCTACATCGATGACGGCGAGACGCCTAACAATCAAATGGCGCTCTACCACTATGCCGAAGGCGCGCCGCTGCTGTTTGACAATCGCGGCCTGCCCATGAAGGACATGAACTGGAAGCAGGAGCCCGCCTACAAGGGCATCCGCATCGGCAACATTATCCACTGCGAGGGCGGTTACATCGCCGAAGGCAAGGCATACGACAATGGCGGCGGGCGCGTGAAGAAGTTCGAACTCGATGATGGCGGCTGGCATCAGCGAAACTGGATCGCCTCGATTCGCGCGGGCAAACCTGCCGCCGATCATCTGGGCATGATCGATGGCCATCTTAGCGCGTGTCTGGCGCATCTCGCGAACACGAGCTGGCGTCTGGGGAAGAAGCTCAAGCCCGACGAGGTGCGCGAACGATTGCAATCCGACAAAGCGGCCGTGGATTCCCTGGTGGACTTCAATGCGAATCTGGTCGCGAACAAAATCGATCCCGCATCCGATCTCGCCGTGGCGGGCCCCTGGCTGACGTTTGATCCGGAGACGGAGCGGTTCACCGGTGAGTTCGCGGACGAGGCGAATCATCTGCACGAGGAAGAGTATCGGCAAGAGTTCGCCCTGCCGTTGATCACCTGATTGACGCAACGGATGAACCAGCGTTGATCCTGCCGGACATCGCGCCCGCAAAGTGCCTGGGCTTGCGCCGGTGCGCGGCGGGGCTATATGACCGCCCCCAAAACCTCAATGCCCGAAGCTCTCGAAAATCCCTTCCTGGAAACGCTCATCACCCGGCAGCGGGCGGAGCCGTGCACGCTTGTCATCTTTGGCGCCTCCGGCGATCTGACATTCCGCAAACTGATCCCCGCGCTCTACAATCTCGCCGCCAGCGGCGACCTGCCGCCGCAGTTTCGAGTGGTCGGCTTCGCCCGGCGCGAGAAGACCGATGAGAGCTTCCGCGAAGAACTCGCCGAGGCGAACGGGAAATTCTCACGCCAGGGTCACAATGAGGAAATGTGGAACTCCTTCGCGCAGAGCATCCACTATCACCGCAGCGAGTTCACGGATGCATCCGGGTATGCTTCATTGAAGGACCTGCTGGACCGCTTTGATGCAGACCGTGGCACGCCAGCCAACCGCCTGTTCTATTTGGCCACGGCACCGGAGTTTTTCTCCGTGGTTCTGGAGCAGCTCGGCGCCGCTGGCCTCAATGAGGAGCCCGCCGGCAAGTGGGCGCGAGTTGTCTGCGAGAAGCCGTTCGGCAAGGATCTGGCGAGTGCGCAGAGGCTCAATCGCATTGTGGCCGAGGTGTTTGATGAGCGGGACACCTATCGCATCGATCACTACCTCGGTAAGGAGACCGCGCAGAACATCATGGTGCTGCGCTTTGCGAACGAGATCTTTGAGCCCCTTTGGAACAGCCGCTACATCGATCACGTGCAGATCAGCTGCGCGGAGAACCTGGGCATGGAGGGCGGACGCGGCGGTTACTATGACACCGCCGGCGCACTGCGTGACATGGTGCAGAATCATTTGTTTCAGTTGCTCAGTCTTGTGGCCATGGAGCCGCCCACCGACTTGAGCGCCGACTCCGTGCGTGATGAGAAAGTGAAGGTCATCCGCTCCCTGCGTCCTTTGACCAGCGTGGAAGAAGTCGCCGCCAATGTGGTGCGCGCCCAATACACCGAGGGCACCGTGGAGGGGGCGAAGATCGGCCTCTGGGAGAACGGCGAGCGCTACGCCCACCAGATCATCGGCGACCTGTCGAACTGGGTGGAGGGCTGGATCGACTGGAACATCGTCCTCGACGAGCGCGGCGGCCCGAAC
>WBZU01000965.1_pt1 | contig 12136 bp, 9 predicted proteins | sample 5204311 | NCBI WGS metagenome assembly WBZU01 (sample SAMN12344359, study PRJNA552823) | activated sludge metagenome | biome: Activated sludge suspended growth; feature: Nitrification reactor; material: Wastewater; isolation source: activated sludge from nitrification reactor of wastewater treatment... | reverse complement strand
GTGCCGCTCCCTTCGTGCCGGTGAATTGTGGAGCGATTCCCGAGCATCTGATGGAGAGCGAATTCTTCGGTTATCGCAAGGGTGCATTCACGGGTGCGGACAGCGATCGCGAGGGATTTTTCCAGGCTGCTCATGGAGGAACGCTGTTTCTCGACGAATTGGCTGATTTGCCGCTGCCGATGCAGGTCAAGCTGTTGCGGGCCATTCAGGAAAAGAAGATACGCAAGGTCGGCAGCACAGTCGAAGAAGCGGTCGATGTGCGCATCATCTCGGCGACTCACCGTTTGCTCAGTGACTGTGTCGATGCCGGAACCTTCCGCCAGGATCTCTATTATCGGGTGAACGTCATCGAACTCAGAATGCCGCCTTTGCGCGAACGTGAAGAGGATGTCGAGCCCCTGGTCGAAGCATTGCTGGTACGCCTCTGCGGAGCGCATCCGCCACGACTGGAAGCGCACGCCCTGGCGGCGCTGAAAGCGTACAGTTTTCCGGGTAATGTGCGAGAACTCGAAAACATCCTCGAGCGGGCTACCGCACTGTGTAACAACGCTACGGTGAATCTCGACGATCTGCAGCTGGCGCCGGAAAAGGCGGCCAGCGGCAGCGTGGGCCGCGAAGATGAAACACTCGACGACTACATCAACCGTGTCGAGAGGCAAGCGATTCTCGATGCCCTGGCCAAGACGGCGTTCAACCGTACCGCAGCGGCCAGGCTGCTCGGTGTGACTTTCCGTTCATTGCGCTACCGCATCGAGCGGCTCGGCATCGAGGAGTGAGTTCCCTGCGCTGGGCGACAGGCCCGGAAATCAGGCCTGACGGCTGGCTTGAGGGCGTGCGGCATATCGAATCGCCCAATTGTGATGAACGTCCGCTGGGCGAGGCCATCTCGCTGATCGTTGTCCATGCCATCAGCCTGCCACCGGCACAGTTCGGTGGTGAGGGTATCGTGCACTTGTTTACCAATCGGCTCGACGCCGCCGCCCATTCTTACTTCGCGCAGATCAGCCATTTGCGCGTCTCGGCGCATTTTCTCATTCGTCGCGATGGCGAGCTGATCCAGTTTGTCTCCTGCCGGCAGCGTGCTTGGCATGCTGGCCTTTCCTCCTGGCAGGGGCGACCGCGGTGCAATGATTTTTCCTTGGGGATTGAACTGGAAGGCTGTGACGAGTTGCCATTCGAGGAGGTACAGTACGTGTGTCTACTGCAACTGCTGCGGCTGTTGTGTGTTCATTACCCGATTGCAGCGGTTGCCGGGCACAGCGACATCTCGCCAGGCCGCAAGACCGACCCCGGCCCCTGCTTCGACTGGCAGCGTCTGGCAGCCATCGGCGATCTTCCCGGGGTCTTGCGCTGAGCGTCAGGGCGCGTCGAGCGAGAACACCGGTCGGCCAGACCTGGGAAAGGTCAACTCACGACGCTCAACCCAGAAAGCGGCGAATTCTGTCGACCGCCTCGGCGAGACGTTCGAGCGTGGTCGTGTAAGCAAAGCGCATATGCTGGTTCGGTGCGTGCGTGCCGAAGTCGAGGCCAGGGGTCGTCGCGACACCGGCCGACTCGATCAGGTCACGCGCGAAGCGCTCGCTGTTGCTGGTCAGGGCGCTGCAGTCGACGTAGAGATAGAAGGCACCCTGCGGCCTGGCCGTGAGCTGGAAACCGAGGTCTGCGAGCGCCGGTGCCAGGAAGTCGCGCCGCCGCCGAAACTCTGCGCGCCGTGCTTCGAGGATGTTGATCGTCGCCGGCGCGAAGGCCGCCAGCGCGGCATGCTGTGCCGGTGTCGATGGCGAGATGTAGAGATTCTGCGCGAGCTTTTCGATGTCGCGGGCGAAACGTTCGGGGACGACCAGCCAACCGAGTCGCCAGCCGGTCATGTTGAAATACTTGGAAAAGCTCTGCACGACAAAGATGTCGTCGCCGAATTGCAGCGCGGTTTGAGCGTCACCCTCATAGGTGAGGCCGTGATAGATCTCATCGACAATCAGTTGCCCTTGATGTTGGCGAACGAATTCAGCAATCGCTGCCAGTTGTTCGCCGCCCAGCATGGTGCCGGTGGGGTTGGCCGGCGAAGCGAGCAGTACCCCGGCTGAGCGTTCGTTCCAGTGCGCTTCGAAGTCTGCCAGGGTGGGTTGAAAGTTGCTTGCCGGGCCGACCGGGATGCCGATCGGAACGCCTTCAAAACTCCGGATGAAGTGACGGTTGCACGGATAACCAGGATCGCTGAGCAGCCATTCACTGCCCACTTCAACCAGACAGGCGAGGGTCAGCAGCAGGGCAGCAGAGGCTCCCGCAGTGACCGCTATGCGGGCAGCGGGGATGCTGATCCCATAACGTGTCTGGTAAAAGTCGGCGATGGCATGGCGCAACTCGGGCAGGCCAAGTGCGGGCGTATAGAACACACGACCGCTCGCAAGACTTGTCCGGGCCGCGGCGATGACCGGTTCCGGTGTTGGGAAGTCGGGTTCACCGACTTCCATGTGGATGATGTCGCGACCTTCGGCTTCAAGTGCCCTGGCTCGCGCCATCAACTCCATGACATGAAAGGGGGCGATGTTGGCGAGGCGGCTGGCGGGAAAGGTCGGCATGGTTGGAATCGGTTTGGTGAAAGCCAGCAGTTTAACCACAAGGCAGGACATTGGCCAAAAAAAGGCCGCCCGGAGGCGGCCTCATGATGTTCTCTGATGCTCAGGCTGCCTGGAATGCCTTCTCGAACTTGTCGCGGATGTCCACGAGCTGGGCAGGCATCTTGTCGCCCATCTTCGCGAACCAGTCCTTGACCCCCTCGAGTTCGCTCAGCCAGGCCTCTTTGTCAAGGCTGGTGACCCCGGCGAATTCTTCCCTGGAGAATTCAACGCCGGACCAGTCGATGTCTTCGTAATTGGGCATCGAGCCGAGGATGGTTTCCCTTGCGGCAGCCTTGCCTTCGCAGCGTTCGATGATCCACTTGAGGACGCGTGCGTTGTCCCCGAAGCCTGGCCAGGCAAACTGGCCCTTTTCGTTCATCCGGAACCAGTTGACCATGAAGATCGGCACGGGTGTGTCGGCTGCGCTGCCCATCTTCAGCCAGTGGCTGTAGTAGTCGGCCATGTGGTAGCCGCAGAACGGCAGCATGGCAAATGGATCACGACGAACGACGCCCTGCTGACCGAAGGCGGCTGCAGTCGTTTCGGAACCGAGTGTGGCGGCGGCGTAGACGCCGTGCTCCCAATCCAGCGTCTGGCAGACCAGTGGCACTGTCGAAGCGCGCCGGCCACCAAACAGGAAAGCTGAAATGGGTACCCCTTCGGTGCCTTCCCAGTTCTCGTCGATGCACGGGCACTGGGAAGCAGGGGCCGTGAAACGGGAGTTCGGGTGTGCGGCCTTGGTGCCCTTCTCCTTGGCAATTTCCGGCGTCCAGTCGTTGCCTTGCCAGTCGATGGCGTGTGCCGGCGCCGGGCCCATGCCTTCCCACCAGACGTCGCCGTCGTCGGTCAGCGCGACGTTGGTGAAGATGGTGTTTTCAGCAAGTGAGGCCATGGCATTGAAGTTGGTCTTGTCGTTGGTGCCTGGCGCCACACCGAAGAATCCGGCTTCCGGGTTGATGGCGTACAGGCGGGTTTTTCCATCCTTGCCGACACGTGGCTTGATCCAGGCGATGTCGTCGCCGATGGTGGTGATCTTCCAGTCGCCGAGGCTCTTCGGCGGGACCAGCATGGCGAAGTTGGTCTTGCCGCAGGCCGACGGGAAAGCGGCAGCGACGTAGTGTTTGTCACCACTGGGCGATTCAACGCCGAGGATCAGCATGTGCTCTGCCATCCAGCCGTCGTCACGGGCCATGTTCGACGCAATGCGCAGAGCCAGGCACTTCTTGCCGAGCAGTGCGTTGCCGCCGTAGCCCGATCCGTAGGACCAGATTTCGCGGGTTTCGGGGTAGTGTACGATGTACTTGGTGGTCGGGTTGCACGGCCAGCGCGGATCGGTCTGGCCGGGCTCCTTGGGAGCGCCGATCGAGTGCACGCAGGGAACGAATTCGCCGTCGGTCCCGAGGACGGGGAACACCGCCTTGCCCATGCGCGTCATGATGCGCATGTTGACCACCACGTAGGCGCTGTCGGTGATCTCGATGCCGATCTGGGCGATCGGCGATCCGATCGGACCCATCGAGAACGGGATCACGTACATCGTGCGACCCTTCATGCAGCCCTTGAACAGGCCGCTGAGGATTCCACGCATCTTGGCCGGGTCTTCCCAGTTATTGGTCGGACCGGCGTTTTCCTTCTTCTCGGAACAGATGTAGGTACGATCTTCGACGCGAGCAACGTCGGATGGGTCGGAAAATGCGAGGAAGGAGTTCTTGCGCTTCTTGAGCTTGGTGAAGGTGCCGGCGGCGACCAGCTCGGCGCAAAGCCGGTCGTATTCTTCCTCGGAACCGTCGGCCCAGACGACATTGGCTGGTTCGGTGAGGGCTGCAATCTCCGCAACCCATTGCTTCAGGCGTTCATGTTTGACGTAATCAGGGGCATCGATGGAAACAGTCTGGTTCATGGTGATCACTCTCGAAGGAAGGTAGAGAAGCAGAAGTTACCGTGGAGCGGCGCGGGCAGGGAAAAATGGCCGGAAGGCGGAATGGATTTCCGGCCCATTTGGGTGCGGCGCGTCGGTCGCGGCGGGTGAAAAACAAGCCGGGTGCAGGGCGGATAACAGCATGCGAGGCACGGGTGCTACAAGGAGGTCGGAGTTTGTGTAATTATGCCACAGGTCCGACCTGCACCAACGCTCCATCGGCAGATGTTGGTCCACCGAGAAGGCATCAGCGATCTGACGAAAGCAAGTGGGGTGTCGGTCAGCCATGCGATGTTGCTGTACATTGATACCCGTCAGGAGAGTGAACGATGAACAAAGAAAAAGATCAGTTACGTACTGCCGCCCTGTTTTACCATCGCCATCCCAAGCCAGGCAAGGTATCGATACAGCCGACCAAGCAACTGGCCAATCAGTATGACCTGTCGATGGCCTACTCTCCGGGGGTGGCTGCCGCCTGCGAAGAGATTGCCGCTCTGCCGGGCGAAGCGAGCACGCTGACCTCGCGTGCCAACCTGGTCGGCGTCATCACCAATGGCACCGCGGTACTTGGTCTCGGAGCAATCGGCCCGTTGGCCGCCAAACCGGTGATGGAAGGCAAGGCGGTGTTATTCAAGAAGTTCGCCAATATCGACGTTTTCGACCTGGAAATCGAGGAGCGCGATCCGGATCGCCTGGTGGAAATCATCGCTTCCCTGGAGCCGACTTTTGGTGGCATCAACCTCGAAGACATCAAGGCGCCGGAGTGCTTCCATGTCGAGAAGAAACTGCGCGAAAGGATGAAGATTCCGGTCTTTCACGACGATCAGCACGGCACGGCGATCGTCGTTGGCGCGGCCATTCTCAATGGCTTGTTCCTGCAGGGCAAAGATCTGCGTCAGGTCAAGCTGGTCACCTCGGGCGCTGGCGCCGCCGCACTCGCCTGCCTGGACTTGCTGGTGATGCTGGGCATCCCGGTCGAGAATATCTGGGTAACCGACATCAAAGGCCTGGTCTATGAGGGCCGCGTCGAAGAGATGGACGACATCAAGGGGCGTTATGCAAAGCGAACCGATGCCCGTACATTGGCCGAGGTCATCGAGGGCGCCGACGTTTTCCTTGGGCTGTCGGCCGGCGGAGTCCTCAAGCAGGAGATGGTGGCGAGGATGGCACCTGCACCACTGATCATGGCATTGGCGAATCCCAATCCGGAAATCCGGCCCGAGGACGTGCAGGCGATCCGCAACGATGCAATCATTGCCACCGGCCGTTCGGACTACCCGAACCAGGTCAATAACGTGCTGTGCTTTCCCTTCATTTTTCGCGGTGCACTCGATGTCGGCGCGACCACCATTACCGAAGCGATGAAACTGGCCGCAGTCAGGGCGATCTCCGAACTCGCACGCGTCGAGCAATCGGAGGTGGCGGTCAAGGCGTATGGCGAAAAGCATTCCAACTTCGGACCGGAATATCTGATTCCGAATCCCTTCGATCCGCGCCTGATTGGCAAGATTGCGCCGGCGGTTGCCGAGGCGGCCATGGCATCCGGGGTGGCAAGCAGGCCCATCAAGGATCTCGAAGCCTACCGGGAAAGTCTGGACGAGTTCGTTTATCACTTCGGCCTGATCATGAAACCGGTCTTTTCTCAGGCCAAGCAAGCCCCCAGACGCATCGTTTTTGCGGAAGGGGAAGATGATCGAGTGCTGCGCGCCGTGCAGGTGATCGTTGACGAAGGGATCGCGAAACCGATTCTGATCGGCGACTTGAAAGACATCACTCGTAAGCTTGAGGCGCTGAATCTGCGCGTGTCTCCCGGAGTTGACTTCGACGTCGTCCACGCCGACAACAACGAATTCTTCGACGAACACTTCGAAACCTACTGGCGGGAATACCGGCGTTTGATGGAGCGCAAAGGCGTTTCGGCCGAATTTGCCAGGCGCGAGGTACGGCGTCGCGCTTCGCTGTTCGGCGCGATGATGGTGCGCATGGGCGACGCCGACGGCCTCATCTGCGGCACTTTCGGTCGCCATGACGTGCATCGCGAGTATGTGGAAAATGTCATCGGCCTGGCGCCGGGGGTTCGCAACCTCTACGCGATGAGTCTCCTGGTATTGCCGGATCGTACGCTGTTCATTGCCGATACCTACATCAGCTACGATCCGTCGGCGGAGCAGTTGGTGGATATGACACTATTGGCTGCCGACGAGGTTCGCCGCTTCGGCGTGACCCCGCGTGTTGCACTGCTGTCGCATTCGTCCTTCGGTTCAGCGAACACGCCCACTGCACTGAAGATGCGCACCGCCCTTCAGTTATTGAAGGAACGCGCGCCGCGCCTTGAGCTTGAGGGCGAAATGCACGGGGATGCGGCGCTTGACGAGCACATCCGGCAGCGGGTATTCCCCAGCGATGCGCGTCTCAAGGGGACAGCCAACCTGCTGATCATGCCGACACTCGATGCAGCCAATATTTCATTCAACCTGCTGAAGATCGCATCCGGCGACAACCTGACGATTGGACCGATCCTGCTCGGAGCTGCACACCCGGTGCATATCCTGACTTCGACGGCGACGGTTCGACGGATTGTCAACATGACCGCACTGACGGTGGTCGACAAGCTGATGAATGAGCGCTGAGTCCCCATCCTACTCTGCGCCCGGCAGCGACTCTAACTTTCGGAATCGCTGCCAGTGCACCCGTGACGATTACGACGGCCTCTGATCCGGCAAACGGACATCGATAAGCTGACGATGGTAAAGACGGCTCTGGTTCTTGGTGGTGGAGGCGCGCGGGCCGCGTATCAGGTGGGTGCCCTGCTGGCCATTCGTGAATTGCTCGGCGACCCGACGACCAATCCGTTCCCGATTCTTTGCGGCACCTCTGCCGGTGCCGTCAACGCGGCTACCCTGGCGTGTTATGCCAACAACTTCAGCGCTGCCGTCGAAGCGCTGGCGGATGTCTGGCGCAACATGCACGCCGGACAGATCTATCGGTCTGATCCGCTTGGCATGGGGATTGCCGGGGTCCGCTGGCTGAGTGCCTTGCTGCTGGGCTGGGTGATTCAGCGCAGTCCGCGTTCGTTGCTGGATAACCAGCCGTTGCGCAAGCTTCTCGAACAGCGGTTGAATTTCGGCAACATCGATCGCTGCATCTCCAGTGGCGCCCTCTACGCTGTCAGCATTACTGCATCGGGCTACACGACGGGTCATGGCGTCAGTTTCTTTCAGGCGCATCCAGAGGTGGAGAGGTGGCGGCGCACGCAGCGCGTTGGCTGTCGCGCACATCTGTCGGTTGAACATCTGATGGCATCGAGTGCGCTCCCCTTCATCTTTCCCGCGGTGTACCTCAATCGCGAGTATTTTGGCGATGGGTCGATGCGCCAACTGGCCCCGATCTCGCCCGCGATCCATCTCGGCGCAGAGAAGGTCCTGATCATCGGCGTCGCGCAAATAAACGATACGACAGGGCGGCAGAGTTCCCAAAGCTATCCGACTCTGGCACAGATTGCCGGGCATGTGCTGTCATCGATCTTTCTGGATAGTCTGGCTGTTGACGTGGAGCGGATGGAGCGAATCAACCAGACCCTCTCGAAAATCCCGGAGGATTTGCTGGCCAGCGGCGATATTGGGCTGCGGTCGGTGCAGTCCCTGATCATCACTCCGTCCGAGCGTATTGACTACCTTGCCACACGCCATGCCAGTGCGCTGCCACTGACGGTGAGAACGTTGCTGCGCGGCCTGGGGGCGATGAATCGGCGCGGCGGGGCCTTGACCAGCTACCTTCTCTTCGAACAACCCTATACACGGGCGTTGATCGACCTCGGCTACAAGGACACGATGGCGCGTCGCGAAGAAGTCACGGCTTTTCTTGAATCCTGAATACGCTTGATGTAGTTTGTCATCTTATTTGTCTATCCCTTTCTTTTTATGATCTATAGTGATCAGACAATAGTCTGTTGTAGAATGGTCGAGAAATCGAATCATGTGGGAGGTTTGCAATGCGGATGACATTGAGAGCAGCATTACTGCTGGGCGCCATGGTGGGAACGGCGACGCTGCCGATGGAAGAGGTCCATGCACTGGAGAAGGGCAAAGGCAAGACTGAGTCACAGAAGAGCAAGGCCTTGCCAGTCATACAAAAAGGCAAAGGGGAAACGGTTGCCCAAAAGGGCAAGGTCGAGTCGGTGGCAAGGACGAATTCTTCTCGTTCCTCGGGGAACAGGGGCAAGGTCGAGCCAATCGCCGGCAAGGACAAGGCATTACCGCCAACCCGGCACGGGATGGCTGCACCTTTGGCTCATAAGGACAAGTCAGGGGTTCGGGTAACAGCCGAGTCCGCACGCGTCGCGCGGATCGGCAAATACGCTTCGCCAGAGGCAAGCGGTGGATTGACGCATTCGTTTCAGAAAAAGAATCTGACCAGAGTTCTCGCCGGTCATGTCGATCTCTGGCAGGATCCGGGCCGTTTGGCCGTCCAGTCGGGATCCGCGCTGGTGATCGCCCAGGACGGTGGTGAGCCGCTGTACGAAAAGAACGCCAACGCCATTGTGCCGGTCGCGTCGATCACCAAACTGATGACGGCGATGGTCGTACTTGACAGCATGCCCAATCTTCAGTCGCCGATCACGATCAGCGATGAGGATGTCGACTATCTGCGCGGCAGCCGTTCACGCCTCGGAGTAGGTTCGGTGATCACCCGTGAAACGGCCCTGCTGCTGGCGTTGATGTCTTCCGAGAACCGCGCAGCCAATGCCCTCGGACGCCATTACCCGGGTGGCTTGTCGGCTTTCGTCGCGGCGATGAATCGTAAGGCGGCGTCGCTCGGGATGAGCAGTTCGCATTTTGAGGATCCCACCGGTCTCAATAGCAACAATGTCTCCACGGCACACGACTTGGCACGAATGGTTGCGGCGGCACATCACTATCCCTTGATTCGCGAGTTTTCGACAACCCCCGGGGTGCGTACCGAAGTCAAGGGCCGCGAGCTTGATTTTCACAATACCAATCAGTTGGTCAGTAGTCCGACCTGGGAGATCGGGTTGTCGAAAACTGGCTACATTCAGGAAGCCGGCAAGTGTCTGGTCATGCAGGCGCGTGTTGCGGACAAGCCAGTCGTGATCGTGCTGCTTGACTCAGCCGGCAAGCAGACCCGCATTGGCGACGCCAATCGCATCAAGCGCTGGATGGAAAGTGCATCAGTAACGGGTAAGCTGCCGACACGCGTTTGACCCGGTTTTCCAAATGACAAGCCACGGTACGCCGTGGCTTTTTTTTAGCGGTTTCCAGGCATCATAGCTCTCTTGGGTATAAATAAATGAGCATTGAGGCTTTGTGGTTCTAAAGCCCTTGGCTATAGTGGCAATACTTTTCTGGAGTCGGATATGTTACGAGTGATTCGCCGGTTGTTCCTGGCCTTGACGTTAACTTTCTCTGTCACTTGGGCTTTTGCCGAAGGCAGCAGCCTGCTTAACGTCTCGTACGACGTTGCCCGGGATTTTTACAAGGACTACAACCCAATGTTCCAGAAACACTGGAAAACGCTTTCCGGTGAGCCGATCGAGTTGAAACAGTCGCACGCGGGATCAAGCAAGCAGGTGCGGGCCGTCGCCGACGGTCTGGAAGCCGATGTGGTGACCATGAATCAGGCGTCCGATGTCGACTTTCTTGCCGAGAAGGGGCTGGTGGCCAGGGATTACGCGAAGAAATTTCCAAACAACGCGTCGCCCTACACGTCGACGATGGTGTTCATCACTCGCAAGGGTAACCCGAAAGGCTTGAAAGACTGGAACGATCTTATCAAACCGGGAGTCCAGGTGATCCTGCCGCATCCCAAGAACACCGGCAATGGCCGTTACACCTATCTTGCCGCGTGGGGCTACGCACTCAGTCAGGCCGGTGCCAACGACCGGGCAGCGCAGGATTTCGTTGGCCGGCTGCTGAAGAACGTCCCTTTGTTCGCCGCCGGAGGTCGCGATGCGACCACCACTTTCATGCAGCGGAAGATCGGTGATGTGCTGATTTCCTTCGAGAGTGAGGCCGAACTGATTGCCCGTGAGTTCGGCAAGGGCGAGTTCGAAGTGGTGTACCCTTCGTTGTCGATCCTCACCGAATTTCCTGTTGCCATCATTGACAAGGTGGTCGACAAGAAAGGTACGCGCAAGGCGGCGCAGGCTTATCTCGATTTCCTGTGGTCGCCGGTGGGCCAGGAAAACGCCGCTCAGAACTATTTGCGGCCGCGAAACCAGGAGATCCTGAAAAAGTACGTCGCCCAGTTTCCCCCGATCAAGACTTTCAGCGTCGACGAGGTTTTCGGCGGCTGGGCCAGGGCCTATCCGACGCACTTCCGGGATGGCGGGACTTTCGACCAGATCTATCAGCAGAAGTAGGCGCCTTGCCGTGGCTGCTTGGTCATCGTCCTGTTTGACGCCGGCTCGCCGACAGATTCTGCCCGGTTTCGGCCTGTCGCTGGCTTGTACCCTGGCTTACCTGTCATTGCTGATCCTGCTGCCGCTTTCCGGTCTGGCGTTCCGGGCCAGTCACCTGGGCCCGGCCGAGCTCTGGGCGATCGCCACGGGCGAACGTGCACTGGCCTCGTATCGCGTGACCTTCGGTGCCTCTTTGCTGGCTGCAACGATCAACGCCTTCTTTGGTCTGATCGTCGCCTGGATTCTCGTGCGTTACTCGTTTCCAGGCAAACGTGCCATTGATGCCTTGGTCGATCTACCTTTTGCATTGCCGACGGCGGTGGCCGGAATTACCCTGGCTACCCTTTATGCGGACAATGGCTGGATTGGCCGATACCTTGAGCCGCTAGGCGTCAAGGTGGCGTTTACGCCGTTTGGCATCGTCGTTGCCCTGACTTTTATCGGCCTGCCTTTTGTCGTTCGCACGCTACAACCGGTGATCGAGGATATCGAGCCGGAAGTCGAGGAGGCGGCCGCATCACTGGGTGCTTCGCGCTGGCAGACCTTTATCCGTGTCCTCTTTCCAGCCATTTTCCCCGCGCTACTCACCGGCTTCACGCTGGCCTTTTCACGTTCAGTCGGAGAGTACGGATCGGTCATTTTCATTGCCGGCAATATGCCCCTGATCTCGGAAATCACGCCCTTGCTGATCATTTCCAAGCTCGAACAGTATGATGTTGTTGGCGCGACCGCTTTGGCGATGGTCATGCTGATCATTTCCTTTGTGTTGCTGCTCGCCGTCAACGCCTTGCAGTGGTGGGTGGCGAATCGGCACACGGGGTGTTCGCCAAGTGTGGGAGCGCGCCAGTGAGCGAGCGCTTGCGGCGGGTGAACGCCGAGCCGCGCTGGTTGCGTGCCCTGCTGCTGGGTGTCGGGCTCGGATTCCTCTTCTTTTTTCTCGCCTTGCCTTTGCTGGCGGTTTTTGTAGAGGCTTTTGCTGCAGGTTGGAGCGCCTACGCCGGCGCCTTGAACGATCCCGAAACCCGTTCTGCGATTGGCTTGACACTCCTTGTGGCGCTCTTCGTACTACCGTTCAACGTCGTTTTTGGTGTCGCTGCGGCGTGGGCGATTGCCAGGTTCGATTTCAGGGGCAAGAGCTTGCTGATTACTTTGATCGATCTGCCGTTTGCCGTATCGCCGGTG
>WBZU01002667.1_pt1 | contig 12140 bp, 14 predicted proteins | sample 5204311 | NCBI WGS metagenome assembly WBZU01 (sample SAMN12344359, study PRJNA552823) | activated sludge metagenome | biome: Activated sludge suspended growth; feature: Nitrification reactor; material: Wastewater; isolation source: activated sludge from nitrification reactor of wastewater... | reverse complement strand
CAGCCGCTCCGCTTTCTTGTTACGCAGCTTGTCCGAAAGCTCCTTAAGCTCGCTATATGAGCTTTCTTTCTTGTATTTCTTGCCCTGGTATTCAAAGAAGTCGCGCTCCTTCTCATTCGACTTCTCTTTATCTTTCGCCAGACTCTTGTCCTGGTCGCCCTGGACCTCCTTGCCGTCTTCGCCCTTTGCCGCTCGAGGTGCTCGAGCGGCGGCCTCTTTTTCTTTCATCCAAGCCACAAGCTTCTTGTATTCTGGCAACTCTATCCGCTCGTCATGGTTGTCCCACAGGTACTGATTTAGCTCTTGCAGCTCCTTCAAAGTGTTCTTCTTGCTCCACTCTTTGCCAACAGCATCAATCGTGTCGTTGAAATATGGCTTTTCTGGCTCACCCCGGCCAGGACCACCAAGCTCGCGCTCCTCAGTCGGGACTTTTCCCCGCTCTATTTCCTTCTGTAAGCGCTTCCATTCATCGTAGGGTAGTAGTTGCTCCCGGATTATCTTTTTGTGCATCCAGGGAAGCTCCAGACCCTCTCTAATGCGCTCCTGCCGCAAAGTCTCCCTCTGCCGGTTACGGTCCTCAATCCTTTGCCGCTCTCGCTCCCCTCGATCGCTCCGGCTCTTTTCAAGCTCAAACGGGTGCATCCTCTCCAGATACCGGTCCCCGTATTCCTTCATGCGGTCATAGTCTTTCTTGTCAAACCGAACGTCTTTACCGGTCTTGTCCTTCCCCATTACAACAACATGAATGTGGTGATGCGCAGTATTTTGGTGCGCCACTCCCACCCAACGCAAATCTAACCCTTTGTCACGCCCGAGCTTCTTCATCACTTCCCGAGTGAAAGCCTTCTGGTCCTCCGGGTCTATCTCTGGCGCCAAGGTCAACTTGTGCACAACGACCTTGCTGTCCTGGTTCTCACGAATGGCCTTGCGCATAGCCCTAGCGTTGAGGTCGTCCTCCCGCTCGTCGAACATGTCGCGCCCGCCCTCTTCCCGGTCCTCACCCGGCCGGTGCTTTATGTACTTCAAGTGGGCAAGCGCCCGCCCGACCGCCACAACTTTCGGCTGCCCTCCCGGCACCTTCCGGCTCTGCCTGTCTCTGGCAGAAATGTAGCTGTGCCGAACTACTATCATCAGCCCTTAACTACCATTTTCATCTTCTCTGCCTGCTCTTGCTCATCCAACTCGACGTGCTTTGCCATCTTCTGCTTGGCAATTTTTACGGCATCGTCAAATGCCGCCCTGGCATTATCGTCATCCGGCAAAGCCATCCAAGCAAGCTCATACAAAGTACCGACCGCACGCCCCTGCCGAGCCAGCATCTTGCAGATACGGTCAACTCCTGAATTTATTGCCTTAACGTGCCGATCGGTCGCATACCTCATAGCCTGAGACACTTCAGCCTCTCGCTTGTTATGCTCCAGGTTCTCAAGGTTATCCAGATACCAAAGTATTGCCTGCCGGGCAAACTCGGCTCGCGTTTGACCGGCAACTTTTGCGGCCTCATCCAGCCGTTTACTGTCGGCAGAAACAAGCCTCGTTTCTACCCTCGGACCTATCCGCAGAGCCTGCTTTTTCTCTGTTAACGACTCGTCTTTTTCCGTCATACTGTGCGCCTACATAACCATTGCTATTACTAGTATACTAGTCTCGTGCGGCGCGTTAACAGAAGATTTTAGAGTTCTCCATAGCCGTGCGGCGCGCATATTACGATTCTAAGGGCTTTTCTTTAATATGTGCGGATGCACTGTATCTTGCCTTACGAAAAATTGAAAATTTTTCCGTGCGGCTCCGCTCCTCCGTGCGGCTCCGCTCCTCCGTCGCTCCGTGAACGTGGCGCATCGTTGCCCACTCGCGCGCTGCATCCTCAGCTTCCAATTTTCAAAAGCGCCATTCAATGACGAGACGCTTACACTCACCAACATTTGTCATGAGCGCGAAGCGCACCATCATATTTCTAAAGTCTTAGAAGCAGCAAAACCGCCCAAAAGACCACCAATTGACCGTTTAGCCATATGATGCTACAATGTAGCCACAAGGGAGGGCCGCGACATGAAAACTGCCGTCAAAAAAGACACCGTGATCCGCGCTCGCATCAATAGCAAAGTCAAAGATGAGGCTACCGCTGTTCTCGCCACCATTGGCCTAACCCCTTCTTCGGCCTACCAACTACTCATGACCAAAATCGCGGCCGAAAAAGCCCTCCCCTTCAATCTTCTTGTCCCAAACGACAAAACCATCGAAGCAATGAAAGCTGCTCGCCAGGGCGACCTCACTCCCGTTGCCTCTGTTACCGATCTCTTCGCTGACGTTGATGATGAAATCGACGACTAACCGTACAGATCCCGTACATTCCGACAAATCGTCTTGACATACATGGATTTACCGGGTATCATGCAGTGATACTGTCGGGATTTCTCCATGCGCTCTATCAGCAAAACCAAGCAATTCAGAAAAGACCAAAAACGGGAATTGAAAGGCGAGCACAAAAACTCCCTAGTACAAGACCTGGCCGAGCTTGTCACCCTTCTTGCTGACGATGAAAAACTGCCCGACAGCTACCAGGACCACCCACTATCTGGCGAGTGGAAAGATTTCCGCGACGCTCATATACACCCAGACCTAATTCTCATTTATCGAAAAGTCGCTGACCATAGCCTGGAACTAGTCCGGCTTGGCTCCCACAGCGAACTTGGACTGTAACTACAGAAGGACTCAACTATGAGCACTATTAAGACTGAACGCGTTGAACTTCGACTAGATTCACAGGTCTTTGAGAAAATCGATGACTGGCGAGCAAAAGAAGCTGATCTTCCCAGCCGGTCAGAGGCCATCAGGCGGCTTGTTCAAAAAGGTCTCTCCGCTTCTGACCGCCAAGCGTTTACTAGCGTGAAACTTCAACTGATGCTTGCCGCAAAACTTCCTGACAGTGCTACTTACATTAGCGATGCCTTGATTTTCGCTTTCGGTCATGATGTCTATCCTGCCTTCAATAGCGACCAAGAACTCTGGGCTGAGCCTTTTGCTGAGTGTTTTTCTATCAGCAAAGAAATGATTACCAGCCTGGCAAACTATCTCGACGATCTCTCTATCAGAAATCAAACGATTACCTTTTACCAACTGGAAAAAGCCTACCAGAGCAAAGATTGGGACAGACACAGCCTAATAATGGCTTGTCGATACATGTTCCTGAGCAAGATGTTCTTCGACATGTGGCCAACACTTCTCACCGCCCATGAACATCCAATAGAGGCAAGCATCATTACAAAAGAACTCGACCGTGCCGAAATTTTTATCGCTTAGTCTTTCCACCTCGGCGCCGGTGGCTCAGCGCCACGTTCAGACTCTCTACTCCCTTTTGACTTCGGCAGCTTAATTGTTCCGACCGACACCTTAAAGATTGCTCCAGCCAGGTTCAGCACTGCTCGGACAACCATAGATAAAAGTCTTGTCGCTATCCCTGAAACCGGCCTGAGAACAGACGAGGCTCGTCCACCTGCCATATTGGTCAATGCGACAAGCAAAACGACTATTAGCCCAAGTGACCAGAGAATGTCCATGCCTCTATTCTAAGGCAACCAGGTAGTTTAGCTGAAAAGTTTTCGGCAGCTCCAAAACAACCGTTGGCGCCCCGCCACCTAGTAGGTGGCAAGGGGAAGGTTGTTAGCCTTTTTATACTGGACCATTTCAAAGCGCAAATCCATGTACTTCGCCCAGGCGGCATCTTCGAGGGCTACGTCATTAGCGGCTACTGCTTGATGAAATTCGGCACGGGCTTGATTGAGCTTGTTTTGCAATTCTTCCATTTTGCTGTCCTCTCTCTTTGGTGCTAACGCCAATTTCTCAGGGCATATCGAGCAAGCGAAAAGGGGTCCGAAGGACCGAGCGCAGCGAGGCTCGCCCCTTGTAGCTAGCGCAGATATGACCTATTTTCGGCAGTTAGCTCCAAAGGAGGCTGCATATGCAAGAGCAAGAGCCAGTCACGCAAGCGATTTCAATCAACCAGGCGACTAGCTCTAGGAATAGATTCAGCTAGGGCAGGCAAAAGCTGCAAGCTTGGCATGGGCGGAGTTTAGAGGCGTTAGATTCCAGCTTGTAGATGCCGACAACTGCCGGACAAGTATAAAGGCCGGGAGCTACAACCGGCTCCACATGCCTGCCCCCATGATGGACAGGAAAAGACACAAGCATTTTTGTCATGGCAGTTTCAATCAAATCAGGTAGTAACTCTTCTACCTGAGTCCGCTCTTGCTGCAATAATGCCAACTTCCAGACACCGGGCTCCTGGGCGTAGGCCAGTAGTCCAGCCTCAAAGTTCTCAGTGTCGATACTGAGCCAACCCTGGCAATTAGGCAAGGCTGCCAGTTCTGTCAGTGCCTCAAATAATTCTGGCTCAAGAAAGCTTCTGGTATAGAACCAGAGTTTGCATAAAGGTCTCTCTTTAGCGGCTATTAGCCAGGCTTTCACGTAAGCTACCTCGTGAAAATCTCCCAGGTCGTGAATCCTAACTGTAAATGGCGTCTTTGTCTTTTCCCCCATAACAGAGGCACAGAGCCAATCAGACGGTCGCACCTGATCGATAAGTGCAATCAGATTTTGTGCCAGCAGCTTCGGTCCACCTCTATCAAGAAGTAACTCCACAGTCTTGAAATTGCGCTCCCTCTTTGCCTTTTGCCCAGCACTTTGGTAACGGATACCGTTGCCGTAGCAGACCTTTTTGCAAATACTTGTCGCCATGACACAAGTTTTGTCTCTAGGCATACTGAACGCCCAGGACGTTTTACTATTATTCGTCAGTTCAAGCCCGTAGCGGCTCTCCTGGTCTTTCTGTTGTCCTTTTTTCATTTAAATGCACCCCCATCTTCAGAGCGGCTTTTCGCCAGTTCTGGGGCACGGGGGTGGCTCCGGGGGTCAAGCTATCAAGCTAAACTGTTCCGCCGGCACTGAAGTTTCGCTTGAGGCACGGTGGCGCCGCCCTCGTAGACTCAAAGAACAAGAAAAGCCACATACAGGGGCAATTTCGGCAACTAGATTGAATGAGCAGTGGCACCACCAGCAATGCCGCTGGAAGTTTTACTGTTGGATAAATTAGTAAATAAAGCCAGAAGAGGCAGGGGCTAAAAGCCCCTGCCTCAATCTAAGCTTAGCTTTTAGCGGCTCGCGTTTTCTTCGCTGGAGCTTGATCTTCGGGTTGCATCTCATCTTCTGTCGGTCTTTTTCCGCAGAGATGGAAGGATGTTAGCTTGATTACAGGCTTGGTTAGCTCCACTTCCACGCCGTTTATTTCTTTTTTGTAGTTCGATAGCCCCGTTTAGCACTACTTCGCGCCCTTTGGTTATCGTCTTGAGTGCGCGCTCCCCGAGCCCGTTCCAGGCATTGACATCAAACCACAGTGTTTTTTCTTCGTCAGTATTAGGAGAAAATTCCTTCACCGCCACTGAAAACTTCACCAACTGTTTGCCTGTGTCTTCAAACGAGATTGAGCTAGGGACTTGACCGATACGACCGACTACTGTGATTGAGTTGTTCATTAGATGGCACCTCCAAGTGCTTGTTAGTGCCCCCAGAAAGACATGGCTTTCGCCTGCCCAATGGACGCGCTAGCGCCCCGCCAAAGCGGGGACTGCCATTGGTTAGCAGGCTAAAGATGTGTCACGGTAGGCACTTTTAGACATGCACTTGAGGTCGCCATTTGAGCATCTAAATCAATAAACGGACGCAGTCAAGCCAAAGCCATCTCGCTGAAACAGAACAAGCAGTGCACCACCAGTGGTGAAGAACTAGACAAATAAAGACAACAAAAACCAATCTCGCGTATTTGCCAGGGAGGGCTATAGCAAGCATCAGAGCCATGGGTAGAAGCAAAGCACCGGCTCAAGGCTGAACACAAACGAAACAGATAAACACGCGATCAGAGAGCAGCCAGAACTATGTCAAGCTCACCACGGCAACAAAAAGCCGCAGATTGTGAACGCCATCGAGCATAGGCAAAGTGGTATTAGCTAACAGCATTAGGCTTGAGATAGGGCAGGAGCCACAGGGTTTCGTGCCCTCCTTACGGCTCAAATCTTACTTAGGCTCCGGGCCTTACCGGCTTTGGATCTTCGTTCAGCCCAACACTTAGGATACCCGCTTTTGTTCATAGTCCTGTTGTGCACACTCGCCTGCCAGATATGCCTTTGATTGACGGCGCATTTCCACCAGAAATCTTCAGGTCCAAATCCTCAATTACGTTCATAGCACCACTCTGTCGCTAATTCCGGGCACACCTCCATCAGCGATGGTCTTCTTCAGTTAAGCGGGTGTGGCTATATGACGTCCTCAATATAAACTTTCCGATTTTTGCTCAGTTTTCCGCCCTCAAATACTCTCTACGGGCTACCGAATCTCAAATTATATGACGGCTGAAGGTCAAATGCCTTGAAAGAGCGCAACAACGGAAATACCCAGCGCATCAGCTATTTGCACGACTATCTTGACCGATGGATTGACCTCCGCCCTCTCTATTGCTCCTATATATGACTTATCTAAACCAGCCTCTGCCGCCAGATACATCTGCGACCAGCCTCTCTTGAGCCGTGCGTTCTTTATGCTTTTGCCCAGAGTTTTTTAAACCCGTCTTTCCTGCTTCATACTGGACAATGTCCTGAATTGCAGGATTAATGGCGACCTAATATATTCAGTCACCACAAGCCTAACAGCCCACATATATTGGCTTTTAGGGATTTAGAATTAATGTGCAATAATCCCATTTACAACCGACAATAGGCTTGTACATGGTGGACTAACTAATGCCTTGCTCTCTTCCTATTCTTATCGTTGACGATACCGAAATATGCCGCATTTCAACAGCACTTTTGCTTGATCAATTGGGCTTCAAAAGCGACCTGGCACAAAATGGCTTTGAAGCCCTGAATAAACTCAAGTCAGCCCAGTATGCGGCTGTCATCATGGATTACGACATGAAAGGCATGACCGGCGCAGATTGCACAAAAGAAATTAGAAGGCTGGAAAAGTCTACAATCCCACGTTTGCCTGTAATCGGCATGACCAGCCATACTAGCTACACTGTGAGAAAGAAGTGCCTTGATTCCGGTATGGACATTGTGCTGCCAAAAGATTGCCCCAGCCAAGATTTATTCGACATTCTGGTCCCGCTGATATTTACACGATCTGCCAGCAGATAATTCTGGAAGTTAGAGAAGACCCAGCCAATAAGCTGGGTCTTCTCTCTAATGGCTACTCTTCTTTATTCAAACGGCGTTTCTGAGAAAATTCTTCGCCGCTCTTTACAACAGTTTGTTTCGCAGCCTCCAATCATCCATTGACGGACACCCCAAACAGATATACTCTCGGCTTGTTTCCAAGAGGAATAAAAACATGCCGGAATTTAAATGGCGCGGTAAAAATACTTGGCGGCAGATTTCCACCAACGTTCCCCCCGAGACCTTGAAGGTTCTCCGCCAGCTCATCACTAAAAACGGCAGCAGCATGTCCCAATTGCTTCGTGAAATTATCGAAGAATCTCCAGTTATTAAGTATGAGAATCTTCCCCAACCTACTTGGGCCTCACAGCTTTCCAATGATATCGCCGCGCTACGATCCGAGATCGCCGACTTACGAGCAGAAGTGGCGTCTCTTCAACCTTCTCCAGCTCCCACTGGCGAAACCCTCGCTTCTGAGCTGACATCTGAGATTGCCCAGCTCCGCCAAGAAATGATTTTTGTTCATGCCGGAACCAAAGCCCAGCTTAATGACTTTGAGGAAACTACTTCCTCAAGCGCCACGCCACCACAAGTCAAAAGCTCACCAAGCCCAAGTTTATTCGGACGACTGAGCCAGCTCTTTCAACCCAAGCGCTCTCCCGCTACTGATTCCACCCTTGAGTCAAAAACTGAGTCAGAAACACCAGTCTTGCTCGAAGTTGGCTGAATTGAGGCATAGCTTTAGCCAGCCAGCTCAGGTTCCGACTGATACTCCTCAAACGAGTAAGATCCAATCATTGGTAATCAACTGAGTTAATAATCGCTCAGAACGCACGATAAGTAGTAACACCGCAGGTGGTGCTACAACTTATTATTATCTCTTTTTCTCAGGTTTATCATCACTATTGAGCTTCGCCAAAAGAGCTGTGTTTTGCTCTTTAAGTGAGCCAGAAAGACCTTTTAGCTCAGCCGCTTCTTTTATTGCAGCGTCTCTTTCTTCTCTGTCTACTTTCGCAGCCGCCTCGATTTTCTCCAACTGTTTTTGACATTCGGCGGCGCTGGATCTCGCTTCGTCTCTCTGTTTTTCCAGTTCGACAACTCTAGTCTGAACGTCTTCCATGGCTTTTCTAAGACTGCCAATTTGGTTCTCGCTACTTTTAGCGGCTTGGGCAGCCGCGCTTTCTATCTTTTCTATCTGCTTTGCGTGTTCTTCGCGCTCTTCGGCGTTTGCCTTGTGCATACGCTCAAGCTCCTGCCCCTGAGCACGGACCTGCTCACCTAGCTGTTCGGCGGTAGCCCTGTGACTAGCGCAGCTTGCACTCAACAAACTAGCTTCTTCAGTTAAGCTCGACACCTGTGCTTTAAGTGAGTCGATAAGGTCAGAGTTTTCTTGCGCTTCTCTTTCAAGTTTTTCAACGGCATTTAAAGCCTCTTGGAACCGGCCATTTGCAGCGGCCACTTCTTCGGCAGCCTTGGCTTTTGCGGCCTCAATTTCTAAGGCGGCTTCGTCATTGGCCAGCTTCCAGGCCATAGCAAAACCGGCCTGCACCCGGTCTGGTATCTCCACAGTCTTTTTGACCTGCACAACTGGCGCATTGTTCTTCCACTGGTCCAGGTACTTATAAATGGTCCTCAGGCTGCCGCCGCCGAGTTCATCGAGCAGCACGGTAGCAGTTACCTCTTTACCTTCTGCGGTTAGCCTATTTGCGGTCTCAAAAAGCTCATCCGGGTCTATCGGGTGCCTGCGTGCCATGTTTCAGCCCTCCATTTGCATAATAAAGGTATTTTACCATAAATTTTATTTTCACCATTACTATTTTTATTACCACTATTATTACCTATTACCTTTTATTATTACCAATAAACACGGTTTTTCTTGCGTTTTTCTCGGTTTTTGCCGCTTTCACGCACGCGCGTGCGTAAACCTGCCCAGTGAGGGGTCTGAGTAGCAATGGAACGAAAACGTACGTTAGGTGGTGTCCGGTTCTCTTAGAGGACGATGTTCGCCCGGCATTTCTGCCTCAGAATGGCAAGTTTAGACCCCATTGCTTCCAGAAGCTTAAATGTTCGCATGTCCCGCAGCGCCCGGTGGGCAGCCGCTCGGCCAGGGCGTAGTAGACTTGCGCTTTGCCTTTCTGCCCTCTCTTGTCAAGAAAGTTTGCATAATCCTGAAGGACGCTTCGACTCGTGCACTGGCTAGGTCCTCCGGAAAGGTTTAGCGCAATCTTGAATTGCTTCTCTGCCTCATCATACTCCTGCATTTCGCTTCGTAATTCGGCCAGCGATAACCGGCATTTTTCCGCTTCCACGCCAAGGAACCCCGAATTGTTGAGGGAGCTGATTTTTATCGCCTCTTCAAGAAGCAAAACACGCTCCTTCAGTGGTTCTCCGTTCATTTTAAAAATACCGTCCATATGCTCCAACATAGAGACGATCTCATAGTCATGGGCGCCAGTAGCTTGCTTCAGATACTGGAGATTCTCCCGCATCAGCCGCGTAGAAAGCCTATGGTTTCCCTGGTGAGAAAGTTCCACTGCCCACATTGTTCTGGTCCGGATGGTCTCTTCAGCATCACAGCCGAGAATGGCGCACTTAGTTGCAAGCTCTTCCTTCAACCAGGTGTCCCTGTACTCCGGCCAGTAGCGCTTAATGTCCCAAACCTTATAGATTGTCTCCGCCGTTTTGTCGTCTTTCACCCCAGCCCTCACCCTCATATCCAGAGCATCTTGATATAGTTCAAGCTTCCGGATCTCGCTCTGGCATCTATCTCCATAATCTTCCAACAGGTCAGCAAGTTCCGGGGTATCACGTCCGCAGAGTTTCACCGCCGATGGTACTATCTCGCTGCTCAGCAGCAACGTGGGCAACACAATTAGAAGAATTGACAGTGCAACCACTGCATAACCGTAAGACACAACTTTATTTGCCCCGGCTTTCTTGTGCATCTGCTGGTAAATTTCAACGAGCAAAATGGTAACCCCGAATTCAGAAGTATGGCTACGAAGTGGTGTGAACACAGAGCACGTGCAGAAAGAGTCGCTTTTCCATTTCATTTTTTGCCCAGGCGCCTGGTTCCAAAAACAGAAAGTTGCTGATTGTTGCAACTAGCACTGATCAATCTCACAGCCGAGAAACAATTGAGACAATGGCTCAACCAGGGCAACCGGCTATCGGGATAAGGTGACAGACCTCTCCGACTCCCCCACAGCTCCGGAGGGGCCCACCTAAGGCATCAGGCTTCTCAGGTCATGGTCTTGCGGCAAAGGCTGAGTGAACGATGCGCGGTGATGGCAAAGGATAGCGCTTTGTGATAGCGCATACTTCTGCCAGGTCAGCACCGCTTTTTCGGAGGCGACTGAGCAACTTGGACCGACGGTAGAGATCCTGGACAAAAACCCTATCGCTGCTTGAAATCAATTCGTAAGCCAAATTCAAAGTGCATTTTGCGGTCGCGCTCCGCTTATCTAAGGCAAAAGAAGGTTGAACACCTGTAGTTATTAATACTCATTGATTGAAATCAGAAAGTACGAAAGCGTACTCTTGAGAGCCAGGGCTATCCTGAGTGCTATCTAGCTAATAAGTCAAACAGGCGGCAGCAAAAGTAATCTGCCAGGCGATTTTTTTTAATTGGCCATCTCAATCGGCCGCGCTATTTAACAGAGCCACCGGCGCCTAATTCCAAGCTGCCGATGGCTCTATTTTTGGCCTAATCATGGCCAGATTTCTGGCCGGTTTTCTCGCAAACTGTACAAGTCAGCACCACCAACGATGACATGATCAAGCACTTGCACCCCGAGTATTTCCCCTGCCCTTATCAGCGTCTTCGTCGTTTCAATGTCTTCATTACTTGGCTTGACTATACCGCTTGGGTGATTGTGCGCGCAAATAATAGCGGTGGAATTTGAAAGTAGAGCCGCCTTGAATACCTCTCTTGGGTGCACAAGGCTGGCGCTAACAGTACCTTTTGAAACCTCATTGTATCCAATGACTTGAAACTTGGCGTCAAGGTGGAAGGTAACAAAATGCTCCTCTGGGTAGAATTTCATAGGCTCAATCAATCGCTCAATTTCTTGCGGTCCATGTATAGAATGTAGCTTCACGCCTGGCTCTTTGATTAACGCTAGCTTTATTTCCGGCACAATATATTTAAGATGTTTTTTCAGCACGGATTTTGTCAGCTTTTCTTTTCGCTCTTTTCTTTCTTTTCTCGCCTGCAAACCATTGCCGCCAACCTGGCTACCTGACTGGATATCACACGTATTAGCTAGTGCACTGCCGTCTTGCGCCGATTCAGTCAATGTCATTGTCATAGTCGTTTTCATTTGGCACCTCCCGGTAAAAGGGCGCGAACGCACCCATGCAGCACTGCCCGCAAAGCGCTGATCGAGGGTCCTAAAGTCAATGCCTGCCGCAAGGCACCGAAGGCTCGGGCATTGACTTTGGGCGAGCGCGCTTAGGCTTAATTGCCGGGCAGGGAAGGGAGTGCCCGGCAATATTTTCTTTTACTGTCACCCGGTCAAATTACGGGGCAGACTGCATCAATCACAAAATCGAGCAGTGTCGCAAACTACCAAACCAAATCAAACCCAATCAAATCTAAGAAGGTGGCCTTGGTCCCTTTTGCATGCCACTAAGCTCACACCTTAAGTCCAAAATATATTGGTGTAGAGGTACCGCATCTTCTTCACAAGGAGCAAGACTTAGATAATTTGCCAAGACAAAAAGCAGAGACTTGATTTTTTCTACTGGCAAATCTGAAATTTTGTCCCGAGTTAAGGAAGCAACCTTGTCTCTCCACTCTTTATCAGCCGATGAATTTGTCTCTACAAAAGACTTCTTCTTAGCCTGGCTATCTCTTTTGGACCGCATAGATATCTCATAGACTATGCGTCTGGCAGCCAAGCGGCCCGGTGGCATAATTTTTTCTAGATCAGTGGA
>WBZU01002666.1_pt1 | contig 12140 bp, 9 predicted proteins | sample 5204311 | NCBI WGS metagenome assembly WBZU01 (sample SAMN12344359, study PRJNA552823) | activated sludge metagenome | biome: Activated sludge suspended growth; feature: Nitrification reactor; material: Wastewater; isolation source: activated sludge from nitrification reactor of wastewater treatment... | reverse complement strand
TCATCCACCATCGAGGAATGGATGCTCGCGGGCGAATACCTGCTCGCTCATGGAACCAAGGGCGTGATCTTTTGCGAGCGTGGAATTCGAGGGTTTGACGACTCGACGCGAAACCTGCTCGACCTGGGTGCCGTAGCGATTCTGCGTCATGTGCACCGTTTGCCCGTGATCGTCGATCCGTCGCACGGTGCGGGACGACGCGATCTCGTGTTGCCGCTCGGGCGCGCTGCGCTCGGCGCCGGAGCTGCCGGGCTCATGATCGAAACGCATCCCGATCCTGGATGCGCGTTGTCGGATGGGCCGCAAGCGGTTCCTCTTGCCGAACTCGGCTCGATGCTCGGTCAAATTAGACAAACGGCGGTGTGACGATGAAACCACTCATTTCCAGCCGCATCAGTAAGTTTTACGAAGTCCCTCCGGCGCATCGTTTGTCCAAACTGCATGACCTTGGAGCTTTGGATGCTGCGGCTCGGGAGCACTGGGCCAACGGTGGCGGTATTGACGTTTCGCTTGCGGATCATCTGAGCGAAAACGTCATTTCCACGCACGCGCTTCCGCTTGGATTGGGGCTCAATTTCTTGATCAACGGCCGCGATGTGCTCGTCCCGATGGCGACGGAAGAACCGAGTGTCGTGGCGGCGGCGTCGAATGCGGCCCGCATGACTCGGCCCATGGGAGGGTTTGACGGGGAAGCAGATCCTCCGATCATGACGGCGCAGATTCAGCTCGACGATGTGGAGGATTTGCAGTCGGCCGCGGCTCGAATTCTCGAAGCCAAAGAGCGTTTGTCCGCGATGGGCGACGAAGCGATTCCCCGCATGGTTGCGCGTGGCGGCGGCGTACGCGATCTCGAAGTGCGAATCGTCGATGAAGCCCTCGGCCTGCTCGTCGTGCATGTTCATGTCGACGTTGGCGATTGCATGGGTGCCAATACGGTGGACTCCGTCGCGGAAGCGATGGCACCCGCGATCGTCGATTTGACCGGTGGAACGATGGGTTTGCGCATCCTGACAAACCTGCCCATGCGCAGGCGTGTACGGGTGCGCGTGAACGTGCGTGACGAGGATGTCGGTGGCCCCGACCTCGCGCTCGGAATCATGCGGGCAAGTCGTTTTGCGGAACTCGATGTCTACCGCGCCGTCACGCACAACAAAGGCTTCATGAATGGCGTCGATGCCGTTGCGTTGGCGCTTGGACAAGACTTTCGAGCCATCGAGGCCGGGGCGCATGCGTTTGCTTCGATCAGCGGCACGTATCGTCCGCTGAGTACGTGGAAACGAACCTCCGACGGCTTGGTTGGTCAGGCCGAACTTCCGCTCGCCGTGGGAACAGTGGGAGGCGTTTCGCAAGCCCACCCCGGCGTGCGCGCGGCGTTCAATTTGCTGGGCGTATCGACGTCGGCGGAACTCGGCATCGTCATGGCATCCGTCGGTCTCGCGTCGAACCTCGCTGCGCTTCGGGCGCTTGCGGGAGAAGGCATTCAACGCGGACACATGCGTCTGCACGACCGAAAGCGAGTGCTCGAAGCAGCGGAGCCAACCACCCGGTCGGCGGAGGGGTCACCATGAGTGGAACAGACAAACCTGCATCAGCCACGACGAACCTCGGCAGCGGAGCGATGTTCGACGCGATCGCGGCGCGTTACGACACGCTGAATCGGATCCTGTCCCTCGGCATGGATCAAGGCTGGCGACGTAGAGCCGTCGCGGCGCTTGCTTTGCCCCGCGAGGCACGCGTGCTCGATCTGGCGACAGGCACGGGAGATCTCGCCATCGCGATTGCCGCGACGCACCCGGATGCCACGGTCGTGGGCGTGGATCCTTCGCGCAACATGCTGTCGGAAGGGAGCCGCAAGATCGACGAGTTACGTTTGTCCAAACGTATCGAGATGCGTGAAGGTGACGCACAGGCGCTTCCGTTCGACGATGAAACGTTTGACGGCGTAACGATTGCGTTTGGCATTCGAAACGTGCCGGATCGGGCTTTAGGACTGCGGGAAATGGCTCGCGTCACCAAGATTGGCGGACGCGTCGTCATTTTGGAGTTGTCCGAACCGCGCAGCGGAGTGATGGGCGTGCTCGCACGTACGTACGTGCACGAGATTGTTCCGCGTGTCGGTGGACTTCTTTCGGGCGCGAAGGAATATCGGTACCTGCAACGTTCGATCGCCGCATTTCCACCGGCCGACGAGTTTGCTCGCATGATGGACGGCGCCGGTCTCGACGTGCTCGAGACGTCGGCTTTGACGTTTGGCGTGGCGCATCTTTACGTCGGCACGCCGAAGCGAAGAAAGGCGCAACGCGCGGAGGCGTCGTGAACGATTCCGTCTCGCGATGGCTCGATCGTTTGTCCAGGCAAGCGACGCGGGGAACGATGTACGCCTTGGCGATACCCGCGGACGTGGTCTCGCCCGTCTCGCTCGTCGCCGCGTACGACGGCCATTTGTCGCTCTCGTTCTGGCAAGCGCCGTCACGCGATGGCGACGCGGTTTTCGCGATCGTGGGGTTCGGCGAGGCACGTCGATTGGAAGCCCACGGCGTCGATCGCGCGCAGAAAGTGTCTCGCGCCGGCGCCGATTTATTCCGGACGTTGCATCGAGAGTTTGTCGGCGGAGCCGAATCGGCCCCGGGGCCGTTTGTCGTAGGAGGTTTGTCGTTCCGCCCCAACGTGGAAACCGGACCTTGGACCGCGTTTGCCGACGCGAGCTTCGCCTTGCCTCGGTGGACCTACGTGCGTCACGGCGAGAAGGCTTGGTGGTGGTTGTGCCTCGAGGCAGACGATGTTCTCGCCGAAAATGAGGATATTTACGAAGCGTTTGTCTTGCTGAATGCGGCACTGACGAACAATCGGGTGGTTCGTCCCGACCACTCGTCGACATCGGTCAGGCAGTTCGACGTGGCGGATCGAGACGCTTATTGCGCGCTCGTGGCCGATGCCATTGCTTGCATTCGCACGCGGGCGACCGACAAGATCGTCGCGGTTACGTCGAGCCATGTTGCGTTTGACGAACCTGTGGACGTTCGTTTGGTGCTGAGCCGTTTGGACCAGACGTACCCGGATACGACCCGCTTCGGGATTCAGCGCGGTGAGTGGACGTTTGTCGGGGCATCCCCCGAGCGTCTTGTGGCTCGTCTGGGACGACGTGTCGACTGCGACGGTTTGGCCGGCACGGCCCGACGTGGCGTGGGCGTCAACGATGGAACTCTCGTCGAAGGCCTTCTTTCGAGCTCCAAGGACCGACGGGAGCATGCGTTTGTTGTCGAGTCGATCGTGGCCGAGCTTGGGCCGCTTTGTTCGCGGCTCGATGTTCCCGACGAACCGGCGGTGCGGACTTTGCGCAACGTGCACCACTTGTGGACGCCGATTCGGGGCGTTCTTCAGGACGAACTTCACGTGCTCGACCTCGTCGATCGCCTGCATCCAACTCCGGCAGTCGCGGGAACGCCGCGCGGACGCGCAACGGCTTGGATTGCCGAGCATGAACCGGTGTCACGCGGCTGGTACACCGGAGCTGTCGGGTATTTCGATGCCGCGGGTGATGGCGAGTTTGCCGTCGCCATTCGCGCCGGTTTGGTTGGGAAAACTGACGCGTATCTCTACGCGGGCGCGGGCATCGTCGAGGCGTCGGATCCTCGAGCGGAGTACGCCGAAACGCGAGCCAAGGAAGCTCCGATGCTTGCCGCCCTTGGGATTGCCTTATGAGCCGCGATCAATTCGGTTGGATCGAAACGTTCATGGCCACGCTCGCGGGCGCGGGGGTGCGCGACGTCGTTGTTTGTCCGGGATCACGATCCACACCTTTGGCCCTTGCCGTGGATGTCACGCCCGAGGTGGTTTGTCACCGGGCCGTCGACGAACGAGCGGCAGCCTTTTTTGCGCTGGGACAAACGCGTTTGACTGGACGTCCCAGCGCGGTCGTGTGCACCTCGGGTACCGCGGCGGCGCACTTCCTTCCTGCGGTCATCGAAGCGGCGCAAAGCTTTCTGCCGCTGCTTCTTTTGACGGCTGATCGGCCATGGGAACTCGTGGGCGTCGCCGCTCCGCAAACGATGGACCAACACTCTTTGTTTGGCGCCTACGCTCGTGGATATCTCGAACTTGGCGCCCATGAACCGGCGCTCGCCGATGCCGTCGTTCAGCGCGTTGCCGTGCAAGCCGTGACGCGCAGTTTGTCGCCGACCCCCGGACCCGTACAGGTTAACGTTCGTCTTCGCAAACCCTTGGAGCCGACGCCGCCGTGGCCGACAGAGCCTCGACGTCCCTCGGCAAATCGTAGTCCTACGCGGGTTTTTCTTCCCCGCATCTCACCGGCCGTCGAAGCTCTGGACGTTCTGGCTCGGCGCATCGCGGCCGCAAAACGAGGGCTGATCGTTTGTGGTCCGACGATCCTCGATCGCAGGAGCGAACCGTTGCGCGATGCCGTGCGGCGTTTGGCCAAGGCGAGTGGGTTTGTCTTGCTCGCCGAAACCACGAGTCAAGCGCGGTTTGGACCGACGGATCCTGATGTCGTGACGTGTTCGTCGTTCGACGTCGTGCTGCGCGATGCCGCGTTTCGAGAAGCGTTTCAGCCGGATCTAATCCTCGAGCTCGGATCACCGCCGACGTCTGGAAATTACGCGGACTACGTGAGCAAGTGTGCCGGGGCCGATCGGTTTGTCGTGGCGCCGCATGGTTGGAACGATCCGGCGCAAGACGCGGTCGGGCTCGTCTTCGCGGATCCTGCGGAGGTTTGTTGCGAACTCGCGAAACGTTTGTCCGGAAGGACTCCCTCGCCTGATCCGCTTTGGACTGAGGCGTTTCGACGTGTCGACGCCTTGGTCTGGACGCTCGCCGAACAACATGCTCCAGGCCCGACCCTGACCGAAGCGGTGGTGGCTCGAACTGTCATTTCCCGTTGTCCGAACGACGCGGTGTTTGTCGTGGGAAACAGTTTGCCCGTGCGCGACGTGGACGTCTGGGCGCCCCCGCGCACGCAACACCTCGACGTCCTGCATCAACGCGGCGTCAGCGGCATCGACGGCTTGATTGCCGGAGCTGCGGGCACGGCGAGCGTCGCATCGCGCCCCGTCGTCTTGCTCCTCGGTGACACGAGTACACTGCACGATCTGACAAGCCTTGCTCTCGCGCGGCACGCGTCCACACCGCTGGTCATCGTCGTCGTGCAAAACCAAGGGGGCCGAATCTTCGAGCGATTGCCGATCGTTCGAGCCATCGATCGGGAGCGCTTCGATAAGTTCTTCACGATGTGTGAGCCGGTGGATCTCGAGCATGCCGCCGAAGCTTTTGGAGTGGCGTTTGTTCGGACGAACGACACGGAAACATTCGTTCAGCGCTTTGACGAAGCTGTGCATCGAGTGGGGGCGACGCTCATCGAGGCAGTGGTTCCGCCCGACGACGGGACGCAGCGCGCGGCACGTTTTCGCGCGGAAGTGACGGAAAAACTCCGAGATTTGATGCAGGAGGTGAAGCCATGATCGAAGTGGCTCCGGGATCGTTTCGAGCTTGGATCTTGGCGTCTCGACCGGCGACGTTGACCGCGGCGATCGTGCCCGTGCTCGTGGGGAGCGCGGTGGCGCATGCGGTGGGTGGATTTCGCCTTGGCCCGGCGCTGGCCGCGCTCGTGGGCGCGATGTTGATCCAAATCGCGACAAACTTTGCGAACGACGTATTCGACCATGAAAAAGGCGCGGACACGGAAGAGCGCCTTGGTCCCACGCGCGCGACGGCATCGGGTCTTTTGAGTGCAAAGCAAATGCGCGCGGCGCTCGTGACGACGCTTGCGCTGACGCTCATTCCCGGCGTTTATCTCGTGTGGGTCGGGGGGTGGCCGATCGTGCTGATTGGTCTCGCTTCGATGCTCAGCGGCGTGGCGTACACGGGTGGCCCGTATCCGCTGGGGTACCACGGGCTTGGTGACGTGTTCGTGTTCGTGTTTTTCGGCCTGGTTGCCGTGTGCGGAACGGTATTTGTCCAGGCAAACTCGATTCCGCTCTTGGCCTGGCTCGCGGCTTGTGCCGTTGGGGCAATTGCGACGGCGATCTTGGTGGTGAACAACGTTCGGGATCGCGAAACCGACGTGAAAGCGGGAAAACGCACGTTGGCCGTTCGCTTGGGCAAACGTGGCGGCATCATCGAATACGTGGGTCTGTTTGTCATGGCGTATGCCGTCCCGGTGCTCGCGTTGGTCTTGGCCAATGCCGGTTCCTGGGTCTTGTTGCCGCTCGTCTCGATTCCGTTGGCGATCAAACTATCGATCGCGCTCGCGACCAAAGAAGGTCGTCCTTTGAACGCCGTCCTCGGACAAACTGCCATGTTGCTCTTGGTTTATGGCGTCTTGCTCTCGGTGGGGTTGGTCCTGTCGGCGCAAGGAGCGTAAGCCGTGCAGATCAAAGGGATCGCCGCGAGTGCCGTCGCCGCCGTCGAGCGTCCCTACCTACGTTTGGAACTGCGTGATGAGCTGGGTCTGTGCGGAATCGGCGAGCTGACGCCGTGGCCCGCCGTGACCTTGGCCGAGGTCGAAGCGATGGCGCTGGAGCTTGTGACTGTCTTGACGCGGCTGGGGCCATTCGAATGGGACAAACACGCGCCGTTGGGTCACGTCTCCCGCATTCTTGCACCGCGACAAGAGCCGTTTGCCGCGATGAACCCAGCTCGATTTGCCGCTGAAACCGCGCTTCTCGATTTGCTTGCCCAGCGGTTTGGCAGGACCCTGGCGGACTGTTTGTCGGGGGGTGGTTCGTCCGCGGAAGTCCCTTGCAACGCTCTGCTCGATGCGTCCGTCGACGACCTTGCTGCAAAGGCCCAAGAACTCGCGGTTCAGGGCTACTCGGCCATCAAAGTAAAACTTCGCGCGCATGACGACGCAGGGTTTGCCCGAGAAGTCGAAGCCTTGCGGAACATGCGGAGTGTTTGGTTTGGCGAACTTCGTTTGGATCCAAACGGTCGGTGGACCATCGACGAAGCGCGAAGAAAGCTCGAAGTATTGGCCGAATTTTCTCCGCGTTATGTCGAACAACCCGTGCCGGCGGCAGGGCTTCTCGACTTGGGAAAAACCGCGTGCCCGTGGGCGGCGGACGAATCCTTGCTGTTGCCGGGTTTGCCCGAGAGGCTCATCGATGCTGGGACTTGTGCCGCATTCATCCTGAAGCCGGCTTTGCTGGGCGGTTTGTCGCGTGCGTTCGAGCTCGCCAAGCTGGCTGAATCTGCGGAAATTGCCGTGGTCACGACGCATGCGCTCGATGGTCCCGTGGGCATCGCGACAGCCTGCGAGTTTGCCCGAGCTCTACCGCGCGTTTCTGCGGCGTGTGGTTTGGACTTGCATGCTGGTTTGTCGAGGTACCCGAACATGACGTCTCCTCATCACGTTCGTCCCGGCGTCATCGGGCGGACGAATTCACTTCCCGGGCTTGGTTTTTCAGCAATGGATCGGCAACGATGGATGGCTTGAGTGTTCGTGAAGCAGCGCAAGAGACCGGGGTCGCCGACCTTCCTGCGATCATCGATCAAGGTCGGGTCATCTCGTACGGCGAGCTGGCGGCGCAGGTAGAACGACGCGGTCACGAGCTCGCTGCGCAGGGCGTTTGTCCAGGCAGTCGAGTCACCTTACGCGCCACGTGCGACGTCGACACGATCGTTACGTTTTTCGCTTTGCTCGAGGTCGGTGCGGCGTTTGTCCCCATTCACCCACGCCTGACATCCGTCGAGGAGCAAGTCATCATCGACGATGTTCAGCCTCACGTCTGTTTGTCGGAGCATGTGCCCCGAAGTGCGTTCGACAAGACAATGCCGAGGCCGGAGGCCGATCCGACCGTCGCCATCGTGTACACGTCCGGAACCACGGGAAAGCCGAAGGGAGCGGTTCTTTCGCGCAGTGCGTTTGTCGCGAGCGCACGGGCAAGCGAGGCGAATCTTGGTTGGAAGACAAACGATCGCTGGCTCGTGTGCATGCCTCTCGCTCACGTGGGTGGTTTGTCTATCCTGACGCGATGTTTGTCGGCGCGGAAGACCATCGTGCTCGAGCCGCGTTTCGAGCCGAATGCGGTGCTTGGCGCCATTCGTCGCGAAGCCGCGACACAAATCTCCGTCGTGCCCACGATGCTCGATGCGCTGCTCCGGGCCGATTTGGCTGGTGATTTGAAGCGGTTGCGATTCGTGCTGGTTGGAGGCGCGGCGGCGTCGCCTGCTTTGCTGGATCGAGCTGCGGAGCGAGGACTCTTGGCCATCACGACGTACGGTCTTACGGAGGCGTGTTCGCAGGTGACGTGTCAATCGCTGCGTGAGCCAGGGACGACGGAAGCCGGTTCAGGTCGGGTTTTGCAGGGCATCGACTTGCGGATTGTCCGGGAAAACGGAGAGCCCGCGGATGCCGACGAAGTCGGTTTCATTCAGGTGCGAGGACCGACCTTGATGCGCGGCTATTGGTCCGGTCCCGACAAACCCTTGCGCACGCCTTGGACAGTCGATGGATGGTTTGCGACCGGGGATTTGGGGGCGCTGGACTCGATGGGTCGACTTTTCGTTCATGCCCGACGAACGGATCTCATCGTGACGGGCGGCGAAAACGTGTACCCGGCGGAGGTCGAACAAGCCATCGAGCAATGCGCGGGGATTGCCGAGGCGGTGGTCTTCGGTGTACCGGACGAACGGTGGGGACAAACGGTGGCCGTGGCGATCGTTCTCGCGCCTGGTTTGTCCGCGGAGGAAGTCGCTTTGACGGCTCTGAGCCAAGTCTTTCAACGCTTGGCGTCGCACAAACGACCGCGCCGATTCACGATTGTCGAGTCGTTCCCCCGCACTTCTTCAGGCAAGCTCGATCGAGCTTCGGTTTGTCGTGATGCATTGCCGAAGCTGAAGGATGTGCCGACGACGTGAGCCGTCCCCGAACGTTTTTTGGTTGTTCGAAGTTTCAGTCCTGTCCAAGTTCTCCACGTCGTTGTGACAAATCCGCAACGCATGGGGACGATGGTTGACGGAGAGCAACCTCGTCGTGCACCGTGTTTTGATGCCGATGAACTGGAGGCAAACATGACGACCAAGGCGGGCGTAGCGCTTTCGAGACTTAGTTCGTCCCACGAAGCCGGTGTGGCGGCGGCGGCGGAAGCCATGGGCAAACTGGGGGGCGCCGATGCCGACATCGTGTTTGTCTTTGCATCACCAGCCCATGAATATGCACCGCTTTTGAAGGGAATTCGCAGCGTGACCGGTTCGGCGCGTGTCGTCGGTTGCTCGGCGGCGGGCGAATTTACGGGCGCCGAAGTGGCTCATGACGCCGTGACCGTCATGGCGATCAAGAGCGATGCCATTCGGTTTGTCGTGGGCATGGGGCGGGGTCTCAAGGCGTCGCCACAACGTGCGGTTGCTGAAGCGATGCGTTCGTACACGACGGAGTATCGGGCCGCTCGGGGCGCCGGGTTTCCAAACTCGACCTGCATCGTGTTGAGCGACGGACTTGCCGGGCAGGGTGAAGACATCGTCGATGCGATTCATGCGACTGCCGGCGGTCTTGCTCAAGTGGTCGGCGGCGCAGCCGCGGATGATGCAAAGTTCGTCCGGACAGATGTTTTTCTCGACGATCAACACTACACGGACGCCATCGTCATCATTGCGACGTTTTCCAAGACTCCGATTGGGATCGGGGTTCGTCATGGACTAACACCGGCATGTCCGAGCATGATCGTCACGCGCGCTTCGGAGAACGTCGTTCACGAGATCGATGGTCGTCCCGCGCTCGCCGCGTACGAAAAGTTCGCTCAAAATCAGGGTGATCCGTTTGGTCCGGATACGCGGGATTCGTACATGATGGTGCACGAAATCGGCATGTTGACCGCCGATGGCGACTACAAAATTCGCGCTCCGCTGCGGGCAAACGCCGAGGGAGGAATCGTCATGGCGTCTGAAGTTCCTGCCGGCTCGAGCGTGGCGATCATGTCCGGCACCGATCAGCGTCTCATCTCGGCGTCGGAAGGTGCGGCGCGTTCTGCCGCGACAAACCTTGGTGCGGGCAAACCCGCTGCCGTTCTCGTTTTCGACTGCATCTGTCGGCGTATTTTCTTGGGCGATGACTACAAAAGGCAAGTCGAAGCGTTTGGCGCGGTCATCGGTGCGCGCGTGCCACTCATCGGATGGGAGACCTACGGCGAAATCGCGCTCACGCCGGGACAACAATCGGGGTGGCACAATTCCACCTCGGTTGTGGCCGTTCTGCCCGATTGAGAGCCTATTGCGTCACGACGATCTGTTCGTCGCGCAGCACGACCGCAAAAACTCCCTGCAAAATAAGCGATTGCCGATCGTCGCGGATTCCTAGCGGACTGCCGTTCCTGAGCTACTATCGCGGCCCCCGTCGCAGTGAGGGAAGTAATGCACGTAGGTATTTGCGGTTATCCCGGTTCAGGTAAAACGACTGTCTTTCGAGCGCTGGCGCCTGGTGGCAAAGCCGATCGGGAAATCGCGTACGGCAACATCAAAGTTCCGGATGAACGCGTCGACTTTCTCGCGTCCGTGTTTCACCCGAAAAAGACGACGTTTGCTGAGATCACGTTCGTGGACGTCGGCAGTGGTTCACGGTCGGGTGGAGCGTTTCCACCGGCTGTTTTGCAGGGCATGCGCAACGCCGACGTGATCGTTCACGTCGTACGTGGTTTCGACAATCCGTCGTTGTCGACGCCTCCGGATCCGGCACGTGATGAGAAATCTTTTGACGAAGAGCTGCTTTTGCTCGACTTGGGGACGCTGGAAAAGCGGCGGGATCGCTTCAAGAAAGAAGCGAAAAAAGGGCTCGAAGTCGAAGTCAACGCGAAGATGATCGAGCACCTCGAGAACAACCAACCGCTGCGCACGCTCGACTTGAGCGAAGACGAAATCAAAGCGCTTGGGCCGGGCATTCAGCTGCTCTCGATGCAGCCGCTCATCACGCTCTACAATTTGTCCGAAGAAACCTGGAACGATGCTGCTAAGGCATCTCTGCGCGAAACCGTGCGTGGAAATGCGTTTGTCCGGATGGCCCTTTGTGGATCCATCGAAGCGGAAATCGCGGCGCTGCCCGCGGAAGAGCAAGCGGATTTCCTCGAGGGGCTGGGGCTTGGAGAGCCGGCGCGAAACGTCTTCATCCGCGAGGCATATCGCTTGATGGACTACATCAGCTTCCTCACGGCAGGCGCCGATGAGTGTCGAGCGTGGCCGATTCGCCGCGGTGTGAACGCCAAACGTGCGGCCGGCAAAGTGCACAGCGACCTCGAGCGTGGGTTTATCCGGGCTGAAATCTATCGCCCGGAAGACTTGAAAGTCGCCGGTTCCGAAGCGGCACTCAAAGCGCAAGGCAAGATGCGCCTCGAAGGCAAGGAATACATCGTCAAAGACGGCGATGTCGTGCACTTCCGCGCGGGAACCTGAGTTCGCCAAAGCTGTGATCCGGCCGGGACCGTCGGGCTCCCGCGCCGGAAAGCATGCGTGTCTCGTCCGCGACAAACCCAACGAAATGGGCTCCAAACGACGAGGTTTTTCTTTCGAATCCCAACGATACGCGATCAGGCGACGGCCGCTGCGGGGGCCTGCTCTTTCGACTTCGCGTTCTCGTTGACGCGCACGCTCACGAGCTTCGACACGCCTGGCTCCTGCATCGTGACGCCGTACAACACGTCGACGGACTGCATCGTGCGCTTGATGTGGGTGATCAAGATGAACTGCGATTGCGACGTCATCGCGCGGATCGCTTCGTTGTAACGAGCGACGTTGGCTTCATCGAGAGGCGCGTCGACTTCGTCGAGAACGCAGAACGGCGACGGCTTGAATTGGAAGATCGCGAAGATGAGGCTCACGGCGGTCAGAGCTTTTTCTCCACCGCTCATGAGCTCGATGTTGCCCAGCTTCTTGCCCGGCGGTTGCGCGAGAATTTCGATACCGGTCTCGAGCATGTCTTCGGGGTTTGTCAAACGAAGCTCGGCCGCGCCGCCGCGGAACATGCGCGGAAACAGGGCTTTGAAGCGCGTATTGATCCCGTCGAATGTCGTCTTGAACAGACGCTTCGATTCGCGGTTCATTTGCGCGATCGCCTTCTCGAGGTCGGCGATGGCATTGTCGAGATCCTCTTTTTGCTTCGCGTAATACGCGTAGCGCTCTTCGGCCTCAATCCATATGTGGAC
>WBZU01002665.1_pt1 | contig 12143 bp, 9 predicted proteins | sample 5204311 | NCBI WGS metagenome assembly WBZU01 (sample SAMN12344359, study PRJNA552823) | activated sludge metagenome | biome: Activated sludge suspended growth; feature: Nitrification reactor; material: Wastewater; isolation source: activated sludge from nitrification reactor of wastewater treatment... | reverse complement strand
GCTACGTCACGGATCTCGCGATAGGCGTAGCCATAGATACGCTCGACGTAGCGGTCATATAGCGCGCCGAACGCCGCCGGATCACGCTTCGCGCGCTCAACGAGAGCCGCCTCGTCTGAATAAGTTGTGGCTTTCATGGTTGTTGACGTCATCTATACCTATAACGTCAAAGGAACCGAAATCTTTCAGCCGTTGGGGAAATTGCCGAATGGCTAAGTCTAGGGCTGCTCGCGCGGCGCCTTCCACGCCGGCGACTTGTGCACGTGGACGACTTGCCACGCGCCGTCGCGGCGCACCAGCACGCGACTCTCGTTGTGGAGCGTGTGGCGGATGCCGTCCTCTCCGGCCATCGTGAGCATAAAGGTGTAGCTGACGATGGCCGTGTCCCCATACTGTTGCAGCCGTGGCTCCAGCAGATCGAAGCGAAAATCGCCGCCCGCCCCCGCCCAGGCGTGTTCGATCATGAAATAGTGAAAGTCCAGGCCGTCTTGCCGGTGGGGGGCCACAAACCATTCGTAGAGTGACAGATCGCTGCCGGTCGTCGCCCGATAGGTCTCCACGTCGCGGGTGAAGATGCTGTGCAAGTGGCGGTGGAGGAAGTCCCAAATTTCCTGTTCTGCGTTCATCATAGCTCCTGCTCTCTTTTTGCTTGGCGTATCGTCCATCGAGTTTTATCTTAAAAACCCGGTTGCCGGTAGCCTCGATTTGACAAGCAGCGGCGGTATGGTTGACAATCCGGTTTATCATCTCGCCCTGCGGTCGACTATGGCGCGACGCTGCCCATGAAAAAAGCGACGATCATCTTCAATCCACGAGCCGGTCAACTGAACATGACCGACAAAATAGAGCCGGTGGCCGACTTCTGGCGCGGTCAGGGCTGGCGCGTCCACCTGCGGCCGACGGAGGCCGCCGGCCACGCCACCGAGTTGGCCCGGCGGGCGGCCGACGCCGGGGAGCATCTGGTTCTGGCGGCGGGCGGCGACGGCACGATGGGCCAGGTGGCGAACGGGCTGGCCGACAGCGAGACGATCCTGGCTCCTTTGCCCGTGGGCACCTCCAACGCGCTGGCCCGCGAATTGAAGCTGCCCCGGCCGCAGTTGCTCGACCCGAACGCCCCCCTGATGGCCTCGGAGGCGCTGCTGGGTGGTCGGGTGCATTACGTCGATTTGAATTTCACTCAAAATCAGTCCGGTTCGGGCTATGCCCTGCTGTGGACGGGCATCGGCGCCGACGGCTTCATCGTACAGCAGATCGAGCCGCGACCGGTGTGGTCGAAGCGGCTCGGCCCCATCGGCTACAGCATCCAGGCGCTGACGGTGCTCCACCGGCTGCCGACCATGAACGCCGTCGTCCAGGTCGATGACCAGACCATCGAGGATGATCTGCTGCTCATCCTCATCAGCACCACCCGCCTTTACGCCGGGGGGTTGATCGCGCTGGGCAGCGGGGGATTATTCGACGACGGCGCGTTCGAGGTATGGCTATTCCGCGCCGGCGAGGTCTCGTCGCGGATCGGCGTGCCGCGCGTGGGTCTGATGGCGCGCTATCTGACCGAGGTGCAGCTCAATCTCCAGGAATGGGATCCGGGCGTCATCTCGTTGGCGGGCAAGCGGGTGCTGATCGAGACGCGGCCGAAGATGCCCTGCCAGACGGACGGCGAATATGCCGGCTACACGCCGCTCTCCTGCGAAATCAGGCCCCACGCCCTGCGTTTGCTCGTGCCCCCGTCGGCCCCATCAACCTTGTTCCATCATGAGGGCGTCTTGCTGGCCGAGTTGTTCGGGTGAATGATTGTCCTGCTTTGACCGTGCTTGCAATGTCATCAACTTGACGTAAACTAGCGAGCATGAACCGAATTGATTTTCGTTCCGACACCGTTAGTTGGCCGACGCCCGCCATGCGCGAGGCGATGGCCGCGGCCGTGGTCGGCGATGACGTTTACGGCGAGGACCCCACGGTGAACGAACTGGAAGCGCTGGCGGCGGCGCGAACCGGCAAGGAAGCCGGGCTGTTCGTCGCTAGCGGCACGATGGGCAACCTCTGTGCCGTGTTGGCCCATGCCGGGCGCGGCGACGAGGCCATCCTCGGTTCGGACTGCCACGTGTTTTCCTGGGAAGCGGGTGGGCTGGCGGCGCTGGGCGGCGTGGTTCCCCATCCGTTGCCCACCGACGACATCGGCCGCATGGCCCCCGCCGCGGTCGAGGCCGCCGTGCGCGACGACGATCCCCATTTGCCGCGCAGCCGGCTGGTGCTGGTGGAAAACAGCTATGGGGCCAAGCACGGCTATCCGCTGCCGGCGGCCTATTTTGCCGACATCGCCGCCGTGGCGCGACGGCACGAGCTGGCGATCCACATGGACGGCGCGCGGCTATTCAACGCCGCCGTGGCCCAGAGCATCGACGCCGCCGAGTTGACGCGCCACGTCGATTCGGTGACCTTTTGTCTCAGCAAGGGGCTTTGCGCCCCGGTCGGATCGGTTCTGTGCGGCTCGGCCGAGTTTATCGACAAGGCGCGGCGAGCGCGCAAGATTGTGGGTGGGGGGATGCGCCAGGCGGGCGTGCTGGCCGCGGCCGGCCTCGTGGCCCTGCGCCAGATGGTCGAGCGCCTGGCCGACGACCACGCCCGCGCCCGAACGCTGGCCGAGGGGTTGGCCCATATTCCGGGCGTGATCATCGATGTAGACCGAGTGCTCACCAATATGGTCTTTTTCGAATTGGCCGATGATGTGCCTTTGTCGGCTGAGGACGTAGCCGCCCACATGCGCGCGACGGCCGGCGTTTGGGTCGGCACCAACGGCCCGCGCGGCTTTCGCGCCGTCACCCACTATTGGATCGACGATGACGACGTGGAGACTTTCCTGAGTGCGTTGCACCTCGTCCTGGCGCGGGCCACTGTCGGCTCCGTGCGCATAAATGGTTAGGAGGGACGGATGACCAGCCTTATCGGTCAAACCCTGAATAAACGCTATCGCCTCGATGCCCTGCTGGGCGACGGGGGCATGGGCACGGTCTACCGCGCCGCGGACCTCAATCTGGAGCGACAGGTGGCGATCAAGCTCATGCACAGCCATTTCGCCCGGCAGGACGAGTTCCGCGCCCGCCTGGTGCAGGAAGCGCGCACCGCGGCCCAACTCGATCATCCGTCCATCGTGCGCGTCTATGACTTCGGCGAATCGGAATCGGGGCTGTTCATCGCCATGGAGTACGTCGACGGCGGCAGCCTGCGCGATCACCTGCGCCGCCTGCAGCGACTCCAGAAGTATTTGCCGCTCATCCAGTGCTTGCAGATCGGCATCCAGATCGCCGAGGCGCTGGACTACGCCCACCAGCGGCGCATCGTCCATCGCGACGTGAAGCCGGGCAACATCATCCTGAAGCGTCTGAGCCGGCCGGACGAGGCCGGGGCGCAGCCGTTTCGCGCGCTGCTGACCGATTTCGGCCTGGTGAAGTTACAGGAAGGCAGCAGCCTGACGCAGAGTGGGGCCACGGTGGGCACGCCGACGTATATGTCGCCCGAACAGTGTGAAGGGCGCGAGTTAGACGGCCGCTCCGATCTCTATTCGCTGGGCGTCGTCCTTTATGAACTCGTCGCCAACCGGCTGCCGTTCACCTTCCAGACCCTGACCGAAGCCATTGCCGCCCACCATAACGGCCTGACGCCGCCGCCGGTCAGCTCCGTCCGGCCCGAAGTGCCACCGATCATCGATTCGCTACTGGAACGGGCCATGGCGAAAGCGCCCGCCGAACGCTTCGAGACGGGCGCGCAGATGGCCGACGCGTTGCGCAGCGCCTTCGTGGCCCTGGAGGGGCTGCCCACGCGCGTCATGCTCCACCAGGAACTGGATATCCTCGACCAGGTGGCCGAACCGCCGGCCGGATTCGAGCTGCAAATCCAGACCCCCGGCCACCCCGACAGCATCGTGCCGCTGACGCGCTCCGTCATCACCCTGGGCCGCAACCTCGACAACGACATCGTGCTGCCGGCCGACGGCGTCTCGCGCCACCACACGCGCTTGCAGGCCACCTCGCTGGGCTGGGAAGCGGTGGACCTGGGCGGCGTCAACGGCACCTGGCTCAACGATTATCGTCTGCGGCCGGAAGAACCCACGCCGCTGACCGTTGGTTCCCTGTTGCGCGTCGGGCCATATGAGATGATCCTGCAAGGTCCCGAAATGCCGCGCGGCGAACGGGAAGCCGGCAAGAATGAGCCGATCTCCGCGCCCATCACGCCGGGACTTGTCGGAGCCGGTTCGGTGTCGGCCCCCGTCGTCGGGCCGGCCGGCGGGCAGATGCCCGCAACCGCCTCGCAGGTGGCCGAGCAGCCGACACTGCCGCCGACGCAGCCCGAAGCGCCCCTGGCGATCTACATGGCGCGCAACGCGATTGTCGTCGATCCGGGCCAACGGGCCGAGGTGAAGGTTGATATCGAAAATCGCGGCGAGCAGGAAGACCGCGTCACCCTGCGCGTGCAGGGGCTTGATCCGGCCTGGGTCGATGTGCCCGACGAGTTCGTGCTCGTCCCGCCTCATCAGACGGTGTCGGTGCCCTTCGCCGTGCATCCGCCGCGCGGCCGGGGTGCGCCGTCGGGCCGCCAGCGACTGCGCATCGAGTTGGTTTCCCAACGCTACCCCGAGGCCAAGATCGGCGTCAGCGCGGCCCTGACGGTCAAGGGCTTTGCCGCTTTTGACGCCGAACTGGAGCCGGCGGAACTACGGTTGCCGGGTCGGCTGATGGTGACCATCCACAACACGGGCAATCTGCCGGACGAATTCCGCGTCGCCGGGCGCGATTTGCAGCAGATCGTTCGCTTTCGCGGCGAGCGCGACGGCATCGTCTTGCAACCGCAACGGTCGGCCAATATCGAGCTGGCTCTGGAGCCGCGCGAGACTACCTGGTTCGGCGAAGGCGACGTCTATCCCTTCGAGATCGAGGTGTCCGGGGCGCGCGGGGGGCGGAAAACGTTGCCGGGCGGCGCAATTACCCGCGCGCTGGTCCCGAACACGCTACTCTACGCGCTATTATTCTTGCTGACGTTCGCCTGCGTGATGGGCGGGTGGGCACTGGCCTCCAATTGGGGGCGCATCCTGGGCCTCGGCGCGACACCCACGCCGACGCCCACCCTGTCCTTCGACCAGATTGCCGCCACCCAGTCGGCCGTGGCGCTGGCCCAGACGGTTGTCGTCGCCACGCAGATCGGGGCCGCCACCCAGGTGGCGCAGACCGAGGCCGTTGAGGGCGATACCGACGGCGACGGCTTAGTCGATACCCAGGAGACCGTCCTGGGCACGGATATCAACAACCCCGATACCGACGGCGACGGCTTGCGAGACGGGGACGAGGTGCTGATTTACTCCACCGACCCGCGCAATCGCGACACCGATGCCGACATCCTGAGCGACTTCGACGAGGTGAACACCCACAAGACGAACCCGCGTCTGGCCGATACCGACGCCGATGGCCTGTCCGACGGCCTGGAGGTGGCTCAGGGGAGCGACCCGCTCGTCCCCGCCGTGCCGACGACCACGCCCCCGCCGCCGACCCTGACCGCGGCGGTGGCGACGGCCACGTGGACGCTGATTCCCCCGACCTGGACGCCCATTCCAACCGGCACGGCCACGCTGCCGCCGCCGACGGCCACGGCCACCACCCCGGCCACCGCCACGGCGACCACCCCCGCGCCCGTGGCCGCGCTGACCTGCACGCTCGTTCCGCCGGTCATCGACGGCGTCCTCAACGTCGGCGTCGAGTGGCCGGGCACGCCGTTGTTCACCTTCCAACCGGCGGTGGCCGGGCCGGAGCGCATCGTGCGCGTCTACGGCGTGCGCGACGCGACCCACCTCTATTTTGCCTTTCTCATCAATGACGCCGCCAATGAGGGTTCAGACGCGGCGCGACTTTATCTGGATACGACCAACAACGGCAATGATCCCGATACGGCCGACCGCTTCTTCCAGGTAAACCGCAACGGCGATAGCCTGATCTGGCCCGGCATTGGCAGCAATCTCGACGGACAGGGCTGGAATTCAACGTATTCCTCGACCAACTGGACTTCCGCCGTGGGCGAGCCGGGTAGCGGCCAATGGGTCGTTGAAATGTCGATTGACGCGGTGGCCGAATTGGGAGCGCTGACCGACCCCTTTGGGCTGATGGCCGAAGTTTTCTACACCGGCGACACGGCTGCCTATCCGTCCACCGCCTCGGGCACGCAGGCCAATACCTGGCAAGACATCGGCAACGCCGTTTGCACCCCCTGACGTAGGTCATTTAGCCTATTTTTTTGGCCTCTCGTCGCAAGAATGCGGCGAGGGGCTTTTTCATGTGCTAGACTAAGCGGTTATGCAATCAACTGCTACCGTTCTGGACGAAACCGCTCGCCGGCGAGGCCTCTACACGGTCATGGCCGTCACCTTCCTGATGAACGCCGGTTTCTTCCTGATCATTCCGCTCGTTTCGGTTCACTACGTCGACGGGCTAGGCTGGGCGGCGGCGTTCATTGGGCTGGTCCTGGCCGTGCGGCAATTCACGCAACAGGGATTGACCGTCTTCGGCGGCGCGCTGGCCGACCGCTTCGGCCCTCGCCGCCTCATCCTGACCGGCATCATGATTCGCACCGTCAGCTTCGTGGTGATGGGCTACGCCGCGCAACCGTGGGTCTTGCTGTTGTCTGGTTTTCTGGCGGCCGTGGGCGGGGCGCTCTTCGATGCCCCTCAACGAGCGACGCTGGCGACGCTGGCCCCGGCCGGCAAGCTGAACGAGTTCTACGGCCGCCTGGGCATCCTGCAAAACGTGGCCCGAACCGTCGGCCCGCTCATCGGCGCGTTTCTCATCCGCTATGAGTTTCAGATGGTGGGCCTGGGATCGGCGGCTTTCTTCCTGGGAGCATTTTTCGTGACCCTGCTGTTTTTGCCGGCGGTCTGTGTTTCGTCGACCAACCAGTCCGTCCGCGCCGGTCTCAAACTGGCCTCGCGCGACGCGCCGTTCGTCGTCTTCACCGTCCTGATGATGGGCTTCTGGTTTATGTGGGTGCAACTCTCCATCGCCATGCCGTTGGAAATCAGGCATCTGACCGGCCTGGATAGCAGCGTCGGCATCATGTTCACCGTCAGCGCGGTTCTGGCTATCGTTCTGCAGGTGCCGGCCTTGCGTCTGGCGGAACGTTTTTTGCGGCCGACGCCGACGATCATCGCCGGCATGGTCGCCATGGCGCTGGGCATGGGGCTGATCGCGCTGACCCAAAGCGTCCCGGCTTTTTACGCGGCGCTCCTCTTTTTCTCGCTGGGCACGGTGTTGGCGACGCCCAGCACTCAGACCGTGACGGCCGAAATGGCCGACCCGCGCGCCCGCGGCGCGTACTTCGGCGTCGGCTCGCTGGCGATGGCCGTCGGCGGTGGTTTGGGCCACATCCTCGGCGGGACGCTGGTCGATCTGGCCGCGCAGCGTGGCGCGCCGGGATTGCCGTGGTTGGTCTTTGCCGGGGTGGGGTTGCTGTCGGCCGCCGGGCTGTGGGTGTTCAATTGGTCACGTCAAACACGCCCGCTCTCGCCCGCGCCGGCCTCAGGCGACTGAGACGAGGCGGGCGAAAACGTCGCCCGACGCCCGGCCGGCCGCCAACTGATCCAGTTGAGCCGCCATGCCGGCCGCTGGTAGCCAATGGGGAGAGGCCCAGCGGTGGCTTTCGCCGGGGAACCAGTTGAACTCGTAAGCGCCCAACTCACCCAGGCGTGTCAGGCAGGCGTGAGCCACGTCCAGGGCGGCCGGGATGTATTCGAAGGAGATGATCGGCAGCGCTTCGGACAATCCGCGCAAAACTTCGGCCTCGTACCCCTCCACGTCAATTTTACATAACGTTGGGCGGCCGTGGCGGGCGATCAGTTCGTCGAGCGTCGTCAGTTGCACGGCTTCGACCGCCCGCCAGCGCACGCCGTTGAAAGACGGGGCGCGACTGACGGCGGCGATCCACTCGTCGGACAGCGTCGAGACGGTGGGGTTGCGGGGGTCGTGGCGCAGCGTGGCCGCGCCGGGCGTGGCGCCGAGGGCCGCCTGCACCAGCGCCACGTCCGGCAAGCGACCATAGAACCGGCGTAGCCAGGCCATCAGGTGCGCCTGCGGCTCGACGGCGACCACGCGCGCGCCCAGCCGTCGCCAGGCGGCCACACGGTTGCCGACGTGGGCGCCGATGTCGAAGCACAGGTCGCCGGGTTGGATCAACGGCGCGTAGAAGCGTCGCAGACGCCGCACCCGGCCGGGTGCGTAATAGATTGCCAGCGAGCGCAGCACGCCGGCCTGTCGTTCTGCTTCCGCGCGCATGTCCGCCAGGGCTTAAGCCTCTCGACCGAGATGAGGGGGCAGCGGCGGCAAGTTGAACGCCCGCCGAAGCGCGTCGCTATGCTCTTGCTGGTGTTGGGCCATGTCCAGCAGAAAGCCGCAGGCGGTCGTCGTCTCCAGACAGGGCGCAGCAAAAGGTCGCGCTAATGCCTCATCCGGTAAAGTCTCCACGACCAACAGTAAGGCGCGTCGCGTGGCGCCGTAATAGGCCCCGACCTCATTGCCCGGCATAGCGGCCCACGCTGTGGCGTGACGGTTGTTGAAGGCATCGAAATCGGGAATGGATGTTTCGTAAACCGGCTCACGTTCCATAGCGACGGCCTTGAGAGCGGTGATCGCTAATCGCTCGTAGTCAGTCAGGTGGCCGAGGATCTGTTTGAGCGTCCACCCTCCGTCCAGCGGCCGGCTCTCGCGCTCCGCTTCGGGCGCCAGCGCGGCTAAAGCCAGGAACTCGTGCTGGGCCAGCCCCAGGAGCGGCCGCAGCAGCGCGCGATGGATGACGCGCAGCGACGGGTCGGCCGGCGGTCGGCCTGCCCGCCACCGGGCGATGTCGGCGGCGTGTTCGGCGTCGTGGCGATAGGGTCGGGTGGCCCAGTCGCGTGAGGCCGGTTGGTCCAGGGTCTCGTCCGAACAGCGGCCGAGGGCCATCAGGAAGCCGCGCCGCTCTTTCTGGAGCATAGCGACCGCCTCGGCGAAGGTCAGGTGGGCGAATCGCGTTTGCAGGGCGTCGTCGTGGGCTTCCGGCGGGGCCTCATCCGCTTCCAACTGGATGGCTGCGCCCCGCCCGTCGGCCAGTTGGAAGAGCTGAGCGGCGGCGCGCGCGTCGCTGAGGGCCAGATGAGCCAGAAGCGTCGCCGCCGTCCACTGGTCGATGATCGGCTCGTTGGTCAGCGCGGCTTCGCTCTCACCCTCGAATTGCAGCAGGAGATGGGCGCGCTCGGCCGCCAGCCGGGCCGACCGTTGGGCTTGGGGGCGTGACAGGTTGGGGGGAATGAAATCCATGCGTCACCTTCTTGAGTGGGCGCATAGTACTCCACCGGGGAGCGATCGGCAAACAGACCGCGAGTAGGATGTGAACTCAAATTATTAGGAGACTGATCCCCGAATCGAATCGATTTGACCTCATCCACGCCCTTCGCGCCCGGTCAACAGGTCGCTCTCACTGATAACGGCTGCGGTCGATGACGTCTTCCGTCGGTTCCAGGTAGGCCGCAGCGCTTACCGCCGGCGAGAGCAGCGGTTCCGGCTCGACGGGAGCGGGGTCGGGGGAGCGCAGCTTGAAGATGATGAACAGACTGAGCAAACTGTACAAGGCCAGCAGTCCTTCGGTGGCATAAGCGCCGACCCGCGCGGCGGCCACGACGGCGATCATGTCCAACCCCGCATGATAGATTATCGCCAGGAACAGCCACCGCAATGAGCCACGCCGAAAAACCTGCAATACCATCACCGATAGCGCCAGATGGGCGGCGATGGCGAAGACACGCTCGACCGCGCCCAGCAACAACCCATACCAGGGAGTGGCGAGAAGATTGGCTACGGTAGCGTTGAGAATGGCCTGCTGATCGGCCGGGATGGCGCTCAGGAGCGCCTCGTTGTTGAGCGTGACGAGCAGCCCGACGATGTTGACGGCCCCCAACAAGCCCAGCAAGATGGCCTCGATACCGCCATGCCCCGCGCCCAGCATCAGCCCGCGCGACCACGAGCGGGCGTCCTTGGCCCAATAACGATAGGTCAGATAGCGGGCTGTTTCCTCGAACACCCCGGCCGACAGGCCCAGGAAGGTGGCCGTGATCAGCAGGTTGGCCCACGATTGCATATCGCCCGGCAACAGACCGGCGCGCTGCACAACCCAGTTGAAGGGGATGTGGAACACCTGTGATAGGACAAAGGTAACCGCACCGATGAAGAACAAGCGCCAGGGCGCTCCCGTGCGACGACGGATGAAGACTGCCACCCCAATCGGGATGACGAGCATCAGAGCAAAGTTGAGGAACAGTAAGAAGTAGGTCACAGGCAATATAATACCACCGCCCGGTAAAGGTGTGGAGTGCAGCTAATCCCCACTGATTGTCGGTTTCTGGGATAGCCCCACGGGGCTACCGAATCCAAGTCAACCGTTTGCTATTTAGATAGTTTGACTCGCGACGCTCTACCGGGAGCGGTGGTGCTGACACCATCATAGCAATTGCCGGCAGCGGAAGATAGTGACAAATGTCACCCCATAATCATGACAATCGGCTGATTCAGCATAGAATAGCGCCATGGAAGCCACCCGGCTGGTTCCCGCGGCCGAAATGCGGGTGGAGACGCAAGCGGGCAATTCGCGATTCATCGCCACCATTGGCCCGGCGTTGGCGGTTGACGAGGCCAGGGCCTTCATCCAACGGGTAAAAGCCGAGTTTGGCGATGCGACGCACAACGTGCCGGCCTATCTTATCGGTCATGGGCGCTCGACGCTGGCGCACTGCCACGACGACGGCGAGCCGTCGGGCACGGCCGGGCGGCCGATGCTGGCCGTGTTGCAGGGCAGCGGCCTGGGCGACGTCGTGGTCGTCGTCACGCGCTACTTCGGCGGCACGAAGCTGGGGACGGGCGGCCTGGTGCGGGCCTATGGCGATGCCGTGCGCGCGGCGCTCGACGTGCTGCCCCGCGCCGAGAAAACGGCCACCACGACCGTCATGGTCGAGGTTCCTTACCCACTTCTGGAGCGCGTCCGGCACCTGGTGGCTAGCCAGGCCGGGGTGATTGTGGAGGAACAGTTCGCCGCGGCCATCACGCTGTCGGCGCGGTTTCGGACCGAACGCTACCTCGACTTTGCCGGCGCGCTGCGCGAACTCTCGCACGGCTCGGTTGAAGCCGTGGTCGTGGAGACGAACGAGGCCACGATCATTCCCCTGTTATAGCGCCCTGTCGTGCCGGTTTCTTAACCGGCATGACTCGCCATTTGGAAGTGGCCCTTAGCAAACCTGACTCGACGCGGCCAATCTGCTAATATTAATCTTGATCGTAAGATTACTTCGCTAGATTAACCCCTAGAGATTACGCAACCGAACGTTTACGACTGATTACCGGCATTGTGGATGCCCGTGCGACTTCCCCTCTTCGACCAGAATTAAGGCGTTGAAAGAATGTCACACCGATATGCGGCCTGCGGGGCCGGCGCGGGATACTGCGTCATGGGAACGGTGGATAAACACATGGGTTGTGTCACGAAATCTTGGGCCTAATTTGTAAAATCTATAGCATGCGCCGTCGTTCGAACTCAATTTCGGATACACACATTCCCGCGGCGCAACAAGGAGAAGTGTGAATTGTTAACGATGACCGCAGAGCCGAACGTGGCTGAACATACGACCCTCATCACCCCCTATGGCGGGGAACTGATCGACCTCATGGTGCCCGCGGCCGAGCTGGCCGAGACGCGCGCCTACGCCAGCACGTTGCCGTCGGTGCGCATCTCCGATCGCGCCGCCTGCGACCTCGAACTGCTGGCGACGGGCGGCTTTTCGCCGCTGGATCGCTTCATGGGCCAGGCCGACCACCAAAGCGTGCTCGACACGATGCGCCTGACCAACGGCATCCTGTTCCCTATGCCCATCCCCCTGCCGGTTGAAGAAGAGATCGCCGCCACGCTGAAGATCGGCCAGGACGTCGCCCTGCGCAGCCCCAGCAACGAGTTGCTGGCGATCATGAACGTCGAAGAGATCTACCCCTGGAGCGTCGAGGAAGTGGCCCAGAAGGCCTTCGGCACGCTGGACCTGCGCCACCCCATCGTGTCCGAGATGCATGGCTGGGGCAAGTTCAATATTTCCGGCG
>WBZU01002664.1_pt1 | contig 12144 bp, 9 predicted proteins | sample 5204311 | NCBI WGS metagenome assembly WBZU01 (sample SAMN12344359, study PRJNA552823) | activated sludge metagenome | biome: Activated sludge suspended growth; feature: Nitrification reactor; material: Wastewater; isolation source: activated sludge from nitrification reactor of wastewater treatment... | reverse complement strand
CGCGCCGAGCAAGCCCGTCGGCAGACTGCCGGCAACGACCGACAACGCCAAGCCCTTGGTCCGGGCCTCAGCGGTAAACATGGCCGCGACCTCGCGCATGATCGCCTCGACGTCCAGGGGTATCTGGGCGCGGTGATTCCGCTGATGCGGCAGGCCAAGATATCGGCGCTACTGCTGCCGGGGATCGGCACCGTCGATCACCTGAAGATGGCGCACGAACTCGGCGTTCATACCATCCGGGTCGCCACGCACTGCACGGAAGCGGACGTTTCGGAACAGCACATCACCATGGCCCGCAAGATGGAGATGGATACTGTCGGCTTCCTGATGATGAGTCACATGAATGACGCCGCAGGCCTGGTCAAGCAAGCCAGGTTGATGGAGTGTTATGGCGCCAACTGCGTTTACATCACCGATTCGGCCGGCCACATGCTGCCGGAGGATGTCCGGAGCAAACTCGGCGCCGTACGCCAGGCGCTGAAGCCGGAGACTGAGCTGGGGTTTCATGGCCACCACAATCTGGCGATGGGCGTGGCCAATTCGATCGCCGCGGTGGAGATCGGCGCCACGCGCATCGACGCCGCCGCCGCAGGATTGGGTGCGGGTGCGGGCAACACGCCCATGGAAGTCTTCATCGCCGTATGCTCGATGATGGGCATCGAGACTGGCGTCGATGTGGCGAAGATTCAGGACGTTGCCGAGGACCGGGTGGTTCCGATCATGGATCACCCAATCCGTATCGATCGCGATGCATTGACGCTTGGTTATGCCGGGGTTTATAGCTCTTTCCTGCTGTTTGCCAAGCGGGCCGAGAAAAAGTACGGTATTTCGGCGCGCGAGATTCTCCTGGAGCTCGGCCGCCGCGGCATGGTTGGCGGGCAGGAAGACATGATCGAGGACGCCGCGCTGACCATGGCGCGCGAACGCGGTATCGCAGCGGGGGCTCACTGATGAAACTCGATAACGCTACCGTTCTCCGTTTGGCGGAGCATCTGGAGAACTGTGAACTCCAGGCAAGAGACACGCTCAAGATCACCGACGACCATCCGGACATGGACTGGGATGATGCCTACGCCATTCAGGATGCGATCAAAGCCAGGAAGCTCGGTCGTGGCCACAAGGTGGCCGGTCTCAAGGCCGGCCTGACGTCCCACGCGAAAATGAAGCAGATGGGCGTGGATACGCCGTGCTTCGGTTTCGTCGCTGACGCGCACGCGGTGCCCGATGGCGGTGAAATCAAGGTATCCGAACTGATCCACCCGAAAGTGGAGCCGGAAATCTGCTTTGTCACCAAGCGCGCCCTCAGGGGCCCGGGTTGCCACATCGGCGCCGTGCTTGCCGCGACGGACTTTGTCATGCCGGGCATCGAGGTCATCGATTCACGTTATCGCGACTTCAAGTTCGACCTGAAAAGCGTGATCGCCGACAACACATCGGCCGCACGATTCGCCGTCGGTGGCCGCGTTCGGTCGGTCGGGGAGGTCGATTTGCGCACGCTGGGCGTCGTTTTGGAAGTTAACGGCGAAATCAAGTCGCTCGGTGCGGGCGCGGCCGTGCTCGGCCATCCGGCCGCGGCGGTTGCCATGCTGGCCAACCACCTTGGTTCCCGCGGCGAAGAAATTCCCGCCGGCACCCTCATTCTTTCCGGCGGCATTACCGAAGCGGTCGCCGTCAAGGCGGGCGACAACGTCGCCTTGCGCATCCAGGGCCTGGGCTCGGTGTCATTGCGTTTTATCTGAGGAGTCGACAATGCCTTTTGCACAAATTTATCTGATTGAAGGGCGTACCGAAGAGCAAAAGCGCGCAGTGATTGAAAAGGTCACCGATGCGCTCATCGAGGCGGTCGGGGCGCCGAGGGAAAACGTGCGTGTCTGGATTCACGACGTACCCAAGACCAACTGGGGCATCGGCGGCAAATCGGCGAAGGATCTCGGCCGGTAGACTTTCAGCTGTGCGGGGGCGCGAGGAGATGGGGCGGCCGCGCGTGACAGTCACCGGGGGCCTGGCGGCTCCCGCAGGTCTTTCCGTCGAGGTGTTTCATGGCCGAACAGCGCTTGCAAGGTCGCCGCATCCTGGTGACGCAGTCCGACGATTTCATGGGGCCGGTTCTGTGCGAGGTGCTCGCGGAACACGGCGCGACGCTGCTTGCCGACCGGCAAGCGCTGCTCGATCCGGCGCAGCCCGCGGCACTCGTGGCTGCCGCCGGGCGCGTGGATATTCTCATCGCCAATCTCGCGGTGCCGCGGCTGCGTACGCCAGCCCCCGACGTGAGCGAACGGGAATGGCGGGATACGTTCGCCGCGCTGGTCGATCCGTTGCCGCGTCTTTGCCGTGCCGTCCTGCCGCAGATGATCGAACGCCAGTCGGGCAAGATCATCGTCATGGGCAGTGCCTCCGCATTGCGCGGCATGAGCGAGGCGACCACCTATAGCGCCGCCCGCGGGGCCCAGCTTGCCTATGCCCAGACGCTGGGCGTCGAAATGGCGCCGCACCGCGTCCAGGTCAATGCCATCGCCCAGAACTTCGTGGACAACCCGACCTACTTCCCGCCGGCGCTGCAGGCCGATCCCCGGTTCCAGGAGCGCTTGCGGCGCGAAGTGCCGCTCGGCCGGCTGGTCGGCGCGCGCGAGGATGCCGAATTCGTGGCCTATCTTTGCAGTGAAGCCGCCAACTGTTTCGTCGGCCAGGTGTTTCCGCTCTGCGGGGGCTGGGTGACGCGGTAACGCACTTCAGGCCCCTGCGCCGCGTTACTCTTGCGGGCTGTCGCCGTCGGTTGCATTCGATGGCGGGTCGTCGTCGAACTCGAGCCCCCAGTCGCCATGGCGATACCAGTCCTCGCCCATCAATTCGATCGGATGCTGCGTGCGGTCGGCGCCGTTGCCGCAGCCCAGATCGTCGGTGGAGCAATACTTGTCGCAACCCCAGCAGATGCGCTCGGGATGCTTGGGGTGGCGCGGAAAGCGCTTGGCCATGATTACGAGGACATCGACGCAGGCATCCGCGCGACCGGCTAGCCCAGTTCGATCAGCAGATCCTTCGGTTCGACCCGGTCGCCCGGCGCCACCAGCACCTTGACGACGGTCGCGTCGCGCTCGGCGGTGACGGCGGTTTCCATTTTCATCGCCTCGATGGAAACCAGCGGGCTGCCACGGCTGACTTTCTGGCCGACCGCGACCGACACGGTGACCACGGCGCCGGGCATCGGCGCGGCGACGTGGTTGGGGTTGCCCTCCTGCGCCTTGGCGTGGGCCTTCTTCCTGGCCAGGCCGACCTTGTCGATGCGCATCGGTCGCGGCTGACCGTTGAGTTCGAAGAACAGATGCGCGACGCCCTCGCCGTCGTCGTCCTGGCGGCCGGTGAGCTGGATCACCAGCGTCTTGCCGCGGTCGATGTCGACGGCGACTTCCTCCTTTTCGTGCAGGCCGTAGAAGAACACCGGTGTGGGCAGCACCGAGACGTTGCCGTATTGGCGCTGATGCTCGGCGAACTCGGCGAACACCTTCGGATACATCAAGTACGAGGCGAGGTTGGCGTCGTCCACCTGGCGGCCGATGGCCTTCTCGGCGGCCGCGCGCGCGGCATCGAGATCCACGTCGGGCAGATGGGCGCCGACGCGTCCCACCACGGCGGGCTTGCCCTTGAGGATCTTCTTTTGCAATGCGGCGGGGAAGCCGTCGGCCGGATAGCCCATCTCGCCGCGGAACATCGAGACGACGGAATCGGGGAAAGAAATTTCCTTGTCCGGATCGGCCACCTCGGCCGGCGTCAGGCCGTTGGCGACCATGAACAGCGCCATGTCGCCGACCACCTTGGAGGAGGGCGTCACCTTGACGATGTCGCCGAACAGCCGATTGACGTCGGCATAAGCCTGGGCCACTTCCGACCAGCGGGCGTCGAGGCCCATCGAGCGGGCCTGCTCGCGCAGGTTGGTGTATTGGCCGCCGGGCATTTCGTGGCGATAGACGTCGGAAGTGCCGGCACGGATCTCGGCCTCGAAGGGCGCGTAGTAGTGGCGCACGCCTTCCCAGTAGCGGGCGAAGGGCTGGATGTCGCGGTAGGTGATGGCGGGCGCGCGCTCGGTGTTCTCCAGCGCCGCGAGAATGGCGCCCAGGCTCGGCTGCGAGGTGAGGCCGCTCATCGAGTCCATGGCCGCATCGACGGCGTCCACGCCGGCCTCGATCGCCGCCAGCACCGAGGCGACGCTGCCGCCGCTGGTGTCGTGCGTATGCAGGTGGATCGGCAGGCCGACTTCCTCGCGCAGCGCCTTGACCAGCGCCCGCGCCGCCGGCGGCCGGCAGACGCCGGCCATGTCCTTGATGCCGATGATGTGGGCGCCGGCCTTCTCCAGCTGCTTGGCCATGTCGACGTAGTACTTGAGGTTGTACTTCGGCCGCGTGGCGTCGAACAGGTCGCCGGTATAGCAGATGGCGGCTTCACAGAGCGCGCCGTTGTCGATCACGGCGTCCATGGCGACGCGCATGTTGTCGACCCAGTTCAGGGAATCGAAGACGCGGAAGATGTCCATGCCGTTGGCGGCGGCCTGCTTGACGAAGTAGCGCACCACGTTGTCGGCGTAGTTGGTGTAGCCGACGGCGTTGGAGGCGCGCAGCAGCATCTGGAACAGGATGTTGGGCGCCGCCTCGCGCAGTTTCGCCAGCCGTTCCCACGGGTCTTCCTTGAGGAAGCGCATGGCGACGTCGAAAGTGGCGCCGCCCCAGCACTCCATGGAGAACAGCTGCGGCAGGCCCTGCGCGTAGTGGGGCGCGACGGCGACCAGGTCGGCGGTGCGCATGCGCGTCGCGAACAACGATTGATGCGCGTCGCGCATGGTGGTGTCGGTGATCAACACTTGCTTTTGTTCGCGCATCCACTCCGCGAATTTCTTCGCGCCGAGCGCCTTGAAGCGGTCGCGGCTGCCGGCGGGCGGCGTGTTGCCACGGCTGACTTTCGGCAGGATCGGCTTCGCGAAAGGCTGGTGCGGCATCGGCCGGCCTTTCATCTCGGGATTGCCGTTCACTTCGACGTCGCCGATGAAGCGCAGCAATCGGGTCGCCCGATCCCGGTGCTTCTTGAAGGTCAGCAGTTCGGGCGTGGTATCGATGAAGCGCGTCGTGCATTCGCCGCTCTTGAATGCCGGATGCAGGATGATGTTCTCGAGGAAAGTCAGGTTCGACGACACGCCGCGGACGCGGAATTCGCGCAGGGCGCGGTTCATGCGCCGGATCGCCTCTTCCGGGTCGTGGCCGCGCGCCGTCACCTTGACCAGCAGCGAGTCGTAGAACGGCGTGATGACGGCGCCGGTGTAGGCGGTGCCGGCGTCGAGGCGGATGCCGGCGCCGGAGGCGCTGCGGTAGGCGGTGAGCTTGCCGTAGTCGGGCGTGAAGTTCTTTTCCGGGTCCTCGGTGGTGACGCGGCATTGCAGCGCATGGCCTTGCAGGCGGATCGCCTGCTGCCCCGGCAGGTAAGGGTCGACGCCGATCTCGCCGCCTTCGGTGACGCGGATCTGCGCCTTGACGATGTCGAGGCCGGTGACTTCCTCGGTGACCGTATGCTCGACCTGGATGCGCGGATTGACCTCGATGAAGTAGAACTTGCCGCTGTCGGCGTCCATCAGGAACTCGACGGTGCCGGCGTGGGTGTAAGCGACGCCGCGCGCCAGCTTCAAGGCCGACTGGCAGAGCGCCTCGCGCTGCTCGGACGAAAGATAGGGCGCCGGCGCGCGTTCCACCACTTTCTGGTTGCGCCGCTGCACCGAGCAGTCGCGCTCGAAGAGATGCACGAGCTTGCCGTGCGTGTCGCCGAACACCTGCACCTCGACGTGGCGGGCGCGCACGACCATCTTCTCCAGATAGACCTCGTCGTTGCCGAAGGCCGCCGCCGCCTCGCGGCGCGCCACCTCGATGGCCGGCGCCAGTTCGGCCTCGTGGTTGATCGCGCGCATGCCGCGGCCGCCGCCGCCCCAGCTGGCCTTGAGCATCAGCGGGTAGCCGATTCCGGCCGCGAGCTTGCGGCACTCGCCGATGTCGGCCGGCAGGGCGCCGGTGGCCGGTACCACGGGGACGCCGACGCGCTCGGCCAGCGCCCGGGCCGCGACCTTGTTGCCCAGTTCGCGCATCACCTCGGGTTTCGGACCGATGAACAGGATGCCGGCCTTCGAGCAGGCTTCGGCGAAATCGGGGTTTTCCGAAAGGAAGCCGTAGCCGGGGTGGATCGCATCCACCTTGGCCTGTTTGGCGACGCGGATGATGTCGTCGATGTCCAGATAGGCCTGAATCGGTTTCTTGCCTTCCCCGACCAGATAACTTTCGTCCGCTTTCGAACGGTGCAAGGCGAGGCGGTCCTCGCTGGAGTAGATGCCTACGGTGCGGATGCCGAGTTCGCTGGCGGCGCGCATGACGCGGATGGCGATTTCGGAACGATTGGCGACGAGGAGGCTGCGGATATGCTTGTTGCTCATGGGGGTCCACCAAGGGAGAACGGATTCAGGGCAGTGGCATTCTGCCGGAAACGGCCATTACGGCAGTATGACCAGCGCGCAATGTTCTTGTTCGAAAATTCACGTTGGTGCAATGCAGCAATATACTAGCCCGGTTTCAATGCGACACAAACCAGGAAACCCGCCATGACGCCCACAGAACTCAAACGATTCCTGCGCGATCGAGTCCCCTTGTTCGAGGGCTTCGACGCCAAGGATATCGGCCGGATCGCTGAAGCGAGCGAATTGCGCACCTTCGAAGGCAGCGAGGCGATCATCGAGTGCGGCGAGGAGGGGCGTTTCTTCGGCGTGCTGGTCAGCGGCCATGCCCAGGTGTCGGTGGCCGACAGCACGGGAGGGCGCGTCGTTTTCTGCGACCTGGCGGCGGGCGACGTGTTCGGTGAAATGTCGCTGCTCACCGGCGATCGCACCGTGGCGGACGTGATCGCCGGCAACCGCTGTTTCGTCCTGATGATTCCGCAGGATGTTTTCAACACCCACATCCTGGTCGATCCGCGTGCGGTGACTTTTCTGGCCAAGCTGCTGGCGCGCCGCACGCGCGAGCAGGCGGTCGATATCACCAGCCGCAAGCTGCACGAGCAGGCGGTGACGCACGCGAGCGACCCCTATGCCTTGAGCCTGAAGACCGAGGTGCCGGGCAAGATTCTGGCGCTCAACGTCGGCCTGTCGCAAGTCCGCTTCGGCGTTTACGACACCCGCGATCCCGGCAAGCACGTGCATGGCGTCATCGACTGCGGCGATCGGGAGCATGCCTACATCACCCTGACCGCCGGCGGGGTCGTCACCACGCGCGAACGGCCGGTCTGCCAACTGGATGAGTTGTTTGCGGTGATCTTCGAGTCGATGCTGGCGCTCGGCGACCAGTACTTGTTCACGCCTTACGAAGTCGTCGCCGTCGGCCACCGCGTCGTGCATGGCGGCAGCAAGTTTTCCAGCGCGGCGGTGATCACGCCGCAGGTGCTGGCCGACATCGAGGCATTGTCGGTGTACGCGCCCCTGCACAATCCGATCAACCTCGAGGGCATTCGGCTGGCGATGAAATTGCTGCCCGAGGTGCCGCATGTCGCCGTGTTCGACACCGCGTTCCACCAGACGCTGCCGACCTACGCTTATCTCTATGGCCTGCCCTATGACTGGTACAAGAAGGAAGGCTTTCGCCGCTACGGCTTCCATGGCACGTCGCATCGCTTCGTCTCGCTGAAGTCTGCCGAAATCGTGCGTCGACCGCTCGGGGAACTCGAGATCATTTCCTGCCATCTTGGCCAGGGCGCCTCGCTGTGCGCAATCGATCACGGCCGCTCGGTCGATACCACCATGGGCATGACCCCTTCCGACGGCCTGATCATGCCGAGCCGCGCCGGCAGCGTCGATCCGGCGATGATGATCCATCTGATGGACCGTTACCAGATGGGCCCGGATGCGCTGCTCAAGCTGATCAACTCCGACAGCGGCTTGAAGGGGATCTCGGGCATTTCCAGCGACATCCACGAGATCGAGGCGGCCGCGAACGAGGGCCACCATCGCGCCTTGTTGGCGCATCGCGCTTTTTGCTACCAGATACGCAAGAGCATCGGCGCCTACGTGGCGGCCATGGGCGGCGTCGATGTGCTCGCGTTTACCGGCCAAGTCGGCGAGACCAGTCCGACGGTGAGGAGTTTGGCCTGCCAGGGCCTAGGCTACATGGGCATCAAGCTCGACGAGGAAAAGAACCGCCGGCTCGGCGCCACCAGCACGCATGCGGTGATTTCGACCGACGACTCGCCCGTGCAGATCCTGGTGATCGCCAACAATGACGAACGCCTGCTGGCGTGGGAGACGCTGCGCGCCGTCGAGCGGGACCAGATCGCGCTGGCTATCAAGGGACAGCCGGCGGCGCCGATCCCGGTCGAGGTTTCGGCCCATCACGTCCATCTCGCGCAGGCGGACGTCGACAGGCTGTTCGGCGTCGGCCACGCGTTGACGCCGGAACACGAACTGTCGCAGCCCGGCCAGTTCGCGTGCAAGGAGCAGGTCAGCCTGGTCGGGCCGAAAGGCAAGATCGCCAAGGTCCGCGTGCTCGGTCCGACGCGCAGGGAAACGCAGGTCGAGATCGCCATGACCGAGCAGTTCAAGCTCGGCATCCAGGCGCCGATCCGCGAGTCCGGCGATTTGGCCAATACGCCCGGCATCACCCTCGAAGGCCCGAAGGGCACGGTCGCGATTCCGCGCGGCGTCATCTGCGCCCAGCGTCACATCCACATGTCGCCCGAGGATGCGATGAACTTCCGCGTGCGCGACAAGTACGTCGTGCGCGTACGCATCGAGGGCGACCGCGAGCTGATTTTCGGCGACGTGGTGGTGCGGGTGAATCCGAATTACCGGCTGGCCCTGCATATCGACACCGACGAGGGCAATGCCGCCAACGTCAGGACGGGCATGATCGCCCACATCGAGGAAATCCAGAGCCGCGCTTAGCCGGGCTTGCGGGCAATCAGGTCGATGACGGCCGAGCGACCTTTGTGGCCGGATCCCTCGGCAAGTTCGGCTTCGTACTCGCGCAGCGCGAGAATTTCCCACTCGGCGAACGCTGTGCGCAGCAGGGCCATGGTGTAAAGGTTCTCGACCGCCGAAGGCCCGCCGGTGCGGTACGCGAGCTGTTGGGGCGTGTAACCGTGCAGGAGCAGAAGTCCGCCCGGCGTTACAGCCTGCTTCATTCGCGCAAACTGGATCTCGCGTTCTGCCGGGCCGACGAACTGGATGAAGATGCCGACCACCAAATCATAGGTATCGGCCGGCCAAGGCATGGCGATGATGTCGGCCTGAACGAAATTGAAGTTCACCCCGCGACCGCGCGCCAGCCGGCGCGCTTTTTCCACCGCCACCGGCGAAATTTCAAGGGCCGTGACGGCGAGCCCCTGTTCGGCGAGCCAGACGCTGTTGCGGCCTTCGCCGTCGGCCACCGACAGCGCAGTGGCGCCGGCATTGAGGAACTGCCTGTGGGTCTCCAGGAACCGGCTGGGCGCCTTGCCGAACAGATAGTCCTCGCCGGCATCGCGATAGCGTTGCGACCAGACGCTTTCCTGGTCGACCTTGGCCATGCCCGCCTCAGTGGCTGGCGGCCGCCTTGGTCATCGCTTCTTCCAGTTTGGCGGCCGGCAGGTAGCCCGGAATGCGGGTGCCGTCGACCAGGAATATGGCCGGGGTGCCGCGAATGTTGAGCTTGCGCGCCAGCGCCATGGACTTGTCGAGGCCAGAGGTGTCGCACTTGCCGGCATCGGGTGCCTTGCCGCCGAGCATGTACTCGTTCCAGGCCTTGGCACGGTCGGGAGCGCACCAGATGGCCTTCGACTTGTCGAGCGAATCGGGAGACAGGATGGGATGCAGAAACGTGTAGATGGTGACGTCATTGACTGTCTGCAGTTCCTTCGCCAGTTTCTTGCAGTAGCCGCAATTGGGATCTTCGAAGGTGGCGATGACCCGCTTGCCATTGCCCTTGACCTGCTTGATGGCGATGTCGGTCGGCAGATCGGAGAACTTGATCTGGGCGAGCTTGTCGAGCCTTTCCTGCGTCAGATTTTTCTGGGTCTTTGGCTCGATGATCTGGCCGATGATGATGTGCGTTGCCTTCTCATCCGTATACATCAGGTCGCCGCCGATCTGCACTTCGTAAAGGCCGAGCACCCCGAGCTTGCGGACAGCGTCCACCTTGGCGCCGTCGGGCAGCGTCGCTTCGACGTTCTTCTTGATGGTGGCCTCGATGTTCTGGGCGCCCGCCAGACCGGCCAGGAGCGAGCCGCAGAGGGCGATGAAGAGATGCTTGATCATGAATGTCTCCGTTGAGGATGGTCAGCCCATCGCGTAGCGCACCAGCAAGTCCTTGATGATGGGCAGTCGTTGGGTAAGGTTCAAGCCGATGTTGCGTAGCGCCGGCAGCGGGCCGGCAGTTGGCGAGAAGAGTTTTTGCAGTCCGTCGGTGACCGATTGTAGCGCCACCACTTCCTCCTTGCGCGCCCGCTCGTGGCGCCGCAACCAGCCCAGGTCGCCGCAGTCGACATGTTCGGGGCAGGCCGCCAGCGTCTCGGCCAGGGAAAACGCGTCCTGAAAACCCAGGTTGATGCCGTGGCCGGACAGCGGATGGATGGCATGGGCGGCGTCGCCGATCAGCGCCAATCGCGGTGCCACCATGCGCGGTGCACGCATGAGGCGCAGCGGAAATGCCGCCGGCGGCGTGACGAGCGACAGCGCTCCGAACCGGCGCTCACCGGCATCGGCGACGCGGTCGCAGAAGGCTGCCGGCGATAGCGCCAGCAATTCCGCGGCGTGTGCGGCAGGCGTGGACCAGACGATGGACATCAGATTGCCCGGCAGCGGCAGGTAGGCCAGCACGCCATCATGCCGGAACCACTGACAGGCAACCTGGCGGTGCGGCTTCTCGATGGCGAAATTCGCCACCACGCCATGCTGGTCGTAGGGCTTGAAATTGACGGCAATGCCGGCCGCGGTTCGCGTCCACGAATCGGCGCCATCGGCCGCAACGACCAGCTTGCTCTTCAGTTCGCGGCCATCGGCCAGCGCCAGCGTGGCGGCTTCATCACCGAAAGTCAGCCCTTGCGGTACGCCGGGACAGAACAGCGTGACATTGCCCTGACGCCTGGCTGTCTCCCAGAGTTCGCGCTGCATCAATGAGGCCTCGACGATCCACGCAAGCTCGGCGACGCCGGCGTCGTAGGCCGAGAAGTCGAGGCGGCCGCCGGCATCGCCGTGGATTTTCATCGCGGCGACCGGCGTCATCCTGGTCGCGTCGAGGTGCGACCATGCCCCGATGCGGTCGAGAAAGCGGACATTTGCCGGACTGATGGCATAGACGCGCGCGTCCCAACCCGCCGGCGCCACGGGTGCGCGCGCCTCGACCAGCGCAATCGACAGACGGCTGCGTTTCAAGGCGACGGCGAGCGCCAAGCCGGCCAAGCCGCCGCCAACGATCACGACATCGAATTCCATGGACTTTCCCGGCACGAGTGGTTGCCTTGACAAGAAGCGTTGGGGCAAAGGATAATCGCGGCCCTTCGCGGTGATGTAGCTCAGCTGGTTAGAGCGACGGATTCATAATCCGTAGGTCGAGGGTTCAAGTCCCCCCATCACCACCAGATTCTGAACGGCTCTCCGGTTGGAGAGCCGTTTTTATTTCTGGTAATCACGGCAAAATGTAATCGCTGTGTACTCAGTCAAACCGACGGGCATCATCCCACTTCGTTTCCCGCTCTGTCAATGAGGCTTTCCGCTAGGCCTTCCGTAGGGGCGGTGATATTATGACAAGGTCAATCAAGCCAAGTTCCTTGGACTTGGGATCGCCGAAAAAAATCGACCGACTTGGCCATAACCCCGATGATCCTGGCTGGACATCAAGAGGTTCGACGGCGAACCAGGCTGGCGGTTGCGTACAGGCGGGCGGCGGATGATTTTCGACCGCCAGGATGAAGTGAAGATAGTTGCCACCGAGAGAATCAAGCCCCGAGGGGATGCTTACAAAATGAGCCTGCAAAAGATCAAGTCGCTTAAAGGCGAGGATGAATACGTCTTGCTGCCGATTGCCGTTTATGAGGCGCTCAAGGACAAGATCGACGACAAGCTGTCGGCCACGCGTGGCAAGGCCAGGGTTACGGCCAGCG
>WBZU01001516.1_pt1 | contig 12147 bp, 12 predicted proteins | sample 5204311 | NCBI WGS metagenome assembly WBZU01 (sample SAMN12344359, study PRJNA552823) | activated sludge metagenome | biome: Activated sludge suspended growth; feature: Nitrification reactor; material: Wastewater; isolation source: activated sludge from nitrification reactor of wastewater... | reverse complement strand
AAATCGAGGATGAAGTTCCTGCTCGTGTTGTTGACCAGAACGATGATGTCATCTGGGTTTTCGACCCAGGTGTAATCCTGTTCCGCAGCCTTCACAGATTGATTGGTCGCCATTAGCATGCCCCTTGGTCTAGCATCGTCCGGTGGGTAGCAGACTGCATTGTACTTGGCACGGTGTACTTTCGACAAGAACTCGACCGGATGATACCGGGATCAGTGGTGAACCGACTTCATCTCCTCGATGGAGACCTTGGCGGACTTGGCGCGTGGCATGCGATTCTGCCAGAGCGACACGCCCACCACGGCGGCAAAACTGCCGGCGTAGAGCAGCATGAACGGCGTCGACAGCCAGCCGCTGGCGCTGGAGACCAGATACGCTGCCATCAGCGCGTACAGCGACAGTGCGATCTCGGCAATCATCACACGGTCCAGCGGCAGGCGATAGGCGCTGCTGCGCCAGCGGTCGCCACTGCTCTCGACGCGAAATTTGGGGGTCCGCTCAAAGGTTCCACCCTGGGTGCGCCAGCCCTGCCACACGGCCAGCGAGTTGTTCAGACAGACGCCCATGCCCAGCAGCGTCAGCAGCGGCAGGTAGGCCCAGCGGCGCCACCACGATTCGCGCGCCAGGCGCAGTTGCCCGACAGCGTAGAGCAGCGGCGGCCCGAACGAGGTTAGTCCGATGAGCGGGACGGGCGAAAGCGGCTGGGCGCCCAGGAGCAGCAGCGGCGGGATGACGAGCAGCAGCAGCAGCAGCATAGGATGGATGAGATACGCGCCCAGGTGCACCATCGCCGCCAGCCGCACGCGCAGTTCGTTGTCGCTGCGCCAGACGCGCGCGCCGAGCTTGCGCAACGTCTGGATGCTGCCCTTGGCCCAGCGGAACTGCTGGCGCTTGTAGGCGTTTAGCTGTGGCGGAATCTCGGCCGGCGCGACGACTTCGTTCAGGTACACCGGCCGCCAGCCGGCGAGTTGGGCGCGGTAGCTCAGGTCCAGATCCTCGCAAAGGGTATCGGTCTGCCAGCCGCCGGTCCGCGCATCTTCGATGCAGGCGCGCCGCCACACGCCGCCCGAGCCGTTGAAGCCAAAGAGACAGTCTGCCGCCTGGCGACCGGCCTGCTCCACGGCAAAATGGCCATCGAGCGCCAGGGCCTGGCTTGCGGTCAGCCACGAGTAGTTGCGATTGAGATGGCCCCAGCGTGTCTGCACGAAGCCGACCCGTGCATTGGCCGGCGTACAGAAGTAGGGAACGGTGCGACGCAGAAAATCGGGCGTTGGTCGAAAGTCGGCATCGAAGATGGCAATGAAGTCGCCCGTTGCCGCCGGTAGCGCATAGGCGAGCGCGCCGGCCTTGTACCCGGTGCGCGTGGGCCGTCGCACCGCCACGATTGAGCGCCCTTGCGATCGCCAGTAGGCCACGCAGCGGTCGATGATGGCTACCGTGTCGTCGGTCGAATCGTCGAGCACCTGGATCTGCAACTTGTCGAGCGGGTAATCCAGCAGGGCGCAAGCCTCGATCAGCCGTTCGGCCACGTGGCGCTCGTTGTAGATCGGCAACTGCACGGTAACGCATGGCCATGTTGCCGGTTCCGGCGCGGTTGCATCGGGCTGCACGCGGCGCATCTGCCAGACCAGCCAGGCTGCGTGGAGACTGTAGAGCGCAAGCCCGACGGCGCACGCCATATAGATTGTCTGTAGTATTGCAATCAGCACTACCTGCACTTGCATGATTTTGCACCCAAAAAATCGAGCCGACGGCACGCCGGCTCGATTCGGCAGATTATACTGCCTTGTTTGGGGTCGAACCAAATGTGGTATACTCTGTTGGGGTAAGCGGCCTATGACCGCACGGCTATCCCTACGGGATGTTTGCTGTGCGCCAACCGGCTAGATTCTAAATTTGTACAGAACGTTTTCGGTACAATCCCGGCAATCAATTCGCATCTGCACCGCGTCAGGAGTCGAACATGGCGGCTGCCTTTTCGTCCGAACCCAATATGTCCATCATCGACCGTGATGCCCTTGACTCGCTCGTCGAGATGTTTGGCGATGATGACATGGAGGCCGTGATTGACCTGCTCGACACCTTTCTCTCCGAGTCGCTGAAGCAGACGCAAGCGATGAAGACGTCATTTGATTCCGGCGACATCCAGACCTTGCACCGCATGGCTCACAGCCTGAAGTCGAGCAGTGCCACATTCGGCGCGGCCCGGTTGTCGGTTGCTTGCGCACGCCTCGAGCAGGCGGCCAAGGCGCAGTGTGATGGCGGAACGTGCGGCGAATTGCTGGCCGTCGTCATCGGCGAGCAGCAGCAGGCCGCCGCGTTGCTCAGCGACGAGCGCACGCGGCTCGCCGGCGCGTAGCCGGGCGACCGCGACTACGTACGCAAAAAACGAAGCCCTGGGCCGCGGCCCAGGGCTTCGTTTTTTGCTGAAGGGGGAGCTTCGCTCAGTCCTCGGTTGCTTCTTCCTTGTGCTGAGCGATGATGTCGGCAGCCAGGTGGCTGGGCACCGGATCGTAGTGGTCGAACTCGATGGTGTAGACACCACGCCCCTGGGTCATGGAACGCAGGTCGGTGCTGTAGCGCATGATCTCCGCCAGCGGGACCGTCGCGCGCACGACCGTGCGATTGTTCTTCTGTTCCATGCCCAGCACGCGCCCACGTCGCGTGTTGAAGTCGCTCATGATATCGCCCATGAATTCGTCCGGCACCGTGACTTCAACAATGTAGATGGGCTCCAGCAGCACGGGGTTGGCCGCCTTAAAGGCCAGCTTGAAGACCTCGCGGCCGGCGGTCTGGAAGGCAATATCCTTGGAGTCGACTGGGTGTTCCTTGCCGTCGAAGACAACGGCTTTGACGTCGACGACCGGATAGCCGGCGATGACACCATTTTCCAGCACGGCCCTGATCCCCTTTTCGATCGACGGGAAGAAGGAACTGCTGATGGCGCCGCCGAAGACCTCGCTCTTGAATTCATAGCCCGCGCCGGTCGGCTGCGGGTCGACGCGCATGTGCACCTCGGCAAACTGGCCGGCGCCGCCCGATTGCTTCTTGTGGCGGTACTGGGCCGAAGCTGACTTGCTGATTGTTTCCTGGTAGGGCACTTTCGGCACGGCCGTTTCTACATTGGTCCCGTACTTCTGTGCCATGCGATGGACGGCCACATCGACGTGTGTTTCGCCCATGCCTTGGAGCACCGTCTGCTTCGTCGCCGAAATGTTCTGCGCGCGCAGGGTCGGATCTTCTTCGGTAATGCCGCTGAGCGACGGCCCCATCTTGCCGCTGTCGACCTGCGACACCGGCGTGATGGCCACAGAATAGAGCGGGCGCGGGTAAGCCGGCGGCGTGACACTGATGATCTGTTCGGCGGCGCACAGTGTGTCGCCGGTGATCAGGTCATCCATCTTCGTCAGCACGCCGATATCGCCGGCGACCAGCTCGTCCAGATTCTGCATATCTTTGCCGCGCACGCTGAAGAGGTTGGCCACGCGGGCGGACTTGCCGGTGCGCGCATTTGTGATCTGGGTATCGCGTGTGATCTTGCCGGAGAAGACACGCACGTAGTTCATGCGCCCGACGTAGCGGTCGATGATCGTCTTGAAGACCGCGCCGGCGACCGGGCCGGCCGAGTCAGAGTCGAGGTTCAGCTCGTCGTTGCCCTTCATGGCTGCAACGCTGCGCTCGTTGGGTGCCGGCACATAGCGGCGTAGCGCCTGCATCAGGCGCTCAAGGCCGATGTTGCCGGTCGCCGTGCCGCAGTAGACTGGCGTGATCGCGCAGTTCTTGACGCCGACATGCAGCCCGTGGCGGACCTCGTCGATCGTCAGTTCTTCGCCTTCCAGGTATTTCATGATCAGTTCGTCGTCGGCCTCGGCGGCTGCCTCGACCAGGGCGACGCGCGCCTCTTCGGCGTCTGCCTGCAGCTCGGCCGGAATCGGGATTTCCTTGCCTTCCGGGCCGACGTAGGCTTTCATCTCGATCAGGCTGATCACACCTTTGAAGGTGTCAGCCGTGCCGATGGGGATTTGAAATGCGACAATTTTCTCGTCGCCCAGCGTCGTGCGCAGGCTTTCCACGGCGTTGGCGAAATTGGCATTCTCGCGATCCATGCGGTTGACAAAGACGATGCGGGGCTTTTCGAGATCGCGCAGGCGGTCGTAGGCCAGCTCCGTACCGACCTGGCAGCCGGAAACGGCGTCGACAACCACTAGGCCGGCCTCGGCCGCAAAGAGCGCGCTGATCACCTCGCCCACAAAGTCCTGGTACCCAGGTGCGTCGATCAAATTTAGTTTGAGGTTATCAAATTCAACGGGAACGACGGCGAGATTGATCGAAATGCCACGGCGGTGCTCTTCGGCATCCCAGTCGGAAACGGTGGAACCATCTTCCACGCGTCCCATGCGGCTGGTTGCGCCGGTTTTGTACAACAACGCTTCAGTCAGCGTTGTTTTGCCCGCGCCGCCGTGGCCGAGCAAAGCCACGTTGCGGATCTGGTCTGTCTTGAACTTCGCCATAGAAGCCTCCAAAAATGGGTCGATAGAAATGAGAAACGACCGCGTCGGACCGGTGCCTGCGTGCGACCGAATGTGCCGACGCGATCGTTGGCTTACGGTGGGTGCTGCTCATGAACATGTCAACCGTCGGAAGTGATGTGGCTTGCCGGCGATTCCGGCGTCGAGGTGATTGGGAGCACAACGCCGAAGAGCAGCGAATCGTTTTCGTACCGAGTTTGCTAGTACACGCGTTTTCACAGTCAACTCGGCATTCTACTGGAAAGGCACATACCGGTCAACTTATCGGCATTCGCCATCGGCTGCATCCTGTCGGCGATGTCAGCGATAGCTGGCAAAGACCTCGGTTGTCCCATTGGTGTCAAAGGCGAGCACGTCGTAGGGCTCGTCCGCAAAGCCGTCAACTTCCATGCCCGGCGAACCGACCGGCATGCCCGGCACGGCCAGCCCCGTAACGGCCGGACGCTCCGCCAGCAGCCGCCGGATATCCTCAGCCGGCACATGCCCCTCAATCACGTAGCCATCCACGATGGCCGTGTGGCAAGACTGAAGATCCTCTGGCACCTTGTACTGGTTCTTGATGGAGCCCAGATTTTCCATGTCGATCGCCTCGACGGTAAATCCGGCTTCCTCCAGGTGCGCGATCCAGTCGCCACAACAACCTCAGGTAGGCGATTTGTACACAGTGATCGACTCTGCTCCGGCCGCGGCGACTGGCGCATCTGCCACCGTCGTCGCCGGGCTGCCGCTGCACGCCGCCAGCAGTGCAACGGCCATGAGCAGGGTCGCAAATAGCACGTTTCGCATATCTGCTCCTTCTTGATCGATTGTCGCTCTCGGTCTGCGGGGTAGCTCTGATTCTACCACCGTCCATGCAGGAAGGCAGAATTCCGTTTCATGCGCCCGGTTCGAGCAACGGCAAACGCGTTCCCTGTGGTAGAATCGTACCATTTTGTAGCGAGTTCGACGCATCACATCAGCGAGGGACGTATGGCGCGCCAATCCGGATCACCCCGCCTCTACTACGGCTGGATCGTCGTCGGCGTGACCGCGCTGGCGTTGCTCGTCTCGGCTGGCGTGCGTTCGGCACCGGGTGTCTTTCTCGTCCCTCTCCAGGAAGATACAAACTGGAGCATGGGCGTCATCTCCTTCGCCGTATCCATCGGTCTCCTCGTGCTGGGATTGACCGCGCCCGTGAGCGGTTGGCTCATCGACCGCTTTGGCCCGCGCATGCTGGCCGTGATCGCGCTCGTAATCATCTCCATCAGCATGGCCGCCAGCGCGTTTATCCAGGAACCGTGGCAACTGGCGCTGCTGTGGGGCGGCCTGAGCGGCGTGGGCACCGGCATTATCTCCGGCGTGCTGGGTGCGACGGTGGCGATGCGCTGGTTCGTGGCGCGACGCGGCCTGGTCATCGGCATGTTCGGCGCGTCCACCTCGGCCGGCCAGTTGATCTTCGTGCCGGCGCTCATGCTCGCAGCGACGTCGCTTGGCTGGCGCGCCAGTTCGCTCGTGCTCTCCTTCATCGCCATGATTGTCGTGCTGCCGGTGTTGCTCTTTCTGCGCAACGACCCGGCGGATCTCGGCCTCGTCCCGCTGGGGGCGACGCCGGCCACAGCCCAGCCGCGTGCGCGCAGCGAGCAGGGCGTCATGCGGCGTGCCGTGCGTTCCACGGAGTTCTGGTTGCTCGCCGGCACCTTCTTTATCTGCGGCGCGACGTCGACCGGCCTGATCGGCACGCACCTGATCCCCTTTGCCCATGACCACGGTATCGCCCAGACGACCGCGGCCTCGATGCTGGCGCTCATGGGTGCCATGAATTTTGTGGGCACGCTTGGCTCCGGCTGGCTGACCGACCGCTACGACCCGCGCAAACTGCTGGCTGTTTACTATGGCTTCCGCGGCGTGTCGTTGCTCTTCCTGCCCTTCGTGACGGACCCCATGGGTCTGGCCGCGTTTGCCGTGCTCTTCGGGCTGGACTATATCGCCACCGTGCCGCCGACCACAGCACTGGTGGCCGACAACTTCGGCCGGCGCAACGTCGGTACGGTCTACGGCTGGATCTTTTGCAGCCACCAGGTGGGGGCGGCGCTGGCAGCCTGGTCGGGCGGTATGGCACGCGACGCGCTGGGCGACTATGGCATGGCCTTTCTGCTGGCCGGCGCGCTGGCCATGGCGGGCGCGCTGCTGGCGTTGCGCATCAACCGCTCGCCGGCGCTCGCCGCCGTGCCGAGCCAGCCGTGACGATCCTCTTTGTTTCGGGCGTGCTCTTTGTGGCCGCCTTTGTGCGTTCGCTGGCCGGTTTTGGTGATGCCCTGATTGCCATGCCGTTGCTGGTGGCTGCCGTCGGGCTGGCCGTGGCGACGCCGGTGGTCGGCATTGCCAGCGTGATCATCAGCGCGGCCGTGTTGGCGGCGAGCTGGCGCAGCCTCGATCTTGGGACGAGCTGGCGGCTGGTGCTGGCTTCGGCGGCCGGTATCCCGTTTGGTCTGCTCCTGCTGACACGCGTCGACGAGTGGGTGATGCACGTGGTGCTTGGCGTCGTGCTGGTGGGGTATGGGCTTTACAACCTGCTGCGGCCCGGGCTGCCGGCGTTGCAACGCGAGGCGTGGGCGTTTCCGTTCGGCTTCATCGCGGGCGTGCTCGGCAGTGCCTACAACACCAGCGGCCCGCCCGTGATCATCTACGGCACCATGCGTCGCTGGCCACCCGACACCTTCCGCGCAACCTTGCAAGGCTTTTTTCTGATCAACAGCTTGATGATCGTCTCCAGCCACGCGTTGGCCGGCCTGTGGACAGCGACGGTGTGGGAGCTGGTGATCTGGTCGTTGCCGGCGCTGCTGCTGGGGATTGTCGCAGGTATCGTCGTGCAGCGCTATGTTCCCGCCGTCAGCTTTGGCCGGCTGGTCTATGCGCTGCTGGTGGCGATAGGCGTGATCTTCCTGCTGCCGCTGTGAGCTAGGCCGCGCTCGGCTCCGGCACGCCCTTGCCCAGCTTCTTGCACAGGTCGCCGAGCTGGCGCTGCTCTTCCGGCGTGAGGGCCGCCATCTCTGCGGTCACCGCCTCCACGTGATTGGGGAAGATCGAACTGATCAACGCCAGCCCGTCGTCGGTCAACTCGACCATGACCACGCGCCGGTCGCTCGGGTCGCGGCGGCGGCGTACGAGGTCGCGTTTCTCCAGGTTGTCGATGACCAGCGTCGTGTTGCCGCCGCTCTTGAGCAGCTTGCCGCAGATGTCCGTCTGCGACATGGTGCCCAGGTGATAGAGCGCCTCCAGTGTGCCGAATTGGCTGACGGTGAGGTCTGGATGGCTGTTGTGGTGGGCGATACGGGCCAGCACGGTGTTTGTGGCGCGCGTCAGCTTGATAAGGGTGTCAAGGGCCAGAACTTCGTCCGGCTTTCCTTCAAAATGAGTTGGCATGAGTCTTCATCCGGCAATGCCGACCCGCTGGCGACAATAATCCAACGAGCCGAGCAGCTTGTAAACAAACCGGCCGACATCCGCGTAGGTAACACGCGTCGACGATGGCGGCAGAAAATCGACTTCCGTGCGCACGTCGTCGGTGGCGCTCTCCTCGCGCATGGCGCCGGGGCAGACCAGCGTCCAATCGAGCCGGGACTTCCGAAGGCAGTCGTACATGCGCAGATGCTCGGCCGCATAGGGCAGGAAGGCCGGGTTGAAATCGGGCGCTTCCATGCGCAGCCGGTCGGCGCTACGATCCTCCAGGATGCCGGCACCCGCCACTGCCACCAGGCGTTGAATGCCCGAACTCTCCATCGCGTTGACGATGTTGGCCGTGGCCATGGAGAGCGCTTCCGGCTGCACGTTGTCGCCCAAGCCCAGCGCGCTGGCGACGACATGACACTCGCGCATGGTGTAGGCAACCATCTCGCTGTCGAGCGCATCACCCAGAAAGAGTGTGACAAAGTCGCGATCGGGCGCAAGCCGCGCCGGGTTGCGCACCAGGACGCACACCTGCTGGCGATCCAGAATCGCGGCATGCAAAATGTGGCGACCTGTTCGTCCGGTTGCGCCAAACAAGGCGATTTTCATTGCGCTCTTCCTCTGGTATGATTACGCCCGCCGGTGCTCCTACCTTACCGGAAATACCTGCCGCTGTCAATTTGTGCAAGTTTGAACAAATATGAGCCTCTTCCTCTGTTCCGATGGCGACGCGCTGCGCCTGTTCCTGCGCAACCGCGCCGAACCGCACACCTGGCTGTCGGTCGATGCGGGCTCTGGCGCTGTGTCCGAGATCGACCGCCCGGTGGAAGTGTGCACCTGGGACGGCCAGGATCTGGCCGCTGTGGCCGGCATGCTGGTCGTTGCCCTCGACCCGTCGCAGCTATCCGCCGGGAGCCGGCGCGCGCTCCTGGCCGCCCTGCACCGGCGGCTGGATGCCGGCGCGCCGGTCGTGCTTGCCGCCGCAGCGCTGGCCCTGGCCGCGGCACAGCCGGAGGAGCCCGGCGCGTTGCTCATTACTTCCACCCATGTCGCGCCGGCGCCGCTGCCCGACAATTTGGGGCCGGCATTGCTGCACCAGTACGGCGTGCGGCGCCTGCTGGTGCTCTGCGGCGTCGTCACCGCGTGCTACGTAGCATCCTCCTCGCTCCTGGAAGTCGAGGGCCCCGGCTGCATTTTTGCCGCAACCCTGCCATCGACGGCACAACTCGCCACGATCCCGCTGAATGTCCATGTGCTCGGCGGTGGCATGCGTCTGCCGTGGTGACGCGATGCACACCATCCTGATCACGGGCGCCACCGATGGTCTCGGCCTGGCGCTCGCCCGCCGCTACCGCGCGCAGGGCAGTGTCGTGCTCATGGTCGGGCGCCGGCCGCCTTCCGCGCTCGACCCGGCGTTTTTCACACTGGAGAGTTATTGCCAGGCCGATCTGGCGCTGCCGGACGCACCGCAGCGCGTGGTCGCCTGGCTCGACGCGCAGGGCATCCCCGCGCTCGATCTGCTCATCCACAATGCCGGCCTCGGCTATGTCGGCGATCTGGGCAGCCAGGATCCCGACAATCTGCGCGCCCTGGTCGACGTCAACCTGTGGGCGCCCATCGCGCTCTCGCACGCGCTCTTCCCGCGCCTGCAACGCGCGCAGGCACGCTGTGTCTTCATCAGCTCGGTGGCGGCTGACCTGCCCGGCCCGCGCTATGCCGTCTACACGGCAACCAAGGCCGCGCTGGATGGCTTTGCGCGCAACTGGCGCGCCGAGTTGCGCGCCGATGGCTCGGGCGTCACCGTGCAGGTCATCCACCCCGGCGCGGTGCGCACCGCCATGCACGCCAAGAGCGGCGCCGATCCTGCCGCGCTGGGGTGGGAGCGTTTCCCGCCGCCCGAAGATGTCGCCGCCGCGATCGAGGCCGCCATCCTGCGCAGCCCGCGCGACGCGACGATCGGCGCGGCCAACCGGCTGGCCCGCAGCGCGGGCCGCAGCGTGCCGGGCGTCGTCGACCGGCTGGTGGCCCTGCGCGGCCCCGTCGCCCCACCGCTGCCGCCCGCGGACGAACTCCCGCACGCGCTCATCACCGGCGCGGCCGACGGGATTGGCCGCGCGCTGGCGCTCCGCTTCGCCGGAGAAGGTTACCTGGTCAGCGGCGTCGATCGGGATGCAGCGCGGGCAGTCCAGACACAGGGGGAGATCCTCAACCGCGGCGGTCGCGCCCGCTTCGTCACGGCCGATCTCGCCACGTCCGACGGTATGCGCACGGCAGCAGATGCCGCGTCCGGCTGGCCGGCGCTCGATGTGCTGATCCACAACGCCGGCATCAGTTGTGTCGGCCGCTTTGTCGACTCCGACCTGGCGCACCAGCGGGCCGTCGTCGACGTCAACTTCGTGGCGCCGCTGCTCATGACCGCCGGCCTGCTGCGTGATGGCAGGATTGCCGCCGGCGCCATGCTCGTCTTTATCTCCTCGCTCTCGCACTTCCTCGGCTACCCGGGCGCGACCGTTTACGCAGCGACCAAGGATGGCCTGGCCGCGTACGCGCGCAGCGTGCGCGTGGCACTGGCCGGCGCGCAGGTGGGCGTGCTGGTCGTCTACCCCGGTCCGACGCGCACCGCGCACGCCCGCCAGTACAGCCCGGACAACCGCCGCGAGCAACGCCGCATGCCGCCGGAGACGCTGGCGTCGCTCATCTACACGGCCGTGCAGCAGCGGCGGCGGTCGTTGATTCCCGGCGCCGGCAACCGCATGGCCGCGCGCCTTGGCCAACTGGCGCCTGGCCTCATGGCCGGCATCATGCGCCGCACGCTCTACACACCGCTGGCGCGCACGCGGCGGGCTCGGCCGTGATACCCGCAGCGCCCTGCCTTCACCATCATACAGCGCTGGTACGCCGTCTTGAGCTGGCCGAGGCGGAGACGACCGCGCGTTACACCGCTGTGCAGGTGCTGCTCGAACCCGCCACCGGCAGCACGGTCAGCGCGATCGGCGACGGGCTGGCGTTCTTCACGGGCGCCGGATCGCCCATCAATCGTGTCGTCGGTCTCGGCACGGCACAGCCGGTCGACCCAGCGCTCGTCGACGCGTGCGAGACGTTCTATGCCGCGCGTGGCGAGCCTTGCCGCATCGATCTCTGCCCCGCAGCCCATCCTTCACTCGCCGCGATTCTCGCAGAGCGCGGCTATTCGGCTGCGCTGTCCAAGCACGTATTCGTGCTGTCGCTGGCAGGGTGGGATTCGGCAGCAGCCGGTGTTCCGGCGATCGCGGTTCGTGCCATTGCGCCCGAAGAGGCGGAGTTGTGGGCGCAGACGCTTGCCGCTGCCGGCGCTGACGGCAAGCCGAATCCCGTTGCCCGTGCTATTGCCCTGCCCAATCCGCACAAAGCGGACACGATCTGTTTTTTGGCGCAAGTCGGTGGTTTGCCGGCCGGCGGCGGGGCGCTGGCGGTTGTCGACGGCGTGGGCATCTGCTACTCGACGGCGGTGCGGCCGGCCATGCGGCGCCAGGGCGTGCAGCGCGCGCTGCTCGACGCCCGGCTGGCCTACGCCCGCGACTGCGGCTGCGACCTGGCGCTCGTCCAAACCACGCCCGACAGCGCATCGCAGCGCAACGTCGAGCGCTGTGGCTTTCAGCTTGCCTACACCAAAGCCACCATGACGCGCCCCATTCCTGGCTAGGTGGCGGATTGGCGAACGCGTAACGCGCACTATACTATAATGACAGGAGAGGAGACGCGACCTCACGCTATCATCCATTGACATGGCCCGGTCATCTTCTCCCGCCTGCCTACGAATATCCAATTGTCAATCTTCCCGGTCACCACATGTCAACGGAGACAAGCCATGACCAGACCGAAGCGTGAATCTCACAGCCGCACCATCGGCGACCAGACGCTGCACCCCGAAAGCCTGATGATGGGTTACGGCTATCGCCCCGAACTCTCCGAAGGGTCGATCAAGCCGCCGCTCTTTCTCACCTCCACCTTCGTTTTTGAAACGGCCGAAGAGGGCAAGGCCTTCTTCGAGCTGGCGTACGGCCTGCGCAAGGGCGACCCCGGCGAGGAGATGGGGCTGATCTACAGCCGGCTCAACAACCCGAACCTGGAGATCCTGGAGGACCGGCTGACCATCTGGGACGGGGCGGAGGCGGCCGCGGTCTTTGAGAGCGGCATGGCGGCCATCAGCACG
>WBZU01002663.1_pt1 | contig 12148 bp, 9 predicted proteins | sample 5204311 | NCBI WGS metagenome assembly WBZU01 (sample SAMN12344359, study PRJNA552823) | activated sludge metagenome | biome: Activated sludge suspended growth; feature: Nitrification reactor; material: Wastewater; isolation source: activated sludge from nitrification reactor of wastewater treatment... | reverse complement strand
GCAAGCTGTCAGAAGTTGAATTTGATGATGCGTTAAAAAAAGAAACTTTTGATTTTGTTAAAAGCCATCCTGATGTTATTATAAAAGGTCTGCCGTTTAAGATGATAAAATATTCAGGCAGACAGGACTGGACGGTCAGCTATTTCTTTCAGTATACTAAATATCCGAACGCAGGTTATTACGAAGGATTTTTTCAGGCGATAGAAAATTTCTTTTTCTGGGTGATCTTGTTTTTCCCTCTTGTCTTTTTATTAAGGAATAAAAAGTTTTCTCCGGTTTCTATTTATATTCTTTGGGCATATCTCAGTTATACTTTAGCCCTGTTCCCGGTATCCGAAACCAGAGCAAGGTATAATTTTCCATATTTGCTTTTTCCGGTATTTGCAGTTGCGTTGTCTCAAAGAAAAAATAGTCCACAAGATAAAGTTAATACTGAGATCAGTACAAAGAATGTCAGCTAAATTAATGATAATATGGGACTATGATTCTGCCATAGGTCAGATAAATTCTTCCTTTCCCTATAATTTCAAATATGATCCGATATATCAGGAAATTGAAAACGTGGAGTTTATTTTAAGAAAAGCAGATGAGCTTGGCATTAAAATGACATTCGCCTGCCTGGGATTTGCTGCAGAGAAAGGTTTGCTGCCTTTTAACAATCCGGAACAGATAAAGAGAATATTTGACAGCGGACACGAGATAGCATCACATTCTTGGAAGCACGAATGGTTCCCATATCTTACGGATAAGCAGATCTTCAGATCTCTGGAAAGAAGTAAGTACGCTCTTGAAGAATGCATAGGTAAAAAAGATGTTGTCGCCGGATTTGTTCCTCCACACAGCAGACCGATGAGCTGGTATAGAAAATTTTCTGTAAGTCTTGGAGACAGGGGGTTTTATCCTTTTCACAAAGGTTCTGACATCGGGTATGTATTGAAGCAGCTTTCATTATTAAAATATAGATGGTGCAGGGTATTAAAGAACTATGATCCGGTCTGGAATAAAATTTTCAGAAAGAAGAATGATTATGAGATATTTTTTTCCAAATGGGAATTTCACAACGGGATAGTATGTGTTCCTCAGCATTATACAGGTTTTGATGACTATGCTGAAAAGTATCTCAATAAAGCAATTGAGCTCAATGAAACACTTGTTATAGTCGGACATCCTGCTGCATTAAGCAGGGATAAATCCGAAAGCGTTACTCATTTCAATCGCTTTATGGAAAAAATAGAGAACGGAATTTCAAAAGGACAGATTGAAGTGTTTACCGTTACAGATTATATCGGTAAACATTTCACTTCAGGAGTGAATAAAAATTAAAGTAGAGATCATACCATATTCAGATGAACTTGTAAAATCACACGAGGAATTTGCAGCTAAGGTATGGCCGGATAAGAAAAGAAGAAGATCGGAAATATATAATCGATGGAAATTCAGAGGTCCTGAAAAAGGCGCTGTGGATGGTCTTTTACTTGCTAAGTTCGAAGATAAGATCATTGGCCAGCTTGGTCTTTTGCCTGTAAAACTAAAACATGAAAAAAAAATTTATGAAGCACAGTGGGCTTGTGATCTGATTGTAGATCCGGAATACAGAAAGCTCGGTACGGGAAATATGCTTTTCGAAGCCGGAATGAAACGGGATAAAATTACTTTAGGAAATAATCCAAGTCCTAAAGCCGAAGTGCTGATGCTAAAGGCAGGATTTAATCCGGTAAACAGCGGGCGGCTAATGGTGTTTCCGATTGATCCCGAGCAATTGATCAGCTGGGCAGTTCCGAAAAAATTCTCATTTGCTGTACCGGCAATTGGTAAAATTTTAAAACCTTACTTTACTTATAAAAGAAAAAAATTAAATGTAACAGAAAATAATTTCATCCTATGCAGCTGGAATGATGTCGCCGGATCAGTAAAGCAAAGGCAGGAAGCGGGCAGCTGCTTACAGATCCTGCATGATGAGGAATTTCTGAAATGGAGGGCATCGGGATTTCAGAACTTTTCTCCCGAAATAAAAGCTATGAGGTCATCTAACGGCAGCTACGCTTTGTATTCATATTTTAAACCGTATTTCAATATTTACGAATGGCATTGTACAGTTGACAGTGATCTTAATTCCATGCTGTCAGTTATAATGAAACTTGCTTCAGACGAGAAGGCAAAAACCATTCAGATCGTATCCAACGGTGAAAGGGAAATGCAGTCGCTTGCTTCTGCAGGATTTATAAGATCCAGGAATAATGAAAAAGTAATTTACTATTCCGACAAAATTAAATTCAGCAGTAAAGATCATTTTTATTTTACTCTTTATGATACAGACCTGAATTTATAAAATGATAATTACGCACGATATAGACAATTGAGAGTATTTGAAAGCTTTGAGATACTGAAAGACCTGAATCCCATCTGGTATTTTAATCTGTATCCTGAAAAGGCAGAGTCATTTTCTTCCTGCTATTACAACTCTTCTGTAATGATAATACCGGAAGAGTTTAGGGATATTTTCTCTGAAGATAATGATTATTCCGGCAGAGTATCACGTGAGCTTGACCTTGGCTACCGGCTTTGGAATAAAGGAGTGATGCTGACTGCCGAAGCCGATAACGGTGAAAAGCTATTGCACACTGAAATACCCGATCTGAAGGATAATTATATTTTCATAAGAAAATATTTCAAGTGGCACAGAGCTTATTATTATTTAATTAAAAATATACTCAGTCTAAGAAATCCAATTAAAGAAATCAGAGCATTTAATGCAACAAAGGAAATAAAGAACATTGATCTTGTCAAAGATCACTGTGAATATCCCGAATATAACAGCTTCTCCTCCGTACTTATCAATTCACAGCCGCTTGTAAGTATTATTATTCCTACACTTAACAGATATGAATATCTGAAAGATGTACTTGAAGATCTTGAGAAACAGGATTATAAAAACTTTGAGACGATAATAATTGATCAGACAGATGATCCCGATAAAGAATTCTATAAAAAATCAGGATTACAATTAAAAGTTATATATCAGGAAGGAAAAGGTCAGTGGCTTGCGAGGAATGAAGCAGTCAGAAATTCAGATGGTGATTACCTTCTTTTTTTTGATGATGATTCAAGGATAGATAAAGACTGGATCAGTGAGCATTTAAAATGTCTGGATTTTTTTAAAGCGGATATTTCAGCAGGGGTATCAATATCAAAAACAGGAGATTCTGTCCCCAGAAATTACAGTTTCTTCAGATGGGCAGATCAGTTTGATTCAGGTAATGCAATGGTAAAAAGAGAAGTTTTTAAAAAGATAGGAATGTTTGACAGACAGTTTGACAAACAGAGAATGGGTGACGGTGAATTCGGGTTAAGGGCATATCTTGCAGGATTTAAAAGCATTTCAAATCCGAATGCAAAACGTCTTCATCTGAAAATAGGTACGGGCGGACTTCGTCAGATGGGTTCCTGGGATGCATTCAGACCGAAGAAGTTTTTTGCTCCCAGACCGATTCCGAGTGTTTTATATTTTTTCAGAAAATATTATCCTGTTAACTACGTGGCGAATGCTATGTTAATAGGTATTTTACCATCCCTTATTCCTTATAAATGGAAAGGAAAAAAATATTTATATCCGGTAAGTGCGATTCTTGCAATTTTTATACTGCCAGTTCTGCTGCTGCAGCTTGCTATCTCATGGAGCAAAGCATCTGAAATGTTAAAGGAAGGGAATAAGATTGAGTGGCTCTAAAAAAATTCTCCTTATAGTTTCAGAATTTCCCCCTGGTCCGGGAGGGATAGGGAATCATGCTTTTAATCTTGCAAAGTATCTGAAATTAAACAGCTGTGATATTACAGTATTAACTATTTCGGATTTCGCTGAAGAAAAAGATGAAAAGGAATTTGACAGTTTACAGAAGTTTGATGTTTTCAGATTCAAAAGATTTGACAGCAGATTAAAGACGACATCAGGAAGAATAAAAACAATCAGGCAATTTTTAAACAAAGAAAATTATTCGCATGTAATATTCTCCGGAAGATATCCGCTGATGACTTCAGTGTTTCTGAATAAATACCATAAGCATTCAAAATTTATCTCAATAGTTCACGGAGGTGATGTAAATTCTGACAATGCTATCGAAAAGTACCTTATAAAAAAAGCTTTGCAAAAATCTGATCTTATCATACCTGTTTCAAATTATTCAGGATCATTCATTGACAAAAGAATAAATAAGGAAAAAATTAAAGTGATCCCCAATGGTTTTGACCTTGATAATATAGAGCAGCTAAAGGTCAGTGAGAAAAGTCTTATGAACGGATCCCTGAATTTAATTACTGTAGGAACAGTCTGGCCGAGAAAAGGTCATCATAATGTTCTTAATGCCTTTCCGGAAATAATTAAATTATATCCAAAGACAATTTACAATATAGCCGGGAGATTAGCCGATCTTTCGCAGATTGAAAAATTATTAGAAACAGATAAATTCAAAGGTCATTTGAATTTGCTTGGTCCTGTATCCAACAACAAAAAAAATGAACTGCTGGATGGTAGTCAGGTATTCATACTGCTGAGCGAAAGTCAGACAAGCGGTGACTTTGAAGGTTTTGGAATAGCAGTACTGGAAGCTAATTATTTCGGACTGCCTGCTATCGGTTCATTCAAAAGCGGACTGGAGGATTCCATCAAAAACGGTTACAGCGGAATTTTAGTAAATCCAAAGGACAAAAGTGAAATACTTGAAGCACTGAAGACCATTGCAGCTAATTACAATCAATTCAGTAAAGGCGCGAAAGAATGGGCTTCACAGCATCACTGGTCTAATATTATAAAAAGATATTTAAAAGAAATTGAAGGAATCAAATAATCTATGTGCGGATATTTAGGAGCTGTTGATTTTAAAAGGGGAATTGAAACAATATATCCTTTATTGCAGAAGGGATTAAGGAACATTGCACACAGGGGTCCGGACGGAAGCAGGGAATTTGTACAGAAGAATATATTTCTAGGACATAACAGGCTTAGCATCATAGATCTTTCTGCAAATGCAGATCAGCCGCTGAAGTCTGCAAATGCGGATGCTTATCTGATCTTTAACGGAGAAATATATAATTATAAAGAATTAAAGAAAAACTTTACCAATACAAAATTCATTTCTTCTTCAGATACGGAAATTGTACTGGAGGGATATCTGCAGGAGGGACCGGATTACTTTAAAAAATTAAGAGGAATATATTCTTTTGCTATTTACGATTACCGCAATGAACAAAAAGTCATTCTTGCTAGAGACCCTTCCGGAATCAAGCCATTATATCTTTTTGCAAAAAACGGACAATATATTTTCGGCAGTGAGATAAAAGCGTTGTTGCCCTGTCTGAGGGACAAGCTCACTATTAATGAAAGCATACTGAAAAGCTATTTAAATTTGGGTTATTGTTCAGAGCCATTTACAGTTTACAATGAGATCACTGCTGCAGAGCCGGGGAGCTTTATTACTATTAATAAGGAAGGATACTCAAAGAAATATTTTGAAACATTTGATTTTCAAAAAAAGAACAGTTTTGATTTCAGACAGAATAAAGAAAATACTGAGGAAAGAATAAAGACTGCAGTAGAAAGAAATTTAACGGCAGACGTGGAAGTGACAGTAGCGCTTAGCGGAGGTATAGATTCATCACTCATATATGCATTTGCAAACAGATCAAATTCCGAGATTAAAGGTCTTACAATAAAATCCAATGATAAAGAATATAATGAAGGAGACATTGCAAAAATATATTCAGATACACTGAACGGGAAAATTGAATTTATAGAATCTGACTCTGAACTGAACCTTGATACATTAAACAAAATACTGGAAGACTTTGATCAGCCATATGCAGACTCTTCGGCTATCAATGTCTACTATCTTACAAAAGCCGCAGGCAAAGTGACAAAGGTTTTGCTTGGAGGAGACGGAGGTGACGAGTTATTTAACGGATATCCTTCAATGACCTGGCTAACATATATAGACAGACTGAACAAGAACAGTATTACAAAGAACGGAGGGAAAGCATTTCTTGAAATTGCAAGATCCATCCCGGGCACTTCAAGAAAAAGATTTGTCAAGAGGATTTCAGATCTGTGGTCTGACAAGCCTCACGAACTTTTGTATGACTGGCATTCCTGGTTTCCGAGAAAAACAGTTTTTGAAAACGGAAGTCCGTTTCTTTTTGATACTTCAGATGGAGTAGAATTTTATAAAACCATATTTGAAGAGAAATCTCCGCACGAATTTGAAAATTATGTTGTGTATGATTATTTCAGGAAACAGATGCTGAGTAATTATTTAAGGAAGACTGATATGATGTCAATGCTGAACGGAGTTGAATACAGAGTACCGTTATTAGATGAAGATCTGACAAGCTATGCATTGACAATTCCATTTGGTCAGAAATCTTCGCTTAAAGTTTCCAAGAAGATATTAAGATCTATTCACGGGAAAATATATCCTAAGGAAACAAGCAGTGCTTCTAAAAAAGGCTTTACAATTCCGCTTGATACTGCATTAAGCCGAGATGAATTTGAAGTAATCCGGGAAGAGCTTTTGAAAAAAAATAATTTCGTGGGTCATTATGTAAAAAATGAATATACACAATTTTTGTTCAATGCTCTTGATGACAGGTTATCTGCCGAATCAGATATTAGCAGGGCGGGAATCTATCAGAGAATATTAATGCTCTACAGTCTGAGCAGATGGCACAGCGAAAGATGAAGCTTGCAATTATTTCTCATACTCCGCATTATATTAAAGAAAATAAAATCACCGGCTGGGGACCGACAATAAGGGAAATTAATAATCTTACCGGATTATTTGATGAAATATTTCATATTGCACCTCTTCATAAGGAAACTTCACCGGAAAGTTCATTAAGTTATGACAGTGATAAAATTAATTTTATTCCATTGAAGCCGTACGGAGGTGAAAGCTTCGGTGAAAAGTTTACAATCATCTCAACAGCTTTCTCTAATCTGAAAAAAATAAAACCGGTTCTTGATAAAGTAGACTGGGTACAGTTCAGAGCTCCTACTTCAATGGGGCTTTATGTACTTCCATATCTAAGCATCCGAAAAACTCCTAAGCGATGGGTCAAATATGCAGGTAACTGGAAGATGGAATCTCCGCCTTTGTCATACCGGATTCAAAAATGGTGGCTTGAGAATAATTTTCAGAGATCAAAAGTAACGATCAACGGTCATTGGGAAGGTCAGAAAGAACATATACTGAATTTTCAGAATCCCTGTCTGGATAATGAACAACTTCAAAGAGCAAAAAAAATATCCGAAAGTAAAAATTTTGATAACATGCTGACCTTATGTTTTGCTGGAACTCTGACAAAAAATAAAGGTGTGGATATTTTGCTTGAGGCATTGAAAAAACTAAAGTGTAAAAATGAGATAAGGGAAGTAATATTCGCAGGAGACGGGGCAGGCAGGAAAAAATATGAACAATCAGCATCAGAAATAGACATGAATATTTCTTTCAGAGGGCTGCTAGGTACAACAGAGCTTGAAAAGTTATATGAGGAATCACATTTAATAATTCTTCCCAGCGAGTCAGAGGGCTTTCCAAAGGTTATAGCTGAAGCTGCTGCTTTCGGATGCATACCTGTGGTATCGGATGTATCATCGATAGGACAGTATTTTAATGATACGAACGGATTTCTACTGAAGAATATTAACTCTGATGAGATAGCTGAAAAGATAGATCTAGCTTTGAAAGACAGGAACAGATTAAAGGAAATGTCTCTGAATTGTTTAAAAGTTGCAGAGCTGTTTACATTTGAAAATTATATAATTAACCTTAAGAATAAAATATTGTTTGCAGAATAAAACAAATTCCTTTAAAGACCACGGTTAAATGTGCAAGTCATTTACTCACAAAATTAGTTAAATCCTTCAGCAAATTTATTGTGCTTAATTTTTTTTAAATATATGACTATTTTCAGATCAAACAAAAATAAAAGTAACGCAGATTATTCTGTTAATTTATTAAGATCGTAATAATATTTTGAAAAGATCTCCATATAAAGCCGAAATATATTTAGTAATCAACATTGCGCTTGCAATGGTGATGTTGCTGAATTCAAAGCTAAGTACAGGATATTCTATAATAATAGTTTTAGTTGGAATTTATAAAATACTAGCTAACAAGAATGCAGACGGTGCAGCGCATTATTACGCTGCTTATGTAGTTGGGATAGAAGTATTGTTCAGAATGAATTCGGGAGGATTCGGATATGAATATGGAAAGTATGCAGTTATATTTCTTCTTATAACGGGATTTCTTGTTGAGTCAAAGAGAAAGAAACTTCCGTATATCTTTCTGTTTTTCCTGCTGATGTTTATTCCTTCAATACCAAGTGCGGATTTTGGAACTTTTGATCTGTCAAGACAAATGGTTTCGTTTAATCTCTCCGGTCCTCTTTGCCTTGGGATTTCTACAATATATTTTTATAAAAGAAGACTGAATCCGGTGCAGTTAAGAAAATTGCTTCTGGCAATGCTTTATCCGATCGCTGCCATGTCAATATTTGTATATTTTAAATCCGGTTCACTTGAAGAGGTGCAGTTCACCACGGAATCAAATTTTGATGCAAGCGGAGGTTTCGGTCCTAATCAGGTCTCAACGGTTTTCGGCTTAGGCATACTAATTATAGCAATAGCTTACTTTCTGAATATCCGTCTGTTCAAATTAAAATTTGTCAACATACTTTTACTGGTTGGATTTCTTATAAGAGGTCTGGCAACTTTCTCCAGAGGAGGAATGCTTGCACCCATGGTTTCAATTTTATTGTGCATAATTATAATGACCCTGACGGACAGCAGCTTCAGCGTAAGAATTGGAAAGGTTGTATATGCATTTCTTGTAATTTTTGTGCTGGCATTTTTGGGATTCAATTATGTCAATGATGTAAGCGGTGGGCTACTTGAAATGAGATTCAAAGGGGAATCGATGTATAATGCGGACAAGAGCAATTTACTCAGCGGACGGGATGAAATTTTCATGGCGGATATAGATGTATTCAAGGATAATGTTCTGACAGGCGTCGGACCCGGAATGTCTCACCAGGTAAGAGCAGAAAAATCCGGAATAGATGCTGCAGCTCATATTGAATATTCGAGAATGCTGGCTGAACACGGGCTCTTCGGTGTAATTGCAATTCTTATAATGATGTTATTTCCGGTACAGAGTTTTTTTAATCTGAAATCAATAGATGATAAGATATTTATGATAATGTGTCTTTGCTTTACTTATGTTACTTTAGGACATGCGGCAATGAGAATAGCAGCTCCGGGTTTTGTTTATGGCCTGGCATTTATTTCGATTATCAGAAAACCGAGAGTATGATCCTATATGCCGGGAATATACTTTCCAGATTCGGCTACACTCCAACCTTTATAGAAACATTAACACCAAAACTTTCAGAGCATTATAAAATCATAGCAGTTTCTGATAAAGAAAATAAGCTGCTTCGTCTTTATGACATGGTCAGTTCTGTTTTCATAAACAGAAAACAACTTGAGCTTGTGCTTATCGATTCATACAGTGTAATGGCATTCTGGTATACATACATACTTTCGAAAGTCTGTCTCTTTTATAATATACCTTATGTACCGATATTGAGAGGCGGAGGTTATCCTGACAGACTAAAGCAATCTCCCGGACTCTGCAGATTTATATTCAGTAATTCATACAAAAATATTTCACCTTCATATTATTTAAAAAAGCATTTTGAAGAAGAAGGCTTTAAGGTGGATTATATACCGAATTTTATTCCAATAGAAAATTATCAATTTAAACAAAGAGAAGTTGTAAAGCCGAGATTATTCTGGGTAAGATCGTTTCATGAAATTTACAATCCATTACTTGCAGTTGAAATATTAAAGAAGTTAAAGGTAAAATATGCGGATGCTGAATTATGCATGGTAGGACCCGATAAGGACGGCAGTCTCAGTAAAGTAACTGACAAAGCTGAAAGAGAAAATCTAACTGCTTCTCTGAGGATTACGGGTAAGCTGTCAAAAAAGGAATGGATCGAACTGTCAAAGGAATATGATATATTCATTAATACAACGGACTTTGATAATCATCCTGTAAGCGTAATAGAAGCAATGGCAGTTGGGCTTCCGGTAATATCAACAAATGTAGGAGGTCTCCCTTATCTTGTGGAAAATAATACTGACGGAATTTTATTAGATCCGAAAGATCCTGATAAGTTTGTAAATGCAATAGAATCTTTAATGGCTGATCCGGCATTGGTTTCAAAGCTTACATTGAATGCAAGAAAAAAAGTTGAAGACTTTGACTGGAATGTAGTGAGTAAAAAATGGTTTGCAGTAATAGATCCGATGATCAAAAAAAAATAAATATCTTTTGAATGTCCTTCCTTGAATTAAGTCTGAAGTTAAAAGGATTTCCTCTTGTGCAAGCTGAAAAGGAACTGAGCAGGATTCAGAGTTTAAGCAATGAGGAATTCAGAGTGTGGCATAAAAAGAAAAAGTGGGAGATTGTAAAGTATCATGTCAGAAATAATGAATTTTACAAAAACAAGACCGGTGAAAAAATTCCGGATAGATGGGAAGATCTGCCAGTACTGACTAAAAGCGACTTTCAGAATTCCAATGAGAAATTAATATCCGGTACATTCAACAAAAAAGATCTTTATACGGGCTACACTTCAGGATCCTCGGGACATCCATTTAATTACGCCAAAGATAAATTCGCACATGCGATGACATGGGCACTTATTAAGAACCGTTATAAAAATTTCGGTTTGACACTCAGTTCAAAGCAGGCGAGATTTTACGGTATTCCGTTTGAGCGGCTGGATTATATTATTGAAAAGACAAAAGACGCATTATCCAACCGTGTAAGGTTTCCTGTGTTTGACCTGTCAGATGAAATGCTGGAGGTCTTTCTCGGGAAATTCAAAACAACTTCATTTGATTATGTATACGGATATACAAATTCCATTGTATTGTTCGCCCGTTATCTGATAAAGAAAAATGTGATACTGAAAAATATTTGTCCTTCTCTGAAGATATGCATTGCGACTTCCGAAAACTGTGCGGATGAGGATAAATTATTAATTGAACAGGCCTTCGGAGTTCCGGCAATAAATGAATACGGCACTTCGGAAGTTGACCTGATAGCATTTGAAGATCTCAGCGGAAAATGGCAGCTGTCGAATGAGAATATATTTATTGAAGTGCTTGATGAAGACGGAAAACAGCTGACCGCAGGAGGTGAAGGAAGGATACTTCTCACAGCCCTTCACAACAAAGCAATGCCATTCATCCGTTATGAGATTGGAGATAAGGCAGTAATAGAGCCAGGCAGTGATGAGATTGTAATTAAGAAATTACTCGGAGGGGTAAATGATCTTGTAATACTTCCCAGCGGGAAAAAGTCATCTGGAGTAACATTTTATTTCATAACCAGAAGTATACTGGAGAATATCGGTAGTCTCAAAGAATTCATTATCAAGCAGACAGAGCCGGATAAATTTATTTTTGAAATAGTATCCGATGAAGATATTTCTGAAAAGGATAAATTAAAATTACAGGATAAGATGGATACTTATCTTGAGCCGGGACTGAAATTTGAGATTCAGAGAGTTGACAGGATCGAGCGCACTAAAGCCGGAAAGATGAAACATTTTCATTCACACCTAAAATGACAGGACGTAATTTGAAAATTTCTGAAAAAATTTGAAGCTTGTAATATTAAGTCAGTATTTTTATCCCGAGATGGGTGCACCGCAAAACAGGCTTCTGGAGTTGTCAAAGATATTCATTGAAAAAGGATGGGAAGTATGTGTTGTCACGGCAATGCCGAATTATCCGAAAGGACAGATCTTTAAAGAATACAAAGGTAAATTCAGCACAGAGGAAGATGTACAGGGAATAAAAGTATTAAGATACTGGATGTATGCATCAATAGCGGCAAAGAGCATTCCCAGAATTATATCCATGCTGTCATTTTCATTTACAAGTTTATTCAGCCGGAGTTTCATAAAAAAATTTAAGCCTGATTTTATTTTTACCGAGAGTCCGCCACTGACTCTGGCATTCAGCGGATATCTTTTATCAAAGCTGACGGGATCAAGATTGATAATGAATGTGTCTGAT
>WBZU01002661.1_pt1 | contig 12149 bp, 9 predicted proteins | sample 5204311 | NCBI WGS metagenome assembly WBZU01 (sample SAMN12344359, study PRJNA552823) | activated sludge metagenome | biome: Activated sludge suspended growth; feature: Nitrification reactor; material: Wastewater; isolation source: activated sludge from nitrification reactor of wastewater treatment... | reverse complement strand
ACGCACGGCGTCGCCCAGTTCCTTCAAGAACCGCGCCGCGAGCTCCGATCGATCCAAGTTTGTCGCGCCGAGCTTCAGCAACGACGTCGCCCGTAGTTCGGGAGGAAAAACCTTCGTGTGCACATTGAGGCCCACACCGACGATCACCGCGGCCAAGGAAGAACCACGCAGTGAGGTTTCGACGAGAATTCCGGCGAGTTTGTCTTCCCCGACATAGACGTCGTTGGGCCACTTGATTCGCGCTTTACCCGGCGCTCCAAGCGCAAAATCGACGACACGCGCGACGCACCATCCCACCACGAGCGTGAGCGGAGCAAGCGCCGGCGGCGGAATGTTGGGACGCAAAAGAACCGAGAGGTAGAGGTTTTCCCCGGGTGGCGAATGCCACGAATGGCCACTGCGCCCGCGCCCTCGCGTCTGGGCATCCGCGACAAACACAGCGCCATGCGCAGCCCCTGCGGCCCCCGCCTGACGCGCATCGTCGTTCGTCGATTCAGTGATGTTTTTCACGACAACCGGTCGACCAATGGTCGATCCGAACGAGTCGAGAAACGTTGCGATGCGCGTCGCGTCGAGGTCCGTCACGAGTGTTTCCCGACTACTGAAAATCGAGTCCGATATCCGCTGCCGGCGCCGAGTGCGTGAGCGCTCCGACGCTGATGACATCGACGCCGACTTTGGCCAGTTCGGTCACGCGTTCGAGCGTGATGCCTCCGGACGCTTCGAGAAGCGGACGAGTGGCAAGAGTGCGGCAACGTTCCACCGCTCGCGCGCAATCCTCCGTGGAGAAATTGTCGAGAAGAACGATATCGGCACCTGCGGCGATGGCTTCTTCCAGCTGCGCAAGACCATCGACCTCCACTTCGATCCGCGTCGTGTGCGGCGCGTAGGCACGAGATCGAGCCACGGCTTTCGCGATGCCTCCCGCCGCGACGATGTGGTTGTCTTTGATCATCACGGCGCTGCCGAGATCATTGCGGTGGTTGTGTCCTCCGCCCATGCGCACGGCATAACGCTCGAGAACGCGTAACCCGGGTGTGGTCTTGCGCGTGTCCGTGATGCGCGTGGACGAACCCGCAGGCAGCGCGTCCACGTACTTGCGCGTGAGCGTGGCGACGCCGGTCATACGCTGGGCGAGGTTGAGCGCCGTTCGTTCTCCGGCGAGGACCGCGCGAGCCGGTCCGCGTACGCGCCAGAGCGTGGTTCGTGCGGATGCCCGCGTGCCGTCCGCGACGAGAACATCCACGACGCATCGAGGATCGATACGCGCAAAGACACGCCGGAAAACTTCGGCGCCGCACGCGACGACTTCTTTTCGACAAACCGCGTCGGCCGTCGCCGTGGCCGATTCTTCGATGCAGGTTTGTCCGGTAAGGTCACCACCGGCGAGGTCTTCTTCAAGAGCACGATCGACGATGGCGTCGATGAGAGAGGGCAGGATCATCATGTCTTCTTTCGATCACCAGCGGAGCACGGCGCCGGCCCAGGTAAAACCACTGCCGAAGGCAGCCATGAGGACGTTGCTTCCGGGTTTGATGCGTCCTTCTTCCAACGACTCCGACAAACCGATCGGAATCGTCGCCGCCGTCGTGTTGCCGTACCGCTCGATGTTGTGCACGACTTTGTCCGCGGACAAACCAAGTTTGTCCGCCACGTACTGGTTGATGCGCATGTTGGCTTGATGCGGAACGAAGAGGTCGATCGCGTTGATGTCGATCCCCGCCGACGCGAGCGCTTCACGGCTGACTTCGGGCATTTTTTCCGTGGCCCACCGAAACACCTGCTTTCCGTTCATTTTCGGAAAATGCTCGCCCGCTTCGAGCATCTCGTGGGTCAGTCGCGGTTGATGATTGGACGCCGGAGCCGGAAGCCACAGTTCTTTCGCTCCCGCACCGTCGGCGTGCAGATGGATCGACATGAGGCCTCGATCTTCCGAAGGACTTTGACCGACGACGACCGCGCCTGCGCCGTCGCCGAAGAGCACGGCGACATCACGTCCACGCTCATTGAATTCAACGCCTGTCGAATGCACTTCGGCACCGACGAGCAAGACGTTCTTGTAAACGCCGAGACGAACCCACGCATCGGCGATGCTCAGGCCATAGAGAAAACCCGAGCACTGGTTGCGAACGTCGAGGGCGGGGATCCCGGGCAAACCCAGTTTTTGACCGAGGAAACAACCGGATCCCGGGAAATTGTGGTCGGGACTCAACGTGGCGAAGATGATCATGTCGATGTCTTCGACACGTTTTCCCGCTCGTTCGAGCGCCATCTTCGCGGCGGGAACGGCGAGGTCACTGGCGCCGATACCGCTGTGCTCGATGAATCGCCGTTGTTTGATGCCCGTTCGTTGCTGAATCCACTCGTCGGTGGTGGGCATCGTTTTGGCAAGGTCGTCATTGGTGACGACTTTCGAAGGTACGTAATGACCAACTCCAAGAATCGCTGAACGCATGCGCCTATGAGTAGTGCGACCTGTGCGTATCGAAAAGACAGAACGACCGACACAACGCGTCAGCTTTCAAGGGAATTGTGCGTAGTATCGTGCACGCACAGTGGCGCCGGCGATGCGCGGACTGTCTACGCGAGCCGACAGAAGGCATGGATGTGGCGGGTTGAGGGGCGGGGGCGAAAATCTGGATCGAGCACGCCGGCAACAGGTCGAAATTCTTTGTTGTTCGTCTGTAGGGCTGTGACACTCTCGCCCGTCAAAGAAGAAGCCCTTTAATTCAGGTCCCCATGCGCCCACAGGTCGGCCAGGTCATCAACAACAAGTACCGGCTCGTCCGCGTCATCGGCGATGGCGGGATGGGCAGTGTGTACGAAGCGCGTCACGAGGTGCTTGGCACCACGGTCGCGTTGAAGTTCCTTCATCCCGAGTTATCGCGACGCGCGGGTCTCGTGCAGCGATTCCTTCAGGAAGCGCGTGTTTCCGCGCAGATCCAAAGCCCCCACGTCGTGCGTGTGAGCGACGTCGATCAGATGCAGACGGGCCAAGCGTTCATCGTGATGGAGTATTTGGAAGGAAAAACCCTCCAGACGCTCTACGAGGAACTCTACAACGCGGGCCAGAGGCTCTCGTACAACGACGCGCTCGAATACGCCTGTCAAATGCTCGACGGTGTCGAGGCGGCGCATCGCGCGGGCGTCGTGCATCGCGATCTGAAGCCGGACAACGTGATGCTCACGAAGGGTCCCAAAGGCGAGCCGTTACTCAAGCTGCTCGACTTCGGCATCGCGAAGTTGAAGGTCACCGGCGAGCTCGATCGTGGTTTGACGAGGCCGGGCGTGATCATGGGAACGCCCGAATACATGGCGCCGGAGCAAGCGTATTCGGCCGATGCCGTGGATGTCCGAGCCGACATTTTCTCGCTCGGCGTGATCATCTTCGAGATGCTCGCGGGTCGTCGTCCGGTTGGTGGAGACGAACCACATCAGATCGCGTCGTCCTATTTGTCGGGACAAATCGCGCAGTTGACGGATCTTGCTCCGCACATTCCGCCGGATTTGGCGAAAGTCATCCACAAGGCGATGGGGCCGAAGCCTCCGGATCGTTACAACACGCTCGCGGAGTTTCGTGCGGATTTGCAGCCATTTGCCATTGCTGCTCATGCACCTTCGGCCGGTGCTCCCGCGGCGACGCCTGCGCCCGGGTCTGTCGTTCCAAACAACTCCACGACCGTCCCGCCGACGGGGCAAGCCGCACCGATTCCCAAGACGCTGCCGCCCACGGACGACACGCCTCCCCCGGGAGCCGTTGGTCCTTCTGTAACTCCGCAACCCATGACCCCGCCGGCTCACGTGGCGACGCCGTTGGGTGGTTTCGAAGCGAAGCAACCGATGGGCAGTGGAACGTCCATCGGAGCACCGTTGCCGATGGTGGTTCAGGACGGAACAACCCCGGCACCACCGCTCGCTGCGGCGTTCGAGGTCAATCAACGCCCCGGTGGAACGGCCGTGGGAGCGTCGCTCGAAGGCGCCAACGTCGGCACGTACAACACGCCGCAAGGCGGGTACAACACGCCGCAAGGTGGATACGGACAAACCCCTGTCCATCAGCAACAGCCTCAAGCGTGGCAACAACAAGGTGGTTATCCGCAGCAGCCCGCGTACGGGCAGGTGCAAGCTTACGCGCCACCTCCGGGACAAGCGCCCAACCAACGTCGAGGTGGTGGAGCGGGCGTCGCGGTGATGTTGCTCATCGCGTTTGTCGTGACCGGCGTCGTCATGGGCGGCGTTTATTTGTCGCAGAAGCTGAAGGGTCCGGACGAACCCGATGGCCCGATCGCCACGGTACCTCCGCCGCAGACGTCGATGACCGCGGAGACACCGACGCAAACGGCAAACACGACCGGAGCCGTCAACACGATGCCGCCTCCGGCGTACACGCCTCCGCCGCCGACGCAACCAACGCAGCCGACTCACAACACGACCACGACCACGAACACGGCGCATCCGCCACCTTCGGGGACGACAACCGCGCCGCAACCATCCGGCACGGCGACGTCATCCGCACCGACCACGACGATTCCCAATCCGTTTGGTTCCGGGCCGATCACGTTCCCAACAACGTTGCCGACAAACATCCCCCTGCCGCCGTTCCTCGGAGGCGGGCAACCCACAGCTTCGAGTCCGCCGACGTCGCGACCGCCGCCGGCAGGCAGCCCGCCTCCCACGTCGAGTCGACCGCCGATCATCATTCGATTTCCCACGAAGAAGAAAAACTGAAGAGCTCGCGAAGACCCCAAGGAGCAAGCGCATTCGATGAACGGTCAACAAGGTGGAGTTCCTCCGACAAACCCTTATGGTCCGGGTAAAACCGTCGTTGGCGAACCGCTCTACCCGCCCGATGGCGCCGCCGGTTCCGCTCTGCCTCCGATGGCCGGCGCACCGCAAGCGGGAGTTCCGGGCACGGTCGTCGATCCCCCCGCAATGGCCGGGCCTCCGGCAGGGTTTGCCCCGGCAACCGGCACGCAACCCGGCGGCCCTCCGCAACCAGGTGGACCCTACACGGCTCCGGCAAGTCCGTACGGACCAACAGCCCCCGCGTCACCCTACGGTCCACCAGGACAAACAGCTCCGTCTTACGGTTATGGCGGACCACCTGGTGGCGCAATGCCGCATCCCGGAGGGCAACCCTATCCGCAAGCGTTCCCTGCTCCTCCGCCGCAACAAGGGCGTTCGTCCGGGGGTGGCTCGGGCGCGATCATGGCGATCGTCGCGGTCCTTGGAGTGCTCCTCATCGGCGGCTCCGCGACGGCGTACTTCGTGCTCGGCCGGAGGTCGTCGGCTGAAGAAGCGCCGATTGTCCCGGTTGAACCTCCCGCGCCCGTGACCGTCGCCGCGGATCCGGCACCTGCCGCAACGCCCGCTGCGACTCCGGCGGAAATCCCGGTCGCTGCTGCAACTCCCGAGCCTCCCGCACCTGCTCAGACGCCACGTTCGACGCCCACATCGACCGCAGCGCCCAAGCCCACGCAGACGCAAACGGCACAGCCGCCACCGCCACCACCGCCCCCCGCGACGACGCCAACGCAAACGCGTCCGCCGATAGGTCCGTCAACGTCGAAACCTCCGGCCACGACCACGACGCCTACGGCAAGGCCCACCATCAAGCTGCCCCCGGGTCCCGCTCCCGCGCCTACCCGCACCATTCCCAAGCCGTTCTGATTGTCCCGTCAAACACTCTGCTCCCGGCTTGCCCGGAAGCCGCGCGTCGAATACGGAAAGACGCATGATGGTGTCTCGTACGCTCTTCCCCCTCGCCTTGAGCCTCGTTTTCGCGTCGAGCGGCCTTTTGGGATGTGAACAAAAGGTCCCCGAGCCGACGCCGGAACCCCGCCCTGCGGTCAAAACCGAACCGGAAAAACCCGAGCCTCCGGATCTCATCAAGGAGGACACGCAGGTCGGTACAGGCGCCGAATGCAAAGACGGCGACAAGGTCAAGGTTCACTACACGGGCCGGTTGCTCAAGACGAACTTCATGTTCGATAGTTCGGTTGGTAAAACCCCCTTCGAATTCACCCTCGGCAAACAGGAAGTCATCAAAGGCTGGGATCAGGGCGTCGTCGGCATGAAGGTCGGCGGCAAACGCAAACTCACGATCCCCTCGAAACTCGGCTACGGCGACAACGGCAGTCCGCCCAAGATTCCGGGCAAAGCGACGCTCGTTTTCGACGTCGAGCTTCTCGAGATCGTTGCACCTCCAACGGAAACGAAGGACGGTGACAAGAAGGCCAACGAGAAGGACAAAGCCAAAGGCGGAACGGACAAACCCAAGACGGGTGGCGACAAACCGCCGGTCAAAGCCGACCAAGCCGACCGTTGATTCACCGCCAAACGACTTGGCGTAGGTCTTCCCAAACCTCGCGCGCGTACTGATAACGATACGCATCGCGCCGCCGCAGCAGCTTCGCGATCACATTGCCCACCGGAGTCGCCAGAGCTTCGGCTTTTTTCCGCGGTCCACCATCCGAAATCTGTCGCGCAATCTCGGGATAAGGCACCTCGACGTCGATCGCCGGTGCGCCCGTGTGCATCTGGTACATCAGCAGGCCGAATTGATAGAGGTCGCTCTGCGTCGTCGTGTAACCGGCCGTCACGAGCTCGGGCGTGAGGATCTTCGGATTGGCCACCTGCGGACGAAACCAACGCGTATTGCCCTGCAATTGATGCGCTACGCCAAAGTCCGTGAGCTTCACGATCGGCGAACGATCGATCTGCGAGATGAGCACGTTGCCCGCGTGAAGATCCGAATGCACCACGCCGCTGTCGTGCAGGTACTGAAGCGTCATCAAGAGCTGACGACAAATCTCGGCGAGCAGAAGATCGGGAAATGGTCGCCCAACGAGCGCTTTGAGGCTCGTGTCACATCGTTCGAGCGCCAAGTAAAACAGATAGTTGTGCTCGAATGCGTCGTGAATGTAGACGATGTTTGGATGGCGAAACCGTTCGAGACGCTGGAGTTCTTGCGTCCATTCGTCTCGTACCGCCTGATAAGACTTATTGGCGGGACGAAGCATTTTGAGGGCATACCGTTGATCGAACGGGCCGATGCACTCGTACACCGAACCGTACTGCCCATCGCCGATGAGTGCGCCGACGACATACGTTCCCCGCGCGGACGTGAGCGTCGTCCCCGGAACAGGGAACGGAAGCAAGTGCGACGCAGTGACAGGGCCCCGGTTCACGATCGATCAACGTAGCAAGAATGAGCGCGTGCGGAGCATGCCCCGCGGATTCTCATCACAACGAGGCTCAGCCCGCCAGACCTTGTTTTAGAAGCTCTTCGGTGACCGCGCGCTCGAAGCCGAGTGCGCTGCCAATCTCGAACAACATCGAGCGCTCAGAATCCGTCACTTTGCCGTCGGCCATGATTACGCCCACCGCCAAACTCAAAGCCACACGACACGCCGCAGGACTACCCAACGTCGCCCGCGCACCTGCAATCAACGCCGCAGTTCCCGCTGCTTTTCGCGCTGCATCGAGACGTGCGACGACTTGGTCGAGCATCTCGGGCGTAACCTTTCGGTCCGTCAACGACTGAACACTTCGCGAGAAATGCGCGCGTTCTTCCGGGGCAAACGAGCCATCCGCGTACGCCGCGAGATACATGATCTCGATGAGTGCCTCGAGCTTGGGCTCATCGAGTGAATGCGCGGACCTCAAAGAGATGGGGCTGCTCATGGATTCAAGTCCTACACCGTCCCGCCCCGGGCCAAAAGCCTAGCCGCACACAAGGTGCTCACCAAGCGCCTTCTATGCCAAACGCCCACACCACAAATACCCGTGAATTTGCCTGGTTTGGGCCACGCTTGTGGCATCCTTGTCCGATGCGACGATCCTTCGAGGTTGCGACTGCCCTGGTCTTCTCGAACCTCGTCGCCGTGACCGGTTGCGGCGCGACAAGTCAATCGACTGCGCAACACCCGACCGCGAACACGGACGCAGCAACGACACAAACCGTTGCTGCTCCAACGAATCCCCCGCCCCTACCCTTTCGATTGCCTTGCGGCGAGAACGATCTCGAAGGCTGCACCAAGGGATGTGACGAGCACGTCAACGAAGACTGCACGACGCTGGGCTTCATTTATTACGAAGGCAAAGGAATCGAAGCGAATCCGACGCGAGGTATCGAGATCTTTCGAACCGCGTGCCTCAACGACAGCGCCCGGGCCTGCATGAAACTCGGCGACCTTTATCACGACGCCGTACTCACGGATGATCCCGCCGCCGAAGCTGTTCTTTACACGCGCGCCTGTGAGGCCGGGGCAAACCGCGGATGCGTGGGCGCAGGTCGCACGTACGTCGAAGGACGCGGCGTCGACCGCAATCCAACCACGGCGGCCAAGTTGTTCGCGCGGGTGTGCGAACGCGGCAATGCCGACGCATGCCTCGAATTGGCCAGGCTGTACGACCGGGGCGAAGGCGTGAAAAAAGACGCCGACCGGGCGATGAGGTTCTACACGAAAGCCTGCCAGTTGGGCTCGAGCGAAGCGTGCGTCACCGCGGATCCCAAAGGCGAAATCGATGTCGCGCCGCCCCGGGATTGAGCGCTGCTACGAGCGAGTTCGTCCAAAGAAACATGCCTCGACATTCGTCTCCGACATCCCCACGTGATGACGGGCAACGAGCCAAGGGAACGAATGTTCGTTCGTTTGGTTTGTCGCGCTGAACGAAAGCGAGGTCGACATGGCTGAGCAGCAAAAGAATCAACCGCAATCCGAAGAAAAGGGTCAGATGACGGTCGAGGAAGCCGGTCGGATGGGTGGTCAACGCGTCCGCGAGCTCGTCGAAGAAGGCAAGGAACGAGAAGCCGAATCGGGCGGCGGAAGCGGCGGACGAAGCGGTTCGTCCGGGGGAAGCGAGCGGGGTGGCAGCCAGAATCGCTGACGTTCGTCGCAACAAACGGGGGGGCGTACGTTCACGCCCCCCTTTTGCGGCCTATGAATCAGTTGCTGCGGGCGATCGTCAGGACAAGCGTTTCACCATCGACGACGAGCTCGCGACGTTCCCCGGCAAACGTCGGAGCGCCGATCTCGAGAGACCGAACGAGCGCTTCACCGGCGATCTCCGCTCGTGCTGCGTCGACGACGCGTTTGACCCGATCGGTGCCGTCGACGGCGAGCGAGATCCGGTCGGTAAAACCAAGCTGGATGTCTTTGCGCAAGCCTTGTACGCGCGAGAGGATTTCACGCGCCAAACCTTCGTCCCGCAACGCATCCGTGAGCGCCGTGTGCAACACGACGACCCCGGTTTTTCCGCCGGCAGCCGCGAAGTCTTTGCCCGCTTCGACAACGACTTCAATTTCTTCGGGCGTTAGCGAGACGCTCTCGCCGTCGATCTCGATCGAAACGGATCCATTCGTCACGAGCTCGCTGCGTAAAGCCGCCGCATCGGCCTTGGCCAAAACCTGTTTGGCTTGCTGAACCTTCTTGCCCAGCTTCGGTCCGAGCGCTCGGAAATTTGGTTTGAGCACATACTTGACCGCTTGCCCTTCTTGACCCGGTTCGAGGAACCGAACCTCGTGCACGTTGATCTCTTCCGCGATGAGATCCGCATGTTTCGCAAGGGCCACACGCAAGGCGTGACTCGATACGACAATGTCGGCTCGGGCCAACGGTTGCCTCACCTTGAGTTTGTTGATGGTTCGGACTTGCAAACCAAGGCTGACAAGTTCGCGAACAGCGCGCATTTCCGCAGCGAGAGCTTCGTCGATGGCGGCGGCATCCGGATCGGGCCACGCGACGAGGTGCACGCTTTGCGGCTGCGACGACGGCCAAGGCGAACGCACCAGGCTTTGATAAAGCTCGTCCGCGAAGAACGGGGTAAACGGCGCAATCAACCGCGAGATCGTCACGAGCGCTTCGTAGAGCGTGAAATACGCGTCCCGTTTGTCTTGGGCAGCCTCGGCCGAAACGGCTTCCGCGGGCGACCAGAACCGCGCACGCGAACGACGAACGTACCAATTCGACAAGGCATCGACGAAATCCACGAGGCGCTGCGCGGCTTCGTACAAGCGATACCCATCGAGGTGCTGCGTGACTTCACGCGTGCTCAGGGCCAGCTCCGACAGGAGCCACCGATCGAGCAAACCGCGTTCGGTCGCCGGTCGATACCCCGCACTCTTGGCCAAATCCGCAGGCGAAAGTCCGGTCGCTTCCGGGTTGTTTTCGGCCGGATTGAAGCCGTCGATGTTCGCGTAGATGACGAAGAACGACCAGACGTTGCGGATCTTGATCGCGAATTCTTTCTGCGTCGCGCGCACGTTCGTCAGCGAGTGACGCGTGTTTGTCCACGGAGGCGAGGACGCATAGAAGAACCAGCGGAACGCGTCCGCGCCAGGTGCCGGAGCGCTGGGATCTTCGAGGTACACGCGACTGTTCTGCGACAAACGCGGCACGTCGTTCGGCATGATCCGGAGCGGATCCGCATGCGGCGTCAAACCGAGCTTGGCGATATCGGCATCGGCGAGCGCGACGACGCGACGAGGTAGTTTCAGTTTGCCCGTGGCGGGACGGAGTTCGATGGGAAAAACCTCGCCGGGACGATCCCCGCGGTACAAATTCACCTTCGCGCTGTCCCCGGAAAGATCCAGCCCTTCGTAGTCTTCACGCGCGATGAGCGCCGTTCCCGGAGCCACGCTTCCAACTTTCGCGCTGTCTCCTGTTGCCGAGACAAACTCCATGCGGACGCGGTCGAGGATGATCTCCGGAGGCGTGTAGTTGCCCTTGGACTTGCTCTCCTTTTTGCCCTCGCGATCGCCCACGTGCCCGAGAACGACGCAGGTCTGGTAGGGCATCGGGTACGACCGAATCCGCGACAAACCCAGCTTCTTCTGGGTCTCTTCGTCGAAAACGAGCGTCGAGATCATGAGCAGCGAATAGAACCAGCCGCGGGTTTGATCGATCGCTTCGCTGATGAAGTCCGCGGGGAATGCACGGTCGAACTTCTCGAACGAGCCTTGGGCATGGGGAAAACCCCATTGCGCAAAAGGCATCGCGCCCGAGTCGTACCAGCAATCGATGACGTCGCTGACGCGCTTGTAGGTGCCCTCTTCGCCGTCTTTCTTGAACGTGATCTTGTCGATCCACGGTTTGTGCACCAACAGATGCTCGGCCATCTTCGGGTGCGTCTTGGCCAGATCCGCTTCGATTTCGGCCACGTTGTTTCCGGGTTTGGCGCGAAGAGCGGCCACGGAATCGATGGCTTCGATGGCGCCCGTCGTGTCGTTCACCCAGATCGGCAGCGGCGTTCCCCAATAACGTTCACGCGACAGAGCCCAGTCGACGTTGTTGGCGAGGAAGTCTCCAAAACGGCCGCTCTTGATGTGCTCCGGGAGCCAGTTGACCGTTTGATTGTTCGCGATGGCGCGATCGATCAGCGCGGTTGTCCGGATGTACCACGCGGGCCTTGCGTACTGGATGAGCGGGTCGTCGTCCGAACGCCAGCAGAAGGGATATTCGTGGCGATAACTCTCGGAAAAGACGAGTTTGCCCGCGGCATCGAGGTCCTTCGTCAGATCCTTGTCGCATTCTTTGACCCAGCGTCCGGCGTATTTGCCCATCGCGTCGAAGAACTTCCCGTCGGGTTTGACCGCGCAAAGCAAAGGCAACTCGCGGTTTGTCTTGAGAAGCGCGCGATGCGCTCCATGGTCGTCCTCGCCAAACGCCGGCGCGACGTGCACGATGCCCGTGCCGGCATCGAGCGTGACGAAATCGGCGGCGATGACGCTGTGCACGAGAGCATGGTTTTTCGCGACATCCGCAAACACGTCGAAGGGCGGGACGTAGTTTTTCCCGACCAGATCAGATCCCTTCGAGGTCGAAAGAATCGGGAGATCTTTGCCCAGTTTTTTCGCGATCGCTTCGCGCAGGCCTTCGGCCATCACGAGCTTGCGATCGCCGGCGTCCACCACGACGTAATCGAAGTCGGCCCGCACGGCGGCGTACATGTTCGACGGCAGCGTCCACGGAGTGGTTGTCCAGACGCACAAGGCGGTGGACGGATCATCGACAAACGGGAACGCGACGAAAACGCTCGGGTCATCAACGGTTTTGTAGCCCTGACCAACCTCGGCGGCCGAAAGAGCCGTGCCGCCTTGAGCCCACCACCACACGACCTTTTCGCCCTTGTAGAGCAGGCCTTTG
>WBZU01001455.1_pt2 | contig 12149 bp, 6 predicted proteins | sample 5204311 | NCBI WGS metagenome assembly WBZU01 (sample SAMN12344359, study PRJNA552823) | activated sludge metagenome | biome: Activated sludge suspended growth; feature: Nitrification reactor; material: Wastewater; isolation source: activated sludge from nitrification reactor of wastewater treatment... | reverse complement strand
GGCGCCTGCTCGGCGTTGATTGGGGGGGGACAAAACTGTGAGTTCCGCCTGGCTCACAGAAGCAGGGATGGAATCAAACTACGCTCATTCAATGCTACGAACTCAACTGCGTGATCCATCACAACGTGTGTTATGCACCATTTCCAAACCAACTGGCGCCTTGTCTACCGAGATGACTGCATGAACTGTTCCCCATATCGCCGGATCTGTTCGAGTGATTGGTTAACAGAGTCGTTCACGTTGCTGTCGGGTGATGCCGCGTATTGGTACAAGAACGCAGCGCCGATACTGCATATGGGTTGCATTGGCCAGTTACAGCATCCGAAGTAACACTCAGGCGGAGGTATGGGGGAAGGTTCAAAACAGTCATCACCAGCACATACTGCCAAGATACCGGAATCCGCGTAGAGCAGATGAGTGTACCTTCCTTGCAGTTCTTTCACGGCACTGACATCGCTTTGTGCTATGCGAGGCGAGCCAAGGACACCAGCTTGAGTTTCAGCAGGCGCACCAAAGCCTTCCCAGATAGATTCCAATTCCACTTTGTCATTCTGGAATCTGTCCCTAAATGTCTCGCACTCAAACAGACTGCCAGACCACGGAATCCGAATTCTGGCGACGACATTTTCGTCCCCCGTTCCACCGCAGTCAATTGGGGGCAATCCAGTAAGCGCGAGAATGTTCTCGCTGGCCGCGATCGTGATCAAGTCTGCACCCGCCATTTGCAGATTTACCGTAGTCATTTCCCGCTTTGGCCCATTGGGTGTATCGGGGAACGGAGTAGTCGGTGTCAGAGAGTCCGTCGGCGGAGCTACTTCACAATCTTCACCACAGTAAAGATCGATCATGCCGTTTTGCCTGAGAAACACACTGATGCCATCTTGACCGGACACGTCAATCGATACGGTCGGGTCTTCCATTCTCGGTCCCGTAGGTGGAGTAAGGGGACCAACAGTTGGTGTGATAATTGGCCCTGAAGTCGGCGATACTTTGCAGTCGATACAGATCGCTTGTACTTCAACCCGTCCATCGTCTGTACGAACAGTGCCTGCTGCTTGTGCATCTACGACTGACGGACCAACACGCCAAGGGCCTGTCGGCGGCAAGATCCCTGGGACAGTTGGCGTGTATGTGGTGCCACCAATAGGGGTTGGCGCGCAGTCATCACAGTATTCAACATGTGTGGTGCCATCTTCGCGAATCTCGATCAATATGACCGGAACGACTTCCCCAGGCTCTGAGCCGGTCACAGGCTCTTGTTCAAAATCGGAGCGTGGACCCGCCGATGCCGTTGTAGTTGTCCAAACAAAAAAACTGACCGGTAGAATCAACAGCAGGAATGCGTTACGAAACATGCGAATCATTGTTCTCTCCTTCATGGCAAGACTACTCCTCAGATCGATTGTGATGCGCCCAGGACTGAAGAAGTCTTCGCGAATCGTCTACTTTGAATCTAGCTGCGAGTAGGGGGCGAGTCGTTCTTCAGCAAGCTCCAGCAGTTTCTCAATAGGATCGATCCGATAGACCCGTACCGTTCCATCTTCACAGGCAGCCAAAAGCAGTTGGGAGTCAGGGCTAAATGCTACGCCGTTCATTTCTTGATCCGTAGTATCGGTCCCGAGCCGTAACCTCTGCGCCCAATCTTCTGTCTGGTACACGAGGATTTCACCCTTGTCCGTCGTGGCGGCAAGTAATTTTCCGTTCGGGCTGAGGGCAAGCGAGTAGACTGCCCCGCTGCTAGAGAGCAATGATTTCATCGGATTCGTCAAATACGATCCTTCGAATGTCTCGGGAAGTTGCCAGATATCCACAGTGCCGCGTTCGTTTGCTGCTGCAAGCCAATTGCCCTTCGATGAGAACTCTATGTCGAGTATTCGTTCCCCGTCCTTGTCTGCATCCAGGATTATCATCTCCTTGCCAGTTCCCGCATCAAGGATGCGAAGATCCTTTTCTGTCCCTATGGCGATGATTTCTCCGGTCGGATCAAATTCAAGACTCCAAATGGGCCAGGTCACGCTGATCGGCGTTCGCGCTTGCTGGTGTGTGTAAATATCCCAGAACTTAATAATCCTATCTCCACCACCGGACGCGACGACTGAGCCAATTGGGCTAAATGCAACAGCCTGGATTGCCCCTGTGTGTGCATCGAATCTGGCATATTCCCTACCCTCAACCGTGTCATATACAACAACATCATGATCATCGCTCGCACTAGCTACATAGCGAACATCCCGTGGGCTAAATGCAACATGGTTCCCGCGTGTAGAATGGATGTGTTGCTGAGTGCGAATCCGGCCAGTTGCGTAATCAACGAGTGTGAGGAAGCCGTTCCCGTCAACGGCTGCCATCAAAGGGATGTCTGGATTGGGGTTTGCTGCGATGCTCTCAACAAACGCCTTTGATATTGCAACTGAAAGTAGGTCTCGACTCGAACCCACATTCCATCGTTTGATCGTCTTATCCTCTCCTGCCGAAAATAACTCTGTGCCGCACATTGATGCATCGGAAGCTGCCGTAGCTGGGGGGGAAGATCCGAATACAACCGATGTTGGTGTTGCCACGTGACCGCTGAGCACAAATCGCAGCCGTCGAGTCTCCGTTTCCCAAATTTTGACCGTTTGATCATCGGATGCGGTAGCGAGACATTCCCCATTTGCGCTAAAGCTGGCTGCCGTAATTGTGGCGGAGTGCGCTGTGTTCAACCGATCATATATAGAGTAATTTGATGAATTGCCGTCTGCAAACTGCTGTTTCCAGACTAATATTTCCTCATCTCTTGTGACCGCCATCCATGTGTCATCGTTGCTTAATACCAGATGACCACTCAGACCAATCGAGAATTGCGACGCAGGTTCATCGGGGTCATTCTCCCAGACAGCAGAATGCGAGCGATAGTCCCGAACGACAATACCAGTGCGGGCCAAGGCAACCAGAAGAGAGCCAGTATGCTGAAAGTCGATATCGAAGATCACCCCGACACCAGAATGAAAATCGTCGATCTGCTCCCCGTTAGCCATGTCCCAAACACGAACCCAGTCGAGTGATGCAGTCGCAAGTGTCTGACCGTCATCACTCAAATCTAGGGAGGTACTGTTGATCCGCTGGCGGAATACCCATTCTTTCGCATCTAGATTCCAGACGCACACCATGCCGCTTTCAGTGGCGACTGCAACGCGCCTCCCCCCTAGGGCTACCTTATTGGCGGTGGCACTAGCGTCGCAATAGAGCGGGCCCTGCGGCATAAGAAGTCCAGTTTCATCAGCCTGCCATAACCGGATCGAACCATCGGATGCAGCGCCGGCGAAAAGTCCACCTGCCTGGTCCATATCCTGAATGAAATAGTTGTCCAGTGGTATCGTGCTTTCCAACCGCGCCTGTTGCAGTACATCATGAACCACATCTTCTGCTGCATATCGCGGTTCGCCCGACAATTCAGTTGCCTTTGAAAGTGCCTGAATGCCGTCACGCAGGGCCTGCTGGGTGTCCGGGTTTACCAGGCTCAATGAATAGCGAGTTTCAGCAACAAGCTGGTTGACTTCCGCCTCAAGGGTTTTCACCTGAAGCAATTTGTTGCGCGCCTGGATAAAAATTGTTGCTCCGACCATTACAGCCAGCAATGCAAGCGCCATCACGAGCAATAACCGGAGTCGATTTCGCAGCATTTTTTCCCTGGCAAGCTCCTTCCGGTGCGTTTCAGCCTCGGCAAGACTCTTGCGTCGTGCTTCCGCAACTGATCCTTCAATGAACTCAAGTGAAAGTTCACTGGGCTGCACACGTTTGTCGCTCAGCATCTCCTCGATGGTAGCCAAACGTGCACCGGCATACAGATAGCTGACGTCGCGGTCATTTTTCGCCCACTCCGCTGCATCGCGAGCGACAATATTCTGCAAGTAGATCGTCTCGCGATTCTCGTCAATCAGCTTTTCCAACCATGGCCACGACGAGAGCAATCGCTCATGCGCAACGGTCACCGTGCCGGCATCGCCGTTGCCAGGCGAGCTGGTGGTAAGCAGGCGAGCGTCGGCCAGTGTTTGCAGCACCGCATCGACCGCTTGCGGCTGGCCCAGGTGTTGCAGCGTCTTTACGGTCGCGGACCGTCGCGTCGGCTGCGCACCGACCCCCACCTCAACCAGAAAGGTAAACAGGGACCGTGCCAACATCTGTTGATCCGGCGTCAACGTCTTGAAGACTCGATCGGCGTGGCGGCGCAGGGCCTTGCGAATGCCGCCGCGCCGCATGTAAGCGTCCAGCGTCAACGTGACGGTATCGCCTGCCTGCTTCTTCGCCGTCTCCGACTCAAACAGGTCGCGCAGCGCAAACTCCATGAGCGGAAGCGCGCCAGGTTCCCCTTCCATCTCGGCGGCGATTTTATCGATCAGGTCGGGTTCGACATTGGCGCCGACCGCCAGCGCCGGCTGCACGATGGCCTGCTCCAGTTCTTCCGGCTGCATTTCGCCCACGAGGAAGAATTGCCGGTTGATCAACTCGCGCAATGCCGGATAGGCCGAACACTGCGATAGAAAGTCAGAGCGGATCGAAACGATGACGATGGTGCGACAGTCAGCCGTCTCGGCAGCAGTGGTAAGTTGGGCCAGAAAAGCTGTCCGTTCGCTCTCCGACCTTGTTTGCGTGAAAAGCTCTTCGAATTGATCGACGTACAGCACAAAGCGTTGCTGCCGATCGTGGCTAAGCAACGTCTCAATTTGAGTGCACAGGGCAGTGGCATCCTGAGCAGCATACTTGCGAATGTATTCTGCCGCGGCAGGTGTTTTTCCAGCGCGGGCGGCGGCCCGAGCCAGTTCTTCCAGTGGTTCAGTGGAAGGGCTTGCCGTTGTATACAACCAATGCTCACTCTTGGCGATCCGCCCTTGCTTCAAGGCATAGAGCAAGCCCGCCTGCACAAGCGATGACTTGCCGCTTCCTGAAGGTCCGGCCACACAGACAAACCTTGCTTCGGCCAGGCGATCCACCAATTCGTCAACCAATCGCTCACGCCCAAAGAAGAACTCTGCATCGACCTCTTGGAAAGTCTCGAGACCGCGATAGGGATTGCGTCCGTCCCACCTCTTGACTTCCTCCTGAACGGCGAGACGGCTGTCCCCACTCCGCAGCACCAGCACCGGCACGGCCCACGCCAGCGTGCCGGGCGCGGCCAGGCTCAGCGCCTTGCGCGCTTCGGCAAAGGCGGCGTCGATGGCCAGGCCGTTGCCCAGCGCGCCGTAGAAGCTGCGCGTCAGCTCGGCGGCGTGCGTCTCGGCGATGGGCGCCTGCATGGCGACGACGGCGGGCACGCCGGCGCGCACGAGTTGCTGGGCGATGCCGGCATCCATCTGGCTGCCGCTGCCCTGCGCGCCTTCACAGGCGTTGAGTACGACCAGGCGCAGCGTGTCGTGGTCGCCCAGCAGGCGGGAGAGTTCGTCGGCCGTGTGCAGCTCGGCCAGCCCATCTTCACCGGCAAAGGCCAGCGCGCCGGCGCCCTCCGCGCGATCAAAGAGCCCGTGGCCCAGGAAGTGAAAAACATGCCACTCGCCACGCTGTAACGCGTCCAGCAGCGCGCGCCAGTTCTGCCCGTCGACCCAGTGCAACTCGACCCCGTCGCCCAGCCGCGCCAATGCGAGATCCAGGTGCCGGCGTTCGCGTTCAAGGTCGAACGCCGCGAGATCCGCCGGCTGCGCGGCCATGGCCAGCACGCGCAGCGGCGGCGCAACCGCCAGATCCTTGACAGGTTGCTGCGCTTCCACCGTGCGCGTCAGGACAACGTCCGGCTGCAAGGCGACGAAGCGCTGCGCGCGCGTATCGTAGAGCAACTCCCACGGCAGCGCGGCCAGCAATGCGTCGTCCAGCACGCGCAGGCGGATGCGCAGATCGCGACCGCGGCTGCGCACGTGGCTGAGGCTCTGGTCGTAGAGTTGCAGGACCTTGCCGGTGAAAAGGCTCGCAAAGAGCATGGCGCCGAAGCGGATGGCGACGGCAACACCTGCGTCGCCGCCGTCCGTGATGGCCCGCTCCACATCCGCAAGCTGGGCCGAGACTTCCGCCGGCGATTGCGGCAGGACGACTGGCTGACGCGTTTCGCCGGCCGGCGAGCGGAGCACAGCCGCTTCGTAGGCCCCATCCTGGGTAGGGCGGAGCTGGAGGTCAAAATCTTCGTACTGGCGAACGGTTACCGGCATAGTTCTGCGAGCTCGATGGGCGGCAAAGGATGCAAACGGCGATACGGCAACGGGCAACGAGTCGGTCGGTACAGATCAAGTTCACGGTGGCGCCTGAATCGTTCGGGGGCGCCGAACATGTGGGAAACCCGGATGGGTATCGGACCCGAAGGTGCGTCGATTATGACAGATGCCATAACCGATGTCAACTGCCCAAAATCACACCCCGGCCCCCAAATGATGCTGTACCTTGGCTGCCAGAATAAAGGGCTGCCGTTGATCGACCGTTGATTGCCGGCGGCCGTGCCCGTTGCACGGCGCGTTTGAGGATGCACACGGCAGCGGGTGACAAGGATAACGGGATGCGTACGGCGGAAAGGGGGCCCGGCCGGCGCCGCGCAGTTTGTAGCGCGGCGGCGCAAATGATACGATGCGCCTGCCCACCCCCGGCACCGTTCTCAACCAACACAGAGGGGAATCACCGAACACCATGGCTGACATTCACGTGGATCTCGCGGGCAAGGTCGCCCTCATCACGGGCGGCGGCAGCGGCATCGGCCGCGGCTTTGCGCTGGCAATGGCGCGCGCCGGCGCCGGCGTGGCCGTGCTCGACATCGACGGCGACGCGGCCCAGCCCGTGGCCGCGGAAGTAGAGGCGCTGGGCCAACCGGCCGTCGCGCACCGCGTCGACGTGACCGACGCCGCCGCGATCCAGGCGGCCGTCAATGCGTCCATCGCCACGCTGGGGCACATCGACTTTGTCTTTGCCAACGCCGGCGTGCTGGGCCCGACCGACTTTCTGGAGATCTCCCCGATCGACTGGGACGGCGTGCTGGACGTCAACGTCAAGGGCGTGGCGCATACGTGCCGCGCCGTCGTGCCGCACCTGATGGAACGCCGCGCCGGGCGCATCCTCATCACCGCCTCGTACAACGGCGTGCGCGCCGGCGCGCATGTGATTCCCTACCGCGTGAGCAAGGCCGCGGCCATCATGTACACGCGCTGCCTGGCCATGGTGATGGCGCCCTACGATGTCACCGTCAACGCCATCTGCCCCGGCGTAACGCTGACGCCCATGCAGCTTGCCTATGCGGAAGCGACCGCCGCCGAGCGCGGCATCGCCACGGCGGAATACCTGGCCGACCGCGCCGCGCGCATCCCCATGCAACACTTCACCGAGATCAGCGACCTGTCCGGGCTGGCGCTCTTTCTCGTCTCGGACAGCGCCCGGCTGATCACCGGGCAGGCGATCGCGCCCGATGGCGGCGTGATGACGTCGTCATGAATGGCGCGCCGCAGCTTCCGCAAACGATGCTGGCCTGGCCATTCTTTGGCAACGGCCTCGATTCGCTCGGTGTGAACGGCGCGCCGGTCGAAGTACCTGTGCCGCGCTGCGGCGCCGGCGAGATCCTGGCGCGCGTCGATGCGCTGGGCCTCTGCGCGTCCGATGTCAAGATGGTGCGCCAGGGCGGCCGCTACCCGCTCTTCTTCGACCGCGATTTCGCCGCCGACCCCGCGCTGCTTGGCCACGAGGTTGCGCTGACCGTCGTTGCCGTGGGCGAACAGTGGCGGGACAACTACGCGCCGGGGCAGCGGCTGGGCTTGCAGCCCGATGTCTTTGCCGGCGGCAAGCGCGCTATCTTTGGCGTCAACCTGCCGGGCGGCATGGCCCAATACGTCACGCTCGGCCCGGCGGTGCTCAGCGGCGACCACGGCAGCTACGTCTTCCCCGTGCCGCCTGCGCTGAGCCACGCCGATGTGGCGCTGCTCGAACCGTGGGCGTGTGTCGACGTTGCCTTTAGCGCAACGGCGCGGCGGCTGGCGCGCAAGCCCGATGGCACGCTCTGGATTGCCGGACGCGCGGGCGATTCGACCCCGTATCATTTCGACGCGCCGCTGGAGAGTGCGCGCGTCGTGGCCAGCCATGTGCCGCCGGCGCTACTGGCCTGGCTGGCCATACAGCCGGTCGATCTGACCGTCGCCGATGACCTGCCGGAGTTTGCACTGCCGGCGTCCTGGGCCGATGCGCGCTTCGACGATATCATCCTGCTCGACCCGCAGCACGCGGCGCCGGTGGCGGCGGCGAGCGAACGGCTCCTGCCGCGCGGCACGCTTACCCTCGTCACGCCGCGGCCGCTGGATGGGCCGGTGCCCATCGACCCAAGCCGGCTCCACTACGAGCAGTGGTCGCTGCTGGGCTGCCGTGGCCCGGCCATCGATGCCGCTTACGGGCCGGTCCGCAACCGCTCCGACCTGCGGCCCGGCGGTGTGCTGCTCGTGGTGGGCGCGGGCGGTGCGATGGGGCGCATGCACATCCAGCGTGCGTTGGAGATGCCCACCGGGCCGCGGGCGATCATCGCCACCAACCGCGGGCAGGCGCGCTTGCGCAGCCTGGCAGAGCGCTTTGCACCGCTGGCTGACGCGGCGGGCCGCCAACTGGTCACCGTGAGCCCCGAGGCCGCGCCGGAACGCCTTGCCGCCGAGATCGACCGGCTGACGCAGGGCCGCGGCTGCGACGATGTGGTGGTCGTCGTGCCCGATGCCGCGGTGATGCAGGTGGCGGTGCAATGGCTGGCGCCCGACGGCATGCTGGTGCTCTTTGCGGGTGTTGCGCCGGGACAGGCCATCGACCTGCCGCTGGATCACGTCGCTCACTTCGGCGCGCAATTCACCGGCACCAGCGGCTCGACCGTGGCCGATCAGGTCGCCTTGCTCGACAAGGCCGCGGCGGGGACGCTGGCGCCGGCGGGCTGCGTGGCTGCCATCGGCGGGATGCGCGCCGTGAAGGATGGACTGGCGGCGATGATGGAGAATCGCTTCTCCGGCAAGATCGTCATCTACCCACAGTTGCCCGATCTGCCGCTGCTGGGGCTGGACGAACTGGAGCCAACGCTGCCCGCCGTGCACGCTGCGCTGGCTCCGGGGCCAGCCTGGACGCGCGCGGCGGAGGCGATTTTGCTCAGCGGCAAGGAGGGCTCCCATGACGGCTCGAAGTGACGAACTCCTGATCGGCGTCGACCTGGGCACGAGCGTCGTCAAGGCTGCGCTCTATAGTCCGGACGGCGTGGCGCTGGCAACGGCGGAGCAAGTGACGACGCTGCGCCAGCCAGCACCCGGCGTGGCGGAGCAGGATCCCGACGAATTCGTCGCGGCCGCGCTGTCGGTCATTCGCGACGTTGTCGCGCAGAGCGGCAGCGCACCCAGCGCGGTGGCGGCGATCGCTTTTGCCGGACAGATGGGAGGGCTGTTGGGCATCGACGCAAGCTGGCAGGCGATTACGCCGTGGTATGTCTCGACGCTTGACACGCGCTATGTGCCCTATGTCGCGCGCATGGAGGCGCAGGCCGGGCCGGCCATGCTCGCGCTGGGCGGCGCCCTGCCGATTGCCGGCCCGCGCATGCTGTGGTGGCACGAAGCGCATCCCGGGCTCGATGCGCGCATTGCCAAAGTGCTGATCCTGGCGAACTACGTGGCCGGTCGGCTGGCCGGGTTGACGGCAGAGCAGGCATTCGTCGACCCTTCATATCTCACGTGGTTCGGACTCAGCGACACGGCCCGGCGCGCCTGGGCGCCGGAGCTCATCGAGCGGGTGGGCTTGGACGGCGGGAAGCTGCCGCGTATCGTGCCGGCGGCGACGCGCATCGGCTCGCTCTCAGCCGCGGCGGCCGCGGCGTGCGGGCTGCGCGCCGGCGTCGCCCTGGTGGCCGGCGCGGGCGACCAGGTGGCGGGTTTTCTCGGCGCCGGGCTGGTGGATGCGGGGCAGGTGATCGACGTGGCCGGCACCTTTCCCGTGCTGGCGACCGCGCTCGATCGTTTTCTACCCGGCGCGCGCGGCGCCACCTTCCAGGCGCTGGCCGGGCCGCTGGATGCCGCGCCGTGGTATGCCATGATGTACATCGGCGGCGGCGGGTTGACCCATCGCTGGTTTGTGGAGAATTTCGGCGGCGGCAGTGAAGGGACGGCGAGTTACGCGGCGCTTGATGCACAGGCGGCGACGATTGCGCCCGGTGCGGACGGGTTGATCTTCCTGCCCCACCTTGGCGGCCGCACCAGCCCGGTCGATGCCGACCAGCGCGGCGCGTGGCTGGGCATCACGTGGACGCACAGGCCCGCTCACTTCTACCGCGCCGTGCTGGAGTCGATTGCCTACGACTATGCCGGCGCGCTGGCAGAGTTGCGCGAGCTGGTGCCGGCGCTGCGTGTCGATGCGGTGCGTGTCATCGGCGGCGGGGCGCGCAGCGCGCTGTGGAACCGGATCAAGGCCGACGTGCTTGGCGTGCCCTACGTGCCGCTGCGCCGCCACGACGTGACGACGTGGGGTTGCGCCATCCTGGCTGGGCACGCCGCTGGCATCTTTCCCGACATGGCTGAAGTGGCGCGGCGTAGCGTCGAGCAGGGGGAAATGGTTGCGCCGCGGCCGGCCGTTACCGCTTACTATGCCGGCTACGTGCAGGCCTATCAGCAGGCCCTGGCCGACCTGCATGGCGTGCATGCCGCGCTGGCCCGGCTGCGCACCATGACTCCGCCCGTGGTTGAATGACTCGTAGGCACCTGCTGCTCTAGCTGGAACCATAAAGCACGGGCATCATCCAGTTTGGGCGGGAGCGTGCAGCCTTCAGTCACGAGATCGGCACGGGCCGTTGGCGCAGTTGAAAGGGCTGAGCAGGCCATGGCTGTCCGTCACACACCGGAGGTGACCGTCATTTCACCTGCTGCGGCAAGCCAGGCAATTGTCTCCGCCAACTCACTCTCCAGGACACGCAGTTGCCGGCGCGCGGCGGTCTCCGCTGTGGGCGACAGGTTCCCCAATCCCTCGGCAAGAGCCTTGATCGCCCCCTCCAGTTCCGCAACCTCGACACACAACTGCTCACGCACATTCGCCCGATTGATCATGGTGAGATACCCCCCAAAGCCGGAGTGGCCACATGCGATCCCAATCAGCGCTCGGTATCTACCATATCGCGCAGGCGTTGAAAAACCGTGGAGCGGCGACTATCGATCAAGTGCGGATGCGCGGCAGCACCTGCTCGCCCAGCAGGCGCAGGCCGCGCTCGGGCGTCAGGCCGTGCGGCGTGCCAAACTCGACGCGCGCGGCGCCGGCGGCAAAGAGCGTCTCGGCGTGGGCGGCCAGATCGGCCGGCGTGCCGGCGAAGGCAAAGCGCGCAAGCAGCGCGTCGGAAATGAGATCGGCGGCGGCGGCGAAATCGTAGTGGGCGGCGGCATCTTTGAGGCGGGCGAGCAGCTCAGGGTCGATCTGCACCGTCGGGTCCAGCTCGGCGACGATGGGCAGATAGAGCGCCACCTCGCGCCGCGCCAGCCGCCGCGCGGCGTCGCCATCCTCGTCCACTACCGATACCGCGCCGATGACGATGTCGACCGGCCGCCCGTGACTCCCGCTCCCCCCCGCTCCCCCGCGCCCCCACTGCGCTCCCTGCGCCTCTGCGTCAAACTCCAGCATTCGACGAAAATGCCCAATCACATCCGGGTTGGCGCTGCCGCCGATCTTGACCGCGTCGATCTGGTCGCGGCAGGCGCGAATCGTCTGCTCGCCCCACGTGCCGAGCAGGAAGGGAATGTCGGGGCGCAGGATGTTCCAGCGCAGCGAGTCGCCGCCGGCCAGTGGGAAGATCTCGCCAGGCAGCGGGGCGGGGTCGCGGTGCAGCAGGTGGCGCACGCACGCCATCGCCTCGCGCAGCGCAGTGACGGGCCGCCGCGGCGTCACGCCAACAAAGTCGAGCCAGCCGCCGCGCGCGATTCCCAGATAGGCGCGGCCGTTGCTCGCCTCATCGATGAGGGCAATGTTGCCGGCGATGTTGATGGGGTGGCAGGTGAAGGGATTGACGGCGGCCACGCCCAGCGTAATGCTCTGCGTCGCGCGCGCCATCTCCAGCAACGGCAGCCACGCCGGCTGGTAGAGCATGTCGTTGTAGACGGTGACAGCATCGAAGCCATACTTCTCGGCCGCAGCCGCCAGCGGCCCATAGGCGGCCAGCGGCT
>WBZU01001669.1_pt2 | contig 12150 bp, 9 predicted proteins | sample 5204311 | NCBI WGS metagenome assembly WBZU01 (sample SAMN12344359, study PRJNA552823) | activated sludge metagenome | biome: Activated sludge suspended growth; feature: Nitrification reactor; material: Wastewater; isolation source: activated sludge from nitrification reactor of wastewater treatment... | reverse complement strand
GCCGAGACAGCGCGCCAGGTAGCCGGCTGCCGCTGCGCCGAGCCGCGGCACGACGTCACTCTGCTCGGACGAAAAGGTCGACACAACGATGACCTCGTCCAGCCCGTAGGCCGTCTCCAGGTCGCGCTCGATGTCGCCAAACGAGTCCGTGGGCGGCGTGATCGTGATCTGCACGACCCGGCTCTGCCGTGCCTGCTGCAAGAGGCGCGACACCTTGATGCGCGACAGCCCGAAGCGCTTGCCGATCTGATCCTGCGTCAGTCCGTCTTCGTAATAGGCCTTAGCAATCTTGTAGAGGAGCGTGATGTCGGTCACGGTGGTGCTTCCTTTCGTTCATGTGAACACCACTGAGCAAATGACCAAATGTAGAATAGCACGGTTTGGCGTGCATGTCAAGTGTTCAGTCGTGTTCATTTGTTCATTTTGTCTGGCAGGGTGCGTCGCGCAGGACACGACCTGGTTGCCTGCCCTGTCATATCATCAGCGCAAGGCGCGTGCAAAGCGGCGCCTGCGCGAAATCTTTATCGCGGCGTAGAAAAGGTACGGGATTGGGGTGGAGTCAACCGGCTTCGAGCTGGTCTGCAAGCCAGACAATAGCTTTATTCGCCGGTCTGGGGGTTTGCTTCGTACTTTTTTTACCAGAAGAGCAGCCGCAGCCCGGCGACGAACGTCAGCACCAGCGCCAGCACTTCGAAGACCTGCTGGTTGATGTGCCGGATCAGGACGCGGCCGGTCAGCGCGCCCGCCACGGCCACAGGCGCCAGCGCCAGGCTGATGGGCAGCGAGTTGGCGTTGATCAGCCCCAGGCTGTACGAAAAGGGCACCTTGAAGAGGTTGAGGATGAAGAAATACCAGGCGGCTGTACCCATGAAGATGTATTTGGGCAGGCGCATGGCCAGCAGGTAGATCACCATGATCGGCCCGGCTGCGTTGGCGACCATGGTCGTGAAGCCGGCACTGATACCGGTGACCGCGGCCAGCAGCGGGTGCGGCTTGGTCTCTGCCTCGAGATGGGCGAGCGCCTGCGTGCGCATCCGCCGCCAGAAATGGACAATGACAATCGTGACCAGGATGGCGCCGATCAGCCGCTGCGTGGTCTGGGCATCGATGCGCCCCATGACGAGAAAGCCGAAGAAGATGCCGACGGCCGCCCAGGGGAAGAGGCGCAATAGGTGCGGCCAGCTTGCCTGCCGGCGGTAGGTGATCACCGCAACGATGTCGGCCGCAATCAGGATGATCAGCACGATGCCCGTCGACTCGCGCGCCGGCAGTGCGCTGGCAAAGAGTGCCACCGAAAAGACGCCCAGCCCGGCAATGCCGGTCTTGGAGATGCCGACGAGATAGGCGCCAACGGCAGCCAGCGCCCATTGCCAGGGGGAGAGTACGGAGAAGAAATCCAGCATCATTTCCTCGATTTTTGTGAGATTTGAGACTGGAGATTGGAGAGTAGAGATTGGAGATTGGACGGTTCTCAATCTGACGACCGGAGCCCTACGTTGACGAAATCTCCAATCTCCAATCTCTCAATCTCCGAGTTTCGCCAGCCGCGCATACACCGGCGCCAGCGCCAGGTAGCTCGCGGTAAACAGCGCCAGCAGCTCGTCGTAGCGCTGCCGATTGGCAGGGTTCGGTGCGACTACGTCCACCACCTGCGAGCGCTCGGCCGCAATCGACCAGTCGTACAGCCCCGCGCCCACGCCTGCCGCCACGGCCGCGCCCCAACTCGTCGCCTCGCCCTTCAACTCCAGCAGGTGGATCGGCAGCCCGAAAACGTCGGCCAGGATCTGCGGCCACAGTCGGCTTTTGCCGCCGCCGCCGATGAGGCGCAGTGCGTCGATGTCCGGCACGTGCTCGCGCAGGCTGTCCAGGATCTGGCGCAGCCCGAAGGCCACGCCCTCCAGCACGGCGCGCGCCATCTGCGGCTTGTCGTGCGGCATGGCCAGGCCCACAAACGCGCCACGCGCCTGCGGATTCCACCACGGGCTGCGCTCGCCCATGAGATAGGGCAGAAAGAGCAGCCCGTCCGCCCCCGGCGCCACCGCGGCCGCGGCAGCGTCCAGATCCAGGTCGCCGCCGGCCAGCGCCTTCCACGCCCACTCGCGCGCGCCGCCGGCCAGTTGCTGCACGCCCATGGGCGCATAGCGCTGCGGGTGCACGTGATGGAAGGTCATCGTGCGCTGCTGCGGGTCGGGCACCGGCGCCAGCGTGCTCACGCTGATCCACGCCGACGTGCCGATGACGCAGTAGGCCGACCCCGGCTCGATCACGCCGGCGCCGATGCCCGCGCACGAGCCGTCACCGCCGCCGATGACCACCGGCGTGCCCGGCGCCAGCCCCGTCGCGGCGGCCGCGGCGGCCGTCACCATGCCGACGATGGCGGGCGAAGGGTGCGGTGTCGGCAACTGTTCAGCCGCAAGCCCCAGCGCATCGAGAAACGGCTGGTGCCAGGTGCGTGTCACCAGGTCGAAGAGCAGCGTGCCCGACGCATCCGAATAGTCGGTCGCGAACTCGCCCGTCAGCTTGTGAACGATGTAGTCCTTGGGAACGAGAAATTTGGCGGTGTGTGCGTATATCTCCGGCTGGTGGTTGCGCACCCACAATATCTTGGGCGCGCAGTAGGCCGGGCTCGTGCGGTGGCCGCAGCGCAGGTAGACCTCGTCGGCGCCGCAGCGCTCGGCGACGAAGGCCGCTTCCTCCTGCGCGCGCTGGTCCGCCCAGATGATGCACGATCGCAATGGCGTGCCGTCGGCGGTGACGGGCAGGCAGCCCATCATCATGCCGCTGAAACCGACGGCAGCGATGGCCGTGGCGTCGATGCCGGAGTCGGCCAGCAACTTGTGCGTGGTGTCGCAGACTGCCTGCCACCATGCGGCCGGCTCCTGCTCCGCCCAGTTCGGGTGCGGATAGTGCGTGGCATAGGCCGCAAAGGCGCTGCACACCAGGTGGCCGGCGCCATCGAAGAGCGTCGCCTTGTTTCCCGAAGTGCCAAGATCGTGGGCCAGAATGTAGCTGCCGGGCATTTCCTTCCTCCTCTGCTGATTCTAGTCTGCGTGCCAGGCATCGCAAAATAAGCGTAACTGGAACTTTCGTTACTTGTTTCTATATCGGGCTTGGATGCTTGTTTTCTGCTTGCAAGGAGCGAAATTGTGTGCTACATTGGGGGCGACGGTCCGAATCAATTTTGACCCCAACAGCAGCGTGTCCTTATGATGATTCAGGAAGGGGCTGACGTGCAACTAGAGCAAGCCCTCAACAGCTTCGATCCCACTGTCCGTCGGGCGGCGCTGGCCGATCTCCTGGCGCGCCATCCGGAGCAGCCGGCTGGGCGCGGCATCGCCAACATGCACTGCCACACCTTTTTCTCGTTCAACGCATACGGCTATTCGCCCACCGGCCTCGGCTGGCTAGGGCGTCAGGAAGGCATTGACCTCATGGGCATCGTCGACTTCGACGTGCTCGATGCGGTGAGCGAATTCCTGGATGCGTGCGACGCCACGGCGGTGCGCGGCAGCGCGGGCATCGAGACGCGCGTCTACGTGCCGGAGTTCGCCGACCGCGAGATCAACTCGCCGGGCGAGCCGGGCGTGCTCTACCACATGGCCATCGGCTTTACGCGCACGGATGTGCCGCCGGCCGCGCAGGCCATCGTCGACGAGTTGCGCGGGCAGTCAGCCACACGCAACCGCGCGCTCATCGCCCGCGTCAACGCCTACCTTGACCCCGTGACCATCGACTACGAACAGGATGTGCTGCCGCTGACGCCGTCCGGCAACGCCACGGAGCGCCACATCGTCGTCGCCTACATCGACGCCGCTGAACGCATGGCCGGCGATCCCGCGGCGTTCTGGGCCGGCAAACTGGGCATCGATCGCGCTGCGGCCGAGCAGGCCATGGCCAACGCCGCCGGATTCCAGAACACGGTGCGCAGCAAGCTCATGAAGCGCGGCGGTCCCGGCTACATGCAGCCCGACGCCGGCACCTTCCCGCATGTGGAGCGGTTGCACGAGCTGGCTGTTGCCTGCAGCGCGCTGCCCTGCGCCGCCTGGCTCGACGGCACTACGCCCGGCGAGCAGGCCATGGACGAGTTGCTGGCGTTGCTGGTGGGCAAGGGCGTCGTCGCGCTCAACATCGTGCCGGACCGCAACTGGAATATCGCAGACCCCAAGACCGCAGCGATCAAGCAGCAGAAGTTGTACGAAGTGGTCGAGTTGGCAAAGCAAATGGATCTGCCGCTCAATATCGGCACCGAGATGAACAGCTTCGGCCAGCCCATCGTCGACGACTTTGCCGCCGCCGCGTTGTTCCCCGTGCGCGATGCGTTCATGGACGGCGCCTACTTCATCTACGGCCACACGGTCATGGAACGCGTGCTGGGCATGGGCTACCAGAGCGCATGGGCAGCCGATCTGCTGCCGGCGCGGGCGCAGCGCAACGCGTTCTTTACGGCAGTGGGACGCTGCGTGCCACCGGGCGCGGCCGGCCGCAAGCTGCTGGCGCGCGTGCACGAAGAGATGGCGCCGGCCGAACTCCTGGACATGCTGGCCGCCTGACGCCAATTGAAAGAAGGATAAAACTATCATGAGTGAATCGACCGCTGCCAAAGTGCAGCACTACCGCGCCGCCGGCGAACCGGCGCCCGCGCAAAATCGCCTGTGGCCGCTCTACGGCGCCGGCTGGGAGAATCTTGGCAAGGAGGGTGGCGCCATGGATGTGCCGCTGCGCGCGCCCGGCCCCGAGGAGCTGCTCGTGCGCCACGATGCGGTCGGCATCTGCTTCTCCGACATCAAAGTCATCCGCGCCGGCGAAAGTCATCCGCGCATCCACCGCAAGATGAAGGATGAGCCGGTCGTGCTCGGTCACGAGGTGGCGCTGACTGTCATCGAGGCGGGCGAGAAGCTGCGCGACAGCTACAAGCCCGGCGACCGCTTCATCGTGCAAGCCGATATTTACCTCGGCGGCAAGCCCTATGCCTACGGCTATGAGATCCAGGGCGGCTTCTCGCGCTACAGCCTCATCGACTGGCGCGTGCTCGCCGGCGACCATGGCAACTACCTGGTGCCGGTCGACGCCGATGACGGCTATGCCGAGGTCGCGCTGTGCGAACCGTGGGCGTGTGTCGAGGCGTCGTACACTGTCGTCTATCGCACGCAGTGGCTGGCAGGTGGCACGGTCTGGCTGGTAGGCGACGGCGCCGGGGTGACGCTGGGCGCGGCCGTCGATTGGCGCCCGGCCAAGGTTGTGCTCAACGTGACCGACGCTGCCTTCGACGAACAGGTGCGTACCTGGGCGGCGTCCGCCGGTGTCGCGGTGCAGGAGGGCGACGACGGCAGCACGCGCTACAACGACATCGTCGTGCTCGGCGGCGACGCTGTGCTGTGTGAGCGCGTCTTCCCGCGGCTGGCCAATGGCGCCATCTTCAACCTGGTGCTCGCCGAGCCGCTGGAGCGCCCGGTCGCGGTCGACATCGGCCGCATGCACTACGACAACCTGCTCGTCGCCGGCACCGACACGAAGGATCTGTCGGCGGCGTACACGCCCGTACGCACGCAGCTCAAGGAGGGCGGCGCCTGCTGGATTCTGGGCGCGGCCGGCCCCATGGGGCAAATGCACCTGCTGCGTGCGCTCTCCATGCCGGGGCGGCCGGGCAAGGTGGTCGCTTCCAACCTGCACGCTGCGCGCATGGCGCCGGTGCGCCGCCAGTTCGAGCGCCAGGCCGCCGACTTCGGCGTGGAAATCGCCTTCCTCTCGCGCGACCAGTTTGCCGACGAGGCTGCCTTTCTGGCGCAGAAGTGGGCCGAGTCCGGCGGCGCGGGCTACGACGACGTGGTGATCATGGCGCCGACGACCGATGCCGTGCAGCAGGCCGCGTCCGTCGTGGCCGACAATGCCGTGGTCAACGTCTTCGCCGGCCTGGCACGTGGCACAATGGTGGCGCTGGATCTGAACCCGGTCGCCCAGCGCGGCCTGCGCTTCACCGGCACGAGCGGCTCCTCCATCGACGACCTGCGCCACATGCGCGACCTGGTGGAGAGCCAGCAACTGCCGACCAACCACTCCGTGGCGGCAATTGCCGGGCTGGAAGGTGTGGGCGACGGGCTGCACGCGGTGGCGGACGGGCGCTTTGCCGGCAAGGTGGTCATCTACCCGAACCTGGGCAAGCCGCTGCCGCTCACGCCGCTGACCGAACTCGACCAGGTTCTGCCTACGGTGGCGGCCAAGCTGGATGAAGACGGCATGTGGACGCGCGAAGCGGAAGATGAGTTGCTGAGCGTGATGCTGTAAAGGAAGACAAAAGAGAAGAGAGCCGCAAAGACGCGAAGACGCAAAGGGGCACAAAGGGGTTGTTGAGACGATGTTGACTGATCGAATTGCATTGGTTACCGGCGGCGCCCAGGGACTGGGCGCTGCCATCTGTTTGCGGCTGGCGCGTGAGGGATGCGACGTCGTGGTGGCCGACCTCAACGCCGAGCAGGCGGAGCAGACCGCGCTGGCCGTTGCCAACGAGACGGGCCGCCGCTCGTTGGCGCTGCCGGTGAATGTGGCGGACGAAGAGCAGGTGCGCGAGATGGTCGACGCCGTGGTCAGCGAGTTTGGCCGGCTGGACATTCTTGTCGCCAACGCGGGGGTTGTGCGCTCCAGCCCCGTCGACGAGATGAACCTGCGCGACTGGAAGCTTGTCATGGACGTGAACCTGACCGGCTACTTTCTCTGCGCCAAGTACGCAGCTGCGGTGATGAAGCGCCAGCGCAGCGGCGTGATCATCCAGATCAACTCCAAATCGGGCAAGAAGGGCAGTTTCAAGAACGGCGCGTATGCCGCGTCAAAGTTTGGCGGCATCGGCCTGACACAGAGCATCGCGCTGGAACTGGCCGAGTATGGCGTGCGCGTCAACGCCATCTGCCCCGGCAACCTGCTCGATTCGCCGCTGTGGGTTGGCTCGCTCTACGAGCAGTACAGCAAGCGGCTGGGCGTCTCCGAGGAGGAGGTGCGCCAGCGCTACATCGACCAGGTACCTATGCGTCGCGGCTGCACCTACGACGACGTCACCAACGTGCTCGTCTTCCTGGCCTCCGACCAGGCGAGCTACATGACGGGCCAGGCCATCAACGTCACCGGCGGGCAAGAGATGCGATGAGCACCTTTGTCGGCTTTGGCTTTGGCCCTATCCAGGCCGGGCTCTTTCTGGCCGAGGCGCATCTGTCGGGCAACTTCGACCGGCTGGTGGTCGCCGAAATCGTGCCCGAAGTCGTGGCGGCAGTGCGTGCAGCCGGCAGCTTCACCGTCAACATCGGTCACGCTGACGGCATCAGCGCGCTGGCGGTGCAGCCGGTGGAGATCTACTCGCCGCGCAGCGACGATGACCGGGAACGGCTGGTTGCCGCGGTGGCCGAGGCCACAGAGATGGCGACCGCGCTGCCGAGCGTGAACTTCTATGCCGCAGGCGGCGCCGGCAGCGTTGCGCAGATTCTCGCTGACGGGCTGCTGCGCAAGGTCGAGCAGGGCGGGCCGCCCGCGGTCGTCTATGCCGCCGAGAATCACACGCACGCCGCTGAGTTGCTTTGCGATGCCGTGCTGGCTGCTGTGCCTGCCGGGCGCCACGGCGATGTGCTGCCCACCGTGCAGTTTCTCGACACGATCATTGGCAAGATGAGCGGCGCGCCGGAAGAGGCAACCGACTTGCAGTCACTGGCGCCGGGATTGGATCGGGCCTACCTGGTCGAGGCGTTCAACCGCATCTACATTTCGCAGATTCGGCGCCCAGAGGCTGGCAGCGAAATTGCGCCGGCGTGGGCGGGGTTCTCTCGCGGCATTGAGGTCTTTGTCGAGAAGGCGGATCTGGCACCCTTTGCCGAGGCCAAGCTCTACGGTCATAACGCTGGCCACGCCCTGGCCGCCTACCTGGCGCATGAGCTGGGGTATCGCCGCATCGACGAGTTGCGCCAACGTCCGGATGTGATCGACTTTGTGCGTGCGGCGATGGTCGAGGAGTCCGGCGCGGCACTCTGCGCACGCTATGCCGGCGTCGACCCGCTCTTCTCGCCTGCGGGTTTTGCCGACTATGCCGACGACCTGATCGGGCGCATGATCAACCCGTACGTGCGCGACACCGTGGCGCGGGTCGGCCGCGATCCAGAACGCAAGCTGGGCTGGAATGACCGGCTGATCGGCGCGATGCGGCTGGCGCTCAGTGCCGGCATCACGCCGCAGCGGTATGCGATGGGCGCAGCGGCCGCCCTGGCCTATGCCGGCGTGGCCCCGGCGGCGGCGACCGTATTTCTGACCGCACTTTGGCTGGCCGATGCCGCGCCGCAAGAGGATCTGGAGGCGATCCTTGCGATTGTCCTTGCGGGCGATGCACGCCTGCAAAGCTGGTCGCGCCGGATTTATCCCATGCTGGTATAATGGCGCTCGCAGGCGCGCAAAGGCTGTTTCGGCCGATGCAGTATCCACTGACCCAGAAATAATTGAGGAGACCCAGGCATGATTGACGACGATGACGACGACCTCATCAACCCGGATGCAGCGTTCTTTGATCCAAATCTTGTGCCATTGAGCAGTGAAGAACGCCGCGAGCGTATCATTCAGGTGCTTCGCGAGCAGGACGAAGTATCGGTCGCCGAATTGAGCCGGCGGCTGGGCGTCTCAGAAGTGACGACGCGCAAGGACTTGCAGCAGTTGGAAGAGCAGGGCTATCTGACACGCGTGCGGGGCGGCGCGGTCGTTTCCGGCCGCGGGCAGTTGGAACTGCGCTTTGCCGCGCGCCAGCAGCTGAACCTGGACGAAAAACGGCGTGTGGCCGCGCGTGCCGTCGAGCTGATCCAGCCGGGCACCACGATTTTTCTAGACGGCAGCACCACCGCCTTCCAGATGACGCGGCTGCTGCGTGACATGCACAACCTCACCGTGATCACGACGGGGCTCTACGCCGCGCTGGAGCTGAGCTTTGCGCCGGATGTCACGACCATTGTCGTCGGCGGGATCTTGCGCCGCCGTACGAGCAGTCTGGTCGACACGTTGAGCCCCAACCTGCTGCGCCGCCTGCATGTCGATATCGCCTTTCTCAGTTGTCGCGGCTTCAACGCCGAGCAGGGCATGATGGAGTCCGACCTGCGTGAGGCGCAGATGAAGCGTGCGATGGCCGAAACGGCGCTGCGCAAGGTGGCGCTGGTCGACCACGCCAAGTTTGCCAGCGTCTATGTTGCCACCTCGCTGCTGCCGGAAGAGATTGACCTGCTCATTGTCGACAATGGGCTGGCCGAGGATCAACGTCGCGCGCTCGAGGCGGCCCAGATCGCGGTCGAGTACGTCTGACCGCAGCACATCGAAAGGATACCGGCATGTCTTCTGCCACCGTGGATTTTCTGGCCGCCGACCTGGGCGCGTCCAATGGCCGCGTTCTACTGGGCAAGTGGGACGGCGCTCGCTTCGTGCTCGAGGACTTGCATCGTTTTCAGAACGGCCCGGTGACCGTCCTTGGCCGGCTCTATTGGGATGTGCTCTCGCTGTGGAGTGAGGTCAAGGCCGGCATGGCGCGCTACGCCGCCGCCCAGCACGGCACGCTGGCCGGTATCGGCATCGACACCTGGGGCGTAGACTTCGGCCTGCTCGATGGCGCGGGCCGCTTGCTGGGCAACCCCGTGCACTATCGCGATGCGCGCACCAGCGGCATGATTGACCGCGTCTTCACCATCGTACCCAAGGCCGAACTCTTCGACCTGACCGGCATCCAGTTTCTCGAACTCAACACCCTTTTCCAGCTCTACAGCATGCGTGCGCTGGGCGACCCGCAACTAGACAGCGCTCAGACCCTGCTGCTCATGCCGGATTTATTTCATTACTGGCTATCGGGCGAGCAGGTGGCCGAGTACACCATTGCCTCGACAACGCAGATGCTGCGGGCACGCGACCGGCGCTGGGCGACCGATCTGCTCGATCGGCTGCGCTTGCCGGCCGCTCTCCTCCCGCGCATCGTCCAGCCTGGCACCGTGATTGGCCCTGCGCTGGCCCAGGTGGCGGAGGAGACCGGTATCCCGGCCGGCACGCCGGTGGTGGCGTCGGCCGGGCATGACACCGGCAGCGCGGTGGCGGCGATCCCCGGCCTCGACGCGCGCAGCGTCTACCTGAGTAGCGGCACGTGGAGTCTCATGGGGATCGAGGTGCCGGAGCCGATCATCAACGCCAAGATGCTGGAGCTGAACTTCACCAATGAGGGCGGCGTCGACGGCACGATTCGCCTGCTCAAGAATATCTCCGGCTTGTGGCTGTTGCAGGAATCGCGGCGCCAGTGGGAGCGCGAGGGACACACGTTCACCTGGGAGGGCCTGCTGGCCGAGGCGCAGAAGGCGACGCCGTTCAAATGCATCATCAACTCCGACGCGCCTGATTTCAACACGCCGCCGGCCATGGTCGACGCCATCCGCGCCTTCTGCCGGCGCACCAACCAGCCTGAGCCGCAGACGCCGGGCGAGGTCGTGCGCTGCTGCCTGGAGAGCCTGGCGTTGCGCTACCGCTGGGTGGTCGAGGCGCTAGAGGAGATTCTCACCTCAGCCGGGCGCACGGGGATCCGCCATCTTGACACCATCCGCGTCGTAGGCGGCGGCAGCCAGAACCGGCTGCTCAACCAGCTCACGGCCGATGCGTGCGGGCGCACCGTCGTCACCGGCCCCATCGAGGCAGCGGCGATGGGAGTGGTCATGATGCAGGCCGTGGCGACCGGGCACCTCGCCAGCGTGGCTGAAGGCCGTGCGGCGATCGCGGCGTCGATCCAGCAGGAAGTCTTCGAGCCGCGGCCACAAGCCGGCTGGGACGATGCGTACGCACGCTTTTTGCGGGTGATCGATTGAGGGCAGACAAACGTCAGGTGTCAAACGTCAAACGTGATGCGTGACTGTGGGCTGGTTGCGATGGCGCGTCTTGCGGCATCCAGGCCAACGAACGAAGCCTGACGTTTGACTCTTGGCGCATCACGCATCACGCATTACGCATCACTTGTCTCTGACGAAGCTCCCGTGTCACCGAGACGACCAGCGTGATCAGCGTCAGCGGAATCACGAAGAAGAACATGGCCGTGCTGAACTCATCGAGCGCGGCATGCCCGGTGGCCGTGAGGAACAGGTAGGTGGTATAGACGCCGTAGTAGGCAAGGAAGACGAGCCCTTCCCAGCGGGCGATGGTGTGGCCGGTGAAGAAGATGGGCAGGCAGGCCACGGCCACGGCGATCATGAAGGGCAGATCCACGGTGACCATGCCGCGCGCCACGGCGATTCCCTCGCCCGGCGCCACGAAGGCCGTCAACCCCAGCACCGCCAGCAAGTTGAAGATGTTGCTGCCGACGACGTTGCCCACGGCGATGTCACGTTCGCCGCGCAGGGCAGCCACGATGGATGTCGCCACCTCCGGCATGGAGGTGCCCGCGGCGACGATGGTCAGGCCGATGATCAGTTCGCTCAGCCCGAAGGCGCGCGCCAGTTGGATGGCGCCGTCGACGAACCAGCGCGCGCCGAGCACCAATAACACCAGCCCGCCAAGCGCCAGCGCGACGTTGAGCAAGGTGCGCTGCCAGGTGCGCGGCTCGCGCTCGGCATACTCGCCGGCGTATTCGTCGGCGACCTCCTTGTTCTTTTCGCGGCGACTCTGGACAATCAGAAAGAGTGTGTAGGCGACAATGCCTGCAAAGAGCAGCGCGCCTTCCCAACGGCCAATCGCCCCGTCAAGCGCCAGCACCCACACCAGCAGCGACACGCCGATCATGAGCGGCACATCCAGCCGCACCAGTTGCTGCGCCACGACAAGCGGGACGATGATTGCCGACAGACCGAGGATGAAGAGCACGTTGAAGATATTGCTCCCCACCACGTTGCCCAGCGCAATGTCGGCCTGACCGCTCAGCGCCGATTGTATGCTGACGGCCAGTTCGGGCGAACTCGTGCCGAACGCCACGATGGTCAGGCCGATGACCAGCGGCGAGATGCCCAGGGCGGCAGCCAGCCGGCCGGCGCCGCGCACTAGCGCCTCCGCGCCGATGACCAGGACGATGAGGCCGCCAATCAGCAGGACGAACGCCATCCACGACATAAACAATCTCCTACTGTGCTATTAATTGGTGGGTGAAGTATCGGGTGTGCCGTTGCTACGCCGGCTGCGCAGTTC
>WBZU01002660.1_pt1 | contig 12152 bp, 7 predicted proteins | sample 5204311 | NCBI WGS metagenome assembly WBZU01 (sample SAMN12344359, study PRJNA552823) | activated sludge metagenome | biome: Activated sludge suspended growth; feature: Nitrification reactor; material: Wastewater; isolation source: activated sludge from nitrification reactor of wastewater treatment... | reverse complement strand
GGCGACGGGCGAGCACATCGCCTGCTTTGGGCTGACGGAGCCGGGGGCCGGTTCCGACGTGGCCGCCATGGGCAGCCGCGCCAGACGGGACGGCGACGACTACATCCTGAATGGCGAAAAGATGTGGATCACTCTGGCCGACGTGGCCGACCGCTTTCTGGTCTTTGCCAAGACCGACCCGGAGCGGGGAGCCGGCGGCATCAGCGCCTTCATCCTGGAGCGGGGCCGGCCGGGCCTGACCACCGGCACCATCGAGGGCAAGATGGGCGTGCGGGCCAGCAACACCGGCTGGATCAACATGGCCGACGTGCGCGTGCCCGCCGGCCACCGGCTGGGCCAGGAGGGCGAGGGCTTCAAGATCGCCATGAGCGCCCTCGACAACGCCCGCTACGGCGTGGCCGCCGGGGCGGTGGGCATCGTCAAGGCTTGCCTGGAGGAGTCAATCGTCTACGGCCGCCAGCGCCGGACGTTCGGCCAGCCGATCGTCGAGTATCAGCTGGTGCAGCAGATGCTGGCCCACATGCAGCAGAGCATCGACATCGGCCAGTTGCTGGTGTGGAAGGCGGGCTGGCTGAAGAATCAGGGCATTCGCAATACGCGAGAGACGAGCGCGGCCAAGTGGTACTGCACCGAGGCCGCCAAACGCGCCGCCGACGACGCCGTGCAGATCCACGGGGCCTACGGCTACTCGGACGAATACAACGTCGAGCGCCACCTACGCAACTCGAAGAGCGCCGTCATCTACGAAGGCACGTCGCAGATTCACACGCTGATGCAGGCCGGCTACGCGCTGGGCGACCGGCAGGACCGGCCCATGCGCTGTGAACTGCCGGCCTATGATCCGGCCTATTGGGAAGCGGAAGCGTCAGTAACCTGATACCATTGACATGATGACCCCTACACCATCCCCATCGAACACCCCCCCGCGCTTTCAACTTCCCCGGCCGTTTGTCGGGCTAAGGGGTATCACGCGGGCCGATCTGCCCAGCCAGATCACGGCCGGCGTGACCCTGGCGGCGCTGATGATCCCGCTCAACATCGGCTATGCCGAGGTGGCCGGGCTGCCGCCCGAGGTCGGCCTGTATGCCGCCCTCTTGCCGATGCTCGCCTACGCCGTATTTGCCACGTCGCGACAGGTGATCGCCGGGCCTGACGCAGCCATCGCCGCCCTGATGGGGTCATTGCTGATCCCCCTGGCTGCGCCGGGCGATCCCCATTACCTGGAGCTGGCGCTGGTCCTGTCGGTCTTGTGCGGCGTCTTTTTTATCCTGTTCTGGCTTTTCAAGCTGGGATTTCTGGCTAATTATCTGTCGCGGGCCGTGCTGGTTGGCTTGATCACCGGCCTGGGCGTCGAAGTGCTGTTCAGCCAGATCCGCAAGATCATGGGCGTATCCGTGGAGGCGGAGGGCTTCTTTCGCGAGGCCTGGGCGACGATTGCCGCCATTCCCCTGGCTAACGTTTACTCGATGGCCCTGGGCCTGGGCACGATCGCGATCATCCGCGTCTTGCGTCGCTACGCGCCCAAGATACCGGGGGCGCTGGTGGCCCTGCTGTTGATGACCGCCGTCGTCGCCCTCTTCGGCCTGGCCGATAAGGGTGTGAGTATATTAGGCGAAGTGCCGGCGGGCTTGCCGGAACTGACGCTCCCTCGCGCTTCTTTCGCCGAGTGGATGGCCCTGATCCCCGGTGCGCTGGCCCTGGTGGCCCTGACGGCGTCGGAAGGGTTGCTTCTGGCGCGCAATTACGCCCAGACCTACAACTACCCGGTCGACTCCGATCAGGAGATGGTTGCCTACGGCGTGGCGAACGTGGCCGCGGGGTTGACCGGCGCGTTGCCGGTGGGCACCAGCTCGTCGCGCTCGGCGGCCATGGACGACGCCGGGATGCGCAGCCAGTGGCCCACGGTGGTGGCGGCCGTCGTCGTCGCCCTGGTGCTGCTGTTCTTCACCGACTTGTTGGCCTTGTTGCCGAGCGCGGTGCTGGCCGGCATCGTCGCCAATGCCGTTCTGAAGTTAATCGACATCGCCGCGTTGCGCGAACTCTACGCCATGCGCCGGTCGGAGTTTTGGATCGCCGTCGTCTGTTTATTGGGCGTCCTGGTGCTGGGCACGCTGGCCGGCCTGACAATCGCTTTCCTGCTGACGACGATCGCGGTGGTGGGGCGCGCCGCCCGGCCGCCAACGGGCGTGCTGACCGAACATTCCGACGGAACGGGCTTCCGGATTGCCGATGGAATAGACAAAGCAGTAACGGCGCCCGGCCTCATTATCTACCGCTTCGGGGGGCCGCTGTTTTTCGCCAACGCGGCATTCTTCCGGGAGCAGGTGGAGCAATTGGCGGCCGGCCTCTCGCCACAGGAATGGTTTATTCTGGATGCCGAAGCCGTCAACGACATTGACGTGACGGGCGCGGAGGCGCTACGCGGCGTGCTCGACTATCTGCGAGGCCGGCAGGTGACATTCGCTATGTCGAGGGCGTATGATCCCATCCCCGATTTGCTGGCCCGCTACGATCTGGCGGAACGGATTGGCGAAGAGCGACTATACGTGAATAATCGCGAGGCGCTGGTGGCTTTCTATGGCGCAACGGGGCGGCCGATGCCCGACCCGTTAGCCGCTTTGGTTAGGGAAAATCCAGAAACGGCCCTGTCGGTTGACAGACAGACCAGTATCGACTAAATTTTAGTTTAGCAGCCCCGACTGTAATAAATCAAGGAGAAAACAAATATGGAATTAGGACCGGTTGAATACATCGTGGTCGATTTTCCCGGCAGTCAGTTCAACGGTGAGATTATTCCCGCTCTTCAAGAATTGGTTGACAATGGAACCGTCCGCATCATTGACCTGATCGTCGTTCAAAAGGACAGCGACGGGAATGTCAATGCTATGGAGGTCAGTGAAATGGGAGAAGGGGCCGCTGCCTTTCTGGGGCTGGATTATGAAGTGCAGGGCTTGTTGAGTGAAGAAGACCTGGAGCTGATCGGCGAGCAACTACCCGACAATTCCACGGCCGCGTTGCTGGTTTGGGAGAACGTCTGGGCGGCGCGGTTTACCCAGGCGGTGCGCGACTCGAATGGGATCATTGTTGATAACGCTCGCATTCCACATGACATCGTGATGGCAGCGATTGAATACGCCGAAGCATAATGATTAAGCATTTACATGGAGATATAGCATGAGAAGACGACGTGGACCCAGTTTAGTACGCACGGCGGCGGTTGTCGGTACGGCGACGGTCGTTTCAAAGGGCGTATCCAACTCGATGGACGCATCGGCCCAGGCCAAGGCGGCCCAGCAGCAGGCGCAAATGGACGCCGCCGCCCAACAGGCGTTGGCCCAACAACAGGCTCAGATGGCCCAGCAACAGGCCATGATGGCCCAGCAGGCCGCCCCGGCTGCCCCCACGGCGGCCCCGGCCGGCGGCGACATGATGACCAAGTTGACTGAATTAGCCAAGATGAAGGAAGCCGGCATCCTGACGGACGAAGAATTCGCCGCGGCCAAAGCCAAATTGCTGTCATAAGCGTTCCCAGTTCGGTAGCTCAATTCAACGGTTGTACCCGTAGCGGTGCGGCCGTTTTTTTTATGGTCCGGCCGGCTTGCCGTTTATTGCGAGCATGACCGGGGATGGAGAAATATGTCTCGGATATATACAATCAACGTTTGAATTGACTATAGTTCAAACTATGAGCCTAACGGACAAAGTAGCCTTGATCACCGGCGCGGGGTCGGGCCTGGGCCGGGCGGCGGCCATACGGTTGGCCGAGGCCGGGGCCAAGATCGCTGCCCTGGGTCGCACCGGCGACGATTTGCAGGCCACCGTAGACCAAATCACCGAAGGCGGCGGCCAGGCTATCGTCGTCGAAGCCGACATCTCACATCCCGACGAGATGCGGGCGGCCGTCGAGCAGATCGAGCGGCAGTGGGGCCGGCTGGACATCGTCTTCGCCAATGCCGGCATCAACGGCGTATGGGCGCCCATCGAGGAGTTACAGCCCGACGAGTGGGCCAAGACGTTGACCGTCAATTTGACGGGCACGTTTCTGACGATCAAGTATGCCGTGCGGCTGCTGAAGCGCCGGGGCGGGTCGGTGATCATCACCTCGTCGGTCAATGGCACGCGCATGTTCAGCAATGCCGGCGCGTCGGCCTATAGTGCCAGCAAAGCCGGCCAGGTGGCCCTGGGCAAGATGGCCGCTCTGGAGCTGGCGAAGCACAAGATTCGGGTCAACGTGATCTGCCCCGGCTGGATAGAGACGGAAATCGACGACAACACCGAAAAGCGCCACGTCGAGGAAGCCCGCGAGCCGGTGCAGTACCCGGAGGGCGCGGTGCCGCTGACCGACGGCGGCCCCGGCACACCGGAGCAAGTGGCCGAACTGGTGCTGTTTCTGGCGTCTGAGGCGTCGAGTCACATTTCCGGCACCGAGATTTGGATCGACGGGGCGCAGTCCTTATTGCAAGGCTAAAGTTAAAACAATTGTCATTTGCGCGGGGCGCAGGGATGATCTCCCCTGCGCCCCTTTCGTTTGCTAGAATCATCAACGCCGACAATCATCGGCAGCCAGGAGAAAAATTTGTGTTAAAGGAACTGGGAGAAACCGTGATGAAGGTTCTGGAAGAGCGGTTCAAAGCCTATGATCGCAGCAAGCGGCCGACACTGAAGGCCGGCATGGGGCCAATCGCCCACGCGAAGGGCACGACGTTTCGCGTCTGGGCGCCCAATGCCCAGGAGGTGTTCGTCGTCGGCGCATTCAACGAATGGCACGAAAGCGCCAACCCGCTGACTCTGGAAGGCGACGGCTACTGGGCGACCGACGTCGCCGGGGCCAAGCCGGGCCAGGAGTACAAGTATCTGATCGTCAATGGGGAGCAGCGTCTCTACCGGCTGGACCCCTATTCCCGCCAGGTGACGAGCAGCGTGGGCAACAGCGTCATCCACGATCCGTCCTTCGATTGGGGTGATACCGAAGACTTCCGCAGCCCGCCCTGGAATGAATTGGTCGTCTATGAGATGCACGTCGGCACGTTCAACCCGGCGGGTGATGGCGTGGGCACTTTCCAGCGCGCGGCCAAGAAGCTGCCCTACCTGCGCGAGTTGGGGGTCAACGCCGTGCAGATCATGCCGCCGATGGAATTCCCCGGCGGCCGCTCCTGGGGCTATAACCTGGCCTTGCCCTTCGCCGTGGAGACGGATTACGGCGGCATGGTGGGGTTCAAGCAGTTCGTCAAAGCGGCCCACGGCCACGGCATCGCCGTCATCCTGGACGTGGTCTACAATCACCTGGGGCCGAGCGATCTGGACTTGTGGCGCTTCGACGGCTGGTCGGAGGGCGACGGCGGCGGCATCTACTTCTATAACGATTATCGCGGCGAAACGCCGTGGGGTCACACGCGCCCCGACTACGGCCGCCCCGAAGTGCGCCAGATGCTGCGCGACAACGCCCTGATGTGGCTCAATGAGTATCGGGTGGATGGGCTGCGCTGGGACGCCACGGCCTACATTCGCAACGTGCAGGGCAACGACAACGAGCCGGCCAACGACCTGCCCGACGGCTGGAACCTGATGCAGTGGATCAACGAAGAGGTGCGCGAGTTCGCGCCCAATCAATTGACCATCGCCGAGGACCTGAAGGGCAACGAGTGGATCGTGAAGGACACCGGCGCGGGTGGCGCGGGCTTCGGGGCGCAATGGGACCCGAACTTTGTGCACCCGGTGCGCACGGCCGTCATCGCCAATGACGACGCCTTCCGCGATCTGGAGTCGGTGAAAAACGCCCTCACCTTCAAGTACAACGGCGACGCCTTCAAGCGCGTCGTCTACACCGAGTCGCACGATGAGGTCGCCAACGGTAAGGCCCGCGTGCCGGAGGAAATCTGGCCGGGCGATAGCCACAACTGGTTCGCCAAGAAGCGTTCGACGCTGGGGGCCGCGCTGGTCTTCACCGCGCCGGGTATCCCCATGATCTTCCAGGGCCAGGAGTTTCTGGAGGACAAGTGGTTCACCGATACCGAGCCGCTGGATTGGGACTACGCCAAGGAGATGGAGGGGATCGTCTACCTCTATCGCGATCTGATGCGCTTGCGGCGCAATCTGGATGGCGTGAGCAAGGGCCTGACCGGCCAACAGATCGACGTCTACCACGTCAATCAGAATGACAAGGTGATCGCCTTTCATCGTTGGGCGGACGGCGGCCCCGGCGACAGCGCCGTGGTGGTGGTGAACATGACCAACAAGACGCTGACCGACTACACCATCGGCTTCCCGGCCGCGGGCCAATGGGCCTTGCGGTTCGACAGCCACGCGGCCGTCTATAGCCCGGATTACGAGGGGCAGGTGAGTGGCGACGTGACCGCCGAAGAAGGCCAATACGATGCCCAACCCGCCCACGGCAAGCTGGCGATGGGGCCGTATTCCGGGCTGATCTTTTCGCAGAATCCGGGGTAACGCGCGCGAGAAACCGGGTTTTTCCCAAAAACCCGGTTTCTAACTCATATGTCGTCTCAATACAAAGCCGGAAACGGGTGGAATAGAAATGGTCAACCCCCTCTCCACCCGGCCCGCCGGCTCGCCGCTCAGCGCATCGTACCATCGACCATCGCCCAGCGGCAGTTCGACGGTATGCATCAGTGCGTCGGCGTTGAACACGGCGACGGCCGCGTCATCGGTCGTCTCGCGGGCGAAGGCGAACAGACGCCGCGCGTCGTCGGTCAGGAGCGTGCGGTAGTCGCCCCGTCGCAGCGCCGGTGACGCTTTGCGCAGGGCGATGATCCGGCGGTAGTAGTCGTGGAGTTCGGGGTCGAAGGCGACCTCGTCCGCCTGGGGACGGGCTGCTCCGGTAGGCAGGGTGGCTTCCGGCGCGTAGTCCCTATCCGGCCAGACCATCGGCTTGCGGCAGCAGGGATCATTGGCTCCCCACATGCCGGCCTCGTCGCCATAGTAGATCATCGGCGCGCCGATGTAGATCATCTGGAACAGGGCCACGAGACGCTGGACGCGGCGCTCGGCGGCCGTGGGTCGCCGCGTGTCATAGCGAGGGTCTTCGACAGCTTTAGTGCGCCGGAAGAACTCCGGCCAGTCGCGAATGGGCCAGATGTCGCGGTTGACGATCTGCGAGGCCAGACGGCTGGTGTCGTGGCAGTCGACCAGATTTTGCATGACGTGGGCCACCTGGGCCGGATGCATCTCGCGCAATTCGCGCAGCTTGACGTCGAACTCGGTGGCGGTGATGCGGTGTTGGCCGGCGATGAAGAACTCGAAGACGGCGAAGAGGAAGTTGTAGTTCATCACCGCGTCGAACTCGTCCCCCTCCAGGTACGGTTTTTCCTCGGCCGGGCTTTGCACGACCTCGGCCACCAGATAGGCCTGGGGATTGATGGCGCGCACGTGTCGCCGCCACGCTTTCCAGAACGGATGCCGGATGCAGAAGGCCACGTCGAGCCGCCAGCCGTCGATGCCGTCGGCCGGGTCGCCGTCGCCGTTGGGGTCCATCCAGCGCCGGGTGGCGGCGTAGATGTAGTCGCGCGGCGCGGCGAGGTGGCCGTTCTCGTCCTGCCTGATCTCCGGCAGCTCGCGCGCGCCGGCCCAGCCGGTGTAGTCGAATCGGGTTCCGGCGGCCGGATCGTCCCAACGGTTGATCTTGAACCAGTCGCGGTAAGCCGACTCGCGTTGCCGGGCGACGACGTCGCGGAAGGCGAAGGAGTTGACGCCCATGTGGTTCCAGACGCCGTCGAAGATGAGGCGCAGGCCGCGCCGGTGGACTTCATCGATGAGGCGCAGGGCCAGGCGGTCGGCGGCCGTCCACAGCCAGGTCGCGGGATCGTGAGGCGTCTCGGCGGCGATGAGCCGCCGGTCGCCCGCCGGGTCGGGGCCGAAGTGGGGGTCGATGTGGTGATAGGTCGCCCCGTCGTACTTGTGCGACGAGGGCGAATCGAAGACCGGATTGAGGTAGATGGCCTCGATACCCAGATCGACCAGATAGTCGAGGCTGTCGATGATGCCTTGCAGGTCGCCGCCGTAACGCCGCCGCTGGATGTTGAACCAGATGTCGCCGCCGTTGCGCCGCTCGTAGGGTTGGTGTTCGTACCAGTCGGCCGTCCACGGGTGGACTTGCCAGGGGGACGTGTGGTCATGGGGCCACGCGCCTTCCAGGCCGGCGGCCGTCGGATCGTTGTCGGGGTCGCCGTTGCGGAATCGTTCGGGGAATATCTGATACCAGATGATGCCTTTGGCCCATTCGGGCACGAATTGGTCGTCGATCATAGAAGTTGCCTCATCTTCTATAGTAGTGCAATCGGTTAGACTTGTGAAATCGGCGTTTTTCGGTAGTCTTCCGCTCGCTGTAGCGCCGGTTTCTTAACCGGCTCCGCACCGGTCCGCGGCCCCAACTCGCTCTCCGTCGCCGGATAAGAATCCGGCGCTACATTTCCAACTGAAAAGCCTTGTTTGTGAAATCCGTGAATGCACCGGGTTCACACCATCTTGACGTCACCTTTTTGAAGGAATTGTGTTACAACCTGATAGGATTGGCGTATCGACGCCCTTCTAATTTGTGGTCGGAGATAGTGGAGGATGGAGCCATTGCTCACCTATCGTGAGGAAATCGCCTATACGACGTTGCGGGAGCTGGGCGCCGCCGTTCCCCAGCGGGGCAACCGCTTGTCGCGCGCCTTTTGGTGTTTGGTGATGCGCTTGTTCGGCTGGCGGGTCGTGGGCCAGATGCCGGACTTGCCGCGCTTTGTCTTCGTGGGCGCGCCGCACACGTCGAATCTGGACTTTTTTATGACGGCGCTGGCGATGGCGACGCTGGGCATTGACGTTCACTTCGTGATGAAGCACACGCCGTTCGTGGGGCCGGTGGGCTGGTTTTTGCGCTGGTTCGGCGGCATTCCGCTGGATCGGGACCGGACGCGCGACTTCGTGTCGCAGATGGTGGATGAGTTCGACGGCCGCGAGCAGTTCTTGCTGGCGATCATGCCCGAAGGCACGCGCGGCAAGGATCAGGACAGCGCGACGAAGGGCTGGCGCAGCGGATTCTACCACATCGCCAGGGGCGCCGATGTGCCGTTGGTGATGGTAGTGTTCGACTACGCCGCCAGGCGGATGCGCGTCGGGCCGATGGTGTGGCCCGGCGAGAGCTATGAGATGGAACTGCCGGCAATTCAGAGTTATTTCGTGGGGAGGCCGGGCAAAAACCCGGAGCGAATGTTGGCCCTGGGCGAGAAGGTGGGCGCGTAGGGGGATTTCGAGTTAGCGGGAACACAGGTTAAGAAACTTGTGCCACACCCATTGTGCCACACCCATTGTGCCACACCCATTGTGCCACACCCATTGTGCCACACCCATTGTGCCACACCTATTGTGCCACATCCATTGTGCCACACCCGTTGTGCCACACCCGTTATCCGTTCTGGGCCACAAAGTACAAGCGCAACAGATGCAGCTCCTCGTAGGGAACAGCCTCCTGGAGGGCGTCATATACCGGCCTGAGCCGCTCCGCTCCCAGCTCGCCGAATACGCTCAACACGCGGGCCTGGTCTTCGTCGGAAAGGGCCGACTCGGTCAATAGCGAATCGGCGGGGATCGTCTCGCCGTTTTTCACTGACTCCCACAAATAATTTACTATCGTTTTCCGCTGGACGTCGAACATCTCCGCCAGTTCGCTGACGCTTTGCCCTTGCCGGAAGCGGGCGGTCAACTCTTCGCGCCGGGTTCGGCCGTCGTTTGTCGGGCGGCTGCTACTGGAGGCCATCGACATCGCTTTCGGCTTTTCCGTCAACCCTTTTTCCTCACAATAGGCGCGAATGATCACCAGAAAGGCCTGGCCGTAGCGCTCCAGTTTCACCGCGCCGACGCCCTGCATCTGCACGAACGAGTCGCGCGAGTGCGGATAGTAGATCGCCATCTCGCGCAGGGCGGCATCGGAGAAGATGACGTAGGGCGGCACGCCGGCTTCGTGAGCCAACTCCATGCGGTAGCGGCGCAAGCGCTCGAACAGTTCGGCGTCGTAGTCCTGCGGCGTGGTGGATCGGCGGCTGGCGCGGTCGGCCGTGGGAGCCGTGCCCTGATACGTCCGGCCTTGCAGCACAGCCCGCCCTTCCGGCGTCACCTTCAGGCTGCCGTGATCCATGTCTTGCAGCAGCAAGCCGTCGCTGACGAACTGCCGCGCCAACTGCTGCCATTCCTTTTTGGTGAACTCCCCGCCGATGTTGTAGGTGGAGAGCCGTTCGTGTCGCCGGTTGAGGATCTCTTTGCGCCGCGAACCGCGCAGCACGTCGATGACGTAGGTTGCGCCGAAGACCTGTCCGGTGCGCAGAACGCATGACAGGAACTTCTGCGCCGGGATGGTCAGATCGATCAGGTCGCGGTCGCCGGCCAGACAGTTGTCACAATTGTCGCACGTATCGGCCACGCCGGTCTCGCCGAAGTAGTGGAGCAGCGGCCGGCGACGGCAGGCGCGCGTCTCGGCGAAGGCGACCATGGCTTGCAGGCGGGCGGCGGCCGCGGCCCGTTGGGCCGGCGCGTCCTGGTCGGCCAAAAAGTTGATCGTGCCCACGTCTTGGCGGCTGAAGAGCAGCAGGCAGTCGGCGGGCAAGCCGTCGCGTCCGGCGCGGCCGATCTGCTGGTAGTAGTTCTCCAGGTCCTTGGGCAGGTCGTGGTGGATGACAAAGCGCACGTTGGACTTGTTGATGCCCATGCCGAAGGCGATGGTGGCGACGATGATCACCGCCTCGTCGTGGGTGAAGCGCCGCTGGTTCTCGCGCCGCGTGGCGGTGTCCAGCCCGGCATGATAGGGCAGGGCGTTCCAGCCGTGGGCGCTCAGGCGGGAGGCCAGGGTATCCGTCCGTTCGCGCGTGGCGCAGTAGATGATGCCCGACTCGTCGCGGTGGCCCTCCAGGAATTCCAGTATTTGCCCCAGACCGTCGTCGCGCGGCGTGACGGCCAGAAAGAGGTTCTCGCGGTCGAAGGAGGAGAGGAACTCGTCGGCGTCGCCCACGACCAGCGTCTCCTTGATGTCGCGGCGGACGCGCTCGGTGGCCGTGGCCGTCACGGCCAGGCAAACGGCCTGGGGCAGGCGGCGGCGCACCGTCACCAGTTGGCGATACTCCGGCCGGAAGTCATGGCCCCATTCGGAGATGCAGTGAGCTTCGTCGATAGTCAGGCAATCGACCCGGCACTGGTCGAGCATGACCAGCGTCTCCGGCCGCAGCAGGGTTTCCGGGGACGTGTAGAGTAACTTGATCCGTCCGGCCCTCACCTGCTGGGTGATGGCGACGTAGCCGTCATAGGCCAGCGTGCTGTTCAGATAGGCCGCGGGCACACCCAGTTGGTGTAGCTGCATCACCTGATCTTCCATCAGCGAGATGAGCGGCGAGACGACGACGGTCAGGCCGGGGAAGAGCAGCGCCGGCAGTTGGAAGCACAGCGATTTGCCGCTGCCGGTGGGCATGACGGCCAGACTGTCGCGCCCGGCCAGCACGTTGTCGATGATCTCGGCTTGCAGCGGCCGGAATTCATCGTAGCCGAAGACCTGCTTGAGCGCGCGGCGGGCTTCGTCGAGCGAAGCGCCCGATCCCTGCTCATCGTCCTCGATAGATTCATCGATCCAGTCCGTCTCGAATGCCTCGTCATCTTCCGACCCGGAGAACCACGCGGATTCCTGGGGCAGAAACCAGCCCGACAATTGGACATAGCAGCGCTGTTCCAATTCCGGGTACTCTTCCGGCCGCCACCAGTGGGCCAGGGACACGCGCAACAGCGTGCCGGCCGGCAACACCTCCACCGGCTCCTGGAAGCCGACGAAGGTCAGCGTGTGGCCGTCGTCGTCGTTGGGGTAACGGTAGCGGATGCGCTTGCCGGTCGTGTCCAGGGCCAGCGGCCGGTCGGGCCGCCAGAACATCGTGCTGAAGGCGGGGACGCCGGTTCGTTGGGCGATGAAGAGCGGCCCGCCCGGATGTCCCTGGGCCATCCCCGCGTAGAGCACTTCCGGCCCGCCCATGCGCGGGGTCATCTGGCGCTCGATGAGATCGATCAAATCGTCGGCGCGCCCAACGCGCCGCTTGCGCCGCACGACGACGTTCTCGGTGTGGGGCGGCCGAAGCTCGGCCGGCGGGTCGCCCTCGATCTCCCATGTCTCGCCGACGCGGTAATCG
>WBZU01002654.1_pt1 | contig 12159 bp, 4 predicted proteins | sample 5204311 | NCBI WGS metagenome assembly WBZU01 (sample SAMN12344359, study PRJNA552823) | activated sludge metagenome | biome: Activated sludge suspended growth; feature: Nitrification reactor; material: Wastewater; isolation source: activated sludge from nitrification reactor of wastewater treatment... | reverse complement strand
CGAGCACCAGGGCATTGAGGCCCGCGGCGGCGACGCTTTGGGCCACGAGGTCGGTGTTGCCGTGAAAAAAAACGAGCAGGTCGAAGAGCCCATCCGCCGAGTGAAAACTGGACGGGACAAACAGGATGCCGGGACCAACGGGTGACGATCCCGAACGATCGAGATGAGCATCCGCACGGCCTTCCGGCGCAACGCTGCCGGACGCCGCCGGAGGCGCTGCGGAAGGCGCCGGCGGCAGGACAAACCGCGACCGATGAGCCGCCAAACGAACTTCGGGCGTGGGCGCAGCCGCCAGGAACAAACTCGCGGCCGTGATCGCGATCGGTGCCAGGACAAACGCTGCGGCCCGGGCAAACCCAATCGAGAATTTACTTTGCGGCCTTCTTGTCACCGAGCGATCGAATGTACTCGGTCGCCGATCGGACGCAGACGATAATCGCGGTGATGTTGTCGTGTCCGCCTTTGTCGTTGGCCATTTTGATCAACTCATCGACGGTGCCTTGCGGGTCTTTCATCTCGACGAGCATCTTCTGCATCTCGTCGTCCTTCAGCATCTTCGACAAACCGTCGGAGCACAAAAGATAGATGTCGTTGGGGCGCGGCCGTCCCATGATGAGGTCGATCTCGACGCCGGGCGTCGTGCCGACGGCGCGATGCAAACGGTGCGCAAATGCGGCGCCTTTGAAGCCCAACGCCGCCATCGTGTGATCGGTCGTGATCTGATCGAGCTTGTTGTCGCGCAAGCGGTAACAACGGCTGTCTCCGACGTGTCCGAGGTACAACCGCTGCTTGTTGAGCATGAAGCGCGCGGCGATGACCGTCGTGCCCATGCCCTTCAACATCGGATCGCTCTGCGACTTCTCGAAGATGGTCTTGTTCGCCGTTTGAATGGCCCGCGCCACTTCGGCGCCGCGACGAGGAACGTTGTCGTACGTGGGACCTTCGAACTTCTGCGTCGTGAACGCCTGCTCGATGAGTTCGACCGTCAACGCGCTGGCGACTTCACCGCCAGCATAACCGCCCATGCCGTCGGCGACGATGTACAACCCTTGGTCGTCGAGGACGAGGAAGCTGTCTTCGTTGAACTTGCGCCGCTTGCCGCGATCGGTTTGTCCCGCCGCACTAACCAAGAAATACGGCGATGTTTTCGTGGGTTCGTCCTCGGCGGCGTTTTCGTCGATGACGATGGGCGTGGCGGCGATGTGACCGGTGACGACGTTATCCTCTTCGTCGTCATCGAGCTGCATCTTGGACAAACTCGGCAGCGGCTTGTTCTTGTCGGCCGCGGGGCTGAGCGTGATCGTCGTGATGTCGTTTTCTTCTTCGGCCGCTTCTTCGGCCGTACGAAGACTGGGCAAACCGCTCAAGTCCGCACGTGGTTTTTTGGTCGTGCTGGGCGCTGGTTTGCTGGGAGCAAGCTCCGCATCCGACATCGCGTCATCGAGCGCCGGCTTGGGGCTGCCCTTGCCACGCATGAGGACAAAGCCAACGATGGCGAGCACGACTCCGGCAATGACGGCAATGACGATCGTATCCATGGAATGGTCCCCGGACGAACGGTCGATGTCGAGCCCGTTCCCTGTTGGCTTGTACTACGGACAGGTGCGTCGTCGTGAGAAAAAAACCGGTGGGGTCGTCGTGATGGAGTTACCGGGCGAGATGCGGAACGCTCACGCGAGCGTCAATCGTTGGACACCCGGGTCGCATCGAGCCTCGCCAAACGGCGCAGAATGCGATCCCGCAGGACATTGGGGATCTGCGCCGCAAGCTCCGACGCCCGTTCATAATGACCACGCGCCGCGTCGAACCGCCCGCGACGAGCATCGGCCATGCCCCGCGCTTCGATGACCTCGATTCGCTCTTGACCCACCGAATACCACTTCGCCGCACGTTGCTCGAGCGCATCCCACGCCGCGTCCTCCGCGTCGGATGTCGCCAATTCGATCATCGAGCACAACACGTCTTCGGAAGGCACGGCAAGCTGCGCAGCTTCACTTCCCCGCAAACGTCGAGCCAGCAGCCGCGCGTGATCGAGGTCCCCGCGATACAGCGCGATGCGTGCTTCCAGTAAAACCGTCTCGGGACGAAAACCTCCCGTCGCCCAACGTTCGTTCATCGCGTGCGCCCGCGCGACATGCACGGCGGCTTCGTCGAGTCGTTCCATCCAATAGAGAAACTCGCCGAGATTGTAGTGACCGGAAAACTCCAAGTAGTACTGGCCAAGCTCGCGACCGAGCGAGATGACGCGTTCAAAATCCGCAACCATACGTAAGCTATCGCCTTGGAAAGCGCGGAGAGCTCCGCGACTGTTCATCGAACTGCCAAGATGCAAGGCGTCACCATGGGCTTCGCAAAGCGATACGGCACGATCGAGCACAGTCTCGGCACCAGGCAAATTCCCGAGTCCCAGCTGCAATCCCCCCAGCAAGAGCAAAGCTACGACCTGCGTTTCGTAACCCTCTTCGCCGAGCGCGGCGGCTTCGTGCGCAGCACATTCCAGCTCCTTGACCGCATCATCCAGGCGGGAAAAACGAGCGTTTGACCGGCCAATCGCCAAGTGCAAACGCGCCGAAAGCTCGGGCGTCGCCCGCCCATCCACGAGTACTTGCGCCGCCAAAGCCTTGTCCCGCGACGCCATGGAATCGCCCATCCAATCGAGCGCCGTGGCTTCATCGAGCAAAATTCGGGCATGATCGACGAACGCCGCCGGGTTTGTCTGGGCACGAACCTCGACGAAATCCAGCAACGCATCGTGATTGCGCCCCACGCGATAACGCATCAACGCTCGCCCGTGAAACGCATCGCGACGATGGTTACGCCGCATCGAATCCACTCCGCTCGCCCCTGCGCGAACCGATGAAACAGGCACCGCATCGGGTTCTTCCTGACGAACATTCGACCCTACGCGCGCCTCGGACTGCTCGATGGCCAGCGTGTACAGGCGCTCCGCATCCACGTACGCATGTCGAGCTCGCGCCGCGTCCGCCAACTGCAAATACGCTTCTTCGGCCACCGCGTCGTGCCCGGCTCGCGCCGCATGATACGCAAGCTGCTGCAAGCGTGGCTCTTCGGACAAACCATCCGACCCCCGACGTTTGTCTCGGTAATATTCGACCGCGGCCAAGTGAATCTGGCGCCGCAAATGTTCCGGAACTCCGCGAACAATCGCGTCCCGAACGAGCCCGTGGCGAAAACCGACGCGACCGTGACGCTGACGCCGCAACACGCCCGCCCCGAGCAGCCGGTCGATACCGATACGCGCGTCGAGCGGGAATTCGGCCGCCCCGCCGGAGTTTTCGAGTCGCCGCAAAATCCCCGCCACTTCCTCCGGATTCACTTCGACGCCGACCGTCGCCACAAGACGCGCATGCGCCCGTTCGGCAGGAGCAAGCGCATCGATCTCGCGATGCGCGAGCCACTCGATGAGCGGCAGATCCGGCACGTGATCGATCTCGTCGGTCGCCAGGTAAAACCCTCGCGCACCTTGATAACGACGAACCACGCCGGCGCCTTTGAGCCCGCGCACGAGCTCCACCAAGAGCAGCGGGATGCCTTGGGTTCGTTCTACCAAACGCCGGACCGCGGTCTCGGGGACGTTGTCGGCGGGATACAAAAGCGCCCGACAAAGTGCGGCGGCGCTTGCGGCATCGAGCGGTTCGAGCTCCACGGCTTCGTAACGCGCGGCACGTTCGCCCCAAGACGGGCGTATTTCCCGAAAAACCGGACGCGACAGGGCACAAACGAAGATCGGCGCTCGAGCTTCGGCGAGCGTCGCGTATTCCAGAATCGACAACGTTGCGTCATCGGCGTGATGCGCATCGTCGAGAACCACGCAAATGGGCGTTTTGGCCGCTCGTCTGCGCAACGCTTCACCCGCCGCAACCGTCAACGTCGCGCGCAACGCAAACGGCGCGGCTTCGAGGACCCGCAAACCGGCAAACTCCGCCGTTTCCTCGGCATTGGGAGCGATCCAGCCCAGCGCCAACGCGAGCGCCGCCACCGCCTCCGTCGTGCTGCTCGGACCAAGACATTCCCGCAGAACCGTCGGACGATGTTCTCGCTCGACCCCCGCGGGCAAACCCATCGCTTCGACCAAGAGCTCACGTACGCAATCGCCGCCGCCCGCCAAGAGTTCACGAGCTCGCAAGTCGATGACGCGCACCGCCGGCACGATCGAACGCAACCGCTCGACCAAAAGCCGCCGCAAATGCGTCTTGCCATGCCCCGCTTCGCCGATCACCGCCATGATCGACGGGAGCTGCTCCCGCGTCGCTCGCAGCGCGCTGGAAGCCAACGCTTCGAGCGTGTCGTCACGACCGACGAGCGGCGCGCCGGCGTGCCCCAAATGCGTGGTGGGATCATCCACGATGGGAAACGCGCGATCCGCGACGATTTGCGGGCCATGAGGCCCGGCGACCACCCGCAAATCAGCGTCGCTCAACACGGCCCGAGCCGCCGGTGAAATCACGATGGGCGACGGCCCTTCGGGCAAAGGCGCTCGATCGACACGCGCCATCCGCGGACTCAACAAGCGCCGCGATCCATCCGGACGCGTCGTCACGGACACCGAAGCCAAATCGACCCAGACACGCGTGCAAATGCCGCGCTCGACCAAGTCCTGGGCCGCACGTAAAGACAAACTCGCCGGGTTCTCCGATCCGTCATGACCAAACGCCACCACGATTCGCCCACCGCCGGCACGCATCACGTATCCCCCGATGGCTTCGATGCGCGAACGAAGGGCGATCGGATCGAGCGGCGACGAAAAATGGAGCAGACTCACCGTCCGCCGCTCCGTGGTCGTGCGTGAAGCCGGCTGCTTGAAACTCGATGCAGGCTCTTCGACAACCGCATCACCGGGCGCTTCTTTTTCGTTCGCGTCTTCGTCTCGACAAACGAAATTCTCCGTCGCTGTAATGGTGGACGGAATCGACGCGCCGTGGACGGACGCCGTAAATGCCTCCAATGCGCCGCGTAAAGCGATTGCCGAAGGAAACCGAGCTTCGGGTTCTTTTTCCAGACAACGCAAGACCAATTCTTCGAGTGCGGGCGGAATACCAAGATCATCGGCGAACGTCATGCGCATGGGCCGGCGACTGAGGTGCCCTTCACGGACCGCTGCGGGAGGCCCCCAAAAAGGCACATATCCCATGAGCATTTCGTAAAGCATGACGCCCACGGCATAGATATCCGCCCGAGTATCAATGAACATACGGCTTTCGCATTGCTCGGGAGCCATATACTCCAAGGTGCCGGCCATGGTTGCCGGCAATGCGGCATTTCCTTCCCGGACGGCACTCGCGGAGACTCGCAGCGCGAGCCCCAGATCGAGAATGGTCGCGTGCGCGTGATCGTGGCTGAGAAGGACGTTTTCAGGCTTCAAATCCGCGTGGACCAGACCTTTTGCATGCAAGGCGGAAAGCGATTCGAGCAGAGCCATGGAAATATTGCATGCATCCATCGGCGGAATTGGCGACGGACGCGCGACGAGCAGCTCTGCCAGCGGCGTGCCTTGGACGAGTTCCATCACGACATACGGCTGCGCGGAATCGAGCTCGCCGGCATCGATCACGCCGGGAACATGGGGCGGCCCGACGCGCTGCAAGGCGGCGGATTCGCGCAGCAGGCGCCGTTTTGCGTCATGCGTTGCAACATGGGCGACTTTGATGGCCACGTATTTCGATTCGGGCCCGCCGCCCGTAGCCGAATACACCGTGCCAAACCCGCCCCTTCCCAGGATGCCGGTGGTTCGATATCCATTCAATTGCAGCGATTCGATTTCCGTCACGGTCGGAACCGGCGCCGTCGCGGGATCATCCGCGACGGCACCGTGCAAGGGGCACCCGTATGCCCCCGTGCGCCGCCCGCAATGCAAACACCGTGATGCCGTTCGGCCGAACCGGTCGTCAGGCATCACCATAGCTCCCGAGTCGAGACAAACTCATATCAGCGAAGAAACACCGTGATCACCCGCGCGGTTTGAGCGTTGTTAGGTAAATCCGTACGATCGATGCGACAACTGGTGTAGTGTCCCGCAGTCGAGGTCGGAGCGCAAGCATCATCGCAAGGCCCGACGACATGAATGAGACCGCATTCGACAACCGCACCCGCCTCCGGATGGCCCGCCGAGCATTCGCGCCCCTGCGCCCGAGCATACGCCACATTGGCCGAATCGTAGCAAGCTCGCACATACGGCACCGCGCTGAACAAATTGCCCCAAAACGCGCCTTCACGAATCGGAAACTGATTCGCCTCGCCGTTGGCGTTGCCAAGCCCCTGCGCGTTGCCCTGCATCGAAATGCGCATCCGCTCGGAACTCCAATTCGTTCGCGCCGCAAGACACGCCGTGACCCATTCCTGTTCGACGACATGGAGCGGCCGCGTTTGCCAATCGGGAGCAAGGCCCAACTGGCCTCGATAGGATTCTCGATGTACATGCCCATTCCCATTCGTCCAAACGACTTCGACGCGCGCATGTTCATCGAGCGCACACCCGACGGCATAATTCAAGAGTTCACGAAGGAGTGTTCCGTCAGGCCCGCTCAGCAAAGCCACCGTCGTCGCGGACATCGTGTCGAGTGAATGCACGCCCAAGTCGTTCGGCATAAGCGCCTCAGGCTCGAGTGAGTTCGTAAAAATGATGGATCCCGTCGGAGGATTTACCGGACTGAAAGCTTCGCGCGATGCCGTGATTTCTTCCGAAACCAAAGCAATCGATGCGTCGCATCCCACGAGCAACGGCACCGCCACCAACGGAAACGACACGAGTTTGGAATTCTTGAACATGTTACCCCCCCAGGTCACACGGACACGCATACAATAGCGCGTAATCAGGAGTAAGCACACGATCAGTCATTCTTGGAGTACGGGCAGAGTCTATGCAGGACATGCGGCAATTCCAAGTTTGGAGCGTGTCCGGGCCATATCGAAAGCTCGAGGCATCCGGAAATTTCCGATGGCCTACGGCGGTGGATCCCGAAGGCTGATTCAGGGAATCTCCGAATAGGGAGGCGGCCACCATCGTGCGACGATGGCGCATTCAAGATTTACCAAAAATGTCTTGCGTTGGGACTTCATTTGAGCCCATACCGAACACGGGGACGGGCGGAACCATTCTCCGAGTGGGCGGAGTGAGTGGGCGAGGCACGGGGGAGCACGCGCGATGCAACGAATCGAAGAACCAAGCAGCGGAAGTGATGAGCACGGCGACGGATCACGCGAGGACAAACCATTGTCTCCGGGAACGGTCGTCGGCAACTACGTCATCGAACGACGCATCGCCCGTGGAGGCTGCGGATCGGTTTACTTGGCGCATCACGAGACGAATGCCGAATTCGTCGCGGTGAAAATATTGCATCCGACATTGGCTCCGCTGCCGAAAATGATCGGCCGATTCATCCGCGAAGTGGAGCTCTTGCGGCGGCTGCGCCATCCGCACATCGTCGAAATTCGGGAAGTCGGGAGTTTGCCGGATGGAACGCCCTTTTTCGTCATGGACTATTTGCCCGGATTGACGCTCGACGGGTTGCTCGCGACCCGAGGACGTTTGTCGCCGGAGGAGGCGTTGGTGATCATGGAGCCCATTTGTGCCGCGTTGGCATCGGCGCACGCCGCGGGCATTGTTCATCGCGACGTAAAAGCCAGCAATGTCATGGTGATAGATGCGGCGCACGGGGACGTGAAGTTATTGGATTTCGGCATCGCGAAACTCGTCGAACCCACGACGGCGGGTTCGGGCCTCACCTCCGTCAATCGCCAAATAGGAACGCTGACGATCATGGCGCCCGAACAGCTCTTGTGCGCCCCCGTCGACGCGCGCACGGACGTGTATGCCCTCGGAGCATTGCTGTATCGATTGCTCACGGGACGATTGCCTTTTGAATCATCATGGCCCGGCGAACTCGTGCGCAAGCATTTGGAGGAACCGGCGCCTCGACCCAGCGAACGCGCGCCGTTATCGCGAGAACTCGACGCGGTCGTCTTGCGGTGCCTGGAAAAACGCCCGGAACGACGTTACGAATCCGTGCACGCGCTCATGCACGCCTTGCGTCACGCCATTTCCGCGGGAACGACGCATTCGAGTCAAATGGAGACGTCACGCTTCGCCGTGGGAATTTACGTGGAAATACGCCTGCGGGCCGACATACACGACGATCCCGATACGCTCGACGCGGAAATCGAACGTATTCTCTCCATGACGGAGGAACGCATGCGCGGGCATTCATTTACGATTTGCTCGAGCACCAGCGCGGAGGTGCTCGGTATACGACTCCTGTCGCGGGAACAATTCAAGTGGCTCGGGGAACGGAATGCGGCGTTGCGCTTCGCCTTGGATTTACATGACGAACTGATTCATCGGCATCTCAGCGACGCGCGCGTGCACGTGAACATATCGGCGCACGCCGGTGACGCTTTGGTGCACCAGCAGAGCGAAAACGAAGCCGAAATCGTGGGCGGACCGCTGAGCCGCGCCGGCGACTGGGCCGCATCGGAAGAAGCACCCGCCTTGTGCGCAACCTGGGAAATGCTCGACGGACTCGACGATTTCGAAGCCGCTCCAGGCCCCGACCCGCTCGTGCTCGTCAATCGACTCACCCGCAAATAGTTTTACACAACACACCAATACAACATGGCGAAACACGTTTTGCTCGCCAATAACATTTTAATGATCCATGTAAAACCAGTTACATCGTGCCAAACCAATTATATTGGCCGAGTAAAACCAATTATTTCATGACGCGCGACGCATGGCGTCATAACCCCTTCGTGAACGCCGAAATTTTCAAAAATGAAGCAAAAAAGACTGGTAGCGTCGGCGGCTCGTGCCGGAGCCGAAAATCGGCCCTTGTACAGGACAAACCTTTGTCGATTGACGCATGACGCGCGGCGTCACGGGGCGCGGCGAAATGGCGAAAATTTCCAAAAATAGACCCCAAACGACTGGGAGCAGGGTAGCATCCGTCCGGGAGCCAAAAACATGTCCGGATTCGGCTGGCTGCACCTCACCGACCTCCACGTCCGCTTCCACGGAACTCTGTGGCAACGCCCACGTTTCCGCGACGAACTCGAACGGGACCTCGCCAAAATCGTTGAAAAGACTCGTGGCATCGATGTAATACTGATCACGGGTGACCTAGCGCTCTTGGGACTCGAGAGCGAGTTCGTGATGGTCACGGAGGGGCTGTCGAGTTTATGTGATTTTTTGGAGAAATTCGGACCTCGCCCTTCGGTGCTGGCGGTGCCGGGAAACCACGATTTGGTGAGGACTTCGCGGACGGCGGCTGCGGATCCGGCGCTTTGGGAAGCCGATCAAGACGGACGAAATGCATTTTTCTCCGATCCCACTCATCCGCAGCGCATTGCGGTGACGACGGCGTTCACGCCATTTTCGCGGTGGCTCGAAGCGTTTCGGGAACGTTCCCCGGGGAGCGCGAATTTGACCATCACCGAAGGTTTGTTGCCCGGGGATTTCGCGGCGACGTTGCAGAAAAGTCGTCGACGGTTTGCGTTGATTGGTCTGAACACCGCATTTTTGGAGCTTGGCGGACACAATGCCTTCGGGGCGATCGATATCGATTCGCGGCAAATCATCACCCCTGCGGGATCCATCGACGATTTCATCCGGGCCCACGACGGGGCGATTTTATTGACGCACCATTCGCCCGAAGCTCTTTCGCCGACCGCGCGGGATCGTTTGTCGAAGCAAATCGCCCCTCGAGGTCGATTCGGGCTGCATTTGGCGGGCAGTTTGCGCCGAAACCCACCTCCGGTCGACGCGGCGCACGCGACGCTCTTCGTGGGGTATCCATTTTCCGGCAATATCGATAACGATGCGAAACGCGGTTATGCGGCCGGACGGGTGGATGTCGACGAATTCGGCAATTCGATCCATGTCTCCATTTGGCCGCGGCAATTGTCGTCCGTTCGCCGGGAGCTTTTTTTCGGCCCGGATCCGGCGTTCGGAAATCAGGAATGCATCGTTCGCACCATGCCGCTCGCGCATCTGCGCCCTCATTTGGTTACGCTGGCTCCGGCGGCCGCGGCCGTTACCCCGAAAAGCGAATATCTTGTCGCCGCAGATTCAAATGCGGAAAACGACACCCTCTCGGGGCTCGCGGACGACGAATTTGGAACAAACCCGCCGGGCGGTCATTATCCCTTCGATACGTCGCGCGAAGGCGGCTCCGAACCTCCCGCGGCGGAGTTGGTCAACAGACGCCGTGATTCGGAGGAACCGGAGACGGCTCCCGTGCCTACGACGTTCACCGACCCGAGTCGATTGCAAAAGTCGGCAAAAGTCAGCGTTCATGTTCGGGATGCCAAACCGATTGCCCCTGGCGCTGCCATTGCTTCGGCTCCGCCCACGGCTTCTCCGACGGCGATCCCCGCCCCGCCGCCCGCGATGGCGCGCGTCATGCCGATCACGGTTTCGCCGCCCAAAGAATCGTCGACGGCGCAAACGTTACCTTCCGGGGGAATGGCGCAATCGAGTGCCTCGGGTAAGGAGCCCGCGACGCTGCGTTTCGCGCCGGGAATGACGTTTGCCGGAAGTGTCACCACGGGGGTTTTACCGACCCGACGCGTGATTTTTTCGCCCGATGGAAACTCGTTGGTTTTCCTTTATGCCAACGGCGTCGTCAATACGTGGAACATCGTCACGAGCGCCGTGGAATGGACGGTCAACCTCAATCATCGCGAATGTTTCGATCTTTGTTTTTCACCGAATGGGCAATTTTTGGCGGTACGTTCCCCGGAAAAACTCTTCATTCTCGACGGTCAAAATGGCGCCGTCGTGCGCCAAACATCGCTCGGAGGCCCGGATTCCGCCGGTCTTTCGTGGTCTCCCAACGGCATCATCGCCACGGGTGAACCGGATGGGCGAATTCTGTTTTTCGATGCCGACGACCTCGCTCATCTCGGATATCTCGATCACGGATTTTGCCCCCATGGAGTCTTGGCGCTGGCGTTTTCTCCCGATGGAGATTGGCTCATTTCCGGCGGCAAAGGCGAAGGAACCGTGGCCATTTCGTCCGTTCCCGCGGGCGTCTTGGCCGATCGCGCTTTCACCCGGGCGACGCCATATCATGCCGGTCCGGTGCTCGATTTTGCATTTCGACCGCAATCATTGCACATCGCGTCGGCGTCGAGCGACGGGACGATCGTGATTTTCAGCCTGCAAAATGGTTCGCTCGTCACGCGCCTCGAAGGCCACAAATCGGCCGTCGTGCATATTGAATTTTCCTTCGACGGGCGTCTTTTGGTGTCGCGCGCGCATGACGGCACGATCATCGTGTGGAGCACGGATTCGTGGGAAGTCGTTCTTCGATTTCAACACTTTTCGCCGCTGTCGCCCAATCCCATTTTTTCGCCGGTGGCTCACTTGCTGGTTTTGCCCACGTCGACCGGCATCGGCGTCGAATTGATCTCCCTCGACCTCGATGCCTTGCTGCATCGTCCCTCGACGGAGAAGACGTTGCACACCGTGACCGCCAAAGTGGTTTTACTGGGCGAAGGCGGTTCGGGAAAAAGCTGCTTGGCGCTGCGTTTGGCCGAAGATCGCTACGTCGAACAGCCGCCCACGCACGCCATGCGCTTTTGGACGATCTCCGCCGATCGCATTGCCGCCGATCCTGTTGTCCAGAAAAACCACCGTCGCGAGCTCGTGGTCTGGGATTTGGCCGGTCAAGACGAATATCGCCTGGTTCATCCGCTCTTTTTGGCCGACACGCAAATGGCCGTCTTGGCCTTCGAGCCGCGGCGGGGCAATTCGGCCGAGCCCGAGGTGACCACGTGGAACGATCATTTGCTCGACGATGAAAACCCCGCCAAACCTCCCGAACGGTTGCTCGTGGGCACGAAAGTGGACGACGATCGGGCGCCGGAAGATCGCGAGGCCATTGAACGATTACGTCGGCGCACGGGAGCGCTCACGTATGTGGCCACGAGCGCACGTACGGGGCGCGGGGTGACGCAATTGCGACAAACCATCGTGTCCGCCATTGATTGGACGCGCGTCGCGTCGACCAGCCGCCCGGTGGTCTTCGAACGCATTCGCGAACATATCGACCGCGTGCGACAAACGGGCCGAATGATCCTGCCTTTGGCCGAAATCGAAACGGAAATGGCCGCCCGCGGGGACCTTGAATTGCACGACGTCGA
>WBZU01002653.1_pt1 | contig 12160 bp, 12 predicted proteins | sample 5204311 | NCBI WGS metagenome assembly WBZU01 (sample SAMN12344359, study PRJNA552823) | activated sludge metagenome | biome: Activated sludge suspended growth; feature: Nitrification reactor; material: Wastewater; isolation source: activated sludge from nitrification reactor of wastewater... | reverse complement strand
TCCAATCCCACCGCTTATCCTTGACCATCACAAACCTGCAGCGACCTTCCGACAGGTTGGCCCACAGGCCACCGATCAAACGATCATCCTCAGCCCCGTTCCAGCGATCAGCCCCCTTGTACTCCACCGCCAGAATCACTCCGGGCTTGTCTGCACTGCCGGGCAACTGGCAAAGAAAATCGGGATAGAACCGGCCATCGGCCTTCTGCAGGAAGAACGAGCTGCCTTCGCGCCGAACTAGGTTGCGTACCCAGAACTGGATGCGCCCCTGCTGCGCCCACATATCCAACTGGCAGGCGCACTCGAATTCCTCCTTGCTGTCGAAGTCGCCCATCCGGCCATAGAAGTGCTTGCGGAAATCAAAATGGCCAAAGCGCCCATCGTAGTCGCGGCTGGGGGCGTAGGCCTGGGCGTGAAACTCGAAGGCATATTGATCGGTCACCGCCACCCGCGTGGCCGCATCGTCACCGAACAACGCCTGCTGAAATGCCTTGCCGACCGCCTGCTTGCGCAGTTCACGGATACGCGCCTCGACCAGATTACGGATCAGGAACTTCTGCAGGTTGGCGCGTGCCAGCGTGAAGCCTGCCCGGCGCAGCAAGTCGGTGAGCCACGCCGCGACAAAGGCCTGCTTGCTGGCATGGGTCAGCGACGGCTCTGGCAGGTTGCGGCACAGCCAGGTGGCGATGCGAATCTCATCCCAGTTTTCGGGTTGATAGACGAGACCCAGATCGCGCTGCAATTCGGGCAGGAAGCGCGACACCATATGACCGCCCTCATCGATGTCGATCTCACCACCTTCCGACACCTTCAGTGCCGCTCCCAATGCCGTCAGATCATCGGCTGTCGGCGCGGCATCGTAGGGAGACAAGTCCCACGGATACTCCAGCACCTCCGGATCATCAAATAGTGCCAGCTCGCCCTGCACGCGCAAGGCCAACTGCGGTACGCGGAAACGCTCACCCAACTCGGCGGGCGTCTGGAAGAACTCAATGGCCGTGGTGCGGCTGACTTCGGCGGCTTCAACAATCGCCGCTACCGCAGTTTCGGAAGTGACCGAGGCCTTGAGCACTTCGGCCTCATCCTCCGTGAGCGGCGTACTGATGGTCAGCGTATTGAGCTTGCCGTCCCAACTCACCTTGTCACGCACCGGCTTCGGCACGTTCTTCAGGTCAGGCTTTTCGGACAAGGTAATCGCTACGGGCCGAACGACCACGCGCCCGGCGTGGCCCTCAAGGTCGAGCCGCGCCTGTTCGGCCTTGGCAGCAGTGACGAATTCCGTGACCTCGCGCCGCTCGAACCCGGCACCGGCCACCAGACGATCCCGCAGCGCACCGGCCGTTTCGGCAAAGTTGCGCGATACCACGAAGGCATAGGACTGATTCAAGGCCTTGGCCTGCCGATGGCTGGCACCAGGCTGCCGCAACACACGCCCGAGCAATTGCTCCACCGCCGTGGCCGACGACAGCGAAGCCATGCTCACCAGGATGTAAGCAAACGGGCAGTCCCAGCCCTCGGCCAGTGCCTTCTGGGTGATGACAAACTTCACCGGGCAGGCCGGGTCGGCAATGCCCAGCTTGTAATCGGCATCGATCTGCTCCAGCCCCTTTTCCTCGCCGGTGGCCACCACAATCTCGCTGGCCGGGATACCGTGGTTGGTGATCAGTTCATTCTTCACCTTCTCAAAATCCAGCGTCTCGATGCCGGCGCGGCGCGGTTCCGACTGAATCAGCACCAGCGGGCGCAGGTAGGGAGCACCTGCCCGGCGTTCTTCATCCGCCAGCTTGTGCAGGGCATCGCGTCGGCCAATGGCATCGGCCAGACACTGCTGCCAGTTGGGTTCGGTTTCCAGCACCACCGGCAACTTGATCATTTCTTCCGCCTTCAACTCGGCGGCGGATACGCTGTGCAGCACGTTGCTGGGCGTGCGCTCCAGATCGGGGGTGGCGGTCAGCTCCATCACACCGCTGGGGCGGAAGCGGGCCAGCATGTCGAAAGCCAGTTCGGTGCGGCTGTTGTGCGCCTCGTCCACCACCACGAACGGCCGGCGCAGGCGCAGCACGTTGGCCAGCGAATACGGCGTGGTGCGTTCGCTGCCCTCGCCATCGGTGAGCAACTCATCGCGCTGCGTCGGCGACAGGTTGTCGAAGTGGTGCATCAGTGCGCCGCTGGACTGATAAACCTTGCGGCATTCCTCCTCTTCCACCTGGAACGCCTGGCGCGTGGCGACGATCACCGTGGTCGACGTGTCCAGCGTGGCGCGGGTCACGCTCTTCGCTTCTTCCAGGTCCAGCACCGTGATGGGGCCCGCCTCACGCAACGCGGTGTGATACGGGTGGCTGCGATCCTTCAATGCCTTGATCGTCTGCTCGCGAATTGGCTTGCTGGGCACCAGCCACAGAATCACGCTGTGCTCGCAGCGCAGCAGGTGCGTGTTGACCAGTTGGACGCTTTTCGCCGCCAGCCAGGTCTTGCCGCCGCCGGTCGGTACGCGCAGACAGAAATACGGCATATCGGCCGGAAAGCCCGACAACGGGTGGTACGCATTGCCGCGTCCCCACAGGCGTTCGGTGGTGGCAGTGAAGGCAATCGAGGGCGACGGCAGTTCGTGGCTGGCCATGAAATAGGCTTCCACGCTGTCGAGCACTTGTTGTTGATAGATTTTCGGTGCGAATCCGGACATGACTTACACCTCCAACGCGTAAGGGGTTTGCTTGAAGGTGATGCCCTCGCGTGCGGCGCGGGCACCCATGCGGTTGGCGGCGGCGTATATCACTTTCGGGCCAGCAAACTTCGGCAGCACATCGAATACTGGGCCGGTGAGCACATTGCCACCGCCCACGGACTTGTCCTTGAGGATGCCGTTGTAGAGCAGGAAAATCGCACGGCCTTCGTGCACGCCCAGCAGCGGCGAATCGGCGGCGCCGGTGAAGCCGGTGCCGGTTTCGGCAAACCAGACGAACTCGGCCAGTTGCGCGAAGCTCACGTCGCTGCGGATTTGGCCATCGGCGTCGAACAACGGTTCGGCGGACAGCCGGCAGAACTGGAAGCCGCCGCCGAGGCCTTCGACGGCTTGGCCCTTGGCGTTGGTGTAGCCCTGCGCCACGCGCCGCACCCGCTCGGCGGTAACATTGCGGGCGATGTTTTCATCCATTTCGACGAGGATGAACCGGCGGTTGCCGCCGTCCTTAGAGTTTGCTGAAAGTACTGCGTGGCCCGTGGTGCCGGAACCTGCAAAGCTATCCATGACGAGCGATTCTGGATGAGTAAAAGCCTGAATGAACCGCTCCACGAGCGCTGGTGGTTTTGGGAAGTCAAACGTCTTGCCGTCACCGAACATGGCTTTTAGTTCGTTGGTTCCCTGTTGCGTGTAGATCGACTCGACGATTGAGTAGAGCTTCGATCCGCGCTCATCACCATCTGCGTCACGAAGGTATTGCTTGTAATTCACTGACCACCGTCCGCGGATCTTCTTTATGACAAGCTCGTTCGCAGCCAAGGCTGCCAAGGCGCGATCCTTTGACCACTGCCATTGCTTCTCGGGCCAGATTTCCTGACCGTCGAAAGGTATTGCATAGCGGAGGTTTGGTCGCGCATCCATGCTATTTGTTGCGAGGGGCTGCAAGCGGAATGGCCCCCTAGATTCAAGCTTTTCATCCTGAAACTTGTAGTAGCGCTTTACGTCGTCACTCGGTGGAAGCTCGATTTCACCGACCCGCTCCTTATTGCGCGCGAAGCAAAGGACATACTCGTGCAGGTTAACAACCTGCTTCGACTTCGCGCCGCCGCCATAGCTCTTTTTCCAGACGAAGGTTTCAATGCGATTCGCAGCGCCGAAAATCTCGTCGAGTAAAACCTCGGCATATCGATGTTCGTTGCCGTCGAGAGACATAAGAATCACGCCATCGTCACTTAGAAACTGCTTCAGCAAGACCAGGCGCGGGTACATCATGCACAACCAGCGGTCGTGCCGGTCCAGCGTTTCGCCTTCCTTGCCGACCACATCGCCCAGCCACTTGCGAATCTCCGGGCTGTTGACGTTGTCGTTGTAAACCCAGCCTTCGTTGCCGGTGTTGTACGGCGGGTCAATATAGATGCACTTCACTTGCCCGGCATAGCGTGGCAGGAGGGCCTTGAGGGCGTGTAGGTTGTCGCCCTGAACGATGAGATTGCCGCTGGCTGCCGTCCCGCCAGCGCCGACTTTCTCGCAGGACAGTTCCGGCACCGGTTCGAGCAGGCGAAACGGCACTTCCTTGTGGTGTTTGACGACGGCTTCCTTGCCGATCCAGTTGAGTGTGGGCATTCAGACCATCCCTCTATTTTTTTCGCGGCGATGCCGGAGCAGCATCGCCGTGTTTTTCTTCATCCGCGCCACCGCCGCGTACCCACTCATCCACCTCGGAAACCTTGAATTTCCACAGGCGACCCACCCGGTGTGCCGGCAGCCCCTTGCGGTCAATCCACCGGTAAATCGAATCGCGTGTCACGCCCAGATGCTCGACGAGCTGTTCGACGGATACCCAAGGCTCAGCCATCGCTGCGCTCCTGCAACAGTTGATCGGATAGCATAAAGTCGGCTTCAGTAGCAAAGGTTGTAATCTATCAGGTCTGGCCTTTCCGGGGTAGCGTTTGATGCGATTCGCATCAGAAATAGCTTGGCTTCCCTGTAGAACAGCGCGTTCATGTCCATGTCGTCAATCACATCACGGAGCCCACGATGAACGCCAAGCCAACCGCCCTCGACGCCTACCTCGCCCGCACTGCAGCCATCCACGCCAAGTTGGAACGGCTGCAAGAACTCGCCGACGACCACTTTGGTCATGACCCCGATGCTATCAACTGGGGCCACGTCGGCGATCTCGGGCGGGTGGAGGCTGGGCTGGACGAGTTACTGGCGATCTTCGGCGATGTCGAATGACGACATCCACCAACCACTGGAGATGATCATGAACATCAAACTCACTGCCACCCAGACCGCCATCCTCAAAGCCGCTGCCGGTCGTCCCGACGGCAATATCGAACCCTTGCCGACCAATCTGCGCGGCGGTGCCAAAACCGCCGTTATCGATGGCCTGCTCGCCCGCGCCCTGATTGCCAAGTTTCAACACCCCGATCACGTCGCGTACTACCTGACCGACGCCGCCTTCGCGACCGTGGGGCGCAAACGCAAGGTACCTGCGCCTGTCACCCCGGATGCCGAAACAGAGGCCGCCGTGTCCGCCGCAGAGGCCAAGTGGGCGCTAGATAAACGCGAGGTGACCAAGCCCCGCACCCGCGAGGGTAGCAAGCAGGCCACCGTGATCCAAATGTTGCAGCACCCCAGTGGCACGACGATTCGGCAGGTCATGGAAACCACCGGCTGGCAGGCGCACACGGTGCGCGGCACGTTCGCCGGAGCGCTCAAGAAAAAGCTCGGCCTGAACATCGTCTCGGCGAAGGATGCCACCGGCGAAAGGGTGTACCGCATAGCCTGACTGCAAACCACCAAAGGGTGTCTATTGAACGGACACCCTTTTCTTTGGCCAAATATCACGGTGGCCGATTTGCCATTTTTCGGCCCTGAAATCGCTGGAAACCCGCGCCAGTATTGGCTAAATAAGGGGTGACCGTTTTTCGGTTTCAAGGGTGTGAATTCAACGCTCACCCTTGCCGAGGTGCAAACCGCAAACCCTGCAAACCTCGGTTTGCACCCTGACGCTATTGAAGCGCCGCGCTCGCGCCCCCCGTATCGGATTTTGGCCAGGAAGGACCCCTCTCGTACAATGACCCATGCGAATCGTGCGAATCCAGCGAAAGCAGGCTCGGCGACTGGATTTCCGGTTTGCGCATCGCCTGCGACCGATGCGAATCCGTGGGCCATGCGCACGATTCGCAACGCTGCGCACAGGCGCAAAGCCACACGGCACAAGGCGTTTCGCGGCATTCGCATGATTCGTAGGCACAACAACGAGAATACATGGCGACACCACCGGCATCCGATGAAGAGACCGATGGCCCCGACAACGGGTCAGAGGCTTCCGCGCCTGCCGCCGGCCCGTTTTTCAATGCCCTGACCGACGATCTCAACGATCTGCGTATCCAACATCAGCACTGTTGGCTGTGGCCACAGATCACCCTCGAAATCGACCGCCTCGATGACGTGCTGAAAGATGGGCGTCACCTCCTTGAGCCCCTTGCCACCGACCGCCCCGACTGGGCAATAAAAGCCTGCACCGGCATCGCCCGATCCAACCCTGCCATTCACCAACACGTCGAGCGCTACGACAGCTATGCCGAAGCCGCGCGCAGCCTTTGGACGACTTTCATCCCCGCCACACCGCCCACCCTGACCGACGCGCAGATCTATGCCGTCATGGCCATGCACGAGGCACGCATCGCGGCAGAAGCCTATTGCGAGATCGCCGCCGGCATTGAAGAAGAAATGGCGCAGGCCGGCGTCGGCCACGACGACGAGGACGAGATCGTCGAACTGCGCTGCGATATCGCCGGATGGGAACGCTGGCACTGGCACTATGCCGCGCAGCAGACTGGCAGTGCCGAGCGGTTTCTGCTGATGGCCAGCTTTGCCGCGAGTGGGTCGGATTCGTCAGTCATCAAGAAAGCAGAAGCGCAGATGGCCACCCTGGAACGCAAGGCGCGTGCGGCCAGGGCGGAAATAGCTCCTTATCGCCAGGGGCGCCAGAAAGGGGCCGTCAGCAATCTCACGCGCGCGCTCCAGGAAGTCGTCCGATCCGCGCGCAGCAAGAAGCCTGAAGCGGTATTGGCCAAGATCGAGGAGTGGATCGGAGAAGACGTTGAGGGCATTCGATTCGACGGGTTTGGTCAGTACGACGGCCGCCTCGAATACACCGACTTGACCAAAAACCTCGTCGACTCCATCGCCATCGATAGCCTGAAACGTAAGCTGCGAGACCTTCCGGACGTTTAGCGCTATTCATCCGGAACCCATCCGTACCCTGCCTCTCATCGACGCTGATCGGCGTCACACGATGAAAGGCAGCGCAGACAGATGGGCACCCACCAAGTTCGCCGCACCCCCACGGTAGCGGACCCCGTCCTCCTCACCGAGGACGAAGCGGCACAACTCCTCAAGATTCAACCGGCAACACTGGCCACCTGGCGCGTCAAGGGCCGCCCGAACCTGCCGTTCGTCCGTGTCGGCCGCTGCGTGCGCTACCGCCGGCAGGACATTCTCGCTTTCATCGAAGGCCATCTCGCTAGCCACACCAGCCAGGGGCGCGCGTGAAATCCGCTCCCTTGGTACCCGGCGGTCGCCCCGACTGGGCCAAGCCGAAGCCTGTGACCGGCGACGCGCCCCTGCCGCTGTCACGCGAGATCGATCCGCCCACGCCGTTCCCGGTGGACGCCCTCGGCCCCATCGGTGCCGATGTCGTGAAGGCCATGCAGACGGTCATCCAGGCGCCCGTCGCGCTGCTCGGCCAGACCATCCTCGCCGCGATGAGTCAGGTGGCGCAGCCCCACGCCAACGTGGTGGTCGACGGCCGCATCTCGCCACTATCCGAATTCTTCCTCACCCTGGGTGAATCTGGCGAACGCAAATCAGCCGGCGACAGTTGGGCCCTCATGCCAGTGCGAGCCCGGCAGCGTCTGCTGATGCAGCAATACGCCAGCGAGCGCGAACAGTACGAAATGGCCGCGCAACTCTTCGAGGCCCAAGCCAAGCGCATCCTCGCCGACAAAAAACTTTCGGCCGAGGCCCGCCAGGCGAAGTTGGCCGAACTCGACAAGCCCACGGCACCGATTATGCCGATGCTCATCGTGTCGGAACCAACCTCCGAGGCACTGCAGCGGCAACTGGCCCACGGGCTGCCGTCCATCGGCCTGATCAATGACGAGGCCGGCCAACTGCTGGGCGGCTTTGCCATGAGCAGCGAGAAGAAGCTCGGCACCCTGACCACGCTCTCGCGCCTGTGGGATCGCGGCGAATTCGACCGGGTGCGCGTCGGCGATGGCTCCGGTACCTACTACGGTCGTCGTCTCACCCTGCATCTGATGGCGCAGCCGGTCGTTGCCTCGATGCTGCTCGCCGATCCATTGGCCCGCGAGCAGGGATTCCTGGCGCGCTGCCTGGTCAGCTTCCCGCAATCCACCGCCGGCACCCGCCGCTATGTGGAAGCGGACCTCGGCCATACCCCGGAATACCGGCGCTACGCCGACCGGCTGACCGATCTACTGGAACGCCCCTGGCCCCTGTTGGAGGACGACCACGAACTTGATCCACCCGAGATCAGCCTGACGCCGGCCGCCAAGCGCATCTGGGTGGCGCTCTATAACGACATCGAGCACGCCTTGGGCAAGGATAGAGAACTGGCCCCGGTGCGGGCACTGGCCTCCAAGGCACCGGAACACATCTCTCGCCTAGCCGGCACCTTTGCCGTATTCGAGGGTGAGGCCAATGTCAGCGAGAACCATGTCGACCGGGCGGCGGCGCTGATGCAGCACTACCTCGGTGAAGCCCTGCGGCTATGGGGCACCGGCCAGGTATCGGCGGAATTGAAGCTCGCCCAAGAGGTACTGAACTGGCTGCGCGACAAGATGGGGCCCGGGCGGGCCATCCCGCTCGCTGACATTTACCGCAACGGGCCGGCGGCGATCCGCAGTGCCGGCACTGCGCGGCGCGTGATGCAACTCCTCACCCATCACGGTTGGGTAGTGGCCGCCGAGCATCCCACGGCCCGCGAGGCCTTCGAACTGGTGGCCGTGTGATGGGTTTCCAATTCTCCCGCCCCGTCGTTGCGAATCTCGCGAATTCCGCGAAAGCGCCCGTCACGCCTGAATCTGCGGGCGCGCAAAGCGATGCGCAATGTGCGAACACCGTCGATGGCGACGACCGCATTCGTTGCACCGACTGTAGCTGGCTCTCGATGAGCGGTGTGTGTCGGGCTGCCAGCCCGAAGCACAAACCCGTGGTCGCCAATTGCGGCTACCAGCCCGTGCGCGACCTGCCGCGCCGCTGCGAGGGCTTCGCTCCCTATGCAGACAACCCCGATCAGCGCCACGGTCTTGAGCGCTGGCCGGGACTGGCTGCCTTCCATTCATTCAACGCCACGCCGCCCGGCGTTTCCCATTCCGTGGGCGGCATTTCTGGAGAATCCAAATGAACGTCAATCCTTTCAGCAAGAAATCTGCGGCCGTTGCCAAACCCGTCAAGGGCGTATCACCCCTGAACGACATCGGGGACGTCAGTGCCGTGACAGAAATGTTCCAGCGGCTGCGCCAGCAAAACGCCCAGTACGACCAGGCCATTGCCGCCTTGGTGGCCGCCAACCGCATCAAGAACGGCTGGGACAAACCCGCCGAGCCGGAGATGTCACTCACCATCCAGCGCGATGTGCTGGTGGGTCTGGGCGATACGGAAGCGCTGGCCAAGTTCGATCAGGAGCACCAGCAGGAACTGGCGCAGGAACAGGCCGCTCGTGCGCAGGCCGCGCAGCGGCTCGTGGAAGCGCCCGCCCGCGTCAAGGCGCTGGAGCAGTACATCAACGACCTGGCGGGGCAGATCGAGGCGGGTCTGGATGAATCCCTGATCGATGACGAAATCTGCCGCATCTTCCGGCCCAGCGCACAACGGATGCTGGAGGCCGCCAAGACTTTCGTGCAGGCCTGGCGGGAGATGCAGAGCGTCGAATCGGTGCTGATCAGTCGCGTGAACCTGTTCCATTACAGCGTGACCGGCGATCACCGCACCCGCTACGAACACGAACTGATTGGGCGACGTCGTGATGGGGAATTGCTGCCCACCCTGATTGAGGGGCTGGCCTTTGAGGATCTGCGCGATCTGAATGACCAGTTCACCCAACGCGATAGTGAAGTCTCGACGGCGCTGGACAATGCCCTGCGCTCGGTCGGCTTCGATGCCTGGGGCCTCAAGGTCTATCACCCCAAGGGCAAGAACGACGAGCGCCGCATCTACGCACCCGATCCCAACCCGCCGAAGAAACATCTCGATTCCTACAGCGAGATGGCGGCCGTGGTTCGCGTGGATGTGGCGTGAGGGGGATGGCGATGGAAATCCACAGCACCCGATTCGACATGACCGATCCGTTTGCTCAGGCGAAGTTGCAGATGAAACGGGCGGAAACCGTCCTGCGGCAGATGCCGCCAGCACAACGGGAGCAGTTGCTGGCCGAGATGCTGCCACCTATGCCAATGCATCGGCCTTCGCGTGCCGTCGAGCCTGCCGTGACGATGGTGACCGTCAAGGTCGAGGACTGGGACGGCGGGGCGGTGGTGCAGCAACGGTACCCCACCGCTGTCCTCCGGCCACGCCGCATCGTCGGCTACATCCCATGGCAATGGCGGTGGATCGTCGCCGGCATCCGCCTGACCCGAATCGTGCGCAAGTCAGCCAAGAAACAGATGAAGCAGTTCAACAAGTTGCAGCGCCAGATGATTCGACGGGTCCTTCCTCGCCAGAAAGCCATGCGGGGGGCGCGAGCCCGCTGATCCGCTACCGACAGACCGCGAAATGAGGTTACCACCCAGGTTACCGGTTACCAGTTACCACCCCGGCGATGTCCGAGGTGACCACCACACACGGAGATGAAATGAACACCACGACGATCAACAGCACCACCAGTCACCTGCCCATCGAGCGGCTGGGCCACTACGACCCGGCAGTCGAGCAGCGCGTGCAGCAGTGGCTCGCCAGCGGGCAGTTGCTGGCCTGGATTCCCATCCTCAGTCAGGAGAACTTCCCGGACGTGCCGCCGCAAATCTTGCAGTTTGCCGATCGCTATCAGGAAGCGATGCGTTGGCCCATCCACCGCCCGGAGGACTTGCTGAACTTGCCCGATGGCATCACTGGCTGGTTGCTGCCTGCCGACGCAGAAGACACCGACGTGGCCTGCGGCGTCTGGAACGGTGAGGTGTACATCCTGGGTGTGCAGGACAAGCGCACCGGCAGGAAGCAGACCTTGTTGGGCGAGCGCTTCGATATTGCCACTGGTCAGGCCGATGACCCCGAACAGAGCGCGGTTTGACTTGGCTTCTGGTCGCCACAGCGCGTTCATACAACTCCCTCAACCACTGGAGTTTGCAATGAGTTCAAGCACCCAAACCCTGCGTGTGCAGGTCACCGACACCAACCACCGCCCGCGTGGCGTGATGACCATCGTGGCCGATTTCGATCTGCTCTTCGCTCCCGCCTGCTGCGCCTGGATCCTCGACGCCCCAGTGAGCGCTCATCGGATGACCCGGCCAGATCGGACAGACTTCACCGGCCGCCTTGTCGCAGACCGTGAACACGAAGTCCAGCGCAGGCGCGCTGGGTTGGGAGAACTCGTCCCAACTTTTGCTGCGCAGACCCTCGGTCGGATAGTTCACGTTGCGCAGCACTTCGATCGCATATGGATTGACCTCCCCCTTGGGGAAGCTGCCGGCTGAATAGGCTTGGAAGCGACCGCGTCCGATCGCGTTCATCGCACTCTCAGCGATGATTGATCGCGCGCTGTTCCCCGTGCAGATGAACAAGACGTTGTAGATTTTTTGTTCCATTTCAGATTCGCTCCGGTTACTTTTTCGACAGGTCGAGTAGGCGCTGCACACCGATCGGCTCGTCTTTCATCAGGGGGACGACGGCATAGCGCTGCGCATGGCGTGTCGCCACAGCTTCGATTTCGCGGTTCTCGTTGCGGGCGCGCTGACGCAGCAGTGCTGAGCGCGGGGCCGCTGCTGCAACACTGTTGTTGATGACCCAGGCCCAAGGTTCGTCGCCAACGGCCTTCGGCTGCTGAAGCGGTAATCCTCTCCCAGGCCGTCAATCGCGAGCCTGGGGTGCCGGTTCCCGTCCGCCCATAAAGACTGCATCTCCAGACCGGTCGGCGAACTGCAGAAGCCGACACACGCACAAGTCCTTGTCGCACAAGGCAATGTGCGTGTGCCACGGCGGAAAGGTTGGCGGAGATTTCGAGAGAACAGAGAGCAGAAAAGGGTCGAACTGGCCCCCATCGGCACCGGTTCTGACCGCCCCCTGGCACACGCAGAATGCGCGAGAACCCCGCGTGGTTCGCGGGATCCGGATACGAAAACGCCCAACCGAGAACGGTTGGGTGTTAAATGGTGGTGGAGAGGAGGAGGATCGAACTCCCGACCTTCGCATTGCGAACGCGACGCTCTCCCAGCTGAGCTACCCCCCCGA
>WBZU01002652.1_pt1 | contig 12161 bp, 11 predicted proteins | sample 5204311 | NCBI WGS metagenome assembly WBZU01 (sample SAMN12344359, study PRJNA552823) | activated sludge metagenome | biome: Activated sludge suspended growth; feature: Nitrification reactor; material: Wastewater; isolation source: activated sludge from nitrification reactor of wastewater... | reverse complement strand
GGCCGGATGGCGGCGATGGCCGCCTGCTGCGCGGCCTCAACCAGCGCGTAGACGTCCTCCTGCGGCCCCGAGAAACGGCCATTGACCGGAAAAGTGCGCGTGATGTCGGAGGCATAGCCGTCGAGCTCGCAGCCGGCGTCGATCAGCAGCAGCTCGCCGTCCTGCATCCGGCGGTCGTTGGCGACGTAGTGAAGCACGCAGGCGCCGGGCCCGGAAGCGACGATGGGCGTGTAGGCCGGGAACTGGCTGCCCTGGCGGCGGAACTCGTGCAGGAATTCGGCCTCGATCTCGTATTCCCATCGGCCCGGCCTGGTCAGGCGCATGGCGCGGCGATGACCGGCGGCGGCGATGTCGGCGGCGCGGCGCATGAGCGCGATCTCGTGGCCGTCCTTGATCAGGCGCATCTCGTCGAGCACGGCGCGCAGGTCGTGGATCGTCGCCGGCGCCCGCTTGCCGGCACGGCTCTGGGCGCGCACGGCGTTGAGCGCGCGGCCGAGGCGGGCGTCCCACTCGACATCGAAGCCTAGCGAATGCCACAGGGCCGGCTGGTTGGCGATCAACTCCGGCAGCTTCTCGTCGAGCGTTGAAATCGAATGCGTCTCGTCGAAGCCGAAGGTTTCCCGCGCGGCTTCGGGACCGAAACGGAAGCCGTCCCAGATCTCCTTGTCGGGGTCCTTGTCGCGGCAGAACAGGATGCTTTGGGGCTGTTCGCCCGCGATCAGCACCAGCACCGCTTCGGGCTCGTCGAAGCCGGTGAGGTAGTGGAAGTAGCTGTCGGCGCGGAAAGGGTAAAAGGCATCGCGGTTGCGGACCTTCTCGCTGGCGGTCGGCAGCACGGCGACGCCTTCGCGCATGCGGTCGAGCAGGCGGGCGCGGCGATCGATGAAAGGCTGGATGTCCATGCGCGCGATTATAGGTGCGCGCGCACCTCGGCATCGAGCGCGGCGAGCCGCTCGGGCGTGCCGACATCGACCCAGCGGCCGGTGTGGGTTTGTCCGGAAACGCGGTCGGCGGCCATCGCCTCGCGCAGCAGCGGCGCCAGCTTCGCCGGCTGGCCGCGCGCGACGGCGGCGAACAGCGCGGGACGGTAAATGCCGATGCCGGCGAAAGTCAGTCGTGGCGGCGCGCCGACTACGCGGTTATCCTTCAGATCGAAGTCGCCGCCGGCGTTGTGCCCGGGGTTCGGCACCAGCACCAGATGCGCGAGATCATGGTCGGCGAGCGCCGGCAGCGTAGCGAAATCGAGATCGCACCAGATGTCGCCATTGACGACCAGGAAAGGATCGCTGCTTAACAGCGGCAGCGCGTTGGCGATGCCGCCGGCGGTTTCCAGCGCACCGGGCGGTTCCCCGGCGTAGCGGATCGATACGCCCCAGGCGGCGCCGTCGTCGAGCAGCGCCTCGATCTGGTCGCCCAGGTGGGCGTGGTTGATGACGATGTCGCGGATGCCTGCGCGCGCCAGCCGCTCCAGGTGCCAGACGATCAGCGGTTTGCCGGCCACCGGCAGCAGCGGTTTCGGCGTGCGGTCGGTGAGCGGCCGCATGCGTTCGCCGCGACCGGCGGCGAGGATCATCGCTTTCAGAAAGTGTACCCCGCTTGCGCCTGGCGGTTTTCGGCGAGGTCGAGGATGCGCAGCAGCGGCGTCAGGTCCCGGTAGCGTTGGCAGGCGGCGCGCAGATATTTGGCCACCAGCGGCATGTCCTTGAGATAGCCGTCCTTGCCGTCGCGGTGGTAGAGGCGCGCGAAAATGCCCAGCACTTTCACGTGGCGCTGCACGCCCATCCATTCGTAGTCGCGGTGGAAGTCGCCGAAGTCGGCGCGCACCGGCAGGCCGGCCTTCCTCGCTGCCTGCCAGTAGCGGATCAGCCAGTCGAGCGTGCGTTCTTCCGGCCATTCGATGTAGGCGTCCTTGAACAGCGAGACGAGGTCGTAGCTGATCGGCCCGTAAACGGCATCCTGGAAATCGACGATGCCCGGATTGGGCGTCGCGACCATCAGGTTGCGCGAGTGGTAGTCGCGATGGACATAGACGGCCGGCTCGGCGAGATTGACGGCGAGGATTTTCTCGAAGACGGCGGCGAGCTGCGACGACTGACTTTCGGACAGCGTCAGCTTCAGGTGCTGCGCCAGATACCAGTCGGGAAACAGGTCGAGCTCGCGCTGGAGCAGCGCGCGGTCGTAGGGCGGCAATTCGTTCGGCCGGCTGGCGAGCTGGATGCGGATCAGCGCGTCGATGGCAGCGCGGTAATGCTCGTCGGCGTTGGCCTCGGTAAGTGCGGCCAGGTAGGTCGTCGCGCCGAGATCGGACAGCAGCAGGAAGCCGCGGTCGAGGTCGGTGGCGAACACTTCCGGCACGTGCGCGCCGGCATCGTGGAATAGCCGCTGCACGTGCAGCCAGGGCCGCACGTCCTCGTGGCTGGGCGGCGCATCCATGACGATGCGCGTCGTGCCATCGTCGAAGGTGGCGCGCAGGTAGCGCCGGAAGCTGGCATCGGCGGAAGCGGGCGCGAGCGTAAAAGGCCGGCCGGGGGCCAGCCGCTCGATCCACTCGCTGATTTGCCGCTGACGCTCCACCTGGTGCACCTGCCCGGAATGTTAGAATTCGAAAATTCTAGCATCGGCATTCAGTGCGCTTCGGCGCGATATTCCTAGGCATTCGGGGCGAACAGGCGAGCATGGGTTTTCGGCTTGGCGCACACATAGGCGCGCGATTGGGCGGCTGGCTGCTAGTCGGCTTGGTCGGCACTGCTGTCGCCGCCGACGGCCTGCCGCCCTTGCAGGTCGATCCTGCCCTGCTCGGTGCGCCCAAGCCCGCCAAGCCCGCCAGACCGGCCAGCGCCGTTGCGGAGCCGCCGGTCGTGAAGCCGGCGGAGGCATCGTCGACAGCAAAGCCGGCAGCCGTCGTGGAGCCGCCGGCCGTCAAGCCGGCGGAGGCATCGTCGATAGCGAAGCCGGCAGCCGTCGCGGCGGCCAAGGCTGGCGGCAAGGCGGCGTCCGCGAGTTCCGGGAAAGCGCCGGCTGCGCCGGTGGCGGAAGACCAGGCGACCTACATCGTCGCCGATTCGATCCAGGGACAGACGGATGTCGAGACCATCGCCGTCGGCAAGGTCGAGCTTCGCCGGGCCGGCGACACCGTCAACGCCGATCGGCTGCGGTATCAGCAGGCGGAGGAGATTACCGAGGCCACCGGCAACGTGCGCCTGCAACGCGACGAGGACAGCATTGCCGGACCGCATCTGTACCTGAAGAATCAGGAGAAGCAAGGTTACTTCGATCAGCCGGAATACAGCATCAAGCGCTTGCCGCCCGTCCCGAAGGCGAAAGCCAACCAGGTGCCCTTGCCGGCCCCCGCGGCGCGCGAGCCCATTGCCGGCAGCGGTGCGGCGAACTGGCTGGATTTCGAGGGCGATGGCTTGTATCGTTTCAAGCGGGCCACCTACAGCACCTGCGAGCCGAGCCAGCGCGACTGGTATGTCCAGGCCGACGAACTGGCGCTCGACTACAACACCGAGACCGGCACGGCGACCAGCAGCATGGTGTATTTCAAGGACACGCCGATCCTCTACTGGCCGTGGATGACCTTCCCGCTCAACAACAAGCGCAAGTCGGGACTGCTGGCGCCCACCTTCGGTTCGAGCAGCACCAGCGGTCTCGAGTTGACGCTGCCGTGGTACTGGAACATCGCCGAGAACATGGATGCCACCATCGCGCCGCGCGTCATGACCAAGCGCGGCATCCAGTTGAACACCGAGTTCCGCTACCTGGAGCCGAGCTTCAAGGGACAGAGCAGGTTCGAATACCTGCCCAACGATCAGCTCAAGGGCACGAACCGCTATGCCTTCGCCGTGCTTCACGACCAGACGTTCGCGCCGGGGCTGACCGGCAACCTCAATCTCAACGGCGTGTCCGACGACCAGTACTTCGACGATCTTTCGTCCAAGGTGCACATGGTGTCGCAGGCCAACCTGCTGCGCCAGGGCAGCGTCAACTACGGCGCCGGCTGGTGGAATGCGGCGGCGCTGGTGCAAAGCTTCCAGACCCTCCAGGATCCGAAGGCGCCGATCGGCAAGCCTTACTACCGCGTGCCGCAACTGACCGCCGCGGCGACCCGCCCGGACCTGCCGGCGGGCCTGTTGTTCGCGTTTTCCGGCGAGTACGTCAATTTCGACCACCCGACGCTGGTGACCGGCCAGCGGTTGGTGCTGTATCCGCAGTTCTCGCTGCCGATCCAGACCGCGGCCCTGTCCGTGACGCCCAAGCTCGGCCTGCACACCACCCGTTACAGCCTGCGCGACCAGGACCCCGGCGTTCCCGACCGCTTGACGCGCAACGTGCCCATTTTCAGCGTCGACTCCGGCCTGACTTTCGAGCGCAATGTCGACTGGCTGAGCCGCTCGCTGGTGCAGACGCTGGAGCCGCGGCTCTACTACCTCAACGTGCCGTCGCGCAACCAGAGCGAGATTCCGGTGTTCGATTCGGCGCTGATGGATTTCAATTTCGCCCAGATCTTCGGCGAGAACCGCTACGGCGGCAACGACCGCATCGGCGATGCGAACCAGTTGACCTCGGCGCTGGTCTCGCGCCTGATCGATCCCGAGAACGGCGGAGAACTGATGCGCGGCGCCATCGGCGAGCGCTTCTATTTCCGCGACCAGACGGTGACGCTGCCGGGCGAGGCACCGCGCACCAGCCGGCGCACGGATTTCCTGGCGGCATTCTCCGGCCGGGTCGCGCCCGGCATCCATATCGACACGGGCTGGCAGTACGATCCCAACTTCAACCATACCGCGCGCTTCAACGCCGGCGGCCGCTATCAGCCCGAACCCGGGAAAGTGCTCAATGCCAGTTACCGTTTCACGCGCGAGCAGTTTCGCCAGGTCGATCTCTCGGGCCAATGGCCCCTCTTCGGCAACTGGCACGGCGTGGCGCGCTACAACTATTCGATCCAGGAAAAGCGCCTGGTCGAGGGCGTTGCCGGGCTCGAGTATGATGGCGGCTGCTGGGTGGCGCGAGTCGTGCTTCACAAGCTGGCGACCACCGCCGACAAGTCCTCGACTTCGTTCTTCGTGCAGTTGGAGTTGAACGGGCTGGCCAGGATCGGGTCCAATCCCCTGGACATGCTCAAGCGCAACGTCGTCGGCTACGGCGTCATCAACCAGTCGACCGCCGATCCCGTATTCGGAGACTATTGATCCCTACCATGAAACGTCACATCCTTGTCCTGCTGGCGTCCCTGCTTGTGGCCGTCGCCGCGCCTGCCGAACCGGCGCGCCCGCTCGAACTGGACCGCATCGTCGCCGTGGTCAACAGCGAGGCCATCACCCTGTTCGAGCTGCGTTCGCGGCTTACGCTGGTCGAGCGCCAGTTGCGCGGCCAGAACGTCCAGTTGCCGCCGCGCGACGTCATGGAGAAGCAGCTGCTCGAACGCATGATCGTCGATCGCGCCCAGATGCAGTTCGCGCGCGACGCCGGCATGGAGGTGCCCGACGAGGAACTCGATGCGGCGCTGCGCCGCATTGCCGAGAGCAATCGCCTGTCCTTGCCCGAGTTCAAGGAAGCGCTGGAGCGCGACGGCCTGATCTGGCCGAAGTTCCGCGAGGAAATCCGCCAGGAGATCACCATCTCGCGGCTGCGCGAGCGCGAGGTCGATAACCGCATCGTCATCTCCGAGGGGGAGATCGACAACTATCTCGAGAACGCCGGACGGCCCGACCAAAACCCCGAGACGGTCCAGCTGGCCCACATCATCGTGCGCGTGCCGGAACAGGCCAGCGCCCGCCAGTTGGCCGAACTGCGCGCACGCGCCGAACAGGCGCTGGCGCAACTGCAAAAAGGCGAGGATTTCGCGCGCGTGGCGGCCAGCTTCTCCGACGCGCCCGACGGCTTGTCGGGCGGCGTCATGGAGCCGCGGACGACGGACCGGCTGCCGACCTTGTACCTCGACGCGGCGCGCAAGCTCAAGCCGGGCGAAACCAGCGACATCCTGAAGAGTTCGGCGGGGTTCCACATCGTCCGTCTGATCGATCGGCGCGGCGGCGCGCTGCAGACGCAGGCGCTGAAGCAGACCCATGCGCGCCACATCCTGATCAAGGTGAACGAGGTGGTCTCGGACGGCGAGGCCAAGCGGCGGCTGGTGGTGCTCAAGGAGCGACTCGACAACGGCGCCGACTTCGCCGAGCTGGCGCGCCAGCATTCCAGCGACCTGTCGGCGGCCAAGGGCGGCGACCTCGGCTGGCTCTACCAGGGCGACACGGTGCCTGATTTCGAGAAGGCCATGGATGCCCTGAAGATCGGCGAAATCAGCGCGCCGGTACGCTCGCCGTTCGGCTGGCACTTGATTCAGGTGCTCGAGCGGCGCACCGAGGATGCCTCGAAGGAACGGCAGCGTCAGATGGCGCGCCAGGCGCTGCGCGAGCGCAAGTCGGACGAGGCGTATCAGGACTGGCTGCGTCAACTGCGCGACCGCGCCTACGTCGAATACCGATTAGAAGAGAAGTGACCGCACCGGTCATCGCGGTCACCTCGGGCGAGCCGGCCGGCATCGGACCGGACATTTGCCTGGCCCTGGCGCAGCGGCAACCGCAGTGGCAACAAGCGTCAGCCGTGGCGGCACGCCTCGTGGTCATCGGCGATCGCGCCCTGCTGCAGGATCGTGCTCGCCAGTTGGGCGTCGATAGCGCGGGACTGGACATCCGTCACGTGCCGCTGCGCGCGCCGGTGGTCGCCGGCCGGCTCGACGCCGCCAACGCGCGTTACGTCCTGGATATTCTCGATGCGGCGCTCGACGGCTGCGTCGGTGGCGCATATGCGGCGATGGTCACGGCGCCGGTGCACAAGGGCATCATCAACGATGCCGGCATCGCCTTTACCGGCCACACCGAATACCTCGCCGAAAAGACCGCCACGCCGCGCGTGGTGATGATGCTGGCCGGCACCGGCGAACAAGCCGGCCTGCGCGTGGCGCTGGCGACCACGCACCTGCCGCTCAAGGACGTGCCGGCGGCGATCACGAAGGATGAACTCACCACCACGATCCGCATTCTGCACGGCGATCTGGTGCACAAGTTCGGCATCGCCCGGCCGCGCATCCTCGTCGCCGGCCTCAATCCGCACGCGGGCGAGGGCGGCCACCTGGGCAGGGAGGAGATCGAGGTCATCGCGCCGGTGCTCGACGCGCTGCGCGCGCAAGGCATGGATCTGGTCGGCCCGCTGCCGGCCGACACGCTGTTCACGCGCAAGGTGCTCGCCGGCTCCGATGCGCAACTCGCCATGTACCACGACCAGGGGCTGGCGGTGCTCAAGTACGCGGCCTTCGAGGAAGGCATCAACATCACGCTCGGCCTGCCCATCCTGCGCACCTCGGTCGATCACGGCACCGCGCTCGATCTCGCCGGCAGCGGTCGCGCCGATCCGCGCAGCCTGTTTGCAGCGGTGAAGCTGGCGACGGACATCGTCTGTCGTCGATGAAGGAACATCAGGCCAGGAAACGGTTTAGTTCCGGCCGCAGCTGGCGCGGCTTAACCTCGCAAGCGGGGTTAGCCTGTACTGAAACGGCGCCGGAATGACGACGCATATTCCGCGGCGCCGTTTTGGCCAGAACTTCCTGGTCTCGTCCGGCGTCGTCCGCAACATCGTCGAGGCCATCGCGCCGCGCCGCGAAGAACTCATCGTCGAAATCGGCCCCGGCCTCGGCGCCCTCACCGGACCGCTGCTGGAGCGGCTCGACCATCTGCACGTGGTCGAGATCGACCGCGACCTCATTGCGCGCTTGCGCGAGCGTTTTGCGCCGGAGTTGCTGACGATCCACGAAGGCGACGCGCTCGATTTCGACTTCGGCGCGCTGGGCGGCGATCTGCGCGTGGTCGGCAATCTGCCCTACAACATTTCGACGCCGCTCTTGTTCCATCTCGCCGGCTTCGCGGCGTCGGTGCGCGACATGCACTTCATGCTGCAGAAGGAAGTCGTCGATCGCATGGTGGCTGCGCCCGGCACGGCCGACTACGGCCGGCTGTCGGTCATGCTGCAGTACCGCTTCGACATGGAGCGCTTGTTCGTGGTGCCGCCGGGGGCGTTCAACCCGGCACCCAAGGTCGATTCGGCCATTGTCCGGCTGCTTCCCAGGCCGGCGGCCGAACTGACTGCGCGCGACGAAACCCTGCTGGCGAAACTGGTGCTGGCCGCTTTCGGCCAGCGGCGCAAGATGCTGCGCAACAACCTGCGCGAGTTCTGCGACGAGGCAGGTTTGCAGGCGGTGGGCATTGCGCCCACCGCGCGCGCCGAGGAGCTTTCGGTGGCCGGCTACGTGCGCCTGGCCAACGCCCTCAGTCCTTCTTAGCGGAGCAGGTGTTCATACCGAGGATCGGATAGATCGGGCAGAAGCCGATCAGGCCGGTTGCCAGGGGTACGACGCCGATCCAGGCCCAGACCGGGCCGCCGAACAGCGCCCAGGCGACCAGTGCCAGGCCGACGACGATGCGCAGGGGTCGGTCGATACCGCCAACGTTCAGTTTCATGCGAACTCTCCTTGGATGAGGGATGAGGATGACGAAGCCTATTTCATCACACCCGGGTTCCGCGCGTCTGTAACCAAAGTCACCAAGCTCAGCCGTCGGCGAGCTTGCGCAGACCGGCCGCGTCGACGATCTCGATCTGCTCGCGGCTCATGCGCACCAGGTCGTGCTCGGCAAAGCCCTTGAGCAGTCGGCTGACCATCTCGCGCACGCTGCCCAATTCGTCGGCCAGTTGCTGGTGCGTGGCTTTCACCAGCCGGCCCTTGCCCAGCAGCAGCCCCGCCAGCCGCTGGTCGAGCTTGCGGAAGGCGACTTCCTCGATCAGTTGCATCAGGTCGGCGATCCGTTCGGAAAACAGGTGGAAAATGAAGTCGCGGAAGGCCGGCTGGGTCAGCAATTCATCGAACAAGGGATGCGGCAGCAGCGCCAGCGTGGTTTCGGCTTCGGCCACGCCCCGGGCGTTGTAGTCGGCATGTCCGAGCAGGCAGCCGGAGGTGATGATGCACGACTCGCCGGGCAGCACCCGGTAGAGCGGCAACTCGCGCCCGTTGGCCGCCGGCTTGACGACGCGGATGGCGCCGGCCAGGACGAAGGGAAATCCCTGGCATGGCTGGCGTTCGTCGAACAGCGTGGTTGCGGCGGGCACGGTCACGGACTTGAGGCCGGCCAGTACGCGGCTGCGCAAGCTGGCCGGCAGTCCGGCCAGCACCGGATAAAGCTCGACGAGGCTGGTCGCGTTCAAGGGCCGAGCTCGGCCATCACCGGCGCGTGGTCGGAGGGCCGTTCCAGCTTGCGCGGTGCCTTGTCCACGCTGCAAGAACGGCATGTCGCCGCCAGCGGGTGCGACAACAGGATATGGTCGATGCGCAGGCCCATGTTCTTCCGATAGGCCAGCATGCGGTAGTCCCACCAGCTGAATACTTTCTCCGGCTGGTCGAACAGGCGAAAGGCGTCGACCAGGCCCAATTCGACCAGAGCGCGGAAAGCGTCGCGCTCGGCTTCCGAACACAGCACCTGCCCGGCCCACGCCTTCGGGTCATACACGTCGCGATCCTCGGGCGCGATGTTGTAGTCGCCCAGCAGGGCGAGGCGCGGGTGGCGCGTCAGTTCGTCCTCGAGCCATCGCCGCAGTGCGCGCAGCCACTTCAGTTTGTACTCGTACTTGTCCGAGCCGACCGCCTGGCCGTTAGGCATGTAGGCGCAGACGATGCGTGCGCCTTCGATCGTGGCGGCGATCATGCGGGCCTGTGGGTCGTCGAAATCCGGGATGTTGCGCACCGCATCTTGCATCTCGGCGCGCGCGAGAATGGCGACGCCGTTATAGGTTTTTTGACCATGATGGATGGCTCGATAGCCGGCCGCCTCGATGTCGGTGAACGGGAAGGCCTTGTCTTCGAGTTTGGTTTCCTGAAGGCACAGCACATCGGGTTGTTGCGCCGCCAGCCAGTCGAGCACCTGCGGCAGGCGCACTTTGAGCGAGTTGACGTTCCAGGTGGCGATTTTCATATAGTGGATGATGATACCGGAGCGCGCTCGATAATCGCAGCGCCGCGTCGCCAGTTCTGACGCGCTGTATTTCAGCAGTTGCCCTGATGGGTTTCATCGCAAGCCTGTTTGCCGTCCGGGCGCGGCCCGGCAAGGATGCGCACGGCGTTGGCCAGATAGATGAGCCAGGCGGCGAACCAGATCAGTGCGGAAGCGGCTAACCCATTTTCGGCGATGACTGCCGCGGGCCATTCGGCGAGCGCGCGTAGCACGGTGGCGAGACACAGCAAGCCGGCGGCCAGCGGCAACCAGCCGCGGTGATCCAGCCCCCAGCCGCTGTGTATGCGACCGGCCACGGCCATGACGACGAGTATGGCCAGGCCGAGAGCGCCGACGACGAGCAGGTGTTCGCCGGCGCTGGTTGCCTCCATGCCGCTCAGGCGCCCGACGCCGATCAGCGCGTAGCCGAGCGCCATGCAAACGTAGATCAAATAGGGGATCAGCACCCAGCGCTGGCATAAGGCACGACCGATGTGCCAGTCGTTGAGCAGGTTGGCGATGGCCGAGGCAGCGGCCAGCGCCAACCACCCGGCGACGGCGTTGCCCGGAAGCAGAAATTCGCCGACGCTGTAGGCGGCAATGGCGAATATGGCCAGCGCGCGCCGCGGCGGGCGGGCTAAGTAAGGCGCCGTCTCGGCGCCTTGGGCCGCAAGTATGTCGTTGATCAGGCGCATCGAAATGCGCGATAGGGCGACGATGATCAGCGCCATCAGCACGCCGATGGCAAGCCGCAACCAGGGCATCGCATCGTCACCGGCGAGCAAGGCAAAGTAGAAACCGGAGTGTGTGAAGAGCAGGGCGAGCAAGGCATAGACGAAGGCGATGTGCCGGCGATCCGGCTGGCGCCACAGCGGCCCCGCGATGCTGCCGATCAGCATCGATAGCAGGACAAGGTCGCACAGCGCAGCCAACCAGGCGGCCAGCGTGCCGGCGCAGGCGAACGCCAGTCGTCCAGCCAACCATAGCGCGACCAGCCACTGTAGCCGTCGGCGCGGCATGGGTGGCTGGCCAGTGAATTCCGGTACGGCCGTGAGCAGGAAGCCGGCGAGCGCGGCCATGGCGAAGCCGAAAAGCATTTCGTGAGCGTGCCAGACGATCGCGCCACCAGCGACTTTCGGCAGCGGCAGCAGCCCGGTGAGCATGCCCAGCCAGGCCGCCATGGCGAGCGCGCCCTGCGCTGCAGCGAACAGAAAGAAGGGGCGGAAAGGACAGAACCAGAGGGGCGTGCTGGCGGAGAAAATGCGGCTGAAATGGAAACTCATGGCAATTCCTGCAGAGCGAAGGCAGCGCGGATATCCGGCCAGCGGATGAATTCCGCGGTGCGGGCGAATATCCAGCATTCATCGCGCTCGGCAAGTGCTACGTCGATGCGATGCTCGGCGACGATGCGCCCCGGGCTGCCGGCCATGACCACGATGCGGTCGGCCAGACGCATGGCTTCCATCAGGTCGTGGGTGATCATCAGCACGGTGCAGTGCCGGCTGTCCCGCTCTTCGGCGAGTACGCGGTACAACTCGCTCTTCAAGCCGATATCGAGCGCGGCGAAAGCCTCGTCGAGCAGCAGCAGGTCGGGCTGCACGGCCAGGGCGCGGGCCAGGGCGGCGCGGCTCTGCATGCCGCCGGACAGTGCGCTCGGGTATTTGTCGAGGTCATCCTCGGTCAGGCCCATGCGCCAGGCCAGGGCGGCCGCCGCAGCGTGTCTGGCAGTACGCGTCTGGCCGCAGGCCTTGAGGCCCAGGGCAATGTTGTCGCGAGTGCGCTTCCAGGGCAGCAGGCGCGGCTGCTGGAACATCATGCTCGGTCGTTGGAAAGTGCAATCGATGCAGCCTTCCCACGGCGACAGCAGGCCGGCGGCGAGGTTGAGCAGCGTCGTCTTGCCGCAGCCGGAAGGACCGACAAGGGCGACCGCCTCGCCGGCGGCAATCGTCAGATCGATGTCCTCGAGCACGCGCTGGTAGCCGAAGCGGTGTGCGACGCGCCGGAGGCTCAGGTTCACGCGAATGTCCGCCAGGATTCGATCTTGCGCTTGATCGGTTCGAGCAGCAGGTATTCGATGGCCAGCAGGCTGCCGACCAGGGCGACGATCCAAGCCATCGAGGCGGCCGT